>Ga0183260_10002528_pt1 | contig 15103 bp, 13 predicted proteins | sample AntDrymUQ4972206_2_FD_129768 | JGI IMG/M metagenome (GOLD analysis project Ga0183260, IMG submission 129768) | Polar desert sand microbial communities from Dry Valleys, Antarctica - metaG UQ497 (22.06) (version 2) (version 2) | ecosystem: Environmental > Terrestrial > Soil > Desert | place... | reverse complement strand
GAACGCGCCCCGCTCTGCCGCCGACGAGCAGCAGCCGCTGCTGACCGCGGCGGAGATGTCGTGGGGGTGGCGGCACTATCTCGCGCGCCCGGAGGACGGCGATCATCCCTACGCCTCACCGCTCCGCGCCGACACGCGAGGCGTGGCATCCGCGATCATCGTCACGGCGGAGCACGACGTGCTCCGCGCGGAAGGCGATGCGTATGCCGCGAGGCTGCGCGCAGCCGGTGTCGCGGTGAGGCACCGCTCGTATCCCGGGATGGTCCACGGCTTCCTCGGCCTGTTCGGGGAGCTGCCCGCCGCGCGCCGGGCGCTCGACGACGTGGCCGAAGTGCTGCGCGATGCCCTCGCCGACTGAGAGCGCGCGCGAGCGTAGCCTGCCGACGTGGCCTACCAGCCCGCGCCGCGCTACCCGCTCGTCCACGGCGCGGTCGATCGCGGATTCGCGCCACTCGCGTCGGAGATCGAGCGCTCCCGACCGGCATCGCTGGCGATCGATGGTCCTGCCGGGCTCGACTGGGAGGTGCTCACCGCGGGGCTGCTGGCGGAGCTCGCACGGCGGGGCATCACGGCACGCGCGATCGACGTTCGCCTGCGGCTGCGCGACTGGGCAGAGATCGAGCGGATGACCGAGCGGCCGGCCCTGCGCGGCGACCCGGTCTTCGCTGCCGCCGCGGACATCGACCTGGCTGCGCTGTTCGCGGACCCACCCGCGGCGCCGCCGGGTGGCGAGGACCTCACGATCGCGTACGGTCCCGCGAGCGCGCTCACGCCGCACACGCTCCTCTGGTACGCCGATGTGCCGAAGCGCGTGGCGCAGCGCCGCGCGGAGAGGGGTGGTGTCCCGAATCTCGGGCAGCCGCGGGGTGCGGCCGGATCGCTCCGCCGCCTCATGTTCGTCGACTGGCCGCTGCAGGACCGCCACCGCCGCACCCTGGGGCGGCGCTGGACGCGCTACATCGACGCCAGCGATGCCGAAAGACCCCGTTCCGTGGTCGCGGGCTCGCTCTGGCCGACTCTCGCCGCTCTCGCGTCGGCGCCCTTCCGCACGCGCCCGTCGTTCCTGGCGCAACCCTGGGGCGGACGCTGGGTGGGCGACGTCCTTGGCGTGCGCGAAGGCGAACCGAACGGTGGCCTCGGCTACGAGCTGGTCGCGCCGGAGAGCGGCATCCTACTGGGAGGGGACGAGCCGGTCGAGGTGCCGCTCGACCTGCTCGTGGCGGATGCGCCGGATGCGGTGCTCGGCGCGGCGGTGGTGAACCGGTTCGGCGCGTCACTCCCGATCCGCTTCGACTACCTCGACACGGCCGGCGGCGGCGACCTCTCAGTGCACTGCCACCCGCGCGGGGGCTACATGCGCGAGGTGTTCGCGCTCCCCTACACCCAGCACGAGAGCTACTACGTCATGGTCACGCGGCCGGGAGCACGCATCTTCCTGGGCCTGCGCGAGGACGCCGATCTGGACGCCTTCCGCGCCGAGGCGGCGCGATCGCGGGATGACCCGCGGCCACTCGACGTGGAGCGCTTCGTCGGGACCTTCCCCGCGCTGCAGCACCAGCTCTACCTCATTCCCGCCGGCACCCCGCACGGCAGCGGCGAGGGGAACGTGGTGCTCGAGATCAGCGCGACCCCGTACCTCTACAGCCTGCGCTTCTATGACTGGCTTCGGGCCGGCCTTGACGGCGACCCGCGGCCGGTGCAGCTGGCACACGCCTTCGCGAACCTCGATACCGCACGTCGCGGACAGGCGGTCGCCGACGAGCTCGTTCCACGTCCCGCGCCGCTGCGACGCGGCGACGGCTTCGTCGAACACGTGCTCGGCCGTCATCCGGACCTGTTCTTCGAGGTGCACCGCATCGACTGCGAACGCGAGGTGGGCGAGTCGACCGCGGGGCGGTTCCACGTTCTCAACCTGGTCGAAGGCGACGAGATCACCGTACGGACGGCTGCCGGACGGGAGCACGTCCTGTCCTACGCGGAGACGCTTTTCGTGCCGGCCGCCGCTGGCGACTACACGCTCGACCCCGCAGGCGGGCGGGCGAAGATCGTCAAGGCGTTCGTCGCGTGAGCGCGCCCGCCGTCATCGGTGCGGTCGAGCTCGGCGGGACCCACGTGTCAGCCGCACGCGTCTCGGCGGATACGCGTGCGATCGAGCCGGGGACGCTCCGCCGCGACGACCTGCCTCCCGGCGCATCGCGCGAGCGGCTGGTCGGCGCGATACGTGGCGCCGCGCTCGCCGTTGCCGATCGGCGCACCCGGGCGTGGGGTGTCGCGGTGCCCGGTCCGTTCGACTATGACCGGGGTGTCGCGCGGCTCCGCGGCGTGCACAAGCTCGACGCGCTGGACGGCGTGGACCTCCGCGCGGAGCTCATCGCCGCGCTCGGGCTCGCGGGGCCGGGCGACGTGCGCTTCGTGAACGACGCCGGCGCGTTCCTCGTCGGCGAGTGGTGGGCGGGCGCCGCGGCCGCTCACCACGGGGCGATCGGCATCACGCTCGGGTCAGGATTGGGATCGGCCTTCCTGCGCGATGGCGCGCTCGTCACCCAAGGCCATGGTGTGCCACCGGACTCCCGGCTCGATCTCGTGCCGTTTCGTGGGCGCCCAGCGGAGGAGACGCTCTCACGCCGCGGTCTCGTGCGGGCGTATGCGGCAGTCGTGGGCGAACGCGTGGAGCCGGTCGAGATCGCGCGCCGGGCGCGCTCGGGCGACGCTCGCGCGCGAGAAGCGTTCGCTCGCTTCGGCACTGCGCTCGGCGAGCTGCTCTCGCCGTGGGTCGACGCCTTCGGTCCGGATTCGTGTGTGTTCGGCGGCTCGATCTCGCGGGCGTGGGACCTCTTCGGCCCGGAGCTGCTCGCCGCAAGCCCGCCGGCGCGGCGCCTCGCCTACGCTGGCGTCGCCACACACCTCGACGAGGCACCGCTCCTCGGTGCCGCCCGTCACGCGATCGCGGCGCCGTCCTAGCCGTTCGCGATCCAGTCGAGCGTCACCGCGGCGGTCCAGGACTGGTGCAGCGAGCCGAGCGGCTCACCCGTGTACGGCTCGTAGTACTCGGCGAATGCGCCGATGGGCGCGGACAGGAGCGCGAGGTTCGCGGCGCGCAGCCGCCCGCTGTCGGCTTCCCGGTCATGCTCGCGCAACGCGCGCCACAGCAGCCAATTCACGACCGGCCACGCCGGGCCGCGCCAGTACGCCCGGGGCCGGAACTCCGGCGCGTTCGCCGCGGTACTCAGCACGACGGGATGGGCGAGACCGGTCGCGCCCGCGAAGTCGGGCCCGAACAGGACGTCCCTGGTGCGCTCGAGGATCGTGGACTCGAGCTCCGGCAACAGCAGCACGGAGAGACCCGCGCTCGTGCGCACGCGGACGTGCTCCCCCGTCCGCTCGTCCAGATCGAGCGCGAGACCGAGCTCCGGATCCCACTGACCCTGGACCGCAGCGCACGACCGCCGCCGCCAGCCGGCGATCTCCAGGCACTCCCTGGCGGGTGCTCCGACGACCGCGGCGATGCGCTCGAGCGCCGCGGAGGCCGCCGCGAAGATCGCGCTGCACTGGATGTCCTTGATGAGGAAGGGGTGCTCCTTGCGGATCGCCACGTCGTCGTACGCGGCGTCGCGCAGGAGCGCCACCAGCCACACGTAGCGGTCGTACTCGAGCTTCGTCGGGCGCTCCGCCGCATCGATGAGCTCCATGTCCGACCTCGCATACAGCGGCGGCTCGCCGATGGCGAGTCGGGCGAGGGCCGCGTCCCAGCGGGGGGTGTTGTCGGTGCCCTCCCACGGGTGATAGACGCTCAGCAGGCCGGTCCCGCCGGGGTCACGGCGCACGGCGAGGTATCGGTGCCAGGCGACGAGCTTGGGATACAGGCGCGCGACGCGGTGCTGCAGATCCTTCGCGACCTGCAGCACCCGCCAGACGGCGATCGCGTGCATGGGCGGCTGGATGAGGCCGCTCGTCGCGACGCCCCGCGGTGCCGCCGGATTCGTGGCCGAGGATGCCCAGAGCGCGGGACCGGGCCGGTAATCAGCGACGGCAGGATCGAACACGATGTGCGGCACGCGCCCATCCGCCCACTGCGCGTCGAACAGGTGCTCGAGCTCAGCGAGGGCCCGCGACGGATCCACGTGGGCAAGGCCGATCGCATGGAAGGCGCTGTCCCAGCTCCACTGGTGCGGGTAGAGGCGGGCCGCGGGCCTGGTCCAGCCGCCGACATCGTTCTCGCGCAGCACCGCGACCGCCGCCTGCCACAGCGACGTGTCATGGTCCGACGCAAGCGGGGGTCGCGCGACGATGCTCAGTGCGGCGCGGTGACGGCGCCTCCGGTGGCCTCGTCCATCCAGCGGACCTTGTGCGGCTCCGGGCCGAGCTGGAGCATCTCGTCGGGGCGGAACGCGCTGTCCGCAGGCGCGACGACCTTCATCGTGTCAGGACCGACCTTCACCGTCAGCAGCGTGTGCGAGCCGAGCGGCTCGGCGACGACGACCTGGCCGCGCAGCGGACCGTCGCCGATGCGGATGTTCTCCGGGCGGATCCCGAGGAGCATGGGCTTGCCGTCCATCGCCGGCGGCCCCGGGACCTGCCAGCCGTCGCCGACCGCAGTGCCGTTCCGCGCCACGCACCGCAGGAAGTTCATCGGCGGGGAGCCGATGAATGAGCCCACGAAGACGTTCGCGGGCCGGTCATAGAGCACCGACGGGTTGTCGACCTGCACGATCTCCCCGTCCTTCATCACCGCGATCCGGTCGCCCATGGAAAGCGCCTCGATCTGATCGTGTGTCACGTAGACGGTGGTCCGCTTCACGTCGTTGTGCAGTCTCTTCAGCTCCGCCCGCGCGTGCAGCCGCAGCAGAGCGTCGAGGTTCGAGAGCGGCTCGTCCATCAGGAGAACCGGGGCGTCGGTCACGATCGCGCGGGCCACCGCCACGCGTTGCCGCTGTCCGCCGGACAGCTGTGCCGGGTAGCGGTCGAGGAACGGCTCGAGCTGCAGGAGCGCCGCACCCTCGCGCACTCGCCGCTCGATCTCCGGCTTCGGCTTCTTGCGCATCCGGAGACCGAAGGCGATGTTGTCGTACACCTTCATGTGCGGGAACACCGCATAGGACTGAAAGACCATCGCGATGTTGCGATCCCGTGGCGGCAGGTCCGAGACCTCGCGCTCGCCGATCCGCACCGCGCCGCCGTCGATCCGCTCCAGCCCGGCGAGGCAGCGCAGCAGGGTGGTCTTGCCGCACCCCGATGGCCCGAGGAGGACCATGAATTCGCCATCCCGGATCGCGAGATCGACGTCGCGGAGCGCGGTGGTCTTGCCAAAGACCTTGCGCACGGTCTCGAAGGACACGCTCGCCATCTAGGTCACCGCCCCATGACTCACCGCCCGGGTCCCCAGAGGTTGAACAGGTATCGCCGCATGAAGAAGATGAAGAAGAACGACGGGATGATCATGAAGAAGCCGCCCGCGAACTTGAAGTAGAGCGGCGACTGGTTGAGCCCGGCGAGCACGTGAGCGGGCAGCGTGCGCTCCCGGACCGTGAGGATCGTCGCGGCAAAGACCTCGTTCCAGCTGCTTACGAACGCGAAGATCGCGGCCGCGGCGAGGCCGGGCAGGGCGAGCGGGAGCGCAACACGCATGAATGCGCCGAATCGCGAGGTCCCGAGCGTCATCGCGGCCTCCTCGAGCTCACGCGAGACGCCGTGGAACACACCCGCGGTCACGATGACGATGAACGGCAGGACCATCGCGGAGTGGATGATCACAACGCCGAGCAGCGTGTCGTACAGCCCGATCCCGATGAACGTGACCGCCAGCGGGATCGAGAGGATCGCGATCGGGAACATCTTCGACGAGAGCACCGCAAGGTGAAACAAGTCGCGGCCCGGGAACCGGAAGCGGGCGAGCGCGTAGCCGGCCGGGGTGCCGATGGAGAGGCCCAGCACGATCGTGCCGAGCGCGACGATCACGCTGTTCCGCACCGACTCGAGCACACCGGTCGAATTGACGAAGAACGACATGGTCTCCGTCGAGAACCCCGTCGGCAGGAACGACTTCGGGAACTCGTACACGGCAAGGCTCTTGCCGAATGCCGCGAGCGCGATGAGATAGATCGGGAGGAGCGTCCAGAGCCCCAGGAGCGTGGCCGCCCCGTACAGGAGCACGCGATCGACCACCGTGCGGCGCGTCAGGCTCGGCCGTCTCCCCGTCGCCGTCGCGCCTGTCATCGCTGGATCTCCGCGTCCTTCACCCGCAGGAGCCGCAGGTAGAACACGGTCACGGTCAGCGTCATGAGCAGAATGAGCGCAGCGAAGGCAGCCGCGATGAACTCGTTGCGGTTGTTGTAGTACCAGTCGTACGCCTCATACGAGAGCACCGGGAATTGCCGGCCGGCGAGCGCGAGCACCACGGCGAAGGTCTGGAAGGCGAAGATCGTCCGGATGATGAGCGCCGACTGCAGGCTCGGCCGCAGCATCGGCAGCACGACCAGGAGCGTCCGCTTCATCCTCGATGCCCCGAACAGGTCCGCGGCTTCGAAGTACTCGCGGGGGATGAGCTGGAGACCGGCAAGAAGGATCACGAGCACGATCGCGGTGGCGCGCCAGGACTCGGCCACGATGATGGTGAGCAGGACGAGATGGAGGTTCTCGTACGAGAGGAAGTTGATCGGCTCGGTGGCGAGGCCGAGCCCGGCCAGGGCGCTGTTCATGTAGCCCGTGTCGGCGAAGATCGAGAGCCAGACGATGCCTGCGGCGAGGTCGGAGATCGCGAGGGGCAGCGCGAAGATGTACAGGAAGATCCCGTGTCCGGGAAAGCGCGAGTGGATGAGCAGCGCCATGGCGAGCGCGAGCACCAGCTGCACCGGCACGACCAGGACCAGCAGCAGCAGGGTGTTCCGCAGCGAGTCGGCGAACGCGACGTCGTGGACCATCCGCCGGTAGGCCTCGATGCCGAGGGTGCCCTCGGTGGCCTGGAACGAGAGCAGGAGCGCCTGCGCGACCGGGATGAGGATGAGCAGCGTGAGGAAGACGATCGTCGGCGCGAGGAGGCCGAGCGGAAGGGCGGCGTCCGACCGCGCGAAGCGCGCGGGGAACGGCAGCGCCCTTCCGGCTCGGACCGCCACCTAGGTCACTTCACCTGGCACGGGCCGGTGCTCGGCGGATCGGGCCGCCAGCACGGCGCCTTGGTGTCGTTCATGACGTTCTGCAGGATGGCCGCCTGCTCGTTCAGCACCTTCTGAATGTCCTCGCCCTTGATGACGATGCGCTGGAAGGTGTCGAGCTGGACCTTGTTGAACTCGCCGCCCTTCGCGCCGAGGCCGACCGGCAGCAGCGCGACCTTCGCGTCGGGGTGCTTCGACTGCTTCTGCACGCCCTCAGCCTCGATCTTGAGGTGCGGCGGCAGATCCGCGGGCAGCGCCTGATTCAGGACCGGGAAGAACGACACCGCCGTGAGCGTCTTGCTCTGGACCCCGGGCGTCGTCATGTAGTCGATGAAGGCCTCGGCGCCCGACTTGTTCGGGGTGCTCTTCGGGATCGCGAGCCCGGCGAGCACGGACATGTAGTAGAGGCCTTTCGGCCCCTTCGGCGCGGGCGCCGCGACGAAGTCGTTCGGCTTGCCTTCGAACGCCTTCACCAGGCGCGCGACGTGGTCGAAGCCGACCCAGACCTCGCCGGAGAGCATCGACTCCTGCATGAAGTCGATCTGGAGCGACTGCGGGTTGACGTGCTGCCAGAGATCCTTGAGGTCACGCCAGAGGGTGGCCGCCTCGCTCGACTTGTACGTCGTCACAAGCCCGCCGGTGTACGCGGGGTACATGTAGCCCTGGATGAGGCGGTGCAGGAGCGACTTGGGGCCCGCGGGGAGACCGCAGCGCTTGCGGCCGGTCTTGTCCGCGATGTTCTTGCACCACTCGGTGAGCTGGGTGTACGTGATGTTGTCCACGCTTGCGCCCGAAGGCAGGTACTGCAGTGCCTGCTTGTTCACGCCGAGGATGTACGTCGCCTGCATCCACGGGATGTAGATCTGCTTGCTCGTCCCGAGCTTCCCGAGCTCCATGAACTCGGCGGGGAAGCCGCGGTCCTTGAGCTTCGTCGCGAGGGGCCCGAGGTCCTCGAAGAGGTCCGCGCTGATCGCGCCGAAGTCGCCATGGAGCGCGCCGATCACGCCGACCGTACCCTTGCCCGCCTTCGCCTCCGCGGCGATCCGGTCGGCGAACGGCCCCGCCTCCTCGCCCCGGAACTCCACCTTGGCAGCGGTGAAGCCGGAGAGGATCTGGCTGCGCAGAGCCTCCGACTCGGTCACGGTGTTGAGCTGGGTCGAGAGCATGACGAAGGGATCGCTCGAGACCGCGGCTGCTCCCGGTGCGGCCGTCCCGCCGGATGGCGCGCCACCGGTGCCGCCGCCGCAGGCGCTCGCCAGGATCGCCGCGACGAGCGCGAATGCCGCCGCTACGCGTGCGTGTCGCATCTCCACCTCCACATCCACTGAGTCGGCCGACTATAGACCGCGCGCCCAAGAGACCGCGCTCCAAGAGGCGCGCTCTCCGGCTGGCCCCGCTCTCAGTACCGGAAGACGACCTGAAAGGTTTCCGCCGGTCGCCGGAGCGCGGCGAAGCCGTCGGCAGCCCGCTCGACCGGCAGCTCGACCCTCGGCAGCCCGCCAAGGACCAGCCGGCCGGCCGCAACGAGCTCGATCACGCGATCGCGCAGCCGCCCCAGCGACCACTCGGGATGGATGTTGCCGATCTGCGCGGGGATGAGACGTACCGCGTTGTGGTGGAACTCGTCACCGAGCCGAAGCGCGCTCGGCTCGCCCTGGTAGAAGCCCACCGCGATCACGGTGCCGCGCCGCCGCACCGTGCGGATCGCCTGGTGGAGCGCGGCGGCGGATCCCGAGCACTCGAACGCGACGGGGACGCCGTTCGCACCGAAGCGCCGCTTGAGCGTCGCCGCGGCATCCTCGCCGGGCGGCGCATGGACCGTCGCGAGGCCGAGGCGTGCCGCGATCGCGCAGCGCTCGGCGAGCCGGTCCACGACGGTGACGTCGCGCGCGCCGCTGGCCCGCGCCACCTGCGCCACCATCAGGCCGATCGGCCCCGCCCCGTAGACGACCGCGGGCGCACCCGCGTGCTCCGCGCCGGCCTCGGCGACGGCGTTCACGCCGATCGGCGCCATCTGGCCCAGGTCGAGCGCATCGTCGTCGGAAAGGCCGTCCGGGACGCGCTGCGCGAGCGCGTCGGCGACGTTCAGCGCGACGTACTCGGTATGCCGCCACCTGCCGTAGACGCGCGTGCCCGGCGTCATGCCCGCATTGCTCTCGACGACCGTGCCGGTGGCGCGGTAGCCGAACACTATCGGGTGCGCGACGTGCGCCCGACCGGCGAGAAAGACGCGCAGCGCGGGATCCCAGGTCCGGTGCAGGTACACGTTCGGCGCCGAGGGGCCGAGGTAGGTGAGCTCGGTCCCCGGGCTGATCGCGGATCCGGTGGTGCGGACCCGCACCTGGCCGGGCGCCAGCGGCGGGACCGGATACTCGTGGCAGTCGACCGATCCGCCCGCGGTGATGCGCACCGTGCGGCCGCCGATCTCGCCTGCCGCGACCAGCCGCTCGATGTGCGGCTCGAGAGCGGCGTGCGGTGCATTCACGGCGATCGGTCCCTGGACAGCGGCTGCTGGAGCACGCGCAAGGCCGCCGGCAGCGCGGTGTCCGCGGGGCCCGAAAGGCGCAGGCACTCGAGCCCGACGTAGCCGTCGTAGCGCATGGCCTCGAGCGCGCGGAGGATCGGTGCGAAGTCCACGTGACCCTGGCCAGGCTCGAGGCGGTGGTTGTCCGCGACATGCACGTAGCCGAGCGCGTCGCCGGCGGCCGTGAGCGCGCCCGCCATGTCGGCCTCCTCCATGTTCATGTGGAAGACATCGCCCATCACCTTCACCGCCGGGCTGCCCACGGCATCGCGGAACTCCCGCGCCTCGGCGAGGGTGTTGCAGAGGTCGTTCTGGTAGCGGTTCAGGGGCTCGATCACCAGCGTCGCGCCCGAGTGCTCGGCGTGCGGCGCGAGCCCGCGCAGGCCGTCGACGAACAGCGCCGCGTCCTCCTCGCGCGAGCGGCCCGTCGCGAGGCCGGGCAGGTTGCGCGTCCGTCCCCAGAGCGGCACGACGATGCAGGCCGCGCCGAGCGCGCCGGCGAGCTCGAGCTGCTCGCGCAGATCGGCGCGCGCGAGCGCGATCTGATCCGCATCGGGGTCAATGAGCCAACCGCGGTATCCGCCACAGAGCGCGGAGACCGCCACGCGATCTCGCAGCGCCTCGCGTGCGCCCTCGGCCGCCGGAGGGAGCGACACCTCGATGGCGTCGAATCCATAGCCGCGCGCCCGCGCGCCGCGCTCTCTCAGCGACGCCCCGGGCACCAGTCGATCCTGCACCGCGAACCGCATCAGTGTCGCGCGCCGCCGCTCCCGGGGCGGGACACGAGCACTAGCTCATGACCGCGACGCGCGCGCCGGCGCGAGCGCTCTCGAGGGCGGCGGCCACGATACGCAGCTGGTGCAGCCCGTCGGCGAACGTCGGCAGCCCGATCCCCGGATCGGAACCGCGGACCGCGGCGTAGGCGGCCGCGATCATCCGGCGCCGGCTCTCGTTCGACGCCACCGGCGCCCCCGTCACGGTCTCTACGCCGCCCGTCCTGCCGATGCGCAGCTCGTTCGGCGCGCCGCTGTGCCACACCGCGGATGCGACGCTGCAATCGAACGCGATCTCGACATCGTTCCGATGACCGGGCGCGACCTGCGATACGACGAGCGCCCCCTGCAATCCGCCATCGAACGCCAGCAGAAGCGACGCCTGATCCTCCCTCCGGCGCGCGTCATGGAGGCTCGCGATCTGCGCCTGCACGGCGACGACACGCTGCCCGCTCACGGTCTCGACCGCATCGGTCCAATGGGTGCCGATATCGGCCATGGCGCGAGAGGCGCCGATACGGAGCGGGTCGATGCGCCAGTCCGCGGCCGCCGGCCGCAGGAGCCAGTCCTGGAGGAACCAGCCACGGACCAGGTGTGGCCGGCCGAGCTCGCCGGAGCGGAGCCGCGAGGTGAGCTCCTGCAGCTGCGGGAAGAAGCGGTAGTTGTGGCACACCAGCGCGAGGCGATCCGCGGCGGCGGCCATCGCGACGAGCTCCTCGCCACCGGCGACGTCGAGCGCGAGCGGCTTCTCGCACAGGACGTGCTTGCCGGCGCGCAGCGCGGCGGCGGCAAGCGGGAGATGCAGGTCGTTCGGCGTGCAGACGTGAACGACGTCGATGCGTTGGTCGGCGAGCACGCTCGCGAGGTCGGACGTCCAGCCGTCGACGGCAAGCCGTCCCGCCGCGGCACGCGCGCCTTCCTCGTCACGCCCGACGACCGCCGCGATCTCCACGTCGCCGAGCCGGCGAAGCGCGTCCACATGCTGCGCCGCGGCGTACCCGGTACCGACCACCACGGCACGCATGGGCGCATTGTCCGATATTGGCCGCGTCTGCGGTCGCTAGAGCGCGCGGATCAAGCGCTCCGCCGCGATCCCGTTCGCCCCGTCGTCGTCGTGCCGAAAGTACGCGTACACGTCTCGGCCGCGCTCCATCAGCGTGCGGCAGCGATCGGCCCAGCGCGCGACGGCCGGCTCGTCGTAGCCGCGCGTGTCGCGCAGGCGCAGGTAGGCGAAATCGGCGGTCTCCCCCGCGAGATCGAGCGGTGACGGCGCACGCTCGCCCTCCGCGTGACAGAGCGCGACGCCCCGCAGGGCGAGGATCTCGTACACCTCGGCCGCGTACCAGGACGCATCGCGGAACTCCATCGCGCAGCGTTGGCCCGCGGGGAGCTCGGCGACGAACCCGGCGAGCAGGTCGTCGTCGCGCTTCAGCCACGGCGGCGCCTGGAACAGCACGGGGCCGAGCCGGTCACCGAGCGGCCGTACCTTCTCCCAGAAGAGCGGGAGCGTGTCCGCCGGGTGGCGCAGCAGGTCGGTGTGCGTGATCCGCCTGGACGCCTTCAACGCGAAGACGAAGCCGGGGGGCGTGGCGGAGGTCCAGCCCTCGATGCTCGTGGCCGTCGGCAGGTGGTTGAAGGTGTAGTTCACCTCGACCGTTCCGAGTCGTCCGGCGTAGTGGCGCAGGAAGCCGGCGGCCTTCAGCTCGGCCGGGAAGAAGGTGGGCTTCCAGCTCGCGTAGGCCCAGCCAGACGTGCCGACGTGCGCGATGCTCATGCGCCCTGCATCGTCGTCGTGACGTGCTGGCCGAGGACCGTGTACGCGATACCGGCCGCGAGCGAATTCGCGCGCTTGAGACCCGCCAGGACGTCGAGATGGATGCTCGACGTGTCGATGGACTCGCGCAGCCCCTCGTGGAGCCGCTCCAGGTGCGTATGCCGGAGCCGGCGCTCGAGGGAGTTCACCACCGACTTGTGCCGGATGACGGTCTCGGCGAGCGAGCGATCACCCGTCGCGAGCGCTGACATCGCGAGCTCGAGGTTCTCGCACACCTTCGCGTGGAGGTCGCGGATCTCCGCCCAGCCCTGCTCGCTGAAGCGGTGCTGCCCGCGGATCTTCTTCTCCGCGAGCTCGAGCAGATCCTTGTCGACGACATCGCCGATCTCCTCGAGGTTCACGATCACGAAGAGCAGCGCCGTCTCGCGGTCGGACTGCTCGCCGGTCAAGGCCCGCTCGCTCATGCTGATGAGGTACTGCTTGATGTCCTCCTCGAGCCGGTCGATCTGGTCGTCGCGCTTGATCAGCTGACGCATGAGCTCGCTGTCGTTGCGCTCGAAGACGCGGATGGTGTCCCGCAGTGACTGCAGCACCACGTCGCCCATCCGCAGCACCTCCCGCAGGGCCTGACCCAGCGCGACCGCCGGCGTGTCCAGCACCTGCGGGTTCAGGTACATCGCGCCCTGCTCGTGACGGCGCGTCTCGGGGATCGCGCGGGTGATCGCGCGCGCGGCGACGTCGACGAGCGGCAGGAACAGGATCGCCAGCCCGACATTGAACAGCGTGTGCGCGTTCGCGATCTGGCGGGGCACGTCCGCCGCGGTCGCGCGAACGAGGTCCGCGAACGGTCCGCTGAACGGCAGGAAGATCGCGACGCCGGCGAGCTTGAAGGCCGCGTGCGCGACGGCCACCCTGCGCGCCTCCGCGTTGGTGCCGACCGACGCCACCAGCGCGGTCGCCGCCGTGCCGACGTTCGCGCCGAAGATGATCGGGATCGCGCCCTCGAGGGGGATGAGTCCCGCCTGCGAAAGCGAAAGCGCGAGACCGATGACCGCGGCGCTCGAGTGCACCGCCGCGGTCAACGCGGCCGAGAGCAGAAGCACGACGACCGGTAGGCCGACCAGCGCCGCGAGCAGGTCGCCGACCAGTGGATTGGCCTTGAGCGGAGCGGTGCCGTCGGCAATGAGCTTCATGCCGAGGAAGAGGAACCCGAAGCCCAGGATCGCGCGACCGACATGACCTGCCGGTCCCTTGCTCAGCGCGGTGAGCAGCCAGCCGAGGAAAACGATCAGCGGCGCAAGCGCGAGGGCGTTGAAGGCGAGGAGCTGCACCGTGACGGTGGTCCCGATGTCAGCGCCGAGGATCACCCCGATGGTCTGGCGCAGCGACAGCAGCCCCGCCGAGGCGAAGCCGACAAGCATGACCGTCGTCGCGCTCGACGACTGCAGGAGCGCCGTGACCCCGGCCCCCACCGCCAGCGCGCGGAAGCGATCGCCCGAGAGCGACGTGAGGACATGACGGAGCCGCGCCCCCGCCGCGCGCTGCAGCCCTTCGCCGACGAGCCGCACCCCGTACAGCAGGAGCGCGGTGCCCCCGAGGAGCGCGAAAAGCACGAGATTGGCGTCGCTCATCTCTGGCGACGCTAGCGCGCGACGGTGAGCGTCGCCCTCGCACTGCCGGCGGAGGTGATCGCGAGGACCAGAGTCTCGCCTTCCGTCATCGGGGCGGCGAAGCCGATGGTCACGCTGCCATCGCTGCGCGTCTTCGACGACCCGACCTCGGCGCCGCCGGCGAGGAGCGTGACCGCGACGTCCGCCTTTGGGCGGCCGTTCTCGACGACGGTGACAAGGGCCACGACCGGTCCGGCCGGTCCCACCCTCGCTCGGTCGAGCGCTAGCGTCGTGGCGACACCGTCGGCACCCGCCGGTGCTGCCACGGTCACCTCGAGCCGGGACCTCGTCTCGTTGCCCGCGCGATCGAGCGCGACGACCTCGATGGGCTGGGCTCCGGCCGCGGCGCTGAAGGACTCGCTGAAGGTGCCGTTCGCCGCGGCAACGACGTTGCGCCCATTCACGGTGATGCGCGTCCCCGGCTCGGTCGTGCCGTCGACCTGCACCGTGGGACCGCCGATGGTCTCGCCGGCCGTCGGCCGGATGATGGCGAGCGGCGGTGGGATCCGGTCGAGGACGCTGGTCGCGGACCTCGACGAGATCACGGCCCCGTCCTGGAGCAGCGAGATCACGATCGAGTTCTCACCGTCGCGCAAAGTCAGGTGCTGGGCGAAGCGACCCGCCGCGTCGAGCTCGGTGCGCCCGACGACCGCGCCGTTCAGCGCGATCTCGATGCGGCGTCCCGCATCCATCGCGAGGGAGGGCAGGTGTCCCTGGAGGAGAACTGACGGCACGGAGGTGAACTCCGGCAGCTGGTCCACGACCGGCTCCGCCTGCACCGTGCTGACGCGATCGAGCTCGAGCGGGGCGCTGCGGACCGCCGGAAACGCTCGGGCGATCGCTTCCTCGAGCCTGCTGGCGAGCGACGCGGTACCTGCATCGATCGTCGCGCCGGCTTGGGCGAGCACCGCGAGGCTGACGAGGCCGAGCAGGGCCCAGGCGACGATCCCGAGCAGGCGCGGCGGCCGTCGACCACGCCGCACGCGCGAAGCGCGCACGTACCCGCGATAGCGCGCGCCGGCGCCGGCGGGCGGTGGCGGTCGTCGGGGCGGGTGCGTGCCTCGGGCGATCGTCACGTCAGGATCGTACGCACGGTGGCCCATGGCGGGTGCGATCCCGGCGGATCCGCGCTGGAATTAGCAAGAGGGCGGTGGCTCAAGGCCTCCGCCCTCTCACTGGTGGGTGGGATGAGGGGCATTCAGGTGAAGTCCGTG
>Ga0183260_10002527_pt1 | contig 15103 bp, 14 predicted proteins | sample AntDrymUQ4972206_2_FD_129768 | JGI IMG/M metagenome (GOLD analysis project Ga0183260, IMG submission 129768) | Polar desert sand microbial communities from Dry Valleys, Antarctica - metaG UQ497 (22.06) (version 2) (version 2) | ecosystem: Environmental > Terrestrial > Soil > Desert | place... | reverse complement strand
GTCGATCCCGTGGAGAACGAGCTGCTGCTCGGGCGCTTCCTCAACGAGGAGATCACCTCGCTGCCCGACATCGACCTCGACTTCCCGCGCGACATTCGCGAGGCGCTCTTCCCCCGCATCCACGAGCGCTACGGGCACGAGCGCTCGGCGATCATCGCCGCGTTCCCCACCTACAGGGCGCGCGGGGCGATCCGCGAGCTGGGCAAGGCGCTCGGCCTTCCCCCCGGAGAGATCGAGCGGGTGGCGCGGGGCTCTGAGGGGTGGTCGGGCCGCGAGGTGGAGCGCGACGTGGAGGCGGCGCTGGGAGCGCCGCGCGCGCGGTCGGGGAGGTGGGCCCACCTCGTCCGACTGGCCGGGGAAGCCCACGGGCTGCCGCGCCACCTCTCCCAGCACTCGGGCGGGATGATCGTCTCCACCCTCCCGTTGGTGGACTGCTGCCCCGTCGTGCCGGCGGCGACGGAGGGCCGCCAGCTCGCCCAGTGGGACAAGGACTCCTGCGCCGACGCCGGCTTCCTGAAGATCGACCTCCTCGGGCTGGGGATGCTCTCGGCGGTCGAGCGCTGCGTGGAGCTCATCGCGGCGCAGAAGGGCGAGCGCATCGATCTATCCCGGATCCCCTACGACGACCCGGAGACCTTCTCCGCGATCCAGCGCGCCGAGACCGTCGGGGTCTTCCAGATCGAGAGCCGCGCGCAGATGGCGTCGCTACGCCGGACCCGCCCCGCGACCCTCGACGATCTTGTTGTTCAAGTGGCGATCGTGCGGCCGGGGCCGATCCAGGGCGGCGCGGTCAATCCCTACATCGAGCGCCGCCAGCGCCTGCGCGAGGACCCCGGCTACGAGGTTCCCTACGAGCACCCCTCGCTCGAGCCCGTCCTGCGCGACACCCTGGGCACGATCATCTTCCAGGACCAGGTGCTCGAGGTCGCGATGGCCTTCGCGGGCTTCTCGCCGGGCGAGGCGGAGGGGCTGCGCCGCGCGATGAGCCGCAAGCGCTCGGAGGCCGCCATCGCCGCCTTCCACGAGCGCTTCGTCAAAGGCGCCTTCGCCGCCCACGGCGTCGACGGCGCGACCGCCGGGCGCGTGTGGGACATGATCGCCGGCTTCTCGGGCTTCGGCTTCCCCAAGGCCCACGGCGCCGCCTTCGGCCTGCTCACCTACCAGTCCACCTGGCTGCGCGTCCACCACCCCGCGGAGTTCCTCTGCTCGCTGCTCAACGAGCAGCCCATGGGCTTCTACCCACCCGACGCCCTCGTCCACGAGGCCCAGCGGCGGGGGCTCGAGGTGCGCGCGCCCGAAGTGAACGCGAGCGGCACCGAGTGTTCGATCGAGCCCGTCGATGCGGCCGTCATGGGCGTCGCTGGCCGTCGTCAGCAAGGACGCAGGGGGAGGGACAGTGCTCTGCACGGACCTCCCCCGAGGGCGCCGCTGACGGCGGATCAGCGACGCCCAGGACTCGCCGTCCGCATCGGCTTGGGCTACGTGAACGGCGTCAAGAAGGACGAGATAGAGGCGCTCGTCGCCGCCCGAGAGGGAGCGGGGGCGTTTCGCTCGCTGGGGGACCTCGCCGCGCGGGCGGGGGCGGGGAGGGCGTCGCTCGAGCTCCTGGCGTGGTCGGGCACGTGCGACCCGTTGGGGGGCGGGGACCGGCGGAGGGTCCTCTGGCAGCTCGGGGTCGCCGCTCCGGGCCGGCGCGTGCCGGGCGGGACGCAGCTCGCGCTCCCGCTCGAGCTGCCCGCGCCGCCCGCCCTGCGGCGCCTGGAGCCCTGGCCCTCGCTGCTGGCCGACTACGCCACGACGGGGGTCACCGTCCGCGAGCACCCGCTCGCGCTCCTGCGCCCCGCCCTCCCCGATGGCACGGTCACGAGCGGCGACCTCGGAGATCTCCGCCACGGCCGGCGGGTGAAGATCGGCGGGCTGGTGGTGGCCCGCCAGCGGCCGGGCACGGCCGGAGGCATCGTCTTCATGCTCATCGAGGACGAGCACGGGACGGTCAACCTGATCGTCCCGCCTCCGGTCTACGAGCGCCACCGGGTGACCGTCCGCACCGAGCCGCTCGTCGTCGCCGAGGGAAAGCTCGAGCGCCTGCCCGCCGCGGGCGGGGCGATCAACGTCCTCGTCGACCGCATCGGGCCGATCGACGTCCCCGACCGCCCGCTGGCCGAGGTCAAGGACTTCCAGCCCCTCGACGAGAGGGAGCGGCGTCGCCGCGCCGGGGAGCCGATGGGCGACGAGGAGCACGAGCGCCGCCGCAGGGAGGCCGAGGCCGACGCCGCCGACTTCCGCGCCGTCGCGCCGCCCGTCCTCAGCTTCGCCTCAGGAAGGAGGCGGTAAGGGCTCGCGCAGAAGCAAATCCAGGATCGGGGCGCCCGCCCCTGCCCGTCAGTTGTTCATGCGCGGGCACTAAGCAGCGCCGCGGCCTCCTCGTCGGTGACCTGGCGGAAGTCGTCGTAGAACTGGCCGACCGCGAAGAAGTCGGGCGGCTCGACCACGCCCACGGAGTGGGCCTCGAACCCCGCCTCCTCCAGGAGCCGGAACGCCGGGCCAGCGGCGACCGGGACCGCGACCGCCACCCGCGCAGCTCCCCGCTGACGGACCGTCGCCAGCGCGGCGGCCATCGAGCGGCCGGTGGCCAACCCATCGTCGACCACGATCGCAGTTCGCCCGCGCAGCGGCTCGGGCGCGCGATCACCCCGAAGCGCGCCCGCCTGGCGGCTCGCCTGGTCGAGCTGCTCGGACACCGCGTCGGGTGCAAGCCCCTCCGGCAGGACGACACCGTCCTCGCTCACCGCACCGAGTGCGTACTCGGGCTGGCGAGGATGGCCCACCTTGCGCACGACGAGCACGTCGAGCCTCGCCCCGAGCGCATCGGCGACCTCCGCCGCAACCGGGATCCCTCCACGCGCGAGGCCGAGCACGACGACCCCGGCAGAGGGCTCGCGGCCGAGCCCCGCCTCCGGGGCGGGCGCCTCCTCGTGCGGCGCAGCTGCCCACCCGCTCCCCGTGATCGCCGCCGCGAGCCGGCGACCCGCGTCGGCGCGGTCGGCGAAGTGCGGCGCAACCGACATGGGGCGACCGTACCGTCCCGGCCCCCGATTCGGCTTTCTGCGGCGCCTCAGCCGCGCGCAGAGCGGTCGAGCCGACGCAGAATGCCACGGGGGTCCGCTTCTCCTTCGCCTACCCCCGTGGCCACGGCCCGCGATAAGGTTCCGCCCGAAGTGAGCGCCGTCGCCTTCATCGCCGTCTGGGTCGTCGTCGGGCTGTCCATGTTCCTCATCGCGGTCCGCGGCGGCCCGCGGCGTGCGAGAGAGTCCCTGCACGGCCAAAGCCGCCGGTCGAACCGGACCGCTTTCGTCGTGATCCTCGGGGTCTACGTGGCCTTCGGCGTCGCAGTGCCCACCCTCGTCCTCGCGGGCAACGAGAAGGACGACGAGATCTCCTCCGAGGGCATCACGCTGACCGCCTTCGAGAAGAAGGGCCGCGCGCTCTTCGGCCAGTACTGCAACCAGTGCCACACCCTGTCGGCCGCCGACACTGTCGGCAAGGTCGGCCCGGACCTCGACAAGTTGCGCCCCACCTACGTCGTCGTCGCCAATGCGGTCGCCAACGGGATCGTCCGCGGCAACGGGACGATGCCCGCCAACCTCGTCACGGGCGCCGACGTCGGCAGCGTGGCCTGCTTCATCGAGCGCGCGACCCACCCCTCAGACCCGTCGAGCAAGCAGTGCAAGGAAGCCCCGGCGGAGAGCGGCAAGCAGGCCGGCGGCCAGGCCGGCCCCGGCAGCGCTCCGGACAAGTGACGATGGATCGCGACCGTGCAGCGGAGCTGCTCGCGCGCGAGCGCGCCCGGCTCGAGCAGGAGCTCTCAAACCTCGGCCACGGGTCCGACGACGAGCTCTCCCACGTCGACCAGCATCCCGCCGACCAGGGCTCAGATCTCTACGAGAACGAGCGCGACGAGGGCCTCGCGGAGCCCTTGCGCGAGCAGCTCGAGGCAATCGACAGGGCCGAGCGTCGCCTGGAGGGGGGGACCTACGGGCGCTCCGTCGAGAGCGGCGAGCCGATCCCCGACGCCCGCCTCGAGGCGGTCCCGTGGGCCGAGCGGACCGTCGAGGAGCAGTCGCACTACGAGCGCGGCGGCTGATAGAGCCCCGCCCCTCCGGGCGCTTGACATAACAAACCCACTAATTTGCGGGCCATTCTCGCGCTGTTAGTGTGCCGCGCCGCTGCGCCTTGGGGGTTTCCGGCGACCTCGTCGCGACGCGGCTCGCCCCGCAAGCGACCGAAGAAGGGACATGGACCGACCGGACCGGATCGCCCTGTGGGCGGTCCTCATGGGCGTGCTGCTGGTCTTCGTCGCCGTGGCGACGGGGCAGGCGGCGAGCCTCGGCGAGCGCACCCTCAAGGCCGGCAGCAAAGGCTCCGACGTCCGCTCGCTCCAGATCAAGCTCAAGCGCCTCGATTTCTTCCGCGGTCGCATCGACGGTCGCTTCGGCCGGCGGACCAAGGTGGCGGTGATCCGCTATCAACGCTCGCGCTGTCTGCGCGCCGATGGCGTCGTGGGGCGGGCGACCGCTCGCGCGCTCGTGCGCCGAAAGCGGGCGTGCCGGCGAGGCGGCCGGCGGCGCGCACGACGTCCGAGCCGCCCGAGCCGCCGCTACTTCACCGCCGACCTCGGCGCTCGCGGCCTGCGCCGCGGGATGCGCGGGCGCGACGTGCGCACGCTTCAGCGCCTCCTCGGGCTCGCGCCCGATGGCGACTTCGGCTCCCGAACCGCCCGTGTGGTGCGGCGCTTCCAGCGCCGGGCCGGCCTCGACGTCGACGGCCGAGTCGGTCCTGCCACGCGCCGGGCGCTCGCCCGGCGCCGGATGAGCGCGCGTATGGCGACCTGGTACGGCCCCGGGCTCTACGGCAACCGAACCGCCTGCGGGCAGACGATGACCACCACCCTGCGGGGCGTCGCCCATCGCACGCTGCCCTGCGGCACACCGGTGGTCCTCTCCTACAACGGGCGCTTCCTCACCGTTCCCGTCGTCGATCGCGGCCCCTTTGCGCCCGGCGTCGTGCTCGACGTCACCGCGGGCGCCAAGGCGGTCCTCGCCTTCGCCGGCTCGGGGCCCGTTCGGGCCCGGTATTGAGGAGGCGCGCGGGCAACAGGCCTGAACTGCTCTTTATCACCCGGCGTATAACGGGTAGCGGCGTCCAACTCAGCCGCTTCCGTTCCCGCGACCGGGCGGGTACACTTACAGAAGGTAAGACCCCCCAAGGTGACCCCATGAAGACCACGATGAGCAGATTCCACATCCACGACGACCTCACCGCGCCCGAGGCTTCGATGCCCGTGCTCAAGGGGGCGCTCGCGACCGGCGGCCAGCTGCCGAACTTCCTCGGCGTCCTGGCCGGCTCGCCCGCCGCCCTGCGTGCCTACGCGCGGTTCCGGTCAGAGCTGCGTCACGGCAAGCTCGGTCGCGCGACGCTCGAGCGCATCGCCCTGGCGGTCGCCGACCATCACCGGTCCGCGCCCGGGATCGCCCTGCACGAGCGTGCGGCCCGGGCCGCCGGCCTCTCGCTCGACGAGGTCGTCCTGGCAAGGGAATTCGACTCGCGCGACGAGCGCGAGGCCGCACTCCTGCGCTACCTCAAGCTCGTGCTCGAGGAGGGCCGGCCGCCCATGCACGTCCACGAAGAGGCCCGCGAGGCCGGCTGGAGCGACGAGGAGATCCTCGAGGCGATCGCCTACGTCGCGCTGGAGAGCTTCACCGCGCTGGTCAACGTGGCGGGCGACGTGCCGGTCGACGGCTCGGCCGAGGAGTCGCGCACGATGCGCCTGCGCGCGGCCTGAATCGGAGCATGCCGGCGAGCTGCTGCCCGTATTACCACGAGGCCGTCGAGCTCATCGGCAAGCGCTGGACCGGCGCGATCGTCCAGGTGCTCATGGTCTCGGGGGGACCGCTGCGCTTCTCGCAGGTCGCCTCGGCGGTCCCCGAGCTCTCCGACCGGCTCCTCTCCGAGCGCATGAAGGAGCTCGAGGCGCGCGGGCTCATCCGCCGGAGGGTCCTCGACGGCCCGCCCATCCGCGTCGAGTACGCGCTCACCGAGATGGGCGAGCAGCTCGAGCCCGCCGTGGTCCAGCTACAGGCCTGGGCACGCCGCTGGCTCGTCTGACGGGCCAGGAGCGCCCCTGGCGGTGTCCTCGCCTGCTCGCGTGCGGCGCACGCCACGCAGGCTGCGTCCTGGCCAGGGACGCTCCTGACTCCGTCAGTGAGCGGTAGGCTCGCGGCTCCTTCTCCGCTCCCCACCCGGAGGTCTGCGCCGTGGCCGATCAGCCGAAGACCCCCGACGACGTCATGGCGCTCGTCGAGGACCTCGACCTGCGCTTCATCCGCCTGTGGTTCACCGACATCCTCGGGCAGCTGAAGTCCTTCTCGATCAACAGCCAGGAGCTCGAGGACGCCTTCGAGGGGGGGATGGGCTTCGACGGCTCCTCGATCACCGGCTTCAACGCGATCGAGGAGTCCGACATGATCGCGATGCCCGACGCCTCGACGTTCGCGCCGCTTCCCTGGCGGCCTACCGAGCAGGGGGTGGGGCGGATGTTCTGCGACGTCGTCACCCCCGAGCGCGAGCCCTACGAGGGTGACCCGCGCTTCGTCCTGCGCCGCGCGCTGGAGCGGGCCGGCGCGATGGGCTTTGACCGCTTCAACGTAGGCCCCGAGCTCGAGTACTTCTACTTCCGCGACTCAAAGAGCACCGAGGTCCTCGACGAGGGCGGCTACTTCGACCTCACGACGCTGGACGCCGGCTCCGACGTGCGGCGCGAGACGGTGCTGGCCCTCGAGCAGCTCGGCATCCACGTCGAGTACACCCACCACGAGGTCGGGCCCTCCCAGCACGAGATCGACATGCGCTTCGCCGACGCCCTGAAGATGGCCGACGACTGCATGACCTACCGGATCACCGTGAAGGAGTACGCCATGAAGTACGGGTGGCACGCGACCTTCATGCCCAAGCCCCTCTTCGGCGAGAACGGCTCCGGGATGCACACCCACCAGTCGCTCTTCCAGGGCGAGCGCAACGCGTTCTTCGACGGCGATGACCAGTACTTCCTCTCAGATGTCGGCAAGGCGTTCATCGCCGGCCAGCTGCGCCATGCGCGGGAGATCTGCTCGATCTTCGCCCAGTGGGTGAACTCCTACAAGCGCCTGGTCCCGGGCTTCGAGGCGCCCGTCTACTGCGCGTGGTCGCGGCGCAACCGCTCGGCACTGGTCCGCGTGCCGCTCTATCACCCCGGCAAGGAGCAGGCCACCCGCATGGAGCTGCGCTGCCCCGACCCCGCCTGCAACCCGTACCTGACCTTCGCGGCGCTGCTCCAAGCCGGCCTCGAGGGCATCGAGAAGGGCTACGAGCTGCCCGAGCCGATGGACAAGAACCTCTACCACCTCTCGCCCGACGACCGCAAGCGGCTGGGAATCGAGCAGCTGCCAGAGACGCTCGGCGAGGCCATCGAGCTCACCTCGGAGTCAGAGCTCGTCCTGCGCACCCTCGGCGAGCACATGTTCAACCGCTACGTCGAGATCAAGCGCCAGGAGTGGGAGGACTACCGCGTGCAGGTCACCCCTTGGGAGCTCGAGCGTTACCTGCCGGTGCTCTGAAGCCGCATCGCAAGCTGGTCAGGTGGGGGTCGGGATGACGGCGCCAGCGACAGGCGCCACCGCCGCGTGACCGACCCCTGGATCGCGGCCGCGGCGCAGGAGATCGACTCCCGGTTCGAGCGCGACCTGGCCGCCCTCGTCGCGGTCTCCTCGCCCAGCGGCGACGCCAGGGCAGCCGAGGAGGCCGTCGCGGTCGCCTGCCTGGCCCTGCCCGACCGCGCTGAGATGCAGCGGCTGCCCTGCTCTTCGCCCGACCACGCGGACGACCTCCTCGTCCGGTTGACGGGGACGGGTACCGGGCGGCTCCTGCTCCTCGGGCACCTCGACACCGTCGTGGCCCACGGCGAGCACCGCCCGCTCGTGGCGCTCCCCGGCGGAGATCGCCAAGCGGGATCGGGCGCGGTCAGCGGAGACCGCCTCGCGGAATCGGGCGCGATCGACGGAGACCGCCTCGCGGGATCGGGCGCGATCGACATGAAGGGGGGCGTGGTGCTCGCCCTCGGGGTGCTTCGCGCGCTCGCGGCGCAGGCCGAGGACTACGCCGAGGTCGCTCTTCTGCTCGTCGTCGACGAGGAGTGGCGCACTGCGCCCTTCGCGCACGCGCAGCGCTTCGCGGGCTGGGATGGCTGCCTGTGCTTCGAGGCCGGGGAGCGGCGCTCAGACCACGAGGCGGTCGTGGTGCGCCGCAAGGCCGCGGGCGCGCTGCGGGTCACCGCGCGGGGCCGGGCCGCCCACGCGGGCTCGGCCCCCGACCAGGGCCGCAACGCGCTCCTCGCGGTTGCTGAGGTGGCGCGGCGCCTGGCCGCCCTGCACGCGCCCTCGGGCCCCGACCGGCTGACCGTCGTACCGACCATCCTGCGATCCGGCGACGCTCTCAACGTGGTTCCACCGTCCGGCGAGCTGATATGCGACGTCCGCGCCGACCGCCTGGAAGCGTTCGCTGGGGTGCTGGCCCAGATCCCCGAGCGCCTCGACGGCGTCGACCTGCAAGCAGAGCAGGTGCGCACGTGGCCCGGGATGGACACCACCGCCTTGGTCGCGGCCGCGCTCGAGGCCGCGAGCGCTCTGGCGGGCCGGTCGATCATCGCCGCCCAGCGGGGCGGGGCGAGCGACGCCAGCCACCTAGCCTTCACCGTCCCCCAGACGATCGACGGGCTGGGGCCGCGCGGCGGGGGTGCCCACCACCCCGACGAGTTCGTCCGCCGCGAGTCGGTGCGCCCGCGGGCCGAGGTGGCGCTCGCGCTGGCCAGCGTGCTGCTCGGCGAGAGGGGGGAGGAGGACCAGCCCGAGGGCGAGGGCGAGGGCGAGGGGGGGCTGACGTGGCCCGGAGAGCGCCGGTGATTCTAATGCGTTCGCGCAAGCGAACACGTTTAATCCAGCAGCCGCTCCAGCTCTGCCGGGTCGGTCGTCGGCGCCCGGCATGCGAAGCGCTCGCATACGTAGGCGGCGGCGCGGCCATTGACGGGGTGGCGGCCCTCGAGCAGCCCAACGACCCCGTCGCCCGCGCCTCCGGCGACCACGAGGTGGGGGCGCAGCGCGCCGCGGACCACGCGCTCGAGCGCGGCTCGATCGTCGCCGACGATCGCGACCTCCCGTGTCACGGAGACGTGGAAGTCGATCGCCCGCAGGACGTGGCCGAAGGCGGTCGGGTGCTTGGGAGCCAGCTCGTGGACGAGGCGGAGGGTGTCGACCGCCCGGCGCTCGTAGTCGTGCTCGCCCGTCAGCGCGGCCAGGCGCAGCAGGCCCAGGGCCGCCGCGGACTGCCCGGCGGGGATCGGGGCGTCCTCGAGCTCCTTGCGCCTGGCGACGAGCCCCTGGTCGTGGTCGGCCGGGGTGGAGAAGAAGCCGCCGCGCTCGTCGTCGGCGAAGCGCTCGATCATGGCGTCGGCGGTCCGCCGGGCCGCCTCGAACCAGCGCGGCTCGAAGGTCGCCTCATAGAGCGTGAGGAGCGCCTCGAGCAGGAAGGCGTGGTCCTCGAGCAGGCCTCCGAGCTTGGCCTCGCCGCGGTTGAAGGTCCGCAACAGGCGCCCGTCGTCGTCGTGGACCGCGTCGAGGATGAAGCCCGCGCAGTCGCGCGCGGCCTCGAGGTAGTCCTCGCGCTCGAGCACGGCGCCGGCCTGTGCCAGCGCTCCGAGCAGGAGCGCGTTCCACGAGGTGATCCGCTTGTCGTCGAGGCCGGGTCGCACGCGCCGCTCGCGCACCTCGAGCAGCGCTGCGCGGATGCCGGCGAGGTCGTCGGGCTCCTCCTCGGCGACCGCCCGCACGAGGATGTTGGTCCCCTCGAAGTTGCCGAGCTCGGTCGCGCCGAAGTACGTGATCGCCGCGTCGGCCCGATCGCCCAGCGCCTCGCGCAGCTCCTCGACGCTCCAGACGTAGTACTTGCCCTCTTCGCCCTCCGAGTCGGCGTCCAGCGCGGAGTAGAAGCCGCCCTCGGGTGCGCGCATCTCGCGCAGCGCCCAGTCGAGCGTCTGCTCGCACACCCGCCGAAGCAGGGGGTCGCCGCTCACCTGCCAGCCGTGGAGGTAGGCGCCGGCGAGCAGCGCGTTGTCGTAGAGCATCTTCTCGAAGTGCGGCACGACCCACCCCTGATCGACCGTGTAGCGGGAGAAGCCGCCGCCGACCTGGTCGTAGATCCCGCCCGAGGCCATCGCCGCGAGGGTGGAGAGGCTCATCTCGCGCTCACCGCGAGCGAGCAGGAACTCGATCGCCGAGGCTGACGGGAACTTCGGGGCGCGCCCGAAGCCCCCGTGGACCGAGTCGTAGAGCCCGCGCGCAACCTCGACGGCCCGATCGAGCGAGCCGGGGTCGATCGGGTTCGCGGAGGGCTGAAGCGCCGCGGCGCCCTGGAGGCGGGCGACGACCTGCGGCGCCTGCTCCTCGATGCGCTCGCGCTTGCTCGCCCAGCTGTCGGCCACCGCTTCGAGCACCTCCGGCCAGCTCGGCATCCCGGACCGTGGCTGGGGCGGGAAGTAGGTGCCGGCGTAGAAGGGCACTCCGGCGGGCGTCGTGAACGCGTTGAGCGGCCAGCCGCCGTGGCCGGTGGTCGCCTGGACGAACTCCATGTAGATCGCGTCGACGTCGGGCCGCTCCTCGCGGTCGACCTTCACGCACACGAAGCGCTCGTTCATCAGCGCGGCAACCTCGGGGTCCTCGAAGGACTCGCGCTCCATCACGTGGCACCAGTGACAGGCCGAGTAGCCGATGGAGACGAGCAGGGGCGCGTCGCGCTCGCGGGCGGCGCTGAGCGCCTCCTCGCCCCACGGCCGCCAGTCGACGGGGTTCTCGCTGTGCTGGAGGAGGTACGGCGAGGTTTCCTTCGCGAGCATGTTGGGCACGTGGCCAAGGTAGCGCCCCGCTTCCCCCACCGGAGGTCTCGACTCGATGTCACTGATGAACAAGATCACCCAGTTCGCCCGCAGTCCGCAAGGTCGCCGCTTCGCCGGCCAGGCCAAGCAGTGGGCCGCGGACCCGAAGAACAAGGAGAAGGTCGGCCAGATCCGCGAGCGCTTCGCATCCCGCCGCGGGACGGATCGGCGGCCCTAGATGCCCCATCACCGCGAGATCGTGACTCCCCTGGGCGTGCCGGCGGCTCTCGGCCCCTACAGCCACGCCGTCCGCGCGGGCGGACTTCTCTTCTGCTCGGGCCAGCTCCCGCTCGATCCCGAGAGCGAGACGCTCGTCGGCGAGGAGGCCGGCGACCAGGTGCGACGCTGCCTGGAGAACCTCTCCGTCGTCTGCGCGGCGGCCGGGGCTCAGCTCGCCGACGCCGTCCGAATCACCGTCTACATGACCGACCTCGAGGCGTTCAACGAGCTCAACGAGGCCTACGCGGAGTCCTTCGAGGGAGAGCCGCCTGCCCGCGTGACCGTCGGCGTCGCCGCGCTTCCCAAGGGCGCGCAGGTCGAGATCGACGCGATCGTCGCGCTGCCCGACTGAGAGCGGGCGCTCGCTCAGCCCGCGCGCTCGGCTGCACCCGGCGCTCACCCGTTCAACGGACGTGCGGGGCGGCGACGATGCAGTCGTGGACCGCGCCCCAGCGGACCATCGGGTTGCGTATCAGGTTGCGCGGCGAGAGCGAGCCCGGAGGGTGCTCCCACCCGCGGCCGTAGCGCATCATGTAGGGCCTGCCCGCGTCTCTCACCTCATAGCCGGCCGCGGCCACCATCTTCCTCCGGGCGGCGATGTTGGGCAGCCACCAGAAGGGCAGCCCCGGCCACATCAGCGGCTGGACCGCGGGTACGCGCCCGAGAACGCTGAAGGGAATCGAGATCGGCTCGTTGGTGATGAGCGTGGCTCCGGGCGCGAGCACGCGGCGGATGGCGACGAGCGCGCCGACCGGGTCGCGCAGATGGAGCAGCAGCGTGCCGATGAACGCGAAGTCGAACCGCCCGACCTCCTCGGGCGACAGCTGGTAGACCGACAGGTCGCGGCGGGTGACCGCTGAGCCCAGCGCGTCGTGGGCGATCTGGAAGGCGCTGTTGCGGCGGTCGATCTCGTCGCGCACCGCTGGCTCGAGCGATGGCGCAGGCTCGGCGTAGTCGTAATCGGCCGGGTCGTCGAGATCCATGCCGACGACCTCCTCCGCCCCCCGCGCCTCCATGGCGAACGCCCAGAAGCCGTCCCGCGTGCCTACGTCGAGGCAGCGCTTGCCGCGCAGCGAGGAGGGAAAGGGAATCCGGTGGATCGCGTCGGGGAGGTCGTACTCACCGGGGGTGACGATGCCTCCCGGGAGCTCGATCGAGTGATACCAGCGGGCAGCGGCGATCCGCTCGGGCAGGGGAGGGGCTTCCACGCCGGCATTGTGGCGTAGAGGGATCTTCGAGCCGTCCCCGTGGCGGGTCAGAGTCGTAGGCGGGTTTCGCAGAGGAGGTGGGTGGCGAGGGGCAGGTCGAGGGGGTCACCTTGCCAGCCGGTCACTGCGGTCTCTGGGGCGATCACGACCTCGGCGCGGCGGTTGGCGAGTGCGAGGCGGTCTGTCGAGCCGCCCGGGCGGCGTGGGGCGTGGGGTATGCGCTTGCCGTCGGGCCGCAGGAAGGACAGTCGTCCTCTCGCGTGGCGCCTGATGGAGTAGCCGCCCTCGTGGACGAGCGTGTGGTGGTGGTGGCAGAGCAGCACGAGGTTGGCCTCGCTGGTCTCGCCGCCCTTGGCCCAGTGCTCGATGTGGTGGCCGGCGAGGTAGTGGCGCCGGTTGCAGCCCGGGAAGCGGCAGCCGCGGTCGCGCGCCTCGATGGCGCGGCGGATGGGGGCAGGGATCGTGCGGCTCCTGCGCCCGACTGACAAAGCGTGCCCGTCCTTGCGGTGGACGGCCACGAGCGCTGAGTCGCATCCCAGCCGGCGCGCGGTTTCAGCGCAGATCGGATGCCCGCCGGCGGTCTCGCAACGCCCGGGCGCGTCGGCGGTGAGCGTCTCAGCGTCGACGTGGACGACGAGCTCGGGCCGGGCCGCGCCGCTCCCGGCGGACGCAGCGCTTGCCAGCGAGCTTTTTCCCATCGCGACCAGCGCATCGGCCATCGTCGCCGAGGAGGACGGGGGAGCCGGTGGCTCCCCGGCTTCGTCGAGCGCGGTCTCCTGCGCCGAGGTGCCGCTCGCTTCCGCGGAATCATCGACCGCCGCGCCAAGGGAGCCCTCGCCAGACGGCCCCGCTGCGTTGGCGGCGACATCTGGGGCGGCCTGCTCGCCCATCCGGTCACGGATTGAGCGGACGGCCTCGAGCAGAGCCTCCCCCTCGGCGACCGGCACGTGCGCCTGGATGACCAGCATTCCCCGGTCCTCCCACCAGAACAGTTCGCGCCGCTCATGCGCCACGCGCGCTTCCTCGAGCTGCTCTGTGGCCTTGCGGTAGCCGCGCAGGAGCCGATCGAGCTGCGCGGCGGTGCAGTATTGGGCCATCTCGAGCAACGGCGACTCCATCTCGGAGCTCGCCACCCTGGTCAACGCGCGCACCTGGGAATAGCTCAGCCGGCCGGCCGCGAACTCCGCGCTTATCGCGGGCAGGTCGCCCAGGGCGCGCGCGACCCGCAGCTGCTCACGTGCGGCCACCGGTGAGATCCCGCAGCGCCACGACAGCCAGTCCGCACAAGACTTCGAGCCCCACGCCTTACACGCCTCGCGCCGGTCATACTCGGCGACAAGCTTTAGAAAGCGCGCCGTCGCCGCGTTCAAGTGCCCCGCGAGCGTGGTGATCTCATCCTCCAGCCGCGCGTCGGGCACCGACTCCACACCACCGATATCTACGAACATACGTTCGAAGAATACGCTTGACGCCGGACAGAACGACGCTGCGCGGCGGCCCTACAGCGGCCCAGGCAGCGGACGCTTCCGCGGAATCTTTCCGGCTCACTCAGACCTGCCCGGACGCTGGCCGACTCTGGCCGCTCCACGCCGAGACAAACATCGCCGACGGGTAGAAGCTGCGCGTTACGCTGCCGGGGGCTCGACGAGAGTGCTTCCTCGCGCGCGGTCGTCGTTGGGGCATAATCGATGTGGACTGCCACAGCATGGGCCGGGCGCAGTGGGGCGGGGTCGATGTGGTGTCGGACACTGGATGCTGTCCTCAGAAGCTCGCACGCGTATGAATGGGCGGACACGCTCGCTCTTCAACGAAGGCGGTAACGCGCTCGGCATTGCGAGATCTACTGCCCGTGGTCCAGAGGGCGTGTGAGCCAGAACGCCCAGCCGCGACGCTCGCTTCTCGCGCAAGCGGAAAGGCAGCCCGATCGAGAGCAAGCTGCAAGTTGCCTGCGGACACATTGGAGCCGGCCGTGCAGGACAACGACGGCTTGCTTCACGGGTCCCGAAGGGCATCAAACAGCTTCGTCGCGCTCTCCTTCGGGCGTCCGAGATTCGCCCCAAGCGCCGCCTGATCCGAGTAGTCGGGGGCGCGGTGAAGCTGATAGCTGATGCCGTTTGTGACCAGTACGTCGGCACTCGTCAGGTCCAGGTTCTTGACGTACTCGCGCGCTTGGTATCCCGCCCATCGCAGGCCGGCGCCGATCCGCTTGCCCTCGACAACCATGCGGCAATATGCCGGCTCCCTCATCTTTGGGGAAAAGAGCGCGAGGTCCGTGTTCCGCCACTTCACGGCGATCTGCTCAGGCTCCCAGCCGAGCGCTTCAAGGAGCGGAACGGTGAGGTGGGTGAGCAGTTCGTCCTCGCTCGGTACGGCGCCGAAGTTCCAGTTCCATGTGTCGGCCTCCCAGTCCTTGGCGCGTTCGATGGCCGCGCGCAGAGGTGGGTCGAGCATCGACCCGTCAAGCTCCCTTTCCTCTGGGGGCAAGGAGACCAGCTCGTCCTTATCTGGTGGAGCAAGCGGCCCCTCGCTTCGGGCGAGCCGTTCACGGGGTGTCGCGGGCCTGAGCAGGAGTCCTTCCTGGTGAATGGAACCTTGCGCTTGTGCGACGCGATGAGGCAGAGGCGCTGGCGTTGGCGGGTGGTGAGCCGGCGCGGGCGCT
>Ga0183260_10002526_pt1 | contig 15113 bp, 10 predicted proteins | sample AntDrymUQ4972206_2_FD_129768 | JGI IMG/M metagenome (GOLD analysis project Ga0183260, IMG submission 129768) | Polar desert sand microbial communities from Dry Valleys, Antarctica - metaG UQ497 (22.06) (version 2) (version 2) | ecosystem: Environmental > Terrestrial > Soil > Desert | place... | reverse complement strand
TCGGCGCCGGTCTCCTGCTGGATCAGGTTGATGACCTTGCCCTTGGGGCCGATCACCTCGCCGATCTTGTCCATCGGGATCTCGAAGCTGACGATCTTCGGCGCCGTCTCGTTGACCTCTGAACGGGGCTCGGCGATCGAGTTGGCCATCACGCCCAGGATCGACAGGCGAGCCTCGCGGGCCTGGCCCAGCGCCGCCGCCAGCACGTCGGCCGGCAGGCCGTCGATCTTGGTGTCGAGCTGCAGGGCGGTGACGAACTCGGCCGTGCCGGCCACCTTGAAGTCCATGTCGCCAAAGGCGTCCTCGGCCCCGAGGATGTCGGTGAGGGTGACGAACTGGTCGCCCTCGTTGATCAGGCCCATGGCGATCCCGGCCACCGGGGCCTTGATGGGCACGCCGGCGTCCATCAGCGCCAGGGTCGAGGCGCACACCGAGCCCATCGAGGTGGAGCCGTTCGACGACAGCACCTCGGACACCAGGCGCAGGGCGTAGGGGAACTCGTCCATGCTCGGCACCACGGGCAGCAGGGCCCGCTCGGCCAGCAGGCCGTGGCCGATCTCACGGCGCTTGGCCGAGCCCACCCGGCCGGTCTCGCCGTTGGCCGAGGGCGGCATGTTGTAGTGGTGCATGTAGCGCTTCTTGTCCTCGATCCCGAGGGTGTCGAGGAGCTGGTCCATCCTCGGCATGCCGAGGGTGAGGACGTTCAGCACCTGGGTCTCGCCCCGCTGGAACAGCCCCGAGCCGTGAGCCGTGGGGATGATGCCCACCTCGGCCGACACGGGCCGGATGTCACGCAGGCCGCGGCCGTCGATGCGCACGCCCTCGGCGATGATCCGCTTGCGCACCAGCTTCTTGGTGAGGCTGCGGACGGCGGCCTTGATCTCCTTCTCGCGCCCCTCGAAGTCGGGGTTGGCGGCGGCCAGCTCGGCGGCGATCTCGCGGCCGGCGGCGCTGAGGGCGGCCTCGCGCTCGTTGCGGGTGGCGATGCCGGCGGCGGCGGTGATGCGGTCGACGCCGACCTGCTCGACGGCGGCGACGACGTCGTCGCCGTAGTCGACGACCGGCTCCCACACGAAGGGCTCGTGAACGCCGGCGGCCTTCACCAGCTCGCGCTGCAGCTCGATCGACTCACGGATCCAGGTCTTGGCGTCCTCGAGGCCGCCGGCGATGGCCTCCTCGGTGACCTTGGGGGCGCCGGCCAGGTAGTAGTCCCAGGCCTTCTCGGTGCCACCGGCCTCGACCATCATGATGGCGATCTCGCCGTCGATCTCCCGGCCGGCCACCACCAGCTCGAAGGTGCACTGGTCACCCTCCTGGTAGGTGACGTGGGGCAGCCACTCGCCGTCCTGGGAGTAGCCGATGCGCACGGCCCCGATGGGGCCCTCGAACGGGATGCCTGACAGCATCAGGGCGGCGCTGGCCCCGTTGATGGCCAGCACGTCGTGGGGGTTCTCCTGGTCGGCGCCGATGACGGTGGCCACGACCTGGGTCTCACCCCGGTAGCCCTTGGCGAACGACGGACGCAGCGGCCGGTCGATCAGCCGGCACGTCAGGACGGCGGCGTCGCTCGGACGGCCCTCCCGGCGGAAGAACGAGCCGGGGATCTTCCCGGCCGCGTACATCCGCTCCTCGACGTCGACCGTCAGGGGGAAGAAGTCGATGCCCTCGCGGGGCGCCGACGCGTTGGCCGTGACGAGCACGGTGGTGCGGCCCAGCTGGGCCACGACGGCGCCCTGGCTCTGGATGGCCAGCTTGCCGGTCTCGAACGACAGGGACTGGTCGGTGCCGCTGATGGGCGCCGACACGGAAATGGGGTCTGCCATGTGCAGCTCTCCTCTTTGTTGTCAGAGGAGGGCGACCGGGCCGGACGTCGGTTCCCAGTTGTCACCCACCTGCGGTGCAGGTGGTTCACAACCGGCAACCGGCGGGCTTCCGAACGCCCTCCGGATGCGACACGAGCGGCCGGCGGCCGCTCGTGGGTGATGCGATTACTTCCGCAGGCCGAGCTTGGCGTTGATCGCCCGGAGGCGCTCGACGTCGTGCTTGCGCAGGTAGGCCTGCAACCTGCGCTGCTTGCCGATGAGCTGCATGAGCCCCCGGCGGGTGTGGTGGTCGTGCTTGTGCTCCCGCAGGTGCTCCGTGAGGTGCTTGATGCGGGCGTTGAGCAGGGCGATCTGCACCTCGGGGGACCCGGTATCGGTCCCGTGCTTGCCGTGCTCGGTGACGATGGCTGCGGTGTCCATGAGCTCCTTCATGCGCTGTTGTTGATGTGGCCGGGCGCGCCCGCACGACGGACCGACCGAGCAAGGGTAGCAGAGCCGCCTCCCTCGGCCTGCCAGGCTGGCCGCCGTGGAGGTGCCGCAGGACGAGGTGGTGGTGAGGCTCAGCCGGTCCGGGGGGCCGGGGGGCCAGCACGCCAACACCTCCGAGACCCGGGTCGAGCTGTCCTGGGACGTGGCCGCGTCGGCCGCACCCACCGAGGCGCAGCGGGTCCTGCTCCTCGACCGCCTGGGCCCGGTGGTGCGGGCGATGGCCGAGGACAGCCGCAGCCAGGCCCGCAACAAGGACCTGGCCTTCGAGCGCCTGGCCGCCAAGGTGAACGCCGCCCTGGTCGTGGCCCGCCCCCGCCGGGCCACCCGCCCCAGCCGCGGCGCCGTCGAGCGCCGCCTCCAGGCCAAGCGCCGCACGGGCGAGAACAAGCGCAACCGCCGGGCAGGCCCGCCCGACGATTGAGCCCGGCCGTCTGAGCGCCCCGAGCTCACGGCGGGACCTCGGGCTCGGTTCCCCTCGGTCTCGTTGCCGGGGCCGGTCGCCCGATCGGGCAGTTCCAGGTCCAGATCGTTGCGCGGTGGTCACCCGTCGGGCACGCTGGGTCGCTGCGCACCCAGACGTTGAAGGGAGGTCCAAGCGATCGGAGCTGCACCCCCGATCTCATCGGCGCTGCGGGACCTCCGGGCCAGCCTGGACGGGGTCGTCCAGCGGCTGATCGACCTCGGCGCCCAGATGGGGGCGGCTGCCGCCGCGGGCGCGCCCGGCGCCTACGTGCTGGCGGAGGAGGTGGCGACCAGGCACACCCGGACCCAGCTCGAGCGCCGGGCGCCTCTGGCCTGCGGGGAGCGGACGGACGAGCTGCAGATCGCCTTCGGCCTGTCCCCGCTGGAGTGCGACCTGCTCCTGATCGCCGCCGCGCCGGAGCTCGACGAGCGGGTCGAGGTGCTGAACGGCTACGCCAACGACGACCTGACCCGCCGACGGGCCACGGCCGGCCTCGCCGCCCGCCTCTGCGGGGTCGCCCTCGATGACGCCGAGCTGCACGGGGCGCTCGGGCCCGGGGGCCCCCTCGTCCGCGGCGGGCTCCTCGTGGTCGACGAGCCGACGGCACCGCTGGCCAGCCGACCGCTGCGCTGCCCCGACCGCGTCGTCAGCTGGCTGGTGGGCCTCCTCGACCCCCCGCCGCCGCTGGACCGCCTCATCGTCGAGCCTCCACCGCTGGCCGGCGAGGAGGCCGAGCGCATCGCCGACGCCATCAAGGCGGGCCTCCTCCTCCACTACCTGCGGTCCCGCCCCGGCACCGACCCTCGGGGCATCGCCGCGGCGGCGGGGCTGGCCCTGGACGTCGGCACCCTCGTCGTGGACCTCGACCGGGTCGGGCCCGGCGACACGGCCGAGGACCTGGTGGTGGCCGGGCTCCGGGAGGCCCGGCTGCACCGGTCGATCCTCGTCGCCGGGCCCGTCGAGCGCCTCCTCGACGCCGGCGCCACCCTCGAGCGCTGGACCGGATCCGGGTGGCCGACCGTGCTGCACGGCACCCGGTCGTGGGACCCGACCTGGTCACGGCGGGCGCCGTTGCTCACGACGGCGCCCCCGGTGCGCGCCACCGACCAGATGGAGCTGTGGAAGCGCTTGCTGGGCGACGCGGCGCCGGCGGACGGCGAGCTGGGCGCGGTGGCCAGCTCGTTCCGCCTCACCGGGGAGCAGGTGGCCGAGGCCGCCTCGGCCGCGCTCGGCGAGCTGACGGCGACGGGCCGCCCGCTGTCGGTCGACGACCTCCGCCGCAGCGCCCGCAGCCGCAACAGCGGGTCGCTCGAACGCCTGGCCCGGCGGGTCCGGCCCGAGGCGACGTGGGACGACCTGATCCTGCCCGCCGGGACCCTCGGGAAGCTGCGGGAGCTGGTGGACCAGGTCCGCCACCGGGCCCTGGTCTACGAGACGTGGGGCCTGGCCGGGTCCGGCCACCGGGGCGACGGGCTCACCGCCCTGTTCGCCGGCCCGTCCGGGACCGGCAAGACGCTGGCGGCCGAGGTCATCGCCGGCGCCCTCGGCCTCGACCTGTACATCGTCAACCTCTCGACGGTGGTCGACAAGTTCATCGGCGAGACCGAGAAGAACCTTGAGCGCATCTTCGACGAGGCCGAACGGGTCAACGGCGTCCTGGTCTTCGACGAGGCCGACGCCCTGTTCGCCAAGCGCAGCGAGGTGAAGGACGCCCACGACCGCTACGCCAACCTGGAGACCGCCTACCTGCTGCAGCGCATGGAGGCGTTCAGCGGCACGGCCATCCTCACCACCAACCTGCGCAGCAACCTCGACGACGCCTTCGCCCGCCGCCTCGGCGCCATCGTCAGCTTCCCCGTGCCCGATCCGGCCGCTCGCCTGGCCCTGTGGAGGCGGTTCCTGGGGCCGAAGGTCCCGGTGTCCGACGAGGTCGACCTCGAGTTCTGCGCCGAGCGCTTCGAGCTGACGGGGGCCAACATCCGCAGCGTCGCCCTGGCTGCCGCGTTCTTCGCGGCCGAGGCCGGCCCGCCGGTCGAGATCGACGACGTCATCCGAGCCGTCGAGCGGGAGTACGAGAAGCTCGGCCGGCTGCGGGACAAGGCCGAGTTCGGCCCCTACGCCGGGTTTCTCAGCAACCAGCAGGACGGCGCTTGAGATGAGCCAGGTGCGGGTCGAGGAGGCGGTGAAGCCCAAGGCGGCGCACCTGCGCCTGGTCGCCGCCCCCGCCCCCGCGGCGCGCCCGGCCGCCCCGGCGGATCACCGGAGCCTGCAGCGGACCAGGGGCAACCAGGCCGTCACCGCCCTCGTGCAGCGGCGGGCCTTGGATCTGGATCTCGACACCCCGCCGGCCGCGCCGGTCCCGGCCGAGGCCACCAGCCGGGTGGGCGGCCGCGGCGGGGGCGGCCCACCGGGTGTCCCGCCGCCCCCGCCGCCGGGTGGCCCGGCGTCCCCGCCACGGCCGGGCGGGCCGGCCCCCAGGCCCGCCTCGACGCCGCCACCGGCGGCACCGCCCATCCCCCGGCTCGCCGCTCGGCCTGCCCCCCGGCCGTCGCCGCCGGCGGCGGCGGCGGGGACCGGGATGCCGGCCGGCCTGCGCACGGGCCGGGCCGGGGCCGGATCCTCGGCCCCTCTCGCGCTGGCGGCCCCCGCCGGGGCCGGGGCGGCGGGCCCGTTGCAGCAGCTCGGACCTCCCGGCGCAACCGCAGCCGCCGGGGGCGCGGTGGCCGGCCGACCCACGGCCGAGGGCCGGGCCGCGCTCCTGGCGACCCGGCCGGCGGGCCCCAAAGCCGACCCTCGCTTCAAGGCGGCGAAGGCCAAGGTCACGGGCGTGGCCAAGGGCCAGGCCGCCCACCCGCCCGTCGCCGCCGCCGTCGGGGCGGCCCACGCCGCGGCCGTGCCCCCCGGCAACGACCTGGAAGCCCAGGCCAAGGAGGCCAAGGCGGCCGACATCGGGGCCGCCAAGGTCGAGCCCTTCGACCGGCAGAAGTTCGTCAGCCAGGTGCTGGCCAAGGTCAACGAGCTGACGCCGGCGAAGGGCGACGAGGTCGACGAGTTCAAGAAGGACAACAAGGCCGGCGCCATCAAGCAGGCGGTGAAGGGCGACGTCGCCCCGGCCGCCAAACAGTCGGCCGGCGACGTCAAGAGCGAGACCGACAAGGCACCCGACCTCTCCAAGGCCACCCCCAAGGAGGTCACCCCGCTCGAGCAGCCGGCCGTGCCGCCCCCGCCGGCCACCGTCGGGGCTGCCGCCGCGATGCCGGCCCCGGTGCCCCCGGCCGCCACCGACCTCTCGGCCGGGCCGAAGCAGGTCGAGTCGAAGATGGCCGACGCCAAGGTCACCGACGAGCAGCTGAAGAAGGGCAACGAGCCGAAGTTCGACAGGGCCGTCGAGAGCAAGAGCACCCTGGCCGAGCACGCCGCCAAGGCGCCGAAGGAGGTCCGGGCCGACGAGAAGGCGAAGCTCGACGCAGCCAAGGCCGCCGCCGCCACCACCTCCGCTGCCGGCCTGACCGTCATGCACGGCGTCGCCGCCAGCAAGCAGGCCGACGGCCACGGCACCAAGCAGACGGCGAAAGAGCAGGACGAGTCCAAGCGCAGGGAGGTCGCCGACGAGATCAACGGCGTCTTCTCAGCGGCCCAGACCAAGGTCGAGGCGATCCTGGCTGCACTCGACACCGCGGTGAACGACAAGTTCGACAAAGGCGCCCAGGCCGCCGCGACCGCGTTCGAGAGCGACGTCGAGCGGCGGAAGGAGCAGATCAAGGAGGAGATGGACTGGGACGAGTGGCTCTCCTCGATGGTCTGGGAGCCCAGCCCCAAGCTGAAGGAGGCCTACGTCAAGGGCCGCGAGGCGTACCTGGTGCGCATGGAGGGCGTGATCGGCGACGTGGCCGGCGTGGTCGACGACCACCTGCGCCGGGCCAAGGAGACCATCGCCACCGCCCAGGCCGACATCGCCAAGATCGTGGCCAAGCAGCCCGCCCACCTGCGCAACGTGGCCAAGGAGGCGGCCGCCGGCCTCACCGAGAAGTTCACCGACCTGACCAAGTCGGTCAACGACAAGCAGAACGAGGTCGTCGAGGCCGTCGCCGGCAAGTACGTCGAGGCCCGCAAGGGGGTCGACGACAAGATCAAGGAGATGGAGGAAGCCGACAAGGGCCTCCTCGACGCGGCGATGGACGGGATCACCGGCGTCATCGAGACAATCATGAAGCTCAAGGAGATGCTGACGAGCATGCTCAGCCGGGCGGCGTCGGCGCTCGACCGGATCATCGCCGACCCGATCGCCTTTTTGCAGAACCTGGTCAACGCCGTGAAGGTCGGGTTCTCCAACTTCGGGAAGAACATCCTCACCCACCTGAAGACCGGGTTCTACGAGTGGATTCTGGGCCCCATCAAGGAGATGGGCGTCGAGATCCCCACCGAGTGGAACCTCCCGAGCATCTTCAAGCTGGTCCTCCAGGTGGTCGGCGTCACCTGGGAGCAGATCAAGGGCAAGATCATGGCCAAGCTCCCGCCGCCGGTCGCCCAGATCCTCGAGGTCGGCATCGAGGCCATCGGCGCCTACCAGAAGGGGGGCGTCGGCGGCCTCAAGGACCTGGCCATGGACAAGCTCCCGCCCCAGGTCAAGTCGGTCATCGAGATGGTCACCCGCATCCGCACCGGCGGGCTCGCCGAGCTGTGGAAGATCGTCAGCGAGAAGATCGGCGACCTGAAGCGGATGGTGATCGACAAGATCAAGGACTTCCTCGTCGAGAAGGTGATCAAGGCCGGCATCTCCTGGGTCCTCTCGCTGTGCAACCCGGCCGGCGCCTTCATCAAGGCCGTCGAGCTGATCATCAAGATGGTCACCTTCTTCGTCGACAACGCCGCCAAGATCAAGGCCGTCGTCGACAGGATCCTCGACTCGATCGAGGACATCCTCGACGGCGGCGGCAAGGTCGCCGGCATGATCGAGGAGACCCTGGCCAAGTTCATCCCCATGGTCATCGAGTTCGTCGCCAGCCTGTTGGGCTTCGGCGGCATCGGCGCCAAGGTCCAAGAGATCATCAAGTCCGTCCGCGGCAGCATCGACAAGGCGATCGACTGGCTGATCAGCAAGATCTTCTCCGCCCTCAAGTGGGTCTGGGAGAAGATGAAGGCCGGCGCCAAGGCAGTAAAGAGCAAGCTGACAGGGGGAGGCGGGGCCACGCCCGCTCCCGCTCCCGCGGCAGCGGTGGCAACAGCAGATCCCAACGTCGCCCAGAAGGCAGTCGATCGCCTGGTCAGCTCGCATCCCGAGTCACCTGAGGAGATGAAGGCCAACGCAGCCGTCATCGAGGGAGAGCTTCGGCCCCATGGGCTTGGCGGCATCCACCTCACGGCGGACCCCGTCACGCTTGAGGTGACGCTAGCGGCTGACAGCGTTGGGGCTCCTGGTCAGGCACAGCGAATGGCGGTGCAACGACAGTCGCTGCAGCGCATCGCGAACACGCCTGGAGCAAACGGGGGACGGGAGCGGCGGACGGTCCCCTGGAAGGAGGTGTTCCGTGGCCGGACCGCCGAGGCCAAGCGGTTGCAGGCCGCCCTGAGCGAGCAGGGGCTGTCCACGACTGCTGCACTGGTCGTCGACGGCAGGCTGATCGGGCGGAAGGATAGCAAGGGCGGGCGGCACGCCGAGGAGGTCATCGAGGAAGGCGGGGTCTGGGCGCGGGGTCTGGAGGCAGCTTCGAAGATCGTCGCGAAGGGGGGCACCCCGACCATCAGCCTGGCGATCAACAGGGCGCCCTGCGGGTGGTGCGCGACAGTGCTGGAGCGCCTCGCTCAAGAGGTCCAGGCTCATGCCGTCCTCGCAGGCAAGGTCAAGCTGCTGCTGCTGCCCACGGGCACCTACGAGCCGACAGTGGCGATGAGCGAAACGGAGCGCGAGGCGGAGTTGGCGGTCGTGAACGGAGTGCTAGCGGCTGCGGGCGAGGCTGGCGTGAAGGAGATGAAGACGAAGTACCGCCTTTCCCCGCGGGACCCAGGTGGCAAGCCGGTGCTGGGACGAAAAGACTTCCTCCTCAACACAGTCGGCACGGCCAACGGCCTCCGGCGGATCGCGGCGGCGGGTTGGGACATCGGACAGCTCTCGATGCCGAACACCAACCCCGATCGCCCGCAGGCCGTGGAGCTTGCCGAGTTTCTCGCTCAGCTCGCTCGCGACCTGCAGCGCGCCTGAAGCTGGCTACCCAGCGGCATTCAGATGCCGGTGCCGGTGAGGGCTCGGGCCGCTTCCACATCGCGTCCGATCTGGGTCAGGAGGTCGTCCACGTCCGGGTAGCGTTCCTGGCCCCTCAGGTGGTGGGTGAAGCGGACCTTGGCCTTCTGGTCGTAGAGGTCGCCGGCCCAGTCCAGGAGGTGGGGTTCCAGGAGGCGCTCGCCTTTTTCCTCGTAGACCTGGGGGCGGCGGCCGAGGCTGATCGCCGCCGGGGTCTGCCTGCCGTCGGGGTGGACGTACCAGCCGGCGTAGACGCCGTCGGCGGGGAGGCAGATGCCGGAGGGCACGGTGACGTTGGCGGTGGGGAAGCCCCACTCCCGGCCCCGGCCGTCGCCGTGGGCCACCACCCCACGGACCTCGTGGGGGCGGCCCAGGAGGACGGCGGCGCCCTCGACGTCGCCGGCGGCCAGCAGTCCCCGGATGCGGGTGCTGGAGACCGCGGCGCCGGCCTCGGCCAGGAGCGAGAGGCCGAGCACGTCGAAGCCGTGGCGGCTGCCCTGCTCGGCCAGGAACGGCACCGTGCCCTGCCGGCGGTGGCCGAAGTGGAAGTCGTGGCCCACCACCAGGGCCCGGGCGTGGAGGCAGCCGACGAGCGTCTCGGCCACGAAGTCGCCGGCCGACTGGCGGCTGCGGGCCTGGTCGAAGGCGATCACCACCACGTGGTCCACCCGGCAGGCCTCGAGCAGCTCCAGCTTCTGGTCGAGGTCGGTGAGCAGCAGGGGCGCCGACCCGGGCCGCACCACCAGGGCCGGGTGGGGCTCGAAGGTGACGACGGCGGTGTCGCAGCCCCGCTTGTCGGCCAGGTCCCGCACCTCGGCCAGCACCGACCGGTGGCCGACGTGCACGCCGTCGTAGACGCCGATGGTGACGACGGTCCCGTTCGACGGCGACGGGCAGCGCGCCGGGTCGGTGACGACGTCCACGGCGGCCGAGCCTACGAGTGGGCCGGCAGGACCACGGCCGGCTTGGCCAGGCCCGGGCGGTAGCGCTCGTACACGGCGAGGAGGCCGCCGCCGGGTCCGGTCACGGCCCACGGCCCGTCGCCCTCCCACGCCGGCAGCACCTTGCCGTGGGCCACGTCGGCCGCGGCCGCCTCCTCGACCGCCACCCTGGTCAGGTGGGCGACGGCGGCCAGCGGCGGCGCCAGCACCTCCGGCCCCACCTGCTCGAGCGGGGTGGCCGCCGCCTCGTCGAACGGCCCGATCGCCGTGCGCCGCAGCCGGCGCAGGTGGGCACCGCCGCCGAGCAGGGCGCCGAGGTCGGCGGCCAGGACCCGCACGTAGGTGCCGGTCGAGCAGGTCACGGCCAGGCGCAGCACGAGCGGGTCGTCGGTGGCGTCGAGCTGGAGTGAGTGGACGGTGACGGGACGGGCGTCGCGGTGGACCTCGATCCCCTGGCGGGCCAGCTGGTGCAGCCGCTGGCCGCCCACCTGCACGGCCGACACCATCGGCGGGACCTGCTGGATGTCGCCCACCAGCGCCGCCGACGCCGCCCTCGCCGCGTTCAGGGTCACGCCGTCCATGGCGAAGCGCGCCACCACCTCGCCCTCGTCGTCGAGCGTGGTGGTCGTGGCCCCCAGCACCACCTCGCCGACGTAGGTCTTCGGCAGGTCGGAGAGGAAGCGGAGCAGGCGGGTGGCGTGGCCGGCGCCGACCAGCAGCACGCCGGTGGCGCCGGGGTCAAGGGTCCCCGAGTGCCCGACCTTGCGGGTGCCGAGCAGGCGGCGGCAGCGGGCCACCACGTCGTGGCTGGTCCACCCGGAGGGCTTGTCGACCACGGCCAGGCCGTGGACGCCTCCGCCGGGCGCCCGCCCCGTCATGGCCCCACCCCCGTCGAGGTGGCGGTCACTGGGAGCGGAGGTGCTCCGCCAGCGCTTCCTCGAAGGCGGCCAGGACGTTGGGGACCGGGCCCGGCATGGTGAAGCCGGCAGCGTAGCGGTGCCCGCCCCCGCCCATGAGAGTGGCGACGGCGCCGACGTCGACCCCCCACTCCCGCCCGTCCTCCTGATGGGTGACCGAGCGCAGGCTGACCCGCACGCCGTCGTCGGCCTCCTTGGCCACACACGCCACGTCGGCCTCCGAAGTGCGCCGCACCAGGTCGATCAGGCCCTCGACCTCGTCGACGGTGACGCCGTGGCGGGCCAGGTCGTCCCGGCTCACCCAGGCGCACACCAGCGACAGCTCAGGGACCAGGCGGGCTCGGCTCAGCGCCTCGCCGGCCAGGTGCAGGTAGGCGAGGCGGTGCGACTCGAACAGCTGGCGGGTCATCGACGCGATGGGCAGCCCGAACGACGACAGCTCCTCGGCCAGGGCGAACACCGCCGGCGTGGTGGTGGAGTGGGTGAAGCGGCCGGTGTCGGTGACCAGCCCGGTGTACAGGCACATGGCCACGTCACGGGTGAGGGGCCACCCCAGGCGCTGCGCCAGCCGGTGGACGAGGACGACGGTGGCGGCCGCCTGGTCGTCGACCACGTTCAGCGAGCCGAACCGGTCGTTGGTGGCGTGGTGGTCGACCACGACCAGCTGGCCGTGCTCGCGGGCCCAGGTCGCGGGGCCGGTCAGGTCGCCGAGCCGGCCCAGGGAGCCGCAGTCGAACGTGACGACCACGGGCGGCTGCTGGGGGGTGTCGGCCGGCTTGGTGCACAGGTCGAGGCCGGGCAGGAACCGGTAGTGGGGGGCCACCTGGTACGGCTCGCTCCACGTGGCCTGGCTGGCCCGACCCTGGCTGCGGCACAGGTGGTGGAGGGCCAGCGTGGAGCCGAGGGCGTCGCCGTCGGGGCTCTTGTGGCAGGTGAGCAGCAGCTCGTCGGACCCCCCCACCACCTCGGCCGCCTGGTCGAGGGCCCGGTCGAGCGCGGCCTCCAGGACCGCCTCAGCCACGGATCCCCTCCGCCGGGTCGCCCGGCCCACCGTCAGCCGGTCCGTCGCCGCCGACGTCGCGGTACAGCGTGGGGTCGAAGGGCACCTCGTCGTGGCGGACCGGGTGATCGCGCAGGAGGGCGTCGACCTGGCGGCCGGCGAGGATCCCGGGATCGGCCCGGAAGCTGAGGATGGGGGTGCGGCGGGCCCGGACCTGGGTGGCGATGGCCCGCTGCAGCCGGTGGCGGTGGCTCTCGAGGGCGGCGGCTACCTCGGCCTCGTCACCCAGGGTGGCGTAGTAGACGGTGGCCACGGCCAGGTCGGAGACGGTGGACACCCCGGTGATGGTGACCAGCCGCAGCCGGACGTCGTCGTCGTCGCCGATGCGCTCCAGCTGGTCGGCCACGATCTCGCGCAGCAACTCGTTCAGCCGGTCCGTGCGCTTGTAGCCCCGAGCTGCCGCCCCGTCGCTCCGTGCCACGCCGGGTCATCGTACGCCGCCGTGAGCGTTCAGAGCCCGAGACGGCTCCTTCGGGGGGAGCTCGAGGAGGGCGCAGCCCCCTCGTCACGCGGGCCGGAAGGGAGCTTGCTCCCGTGGCCGCCAAAGGTGAGCCGGCCGAAGGCCGACGTCAGAACCCGCCCGAACGGAGCGAGCACAGCAAGGCGAACGAGGCGCGGGCCAGGCGCAGCCCCTCGTCACGCGGCCGGAAGGGAGCTTGCTCCCGTGGCCGCAGAGATGAGCCGGCCGAAGGCCGACGACCAGACCCGCCCGAACGGAGGGAGCGAAGCGACCGAGTGAGGCGCGGACCCGCGTCAGCCGAGCCAGGTGCGGTCGGTGGTGATGACCTCGACGTCGGGGAAGCTCCACACGAACCGCTCGACCTCGTCGAGCACCTCGGTGACGTGGCTCGGCGTCCCGGCCACGGCGGCGAAGCCCACCAGCGCCCGCTGGCGGAGGTCCTGGTGGCCCACCTCGGCCGAGGCCACCCGGTAGCGGTTGCGGGCCCCGTCGAGCACGCTGCGGAGCACGGCCCGCTTGTCCTTCAGCGACGTCGAGTGGGGAAGCCGCAGGTCGACCTCCAGAGCGGCGGCGTGCACCCTCTCAGGCTGGCACGAGACCTTGACAGGCGGGGCTAGCAGGGCGTGACGGAGACAACCCGGCCGGCGTTGATGCCCGAGTTGGCGACCGCCACTTGGCTGACGCCCTTCCCAGCCGAGCAGCCCCCGAAGGACACCAACGTGTTGCCGTTCGGATCGGGCACCGTTGTCCCGGCCCTCTGGCCCACGAGGGGGATGAGGCTGTTCAGCTTGGTGACGGTATCGGGCGTCGTCGAGTCACCGACCTCCCCTAGCCGGCGGAGCTCCCACGCGCAGATCACGCGCTGGGCCGTCTGCTGGGCGGTGCCCTTGGCCGGGCACGGCAGACCCCGCGTCGTGGCGGTGGTGGGACTGATGCCGCCGAGCCCCACCGGACCGGGGGTCACGCCGGCCGGTGCCTTCACCGTGGTGGCGCCGCCCGGGGCCGGTGGGGCTCCGCCTCCGCCGCCGCCAGCACTGGGGGCGGCACCGCCAGCCTCGGCCGCGGCCGCCGCCGCCGCGGCCGCCGCGTCGGGCGTCGTCGGGGCGGGGGTGGCGGCCACGGGGGGGACGGTCGTGGGGGCGCCGACGGCGGTGGTGGTGGTCGTGTCCGGCGTGGCCACCTTGGTGGCGACGGAGTCGACGGGCCGCAGGAACATGATGGCGGCGACGGCCAGGACGGCGGCCAGCATGAGGGCCATGACCGGCCAGCGCTTCTTGGCCGGCTGGCGCACCTGGCCGTCGAGGGCCTGGCCGGAGTCGCCCCCCTCGACCAGCACCGTGTACGGCAGGGTGGCCCCCTGCTTCTCCCGTGACGGCAGGCGCATCCGCAGCGGCACCTCGGCATCCATGCCCGGGCCGATCTGCACCGCGCTGGGGGCGTCGAAGACGATGGCGTCGTCGGGGTCGGATGCCACCACCTGCACCTTGGTGGGGGCGTTGCCCAGGTTGCGCAGGTAGACGACGCTGGTGGCCCGCCGCTTCCCGGTGGCGGTGCGGGGGCGCAGCTCGGCCTCGACGGATCGGCTGGCGCCCACGTTGAGCGTGGCCTCGCCCACCTCGACGAACCCCGAGGTCTCGGCCGTCGCCCGGACCCCGAAGGGCACCGGCCCGAGCGCGGTGCCGAGCGGGGCGGTGATGGTCAGCGTCGCCGTGGCGTCGGTGCCCGGGAAGAGGGCGACGGCCGGCGGGTCGGACCTGGACCAGGTGGCGGCCGGGCCCAGGATGTCGAGTGCGACCCGGTCCACCACGCCGCTCTGGTTCACGACGTGGACGGTGAACACTGCCGGGAGGCCGGGGTCCACCGTCTGGTCTTCTGGCTCGATCCGCAGGCCGATCGTCATCGACCTCAGAGGGTAAACCCAGCGGGGGCCGCGCGCTATGGCAGACCAGCCGGGATGTTCGAGATCCGCCGCGGGTCAGGTGCGGGGGATCTCCCGCTCGTCGAACGTCTCGATGATGTCGCCGGGGCGGAGGTCCTGGTTGTTGGTCAGGCCGATGCCGCACTCGAAGCCGGCCGCCACCTCGCGGGCGTCGTCCTTGAAGCGGCGCAGCGACGTGATCGAGCCCTTCCAGATGATGACCCCGTCCCGCAGGAAGCGGACCTTCGAGCCACGGCTGATGACCCCCGACCGCACGTAGCAGCCGGCGATGGCGCCGATCTTCGGCACGGTGAAGATCTGGCGGACCTCGGCCTCGCCGGTGATGACCTCCTCGAACTCGGGGGCCAGCATGCCGACGATGGCGGACTCGACGTCCTCGAGCAGCTTGTAGATGATCTCGTAGGTCCGGATCTCCACGTCGGCCCGCTCGGCCGCCTCGCGGGACTTGCGGTCGGGGCGCACGTTGAAGCCGATGATCGTGGCGTTCGACGCCGCAGCCAGCTGCACGTCGTTCTCGGTGATCCCGCCGACGGCCCGGTGGACGAAGCTGAGCTTCACCTCGTCGCGCTCGAGCTTGCGGAGGCTCTCGGTGACGGCCTCGAGCGAGCCCTGCACGTCGGCCTTCACGATCAGGTTGAGCGTCGCCGTGCCACCCGACTGGATCTGCTCGAAGATGTCCTCGAGCTTGGCGCCGGCGCCCACGTGGCCCATCACCGAGGCGGTGGACCGCTGCTCGCGGAAGCGCTTGGAGTTGGCCCGCAGCTCGCCGATGGTCCGGGCCGT
>Ga0183260_10002525_pt1 | contig 15118 bp, 13 predicted proteins | sample AntDrymUQ4972206_2_FD_129768 | JGI IMG/M metagenome (GOLD analysis project Ga0183260, IMG submission 129768) | Polar desert sand microbial communities from Dry Valleys, Antarctica - metaG UQ497 (22.06) (version 2) (version 2) | ecosystem: Environmental > Terrestrial > Soil > Desert | place... | reverse complement strand
TGGCGTGGGTTCGTCTCCGTGACTCCGCGTCTCCGTGATGTGCCCTGCTCCGTGCGCTCCGCCTGCTCCGTGCCCCGCAGTTTCCCACGTGGTGCGCCGCGATTACAGCGCGTGGGGCTGCTCCCAACGCCCAACTTCCAACTTCCAACGCCCAACTCCCAACGCCCAATTCCCAACTCCCAACTCCCAAATTCCGAGTTGTTTCCATTGGAAGTTGGGAGTTGGAAGTTGGGAGTTGGGAGTTGAAGGTCTTCCTTGAGCGCCCGCCTGCTGGCCTCTTCGCTGGACCGCTTGTACCGGGACTTCAACAGGGGTGACTCGGCCGCGGATCCGGTGCATCTCGTGCGCCCGTTCAGCAATTCTGCGGACCGCGAGGTCGCCGGCTTCTGCGCTGCCGCGCTGGCGTTCGGCCGGGTGGCCAGCGTCATCGCGTCCATCCAGACGCTGCTTCGCATCATGGGGCCGCACCCGGCGGAGTACGTCAGGAGTTTCGACCCGGCGGCTCCGCACCCGGAGCTTCGTGCGATGGTCCACAGGTGGACACGCGGAGTGGATATAGCAGCGCTCATCTGGATCCTGCGGCAGATGCTCGATCGGGCCGGATCGGTGGAGCGGTTCTTCGCCGAGGGGCTCACGGAGGGGGATCCGGATATCGAGCCCGCCCTCGATCGGTTCTCGACGCGTGCTCTCGCCCTTGACGTCGCCGAGGTGTATGGCGGCAACCCCAGGCGGCCGGGTGTGTGCTACTTCTTTCCCCGCCCGTCTGCGGGGAGCGCCTGCAAGCGTCTGAACCTGTACCTGCGCTGGATGGTGCGGCAGGATGAAGTGGACCTCGGCGTGTGGCGGCTCGTCTCCCCCGCGCAGCTCATCGTGCCGCTGGATACACACGTGATCCGGCTGGGGCGCTGTCTCCGCCTTACCCGATACACGAGCCCGGGCTGGAAGATGGCGGCCGAGATCACAGCGGCGCTGCGCCGGCTCGATCCCGAAGACCCGATACGCTTCGACTTCTCCATCTGTCACGTCGGGATGATGAACGCCTGCGGCTTCGGCCGCTCACAGGGAGATTCGCAATGTCCTCTCAGGGGATTGTGCCACCCGCGGACACGGAAGCGCCCGACACGCCCAAGGCAACCTGCTTGAGACAGGGTCTGACGATGCTGCTCGCGGGCGTCCTCGTCGGCAGCGCAGGATGCGCGGGGGAACGCCCGCCCTACGTCCTCGCGCACGAGTCGTCGCCGGATGGACAATTGAAAGCGGAGGTGCGCCTGGCTCCCTGCGGCGAGGGCTGGTGCCAGAGCCTCTGGGTGGGTTCCTCCGGGGCAGGCGGGACTCGGCTGGCCGAACTGCCGGCAGAGGGTGACCGCAGCGACGAGATCACCTGGATGAAGGATGGCACGCGGGTGGCCTTTCTCGTCAACGGCACGCAGCTGCGGATTTACGACACGGAGAGCGGCGCTCCGGCCGGTCTCCTCGATCTCTTGCCGGCTGACGGCCCGCCGTCCACCAGGGTTGCCCGTGGCGTCACCTTCTCGGACACGGGCGCGGCGATTACGTTCGACGACTGTCCGCGCGATCGGTCAGGCTGCCGCCCGGGCATGGTAGCCATGCGCTGAGGTCAGCGCCTCCGGCTGCGTCCTGCCGGACGGTCGCGCACGACGTGCTGGTACGCGCGCAGCGTGTTCTTCACCATCACGTCGGCTGAAAAGCGCGCACGCACCCGCGCGAGCCCCGCCGTTCCCATGCGCTCTCGCAGATCCGCATTCCCCAGCAGCCGGACGATGGCCTCGCCAAGGGCAACGTGATTTCGCGGCGGAACCAGGATGCCGGTTTCCTCATCTGCCACCACCTCCGGAATGCCGCCCGCGGTCGTGGCAACCACCGGTTTCCCGCAGGCCATCGCGTCGAGCAGGGAGGTGCCCAGCCCCTCGGTGACGGAACTCATCACGAAGAGGTCGAAGGCCTTGTGCACCGAGAGCACGTCGGGCCGGAATCCGGCCAGGATGACGTGCTTCTCCAGATGATGCTGCGCAATCTGATGCTGCAGCGCACCGTGCAGCTCTCCCTCTCCGGCAATCACGAATCGTGCGTCCGGCTGATCGCGCAGGACGACGGGAACCGCCTGCACGAGGTACCGCTGCCCCTTGTGCGGCACGAGCGCGGCCACGTTGCCGGCAATCGGTGCCCCGTGTGGCAGCCACAGCTCCTGGTGAAGCGGGGCGACCGGTGCGGCATTCACCCGCTCCAGGTCCACGCCTTCGTGCACGGTCAGCGTCCGCGCCGACGGGATGCCGTCGGAGACCAGCATGCGCCGGATTGCCTCCGACGAACAGATGAAGAGATCGACCTGCCTGTACTTCCAACGCGAAAGAGCGTTGCGTCCCAGCCGGAAGTCCACCCGGCGCGAGGCTACGAGCGGAGGCTTGCGTGGCTGGGTGCTCATCGAGAGCGCGAGGGCCGCCATCGCCACCGCGTGAGGGTCGTGAGCATGGACCACGTCGGGCTGAAGGCGCTTCAGCACGCGCGACAGCCGCCACGACGAGGCGAGATCCAGCTCGGTGCGTGAGACGAGCGGAACGAAATCGAGTCCTTCCTCGGCCCGCCGCCGCAGCTCGCCCGTCGGGTGCGCGACGAGTACCGTCCGGTGCCCGAGAGCCCGCAGCCCCAGGACGGTCACGAGGACCTGATTCTGCCCTCCGCGCCACGAGCGCGCGCTGTCGATGTGGAGCGAGAACATCAGGGCTGCCCCTGCCGCTCCATCAGCTTCACGTACTTGAGGAACACGTAGTACGCGTTCAGCCGCGAGATCAGGAATCCGGCGCGGCCGTCGCGGAATCCCTGGCGCAGGATGTAGTTGCGGAAGAAGGCGAGCGGCGGATAGACGAACGCGTGCAGGGGGGTCGCACGGCGTCCCTCGGCCAGCCACTGTTCCGCGATCAGTGTCGTGTAGCGATCGATCGTCGCGAGGTGTTCCGACACGTCTCGATACGGGTAGTGCAGCAGCTCTCCCCGCAGGCGTTCTGTCGGCCCGTCGACCTTCACCGACTCGTGTACCGGCCGCTCGCTCCACCGGGCAGCACGTCGATCGTAGAGCCGCAGGTGGTAATCCGGGAACCAGTCGGTGCTGCGAATCCAGCGCCCGAGATACCGCGCGACCCTCGGGACGCGGTAGCCGGCGACCCGCGGGCCGTGCGCCATCAGCTCCCGGATTTCCGCGCCGAGCGCCGGCGTCACACGCTCGTCGGCGTCGAGAGAGAGGATCCAGTCGTTCGAAGCACGGCTGGCGGCGTAGTTCTTCTGGACGCCGTACCCGGGCCAGTCCCGGACTTCCACGAGGCTGGTGTAGCGCGCGGCCGTCTCACACGTCCGGTCCGTACTGTGGGAATCGACGACGATGATCTCGTCAGCCCAGGAGACCGACTCCAGGGCCGGGCCGATGTGCGCCTCTTCGTTGTGTGTGATGACCGTGACGGTCAGTTTCGTCACGGAGGCGAGTGTAGCAGAGGGAGGGGGCCCCGCCTGCCGGGGCCCCGACGAGAGGGTTACCGGGCCGGCGCGACCTGGATGGCCTCGAAGGACACGAGCGAGCGGTTGTAGTCGATGATCGCATTGACCTCCTGCTGCCGCTGGCGCGCGAGATCCCGCTGGGCCTGGAACAGCTGGAAGGTGGTGGACAAGCCGACGGTGTCCCGCTTCTGTTCCGCCTCGAGCCGGCGTTCCGCCCGGTCACGCGCTTTGCCCGTCGCTTCCACCCGCTTGAGGTTGGTGTTCACCTGGCGCGCGGCATCGCGGACGGATGTCGCGATCTGGAGCTCCAGGTCACGCAGACTTGCCGTCCCCTGCTGGCGCTCGAGCCGGGTGGCGGCAGCGGCCGCCTGCGCCACGCTGGTTCCGATTGGATAGCTGAACTGCAACTGGACGCTCCAGGTGCGGAACTCCTGGCCGAACACGTCGCGGAGAGCAGCCGTGAAGTTCCGCTGGCGCTGTCCCTCGATGGTGGGGGGGAATCCCTGGCCGAACTGGTACTGCGTCCCTGCCAGGCCGAGGACGTTGTAGTCGGCCACGAGATCCAGCCCGGGGAGCGTTTGATTCCGCGCGTACTTCAGGGTGATGTCGAGGTTGTCGATCTGCTTGCGCGCGCGCGCCAGGTCCGTCCGGTTCGCCAGGGCGTTCGACACTGCGGCGTCGATGTCGAGCGTCAGGGGTACGACAGTGGGCGCCTCGGACGGCTCGATCCGCAGCCCCCAGAAGTCGGCCTGATCCGGGTTGAGCACGAGCGCCCGCAGGCGGTCTTCCACCGTCTCGACGCGGGCCTCCGCGTTGATCACGGCTTCCTCGTTGCTGGCCACTTCGGCTTCCGCTTCGATGATGTCGATTGGCGCCATCGTGCCGACGTTGACACGCGTCTGGTTGTTGCGCAGTGACTCGAGCGCCAGGTCGAGCGACTGCCGCGCCACCTTGCTCCCCTCGATGGCGCCGAGCAGGTCGAAGTAGGCGTTGCGCACCGCCTGGCTCGTAATCGTGATCTGCTCGCGCAGCCGGAGGTCGGCCACGATCTGGTTGTTCTGGCTCGTCTGCAGCTGCTGGCGGAGGTTGTCGATCCGGAAGTTCCGCAGCAGCGGCTGCGTGATCGACCCGCTCAGAACGGACCCGAGCCGGGGGTTGTAGCTCGAGAAGGCGTTCGTGGCCACGCGCGACGCGTCGAACGAGAACTGATATCGTCCGCCTCCCCACGGCACGCTCTGCGCGAGCCCGCCGCTGGTCCGCAGGCTCTCGTCGGTGATGATGTCAGCGGTGCCGGTCAGGAAGCTGCTCGGCGGCTGCGTGCTGCTGCGCGTCGTTGTGGACGAGATCAGGGTCGGCGCATAGGCGGCCCTGGCCTGCGCGATGGCCAGGGTGCTGATTTCCGGGCCGAGGCGCTCGGCCTGGAGCCCCAGGTTGTTCTCGAGCGCCATGCGGACGGCCTCGTCGGCGGTGATCCGCAGGACGGCGCCGGGAAACTGCACCCCGCCCGGAGTAGCCAGGGTCGGGGAGGAGGGCTGGCCGGGGACCTGTTCGGAAGCGGACAGGTTCCGGCCGTATGCGAACAGGCCGAAAGTGACGCCCGCCGCCAGGAACAAGGCAAGACGAGCCGAAAAGCGTGGCTTCAGAGGCATTCCACCAGTCTCCAGATGCGAGGTGTGAACGGTTGGTCCTTCCGGTAGCAAGAACCGCGCTCGGGACAGTACTATCGAAGATTCCGCGTCTCACGCGCCGAACGAAGGATTAGACGTCCATGCGCCGATTTCGTGCGGTCCTTTTGACGATCCTGATCGTCACTCTGGCCGGCCCTCCTTCTCTCGCCCGGCAGGCGGCCCCCCCGAAGCTCCAGCTGACGGTCGACAGCATCATGCGTGGTCCCGACCTGGTCGGCTGGCCACCTGCCGGCGTTCGCTGGGGGGCGGACTCCAGGCGCCTGTATTTCGAGTGGCAGAAGCCGGGCGAGACGGAGCCCTCCACCTACGTGCTGGAGCCGGAGGGCGCAGAGCCCCGCCGGCTGACAGACGACGAGGTCCGGCATGCCCCACCCGCGTCCGGGCTCTGGGACGATGAGCGGCAGCGGGCCCTCTTCGTGGACGGTGGCGATATCGTCCTGCACGACGGCAGGCGAGGCGCCCGGATCCAGATCACCCGCACGTCCGCCGCCGAATCTCATCCGCGATGGGCCCGGGGTGGCACGCACGTGACCTACGTGCGCGACGGCAACCTCTTCATCACGTCCGCCTCCGGCGCCCCGGGGAACATCCTTGCCCAGTTGACTGACGTTGCCCTCAAGCCCGCCGAACCCGCAGTCTCGGAAAGCCGGAAGTTCCTCCAGGAGGAAGAACAGAAGCTGATCGAGCACCTTCGTGAGAAGAAGGCTGAGAAAGAGCGAGCCGAGGCGAAGGCGAAGCCGTACAAGCTGCCCGTCTTCGAGCTCCGCGAGCGCCAGAGCGCGGTGGATCTCATGCTGTCGCCTGACGAGTCGCACGTCTTCATCCTGGTGGCCGAGAGTCCGGCCGGCGCGAAGAATACGATCGTGCCGCACTACATCACCGAGAGCGGCTACGTAGAGGACACCCCGGCCCGCACACACGTGGGGGACACCCAGGAACGGCGGCTGCTCGCCATTCTCGACCTGAAGACAGGGAAGAGCGTATGGGCGGACGGGAGCTTCGCCCCTCCGACTGATGATGGGGAGAAGACGCGGGCACCGGCGAAGGAGAAGCCCGGCGAGACCCCGCTCCCGGGCGCCCGTGCGGAACGGGAGATCAGGTGGGGGATGCCGATCGTCTCGGCCGACGGACGACACGTCGTGGCGGCCGCCCGATCCGCGGACAACAAGGAGCAATGGCTGGTGACGCTCGACCCGGAATCGGGGAACACGAGGGTGATCGACGCACTTCGCGACGAGGCCTGGGTGCGCGAGTCCGGTTTCGGTGCGCGCCCGATCGAGTTCCTGCCCGACAACCGCCGCATCGCGTTCCTCTCAGAGCGGGACGGGTGGATGCACCTGTACACGCTGGACGTCGGAGCCGAGGGGGCAGCTCCCCTACAGCTCACATCAGGCCGCTGGGAGATCGACGGGGCCACCCTCGCGCCCGACCGGAGCCTGTTCTACATCACCACCACCGAGGTGCATCCCGGCGAACGCCACGTCTACACCCTGCCGTTCGACGGCGGCGAGCGAACACGGTTGACGGGCATGGCCGGAGCGAGCGAGGCGACTGTTTCACACGACGGCTCGACGCTCGCCCTGGTGCACTCTTACAGCAATCGCCCGCCGGAGCTGTACGTGATGCCGAACCGCGCCGGCGCGGAGGCCCGCCGGATCACCGTGACGCCTACAGCGGAGTGGCGGGCGTTCAACTGGATCGATCCGAAGCTGATTACCTTCAAGGCACGGGACGGGGTGGACGTTCACGCCCGCTTGTATACGCCGGAGATGATTGGCGCGAGGCGCGACAGGTCCCGGCCGGCGGTGGTGTTCGTCCACGGGGCGGGCTATCTCCAGAACGCCCACCGCTACTGGTCCAGCTACTTCCGCGAGTACATGTTCCACAACCTGCTCGCCTCGCGCGGCTACGTGGTGCTGGACGTGGACTACCGGGCCAGTGCGGGATACGGCCGCGACTGGCGTACGGCGGTCTACCGGCACATGGGTGGAAAGGATCTCGACGACATCGTGGACGGCGCGCGATATCTGACGACCGCTGAGGGAGTGGATCCACAGCGTATCGGTGTCTACGGCGGCAGCTATGGCGGGTTCATCACGCTCATGGCGATGTTCACGACCCCGGACGTTTTCGCTGCCGGCGCCGCCTTGCGGCCGGTGACCGACTGGGCACGTTACAATCACGGCTACACCTCGAATATCCTGAACGTGCCGCAGCGGGACGCCGAGGCCTATCGCCGGAGCTCACCGATCTATTTCGCGGAGGGGCTGAAGGGCGCGCTGCTCATCTGCCACGGGATGGTGGACGACAACGTCCACTTCCAGGATTCAGTGCGGCTCGCCCAGCGGCTGATCGAGTTGCGGAAGGACAAGTGGGAGCTGGCCGCCTACCCGGTCGAGAGCCACGCCTTCGTCCGCGAGACGAGCTGGGCGGACGCGTACAGGCGCATCCTCCGCCTGTTCGACGACAACCTGCGCACCACGAGGGGAGCGAGGTCCGGAAACTGACATGACACAGGACGAAGTGCTGGGATTGTTCCGCCGGTCGGGCGCGCTGCTCGAAGGGCATTTCAGGCTGTCATCCGGGCTTCACAGCGACAGGTATCTGCAGAGCGCCCTGGTCCTGCAGCACCCGGAATCCGCCGGGCGTCTGGGGGCTGCGCTTGCCGAGCGCACCGGGCATCTCGAGCCGACTGTTGTACTCTCCCCCGCCCTCGGCGGCATCGTCATCGGCCAGGAAGTCGGACGGGCGCTGGGCATCCGCGCGCTGTTCGCCGAGCGGCAGGAGGGGGCGCTCACGCTGCGGCGCGGGTTCATGCTGGGGCCCGAAGATCGAGTGTTGATCGTGGAGGACGTGCTGACGACCGGCGGATCGACCCGCGAAACGGCCTCGGTCGCAGCTGCCGCGGGTGCGACCGTCGTTGGCGCTGCGGCCATCGTCGATCGCGGCAGTGACCCCGGGCGGTTGAATCTTCCCCTCGAGGCGCTCGTGCAGCTGAGTGTGCCGACCTACCGTCCCGAAGAGTGCCCGCTCTGCTCCGCAGGTACGCCGGTCACCAAGCCAGGCTCACGGAGCTGAGGGTCCCCGGGCGGCATCCTGTCTGCCTGATATGCGGACGCTGAAGCTGACGGTGCAGTACGACGGCACGGCTTACGTAGGCTGGCAGCGCCAATCGAACGGCCCGTCGGTCCAGGGGCTGATCGAACAAGCGCTGAAGCTCATCGAGGGGTGCGACGTGTCCGTGCACGGCGCCGGCCGGACCGACGCGGGCGTACATGCACTCGGGCAGGTCGCGAGCGTAGTTGTGGAGAATGCACTGGCGGGGCCCAAGCTGGCGCGCGCGCTCAACGCGGTGCTCCCGCCCGATGTGCGGGTGCTTGCCGTGGAGGATGCGCCGCCGGGGTTTCACGCCCGGTTCAGCGCCCGCGCAAAGACGTACGAGTACCGGATCGTGAACGCGCCTCTCATCTCCGCGTTCCTGCACCGGTATGCCTGGCACGTGCCGCAGCCGCTCGACGTCGAGGCCATGCGCACGGCGGCTGGCCCGCTCGTCGGCACGTATGACTTCGCCGCGTTTCAGGGTTCCCGCTCTGCCGTCAGGACAACCGAGCGGACGATCCTTGACCTGGGATGGCAGGATGGCGGCGGGTTCGACTTTCCGCTGGTGCTCACCGTGACTGGGGACGGCTTTCTGCGCCACATGGTCCGCAACATCGTCGGCACCCTGGTCGAGGTCGGCGCCGGACGCCGTGATCCCTGGCATGTGCTGTCCGTCCTGAATTCAAGGGACCGTGCGCAGGCCGGGCCGACGGCTCCGTCGCACGGCCTGTTCCTCACGCACGTCCTCTACTGATCCAGCCAGCGCCCGGGGGCGGTTGGGCCGCTTTGATATGATGAGCGTTCGATTTTCGCAGCCGATGGCGCTTGAAGACATCCTGAACGTTGTGCCCGCCGGGTCCGTCGAGGAGTCGCTCGCGAAGCAGATCGACTACAGCCGGCTGCCGAGGCACATGGCCGTCATCATGGACGGCAACGGCCGGTGGGCGAAGGAGCGGCACCTGCCCCGTGTCGAAGGGCATCGCGCCGGGATCGAGTCCGTCCGGGAGATCGTGGAAGGATCGGCGCGCCTCGGCATTCCGGTGCTGACGCTCTTTGCGTTCTCGGTCGAGAACTGGAAACGTCCCGTCTCGGAAGTCTCCACCCTGATGATGCTCCTGAAGCGCTACCTGCGGCTGGAGCTGAATACGTTGCTGCGGAACAACATCAGGTTCCGCGTGATCGGCCGCGTCGAGGACCTGGCGCCGGACGTGCGTGCGGAGCTCGTCGTCGGTGAGGAGAAGACCGCGGGCAACACCGGCATGATCTTCAACATCGCGCTCAACTACGGCGGGCGTGCGGAGATCGTCGAAGCCGTGCGGCGGCTGATGACCTCCGGAATCCACCCGGCCGACGTCAACGAGGAGCGGTTTTCGGAGCACCTGTATACGGCCGGACAACCGGATCCCGACCTGTTGATCCGTACGAGCGGAGAGATGCGGGTGAGCAACTTCCTGCTGTGGCAGATCGCCTACGCGGAAATCTGGGTCACCGACACCCTCTGGCCGGACTTCAGGAAACACCACCTTCTCGAGGCCATCGTGGCGTACCAGAAGCGCGACCGGCGATACGGCGGCATCACCCAGCCGGCAGTCGCCGGCCGATGACCCGTATTCTCAGCGCCCTGCTGCTCATCCCGCTCGTTCTGGGCGTCGTCTGGTTCCTTCCCCCGGTTGCGACCCTCGTGCTGGCGGCTCTGGCTTCGGTGCTGGCCTTCGTCGAGTATGCCGCCATAGCGGCGGCGCTCGGTGCACGGATGCCGCGCCTGCCAGTCGGCGCGGCTGTCGTGGCGGCGTGCGTGGCGGTCGGGTCCGGCGCCCTCCCGCTCGATGCCGTCCTGCTGCTGGCAGTGCTGATCGTGGGGGCCGTCTCCGTCCTGACGAGCATCCCGGGGCCGGGTGCGCTGCCGGGTGCCGGCGCGGCGGCACTGGCAGTGCTGTATCTCGGCGTCCCGCTCGGGGCCATTGCTGCAATCCGGACGCTCGGGGGGCGGGAGGCGGTGCTCCTCCTCGTGGTCACCATCATCGTGAGCGATTCGGCGCAGTACTACACCGGTCGCGCGTTCGGGAAGTCGCCACTCGCCTCAGCAATCAGCCCGAAGAAAACAAGGGAGGGGGCCATCGGCGGCGTGGTCTTCGGCAGCCTGGCCATGCTTGCCGGGGCAATCCTGATCTTTCCCGCGGCGCACCCGGCTGTCCTGGCGCTGATGGCTATCCTGGTGGTGTGCCTCGGGATCATCGGAGATCTCTTCGAGTCCCTGCTGAAGCGAAGCGCCGGGGTCAAGGATTCGTCCGGGCTGATCCCCGGGCACGGCGGGGTGCTCGATCGAATCGACAGCTGGCTGTTTGCCGGCCCGATGTTCTATCTGTTCGTACGGTACCTGCAGGGCGCATGAACCGCATTGCCCTCATCGGGTCCACCGGGTCCATCGGGCGCAGCGCCCTCTCCGTCGTTGACGCACACCCTGACCGCCTGCGAATCGTCGCGCTCGCCGCCGGGGGAAACGTGGAGGGGCTGGCGGAACAGATCGCTCGCTTCGCTCCTGACACGGTGGCGATGGCAACCGGCGCAAGTCTCGACGCGCTGGGGGCCGAGCTGCGGCGCCGCGGAGCGGAGGCTCCTCGAGTAGTGAGTGCCGGGACCGCCGGGCTGATTGCCGTGGCCACCCACCCCGATGTGGACACGGTGCTCTTTGCGTCATCGGGCACTGCCAGCCTCGACGCGGTGCTCGCCGCGGCGGACGCCGGGAAGCGGATTGCGCTCGCCAACAAGGAGATCCTGGTCATGGCGGGGGCACTGGTCATGGAACGCGCCAGGCGCGCCGGCGTCGAGGTCCTCCCCGTTGACAGTGAGCACAATGCCATCCATCAGTGCCTGCATGGCCGCTCGATGGACGGCGTGCAACGGCTCATCCTGACAGCGTCCGGCGGGCCGTTCCGGGGGCTCGACGCTGCCGCGCTGCGGGATGTCGGTCCCGAGGATGCGCTCCGGCACCCGACGTGGACCATGGGGCCGAAAATCACCATTGATTCCGCCACCCTGATGAACAAGGGGCTCGAGGTGATCGAGGCACGCTGGCTGTTCGGGGTCGGGCCGGACCGCATGGCCGTCCTCGTCCATCCGCAGTCGGTTGTGCACTCGCTGGTCGAGTTCACGGACGGCTCGATCATTGCTCAGCTGGGCGTCACCGACATGCGGCTGCCCATCCAGTACGCCCTCTCGTATCCCGACCGCTGGCAGGCGCCGGTCCCGTCGCTCGACCTGACGCGCTGCGGCCCGCTGACCTTCGAGCCTGCCGATACCGCACGGTTCCCGTGCCTCGACCTGGCCTTCCGGGCACTTGCCGGCGACCCGGGGCTGCCGATCGTGCTGAACGCGGCCAATGAGGTCGCAGTCGAGGCATTCCTGGAAGGAAAGCTCGCGTTCACGGCCATTCCAGAGGTCGTTGCCGAGGCCATGGACCGACATGATGCGGACGCGGGTCCAGAGGTCCGCGACCTCGCCGGCGTGCGTGCGATCGACGCCTCCGCCCGCAGGTTCGCTGCCGCCCGCACGGCCGGGTTACAATATAAGGTCCGGCAAAGCTACAAGGGGTCCGCGTGACGACTTTCCTCGCGTTCATTTTCGTGCTCGGCGTGCTGATCTTCGTACATGAGCTGGGCCATTTCCTGATGGCACGGCGCATCGGAGTACGCGTCCTGACGTTTTCGCTCGGGTTCGGCCCCAAGATCCTGTCCTTCAGGAGGGGGGACACGGAGTACTGCGTCAGCGCCATCCCGCTCGGCGGGTATGTGAAGATGGCCGGCGAGAATCCGGAGGAAGTCCGCACGGGTTCCTCCGACGAGTTCCTGTCGAAGACGAAGTGGCAGCGCTTCCAGGTGCTGATCATGGGACCGATCATGAACCTCGCGCTCGCACTGGTGGTCATGGCGCTGGTCCTCTACCAGGGGGCCGAGCTGCCTGCCTATACCCAGCAGCCGGTCGTGGTTGGTCCTGCCACGGACACAGCGTTCGCCCAGGGGATTGTCGGGCCCGGGTATAGCTCCGGCTGGCTGCAGGATCCCAGCATCGACATCCAGCCCGGCGACCGGATCCTCGCCGTGAACGACACCCCCGTCGAAACCTGGGAAGCGTTCTCGATGCAGGTCCTGCCTCGTGCGGGTCGTCGTCTTCGCCTGACGATCGATCGCGACGGCAAGCGGTTCGATCGGGAGGTGGTGCCACCAGCCGTCGGCAAGTACGAAATGGGGGAGATTGGTGTCCTGCCCCCCTTGCGCCCGCAGATCAACGCGGTGAACGCCGGGGAGCCTGCCGCCGAAGCTGGTCTCCAGAAGGGGGACGTGGTGCTCGCCATCAACGGCGAGAAGCAGGTGTCGCAGCCCCGCGTGATCGAGGTGATCCGCGCGAACGAAGGGCAGACGCTGGCCTTCGAAATCCTTCGGGACGGCCAGGCAATGACCGTGAACGTCACACCGCGTACGGTCGACGACACCGTCCGCATCGGCGCGCAGATCAACGTCATCGAGACACGAACGGTCGACCCCACCCTGCTCGGAGCGTTCAAGCTGAGCGCGGAGCGTAACTGGGAATGGTCCTCCTTGATCGTGACGACGCTCGTCGGGCTCTTCACGCGAGACACCCCCGTCACGCAGCTCATGGGCCCTGTCGCAATTGCGGGCCTGTCGGGCGAGGCCGCTGAAGCCGGCTGGATCCAGTTGTTCAGCCTCATGGCGATGATCAGCCTCAACCTGGGGCTGCTCAACCTGATGCCGATCCCGGTGCTCGACGGAGGGCACATCACCATCCTCGCCCTCGAGGGGCTCTCCCGCAGGGACTTCAGCATGAAGGTCAAGGAGAAGATGATGCTCGCTGGCTTCGTCCTCCTCCTCACGCTCATGGTCACCGTGATTTACAACGACCTTGCCCGTATCCAGTGGGTCCAGAACCTGCTGCCCTGGCGCTAGGCGCACACCTCACACCCCACGCCCGCACGCCGCTGCGGGCGTGAAACAATCCGTTCCAAATGCGTCCTTCGTTCCGAAACCTCCGGAGCGAGTTCCGCCCCATGTTCACCCTGGCGGCTCCCGTTGTGCTGGCGGAGCTCGGGTGGATGACCATGGGCATGGTCGACACGTTGATGGTGGGCAGGTTGGGCCCCGAAGCCATCGGTGCGGTCGGCATCGGCAGTTCCGTGTTCCTGGCCGTTGGCGTGTTTGCGATGGGCCTGCTGCTCGGGCTCGACACGCTGGTGTCGCAGGCGTATGGTGCGCGGCGGCTTGAGGAGTGTCACAGGTGGCTCGTTCACGGTGTGGCCCTCAGCATCGTGCTCACCGTGCCGGTCATGGGCATCCTGCACCTTGTAATTGCCAGCCTGGATCACTGGGGGATGGACGCGGAAGTGTTGCGGCTCACCAGGCCCTACATGAACGTGATCACCTGGAGCGTCCTGCCCCTGCTCCTGTATGCCTCCTTCCGCAGGTACCTGCAAGGGATGGGATCGGTGCGCCCTGCCATGGTGGCTCTGGTGCTCGCCAACGTGGTCAACGTGCTGGTCAACTGGATTCTGATTTTCGGGCACTTCGGTGCCCCCGTCATGGGCGTGGCGGGCGCCGGGTGGGCCACGGTGGGATCGCGGACGATGATGGCGGCAGTTCTCCTTGCCGTGATCGTGTATCGGGAACGCGGCCGGCGGCCCGGGCTCTTTTCGACGGCACTCCGGGTCGAAGCCGCGTGGATGCGCCGGCTGCTCGGACTCGGACTTCCCGCGGCGCTGCAGGTCACGCTGGAGGTCGGCGTGTTTGCCGCCGCCACTGCGCTCGCAGGGCGCCTCGCGCCAGCATCGCTGGCCGCACATCAGATCGCTTTGAACATCGCCGGTTTCACATTCATGGTGCCGCTCGGTATCTCGTCGGCAGGCGCGGTCCGCGTCGGACACGCGATAGGCAGACGGGATGCCCAGGGCGCCGCCCGGGCGGGGTGGACCGCGCTGCTCTTCGGAGCAGTGTTCATGCTCTCCGCGGCCGCGGTCTTCCTCATCGTCCCGCGCGCGCTCATTGGCGCCTTCACCACCAACACGACAGTGATGGAAGTCGGGGTCTCTCTCCTGGCGGTGGCGGCCGTGTTCCAGCTCTTCGATGGACTTCAGGGTGTCGCAACAGGCATCCTCCGCGGGCTGGGTGATACGCGTACGCCAATGCTGTGGAATCTCGGCGCTCACTGGCTCCTCGGGTTACCGATTGCCTATCTTCTGGCATTCCACGCCGGCTACGGCGTAATCGGCCTCTGGTGGGGGTTGTCGCTCGGGCTCATCATTTGCGGTATCGCTCTGGTGGCGGTCTGGTCTCGCCGCATGTACACGGTACTCGGCTTGCTGTCTGTTGGGCCAGGAGGGGATATGGCTGAACAGGAACAGACCGAGCCGCCGCGCCCGCACGGCGACCCATTGGAGAATGAACGCCTGAACAGGGGCAAGGCCGACCCTGATCAGGTGGACTCCGGCAAGCGGGACCGCCAGAACCAGGACCGCGGCCACCTCGACGAGCCGAATGCCGCGCAACGCCAGACCGACGCGACAAACGACGTCGTGTCGCTCGCAGGCGTCGAAGAGCCGACACTGGGGACGACGTCGGACGCCAATGGGCTGTCTGCAGCGGATGAAGCGGAAGGGGAGCGTCGCCGGAAGCAGTACGAAGGCGGAGCGGAGCTGGTCAGCAAGCTGGACTAATCAACGCCCAACTTCCAACCTCCAACTCCCAACTTCCAAAGCCGAACCTCGGTAGAGATCCGCTTTGGGAGTTGGGCGTTGACCTTGGGCGTTGGGCGTTGGG
>Ga0183260_10002524_pt1 | contig 15119 bp, 13 predicted proteins | sample AntDrymUQ4972206_2_FD_129768 | JGI IMG/M metagenome (GOLD analysis project Ga0183260, IMG submission 129768) | Polar desert sand microbial communities from Dry Valleys, Antarctica - metaG UQ497 (22.06) (version 2) (version 2) | ecosystem: Environmental > Terrestrial > Soil > Desert | place... | reverse complement strand
GGAAGGTGACTCGTACCCCGGCATCCCACGGCCGGCTGGGCTGCTGCTTCCCAACGCCGGCAGACATCGGCCAGAAAGCCGGTGCCGGCGGATTCCGTCTCGTCGACGAGCCTGGGTCCAGCGTTTGTCGGCGATGCCAGCGCCGGGCGAGGTGCACGACCCCGTCCACATCGGCCAGGGCGATCGGGTCCAGGTGTCGTGCAGCCGGATCCCACTGGTACCGATCAGCCCGGAGGCGCCGGTGATGGCGACCTTCACGCGCTCATGCGCATACCGGTGCGTGAGGCTCGGTCAGAACGGTCCGAGCGAGGACTCGAAGTCTCCGGTCTCGAGTCGCTCCTTCATGGTCACCAGGAACCGAGCCGCATCCGCGCCGTCCACGATCCGGTGGTCGTAGGTCAGGGCCAGGTAGACCATCGAACGGACGGTCACGATCTCCCCGAGGTTCGGGTCGTCGACGACGACTGGGCGCTTGACAACGGTGCCGGTACCGAGGATCGCGACCTGCGGCTGATTGATGATCGGAGTGTCGAACAGTGCCCCACGGCTACCGGTGTTGGTCAGCGTGAAGGTCCCGCCACCGAGTTCATCGGGCGTCACCTTGTTGTTGCGGGTCCGCTCGGCGAGATCGGAGATCTTGCGGGCCATGCCGCCGAGGTTCAGGTCACCGGCGTTGTGGATAACCGGGACCAGGAGGCCGCGCTCGGTGTCCACGGCGATACCAAGGTTCTCACTGTCGTGATAAGTGATCGTGCCCGCCTCGGAGTCGATGGACGAGTTCACCATCGGGTGCGCTTTAAGCGCTTCCACTGCGGCCAACGCGAAGAAGGGCAGAAAGGACAGCTTCACACCCTCCCGGGCGAGGAAATCGTGCTTCACCCGGTCGCGCAGCTTGGCCACGCCGGTGATGTCGACCTCTACCACAGTGGTCAGTTGGGCACTGACCTGCAACGACTCGATCATCCGCTTGCCGATCAGCGACCGGAGTCGAGTCAGTTTCTCGGTCCGCCCGCGCTTGCTGGGTTCGGTGCCCGCTGCGGTGGCCGCCGAATCCGACGTAACAGCGGTCGAGGCGGGCTCCTGCTGCGGGGTCGTGCCGGGCTGGGCCGGTTGACGTGCCGTGGCCGGCTCGGTCCCCGCCGGCTGGCTGCCGCGGCTGGCTGCTTCGAGAACGTCCTGCTTGCGGATCCGCCCGCCGACTCCGGTGCCGCTGACCGAGGACAGGTCGACCTTGTGTTCGGTGGCCAATTTGCGAACCAACGGCGTGACGTACGCGCCGCCATCGGGGCTCGGGCCGGCTCCGGGCGTCGCAGCGGCGGGTGGGGGCTGTTCCCCTTGACTGGGGCCGGGCTCGGCCGGGCCACGCTGGGTCTGCTGCTGGGCACTCGGCTGGCTTTCCGGTTCGGTCTGACCGGCAGGTGATTCGCTGGGTGCCTCGGCGTCCGGTGCCGCGGCGGTTTCCTCGCGCAGGGCCGGTGCCGGTTCGGCCGCCTCGGGTTCGGCCGGTGCCTGAGCGTCGGAAGCTGGGGCATCGGAGGCTGGAGCATCGGAGCCTTGCGAATTCGCGGCCGACGCATCGGGGTCCGCAGTTTCCGAGGGCGGGGTCTCCGAGGGCGGGGTCTCCGATCCCCCTGCGGTGCCGATCACCGCGAGTTCGGCACCCACCTGAACGGTCTCATCCTCGTTGACCGTGATCGAGAGCAGGGTCCCGCCGGTCGGTGCCGGGATCTCGGTGTCGACCTTGTCGGTGCTGACCTCCAGCAACGGCTCGTCGGCCTCGACGCTGTCGCCCACCGCCTTGAGCCAACGGGTGACCGTGCCCTCGGTGACGCTCTCGCCCAACGCGGGCATCGTTACCCGGGTACCGGTGTCGGACCCGCCGCCACCGTCGGCGGACTGCGGTGGCGAGGCCTGCGCCGCGGGTAGTTGCTCCTGATCCTGTCCGAACGCCTCTGCCGGAGCCTGATCAGGTCGAGTCGGCTGAGGGCCCTGCGATCCGGCCGGCTCCGATTCAGGTTGTGCCTGTTGGGCTGGCGGCTGCTCTGCTGCCGCGTCGTCAGTTGGTTGCTGCTCCGGTGCCGCCTCCTGGCTTTCCGGCTGCTCGGCCGGTGCGGATTGCGTGTGCGAGGACTGCTCGGCAGCGCCGGACTCACCTCCATCGCCGATGATCGCCAGTTCGGCTCCGACCTGAACGGTCTCATCCTCGGCGACCATGATCTTCTGCAGGACTCCGCTGGCCGGTGCCGGGATCTCGGTGTCCACCTTGTCGGTGCTTACCTCGAGCAACGGTTCGTCGGCCGCAACCTCGTCACCCTCTTGCTTCAGCCAACGGGTGACCGTGCCCTCGGTGACGCTCTCGCCCAGCTGGGGCATGGTGACGGAGGTCGGCATGGTGGTGATGGCTCCTCTGAGGTTGTGGCGGCGGGCGGTGGAGGGTCTTGGTCGATGGGGATGTGGTGCTGACAGGAGAAATCAGCCGTGCACGTGTAGAGGCTTTCCGGCCAGGGCGAGGTGCGCCTCGCCGAGTGCTTCGGATTGCGTCGGGTGCGGATGAATGAGGCTTGCGACCTCGTCGGGCAACGCCTCCCAGTTGTAGATCAACATGGCCTCGGCGATCAGCTCTCCGACCCGGGAGCCGACCATGTGGACGCCCACCACCGGGCCGTCCTTCGCGCGGATCAGCCGCACCGCGCCCTGGGTCTTGAGGATCTGACTCTTACCGTTGCCGCCGAGGTCGTAGGTCAGGGCCTCGATGTCGCCGTACCTCTCACGGGCCTGCGTCTCGGTGAGACCAACCGAGGCGACCTCGGGTTCGGAGTAGGTGATCCGCGGGACCCCGGCGTAGTCGAGAGGGACCACCGGGAGGCCGGCCAGCCGCTCGGCGACCAGGATGCCCTCGCCGAATCCGACGTGGGCCAACTGCAGCGTCGGAACCAGGTCGCCGACCGCGGAGATGGTCGGGACCGAGGTCTGGCACAGCTCGTCGACGACCACGAAACCGCGGTCGGTGGTGACTCCGTTCTCCTCGTACCCCAGTCCCTCGGAAACTGGGCCGCGTCCCACGGCCACGAGGAGCAGCTCGGCCTCGATCGTCTTGCCGCTCTCCAGGGAGACGGTCACTCCGTTGTCGGTCGACTCAACCCCGGCAAACCGGGTGCCCAGTTCGAACGCGATCTTTCGTTTGCGGAAAGCCCGCTCCAGCAGCTTGGACGAGGACTCGTCCTCCAGTGGTACCAGGTGGGGGAACGCTTCCACGATCGTGACGTCTGCGCCGAAGGACTTCCAGACACTGGCGAACTCGCAACCGATCACGCCGCCACCCAGGATGACGACGGAGGCTGGTACATGTTCCAGGCGCAGTGCGTGATCACTGGTGATCACCCGCTGACCGTCGATGTCGAGGCCGGGCAACGAGCGCGCGTAGCTGCCGGTGGCAAGCAGGACGTGGCGACCCTCGTAGGTCTGCTCGCCGACCTGTACGGCGGTGGGGGAGACCAGGCGCCCTTCGCCCTCGACGTAGGTGACCTTGCGCGCCTTGACCAGTCCCTGCAGGCCTTTGTACAGCCGCGCGGTGACGCCGTCCTTGTAGGCGTTGACGCCGGCCATGTCTATTCCGGCAAGTGTGGTCTTGACGCCGAACTGTTCACCTTCGCGGGCACTGTCGGCGACCTCGGCCGCGTGCAGGAGCGCCTTGGTCGGGATGCAGCCCCGATGCAGGCAGGTGCCGCCGACCTTGTCCTTTTCGATGAGCACCACCGACATGCCGAGCTCGGCTGCTCGGAACGCCGCCGCATACCCGCCGGAACCACCTCCGAGGATGACCAGATCCGCTGGGCTCGTGCTCGGCTCACTCACGCGCGTCCTCCACTGTGGTGCTCGACGACATGTCCGCTGACCCATCCTGCCACTGTCGGCGTCAGCCGGGCTTGCGCCCTATCGTTGACGGCTCAGCAGGAGATGGGAGGCCACGTGGCACTGTTTGGCCGCAAGAAACGACCGGGCACACTGCGGGAGTCCAGCAGCGCCGACACCGCACATCTCGAGGCCTTCGCGGCCTCGCGCCAGGGAGTCGAGGCCTTTGTCGAGCCGCGCACGGCAGTGACCGAGGCGACCGTGGTCTTCGTGGCCGCCGACGGCGAATGGACCCGGCGCCGCATCGATGGTCCCGACGGTGCCCAGAAGCTGGCTCGCAAACTGGCCATCCCGGTCTACGACGCCGCTGTGCTGGGCTACCCGGACCGGATGCGGGAATGGTCGGCCCGCCAGAAGAACAACGGCAGCAGCCCAGGCTGATCTGATGGATAGCCGAACCATCTCCGACGCCGTGAGCGGGCGGGGATGGCGCTACCTCCTCGGCGCCCTGCGCACCTCCGTGGCCGTCACCTCGTTGACCGAGGCCGTAGCCGTCGCGGCACACGCGGCTGCCGCAGCCGGTGACGAGGGAGGACACCTGTCGTTGGACCTACGTCCGGATCGGGTGTTTCTCACGGCTCAGTCACCGGAGACCGCCTCGGTGACGCCGCGCGACACAGACCTCGCACGACGACGCTACGACGCGGTCGGCGACGGCGGGCAGCGGACCGACCCCGGCGTAGGCGACCCGCAGCCACGATCGGTGCAGACGCACGAGATCGCCTTCTACGCCGTGGACATCCCCTCGGTCCGCCGGTTCTGGAAGGGCAGTACTCGGATACGTGGACGAGCCCGGCCGACGGGTGGGAAACGAAGCTTGCGTCACCACCTGGCAAGGCCGCGACTCCAGAGCCGCCTCCCCGACGGGGTTATCGGCGTGGCTGGCGGCCGAGGAACTCGCGAACGCCGATCGGCTCGTGACCGGCCAGCCGTTGGACATGGCTGGTGACGACGTCGAGTTCACCTGCAGCGATAGCCGTGTACGTACTGATCCAGCCAGCGACTTCCCATTCCGGCGCGCCGTACTTCGCTCGCGCTGAGTGCGCCTGCTCGAGCGTCTCGTTCTCGAAGGTGACCGGCCGTGCGGAGTATCGGCTGATCTCTGCTGCCAACTCGCTCAGGCTGAGCGACTCAGGTCCGGTCAGCTCGTAGACCGCCCCCTCATGACCGGGCTCAGTGAGCATGGTCAGGAGTGCGTCGGCCACGTCGTCTCGCAGCACCGGAGCCAGCCGACCACTTCCGGCGGGACCGCGGATCACCCCCTCCGAGCCACCGAGCAACGGGACCAGATCCAGGTAGAGGTTCTGGCGCGAGAAAATGAAGTCGAGTCCGCTCGCACGGAGATGCTGCTCGGTGCGGAAGTGGTCTCGGGCGAACGTGAACGTCGCATCCGCTGCGGCACCGAGGAAGGAGAGGTAGACGACTCGCTCGACGCCGGCTGCAGCAGCAGCGTCGATCGCATGTTTGTGCTGCTCGACTCGATCCTCGGACTCTCGCGCCGAGACCAGAAATAGCGTCGAGAGGCCACCGAACGCCGTTCGCATGCCGGCCATGTCGGCGTACCCACCAAACTGGGATATCTGCGCGCCTGGTAGCGCCGGGGCCCGCGATGCGTCTCGCACTATCAGCCGTTGCTGATGACCCGCATCGGCAAGACGCCGAGCGACCCGGCCCCCGACCTCGCCGGTCGCTCCGGTGACGCCGATCATCGGCTCAGCGTATCGGCGGTGCGAGCATCAAAGGTGGGCTCAGCCGACAGTAGCGTCGGCGATCAGATCCTCGATGAGGGTCAGTAGCGTCCGGATCGGGACGCCGGTGCCGCCCTTGGGGTTGTAGCCCCATGCGCTACCAGAGTTGAAGGCCGGGCCAGCGATGTCGATGTGCGCCCACTCCGTGCCCTCGGAGACGAACTCGGACAGGAAATGTCCGCCGACGAGCATCCCGCCGAGCCGGTCGGTGTTCGCGTTGATCAGGTCGGCGACCGAGGAGTCGATGCCTTTGCGCAGTTCCGGCGGTAGCGGCATCGCCCACATCGCCTCACCGGATCGCTCACTTGCAGCGATGACCCGGCCGCGGAGGTCATCGCTGCCCATCACGCCGGCCGTCCGGGCCCCCAAGGCAATTCGAGCCGCGCCGGTCAACGTCGAGGTTTCGATCAGCCAGTCCGGCTCGTCCTCGCAGGCCCGGGCGATGGCGTCGGCCAGGACGACTCGGCCCTCGGCGTCGGTGTTGGTGATCTCGGCGGTCTTACCGTTGCGGAAGGTGACAACGTCCGCCGGCCGGTACGCGGTGCCGCTGGGCAGGTTCTCGGCCATCGGGATCGTGGCGATCAGCTCGACCGGCAGACCCAGTTCAGCGATCAGACAGGCCGTGGCGACCATCGCGGCAGCACCGGCCATGTCGGATTTCATCTCATCCATCTTCGCCGCGGGCTTGATCGAGATACCGCCCGAGTCGAACGTGATGCCTTTGCCGACGATGGCGATCTTGCAGACCGCGCGGACGCTTGGCGTGTGATGCATCCGGACCAATCGGGGTTTGCGGTCCGAGCCGGAGCCGACGGCCAGCACCCCGCCGTAGCGACCCTTGGCCAGCGCTTTCTCGTTCAGGATCTCGATCCTCAGTCCAGCCGCCTTTCCGGCCACCTCGGCGCGGCGGGCGAACTCGGCGGGATAGAGATCGTTCGGCGGGGCATTGACCAGGTCGCGGGTGAAGGCGACCGCCGTGAAGACGGCCTGGATCCGCCGCAGCTCGGCCTTGAGGGCGCGATCCTTGGCGTCGGCAACCAGCAGGTCGACCCGCTGTGCAGGAGTGTCTCGAGCCGGCGGCGTCTTCGACTTGTGCGCCAGATAGCGGTAGGTACCCAACAGCGCACCCTCGCCAGCGGCCCGGATCCGGTCCAGGGAACCCTCGGTGGCGTTGGCTTCGTAGGCCAGCGCGTTCAGGACACTCCGTCGCCCATGCAACGCTCGTACGGCCGACCCGGCGGCGCGGCGAATGCTCTCGGCCGAATACCCGCCACCCTCCGGGGCGCCGAGCCCGACAGCAGCGACGACCGGGAACGGGCCGGCCCCCAGCGTGGCGATCCGGGTGACCTCCCCCTCGCCGCCGCAGGCGGAAAGCACCTTCAGGGCATCCGGGAGTTTGCCATCCAACAAGTCGTCGAGTGCCTGTGCGCCCGGGGTCAGCAGAGGACGCGTCTTGCCCTTGCCGATCCCGACGATGATGGCGTCGGCAGTCAGCGACGCCAGGGCTTTGTCGGTGGCGTGCAGTGTGGGCATTCCACGGATGCTATCCGGAGGGCACCGCCTCTATGCATCGCCGCCGGGCGGACGGCCGGCCACTAGCGTGTCCGGCCATGACCGCGCAGCGCTCCCCGCTCCATGACCGGCACGAGGCACTTGGCGCGAAATGGGCAGACTTCGGCGGGTGGACGATGCCGGTCGAGTATCCCCGCGACGGGGGTGGGGTGCTGGCCGAGCACCTGGCCGTACGTACGGCCGTGGGCATCTTCGACGTCTCGCATCTGGGTAAGGCCACGGTGTCGGGACCGGGAGCCGCCGCCTTCCTCAACTCCTGTCTGAGCAACGACCTCAACCGGATCGGACCTGGGCAGGCGCAGTACACGCTGTGCTGCGACGACACGGCCGGTGGCGTCGTCGACGATCTGATCGCCTACCTGCGTGGGCCTGACGAGGTCTTCCTCGTCCCGAACGCGGCCAACACCGCCGAGGTCGCACGGCGCCTGCGCGCCGCGGCGCCGGACGACATCGACGTCATCGAGCAGCACGCGGACTTTGTCGTCCTGGCCGTGCAGGGGCCGCGGTCGGCCGACGTGCTGACGACCGTCGGACTGCCCGCTGACCACGACTACATGAGTTTCACCGAGACGTCCTGGCGCTTGCCAGCTGGACAGTCGGCGCCGGTGATCGTGTGCCGGACCGGTTACACGGGCGAGCACGGATATGAACTGGTCGCCCCGTCGGGTGCCGGGCCGCCCTTGTGGGATGCAGTTCTGGAAGCCGGGGCCGAATATAGGATCCGCCCAGCCGGGCTCGGCGCGCGCGACACGCTGCGAACCGAGATGGGGTATCCGCTGCACGGCCAGGACCTGTCCCTGGACATCACGCCCAACCAGGCCCGTAGCGGCTGGGCCGTGGGCTGGGACAAACCAGCGTTCTGGGGTCGTACGGCCTTGCACGCCGAGCGGGAGGCAGGGGCCACACGACTGCTCTGGGGGTTACGGGCCGCTGGGCGTGGCATCATTCGCCCACACCTGCCGGTGCTCGACTCGTCGGGGACAGTGGTCGGTGAGACGACCAGTGGGACGTTCTCCCCGTCCCTGCGCGTCGGGATCGGCCTGGCTCTGCTCGACCGGGACATCGGCATCACCGGCGGCAGCGAACTCCTGGTCGACGTACGTGGGCGTCCCTTGGCCGTGACAGTGATCAAGCCGCCCTTCGTCGAGGCGCATGTCCGGTAGTTAGCCTGATTGCATGAGCTGGACATGGCGGTACGAGGACGCGGCCGGAGCGGCACTGGATGCGCCCGAGCCGGAGGCCTGCGAGAGCCGCTCCGACGCCGAGAGTTGGCTGGGGGAGAACTTCGCAGAGCTGGCTGACGACGGTGTGGCTGCGGTCACGCTGTTCGAGGGCGAGACCAAGGTCTACGGCCCGATGAGCCTCGCCGCCGCCGGGTGATCGCTGACTCTCAGATGTCGTCGCCGACGGACACCACCGGCTTGGGGAAGCGCCAACGGCGAACCATCGTCGCCCGGGTCACCCCGTACCAGATCAACCCCCGGCTGGAGTCGGTAGCGTCGGGCAGCCGCTCGGCGACCGTATTCTTGATCCGACGGCCGAGAAACACCGAGTCCACGATGATCGCGACGAAGAAGGCCATCCACAGAAGCACGGTGTAGCTGCGAATTCGAGTGTCCGGGATGAAGTAGCCGACCAGGACGAGTGCTGCGATGAGCAGGAATACGCTGCCGATGTTGCGCCTCGAGTCGACGATGTTGCGGACCAACCGCCGAGCCGGCCCCTGGTCTCGCCGAGGCAGGGCCGCCTCCACCCCGGAAGAGGCAGCTGCACGGGTGGTCTTGCGACTGGAGGCCTGGGTCTCCCGCGTCCGACGGTAGGCCTCTTTTCTCGTGGTCGGCGGCGGAAGCGGAGGCCCGGAGCGCCGTCCCTGCGCATCACGTCGCTTCGGCGTGGGGCGGCCCTTGCCGACGGCTGCTGACTCGAGTTGGGCAGCCTCGATCGACTTCTGTTTCGCTTCGGCATCGGCTTTTCCCCGACCCATGCCGGGCAACTTCACAGTGGGCAGCTTCACAACTGTGCAATCTAGCCGCCGGTGCCGGTGCAGCCACCTGGGAGGGCGCGGCCGGGGTGGCGGCCCGGACGACGCGTTGGACGGGGTTCGAGCAGTGAGGGGCCTATCATGGAACAGACCCCAGGAGGTCGCTGTTGGCTCTGGATGGCAGTGACTACCGCGGCGGGGACGATGCGCCCGACGAGCGCCCAGGAGGGCATGGCATGACCACGAGCACCGAGACAACCGAGACCGCGTCCAAGCCGTTGAGCGGCGTTGTGCTGTCGGATCCGGCCGCCGCCAAGGTGAAAGCGCTCATCGACCAAGAGGGGCGTGACGATCTGCGCCTGCGCATCGCCGTGCAGCCTGGTGGATGTTCTGGCCTGCGTTACCAGTTGTTCTTCGACGAGCGGGCCCTCGACGGGGACGTCGTGGCCGACTTCTCCGGCGTACAGGTGGTCACTGACCGGATGAGCGCGCCGTATCTCGGCGGGGCCGTCATCGATTTCGTCGACACGATCGAAAAGCAGGGGTTCACCATCGACAACCCCAACGCGCAGGGATCTTGCGCGTGTGGTGACTCCTTCAACTGATTCTCAGCGCACCAGTTCTTTCAGCGGACCAAGCGCGGCGGAATCGGGTGCGGCAGGCCGCGTCTGGGCACGAAGCGTGGGTTCGTCGGTGTGGATGTCGCGGCCCGATCACGCAGCCACGCCAGCGCGGCCTCGGCGCTGCGATCGGGTGGGAACACCGGGTAGATCACCCCGTCCACCACACCGTCGAGCAAGAAGATCGTTATCCGCCGGAGCAAAATGCACCCGTCCACAGTGAAGGTCGGGAGTTTCCACGCCCGGATCATCGCTGCGTCGCTGTCCGACAGCAGGGGATAAGGCAGGTGCAGCCTCCGGGCAGCCTCGTGCTGCTCGGCGGCAGACTGACTGGAGATGCCCAAGACCTGGGCGCTTAGCTCGGCGAAGTCAGCGTAGGAGTCCCGATAGCCGCATGCCTGTGGTGTACACCCACGGGCTCCGGGGATCGCGTCCCAGCCGTCCGGAGGAGGTTGCCCCGGCGTGCCTGTCCGCGGGTAGCCGAACAAGACCGTCCGGCCCGGTACCCGGTCGAGTCGAAGCACCGCTCCCGTCGTGCTTGCCAGCCCCACCTCTGGCGCGGACGAACCGAGCAGGTGATCGGCGGCCCCGTCGTCGACCGGGACCGGAAGGCCCTCGGGGAGGCGGTCAAAGCTGGTCACGGGATGACGCTCATCCGCCCGGGGACCGATGTCAAGTGGAGTTGCCCGATCGAGCTGGTGGCTGCACAGGCTCGGCACATACGCATCTGCGGGGGCATGATGGACACGGGCAGTGCGGGCCAACGCAGCCGAAGGGGATTCCGGAGCCGGTATGACCGACAGCAAGGCTGGCGTGATCCGACTCCTGCGCCTGGCCCAGGCCGGCCAGCCGGAGCAAGCGCTGGTGCGGGCCGACGAGTTGCTCCGCGCCGGGCAGAGCTTGGGGGTCCTCTACGCCAGAGCCGTTGCCCTGCGGTGCCTCGGAGACCACCAGGGCGCCGTGCAGGGCGCCGAGAAGATGCTGGCCATCACCGGTGGACGGGGCATCACATCGAGCGCCGGGACGATGACCGGGGGCACGGTGACCGCAGGGAGTATCACCGCGGGAACGAGCGCAGAGGCCGATCTGGCTGGCTGGCATTCGATTGCCCTGGCCTTCCGTGCGTGTCAACAGATGCTCATCAGCGAGATCAGCCCGCAGGTCTTCGACCTGGAATCGACCCTGCACGATCTCGCGCAGGCCGAAGCCGCCCTGACCAACGATGTCAACGACGGATTCGTCTTGGCCACGGCCCACACCGGTCTGGGTCACGGTTACCACGATCTGCGTCTCTACGAATTGGCGCTGCCACATTACGAAGCAGCGCTGCGTGCTGCACTGACTCAGTCGGCTGAGATCGCGGTGACCAGCCAGCTCAATCTCGCCGAGCTGCACCTCAACTGGTCGGTGGAATTGTTCCGAATCCGAGAGACGGCCCGCGCCCGGGACAAGAGCGCAACCGCAGCTCGACATGCCGTCCTCGCCCAGGAGTACGCGAGCATCGATGAGACCGTGTCGTATGCCGCCATTGCAGATCTGCTCGCGGCTTGCGCGGACTCGAGCGGCGAGGCGGCGGACGCGGTGGTCGTCCGCATCCGCGACGGCCTGCAGGCCGTGGAACACCACGGACTGCGCGAGAGTCGCGCCTTTGCGCTGCCGTTCCTGGCCTGGGCACTGGAACGGGCCGGACGGCTACCCGAGGCGCTCGAGGTTGCAGCGCAGGCCTGCGATGCCTTACCCGCAGACGCGACCTGGATGCTGACCTCGGCTGCCTATCACACCCGCGCGGCGCTGCTCGCGCGGTCGGGTTCGGACGCGGCGCGGGCAGCTCTGGCCTACGGTGACCAGCTGGCCAAGACGATGTGGCGTCAGCGGCTGCGAACACTGCACAATGCCCGGTCGGTTCAGATCCTTCAGCGCGTGACTCTCGAGCGGGACCGGGTGCAGGTGCTGGCCCATACCGACGCACTGACCGGGATCGGCAACCGACGGGCCTTCGACGTGAGAGTCGCCGAGTTGGACAGATCGGCTGACACGACGGAGGTCGCCATGATCGTCGTCGACGTGGATCGGCTCAAGGCGGTCAACGACGCCGGCGGGCACGAGGCAGGCGATCTGACGTTGCAGGCCGTTGCCGGCGCGCTGACCGGCCAGGTTCGGGCCGGGGATCTGGTGGCCCGCCTCGGTGGCGACGAGTTCGTGGCGGTGGTGGAAGGGACAGATCACGCTCAGGCCACGGCGCTGGCCGGCCGCATGGCCGAGGCCGTTTCCCTGGCCCTGGGTTCAGCCGTGACCGTCAGCGTGGGAGTCGCGACCGGGCCGGCCTGCGAGGCCGGCGCCGGGCTACTGCATGCGGCAGACCGCGCAATGTATGCAGCCAAACGAGCCAGTCGAGTACGGCCGAGAGCCATCGAGGCGCTGCCGACCGATCAGAGCCGCACCGGGTAGTGCACCTCGGGAATCTCCGGGGTGATCCGCTTCTCGACGAAGATGCCGTGCCAGATCATGAAGACCAGCACGGTCCAGAGCTTGCGGGAGAAGTCGATCGGACCACGACGGTGGGCCTCCAACATCGCCAGGATGTCTGTACGCACGATCAGGCTTTCGGTCTGTGACTCGACGATGATCGACCGCGCCCAATCGTGCAGCTCGTTGGCCAGCCAGAGCCGGGTCGGGACCGGGAAGCCGAGCTTGCGTTTGTTGAAGATGTGAGAGGGCACGACTTCCCGAAGTGCTTGGCGTAGCGCGTATTTGGTCGTCTCCCGGGTCACTCGCTCCCTGACCGGTAACGTCGAGGCAACGGCGAAGACCTCCGGGTCGAGAAAGGGGACCCGCAGCTCAAGCGAGTTGGCCATCGTCATCTTGTCGGCCTTGACCAGGATGTCGCCACGCAGCCAGGTGAACAGGTCGACGTACTGCATCGCGGTCACGTCGTCGTACCCGCGAGCGCGGGTCTTCTCGTACAGCGGCGCGGTGAGATCGGTGATCGAGACGCCGGAGTCGTAGGTCCGGAGAAAACCGAGTTCCTCGTCACGGAAGATCCGGGCATTGCCGTAGTAGCGCTGATCCAGCGGGATCGATCCCCGGCGCAGGAGGTCCTTACCGCGAACACCGGCCGGGATCCGCTCGGACAGCGCTGCCAGCCCCCGCAGGACCCGCTTGGGCAGCTTGCCGAAAGCGGCCAGGGACAGCGGCTCCCGGTAGATGTTGTAGCCGCCGAACAGTTCGTCGGCGCCTTCACCCGACAGCACCACCTTGACGTGTTTGCGGGCCTCGCGGGCGATGAACCAGAGCGGGACCAGCGCCGGGTCTGCGACCGGGTCGTCGAGATACCAGACGATGGAAGGTACGGCCTCGGCGAACTCGTCGGCGGTCACCACCCGAGTGATGTGTTCGACTCCGATCGCCGCGGCCGACTCCGCCGCCACGTCGACCTCGGAGTAACCCTGGCGCTCGAAACCGACCGTGAATGTGAGCAGGTCCGGGTTGTACTGCTTGGCCAGCGCTGCGATCGCCGTCGAGTCGATGCCCCCGGACAGGAAAGCTCCCACGGTGACATCGGCGCGCATGTGCACCCGGACCGACTCGTCCAGGGTCTCGCGGATCCGGCTGTAGAGGTCGGTCTGGTCCCGAGCTCGTACCGGACGCACGGCGAAGTCGGGGTCGAAATAGCGCCGGGTGGTGATCTCACCGTCGACGACGGAGAAGCAGGTGCCGCTCTCGAGCCGTCGGATGCCTTCGTGCATGGAGGCAGGCTCGGGTACGTACTGCAGCGTGAGGTACTGCTGGAGCGCGCGATGGTCCACGCCGCCGGACTCGGTGCCCAGGAGTTGGAGCAATGCCTTCTTCTCGCTGGCCACGTAGCAGCCGAGTGAGTCGCCGGCGACGTACAAGGGCTTGATCCCGAACGGATCACGGGCCCCGAAGGCCTTGCACTCCAAGCTGTCCCAAATCACAAAGGCGAACATTCCACGCAACCGGTCGACGCATTTCTCGCCGAGGAAATGGTATGCGGCCAGGATCGATTCTGTGTCACCCTCGGTGGCAAAGGTTGCACCGAACTCGCGGGTGAGCTCAGCACGCAGTTCGACGTAGTTGTAGATCTCGCCGTTGAACAGGATCCGATAGCGGCCCTCGGCATAGGGCAGCGGTTGCGGGCTGCCGTCGACGTCGATGATCGACAGCCGGTTGAACCCCAGGACGACATGGTCGTCGCTCCAGACATCCCGGTCGTCGGGCCCGCGGTGATGCAGGCACCCGAGAGCCTCGGTGACGTCATCGAGCCGGGTCTTGGCCTGACCTTCGAAGCTCAGGAATCCCACTAGTCCGCACACGTGTCGCCGTACTCCTGTCTGGTCCGATGCTGAGGCCTGCGACCTAGTATCTCGTCACGGTCGGCATGCAGACCGAGGCAAGCCCCGCCGAGCGTGTCCGAGCGCTGTCCGCCGTACGGGGTGATGCTTCGGTTGCCGCCGGATGTGCCGAGATCCTCCGAAGCGGCTCATGGGAGGACCGGGAACTGATAGCCGTGCTCGGCGGTCGGCACGCCGATCAGGAATACGAGCGCACGGAACCGGCGAAGTCCGACCAGAGCTACTGGGCACCGACCTGGGCGGCCCGGGGTCTGCTCTATGCCTGGGCCGACGCGACGGCCCCGGCGGTGGTGGGAGCGCTCGGACACGAGTATTGGCGGGTGCGGGAGATGGCGGCAAAGGTCGTGGCGGTGCGGGAGATCGGGTCGGCCGGTGATGCGGTGGCGGGGCTGGCTCACCTCCAGTAGTCCGTCGGGCTGCGCGTGATCCGACGATGAGCCGTCAGGCAGGAGCCGCGACGGCGAACCCGAGCCCTGCGGCAGCCGCTGCCATTCGGTCGTGCTAGGTAAACACGCGGGTGAGATCGTCCCTGAGCTGGACTGCCGTCGCCAGACGGATCGCATCCAAGGAGCGCAGTTCGAACGAAAGCATTGCGCCCGCGGTCCGTAGCACCCGATCAGTAAGCCGAACTACTTCGAGCGCCTGCAGCACCTCAGCTCCTCGAGCCACCGCGGGGTGGCCGAGCGGAAGGAGCGCTCTCGCCACCTCTGTTCGGGCGAGGGCACTGGTCACAAGGGGGCGCCTTCGTCGTAGGTATCGCCGCAGAGCCGTTGACTCCGGCTCGCTCACGACGAGTTTGACGATCGCCGATGAGTCCACGTCGATCGCCCGCTCAGCGCTCATTGCTCGGCAACCGGGCCAGCACCCGGGACGCCCTAGGCTGCCCAGCGGGGAGGACCAGCGGATCGGGCAG
>Ga0183260_10002523_pt1 | contig 15121 bp, 14 predicted proteins | sample AntDrymUQ4972206_2_FD_129768 | JGI IMG/M metagenome (GOLD analysis project Ga0183260, IMG submission 129768) | Polar desert sand microbial communities from Dry Valleys, Antarctica - metaG UQ497 (22.06) (version 2) (version 2) | ecosystem: Environmental > Terrestrial > Soil > Desert | place... | reverse complement strand
GATGCCGCTCAGCCTGGCGCTCCAGCGCCTCATGCTCCTCGACGCCATCGTCGAGAGCCCTGATCTGGTATGGCTCTCGACGGCGGAGGAAAAGGCCGCGCGCCTCACCGCCATCACACGGATCGCACCGGAGGATTTGCCACACGTGACGGTCCGCAAAGAGGGGGCGCCGAGACGGCCATCACGCAGGCATTGTGCGCGCTCGACTCGCCGCCGTACAAGGCTCTTTGACCTCGGGCATGCGCGGAGCTCGCGCTTGTCCTCGATGGTGCCTCTCTGTTGCCGGTACGCGGGCGCGAGGCCTGGACGGCGGCGTGCCGAGCGCGGAAGTCGGGCAATTACGTGATGGCCGGGAACAGCCGTTCTGAGGTGCGCAGGGATGTGGCCGATCTCAGCCCACGGGTCGGCGCTTGGTTTCCTGAATGATCTCGATCCATAGCGCCAGCGTGAGGTCTTCGCGTTCGGGCCTTCCGAGCTTGTATCGAAGTTCCTCGGCGTAGCGCTTGCGGAGGACATCGATGTTGAGCCCAGGTCGGGCCGCGATGGCGGCGACGTCGGCTCTGTCGCGATCGATGTTTCGCGTGAGCTTGGCGAGGACGAGATCGTGCCGTTCGAAAACCTGAAGGCGGAGGTTCGTGAAGGAGGCACCGGGAGCGGGGGTCAGCCGGTCCTCGTAGTTGTCCGGCACGTCAGCGACAGTCACGACGTCGATGTAGACCTTGTGGCGCTCGTGGAGCGCGCTGTTCCGGCCAGCCATCGTCGCGATCGTCGAGAGGTTTGTGCCCCGACTCTCGAGGATGTCGATGTCCGCGGTCGCCCTCGTCAGGCCATAGCATTCGGCGACGACGAACCCGCCAAGGCAGTGCAGGTCCGTCGGCGCACTCAACTGTCCGTCAAGGTCCCGGAGGAACGACCGCCAGGGTTCCCGCAACGAATCAGTTGGCATCGGCGAGCTCGCGCGCGTCCATCGTACTGAGCATGTTCCAGTGTGCCGCAAGAGACGGGCGGTGCTCGCGTACCCAACGGCGCTCGGCTTCGGTCATGGACGCGCGGAAGGCATCTTCTCGCTGCAACCGCGATCCGTCCAAGGCATTCTCTTGCGCCGCAAGCTTCTGCGAGGCGCTTGCCTCACAGCGAAGCTCCGCGAGCTGCCGAGCCACGGCCAGCAGGAACCCGAGGCGGTTCTGCAGGTCGTCTCCCTTGGCCTCCCGCAGAAGCCACGGCCAGTCGAGGTCCGGGTACCTGACGAGCAGCCACGGTAGCGCCTCGAGGACACGGGTGTCGACGTCGGTGGCTCGGAGAGTCCGGAGGAGCAAGTCCGCGGGATTGAGCGGGTGGCGGTTGCGCAGGTAGGCGAAGCCCGGATAGCCCACGGCTCCGAGTGCCGCGCTGGCTTCGTCCGCCTTTAGCGCTCCGCGTGCGACCTGCACAGGCAGCGTGCTTGGGGACAGCTTGAGGACGCCCACCAGCTTCCGGGCCAGGCGCTTCGGCACCGCACGCCGCTCGCGTTCGAGGAGGCACACGTAGGCCTGGGTCACGTCCAGGCGCGCCGCAAGTTCGGCCTGCGTCATCCCCTGTTCACGGCGAGCCGCTCGAAGGTCCGTTCCGCTCATGAGCAAATTATAACATCATTTGTTATATCAAGAAACGCAGCTGGTTCAGCCCAGTTGTAAGGTTTTCTTTGGCGACCGCGTTCTATGCGGTGTAGGGGACGCTTGTATTCCTCCGACTTCGCCGGTCCCCCACACCCTGCTCCACGCTGCCTGGCGGTGGAAGGCGCGCTCCGCCGGTTCGCCACACGGCCGCCGCAAGCGCCACCCCTCACACTCGGACCGACTTCCGGCACAGGCGCGAAGCGCGCAGATATGCGCTCGCGAACATGTCCCGATCATGCAGCAAGCCCAGCCGCTCAGGCGGGACGCCTCGCTGCACCAACCGCCGGCGCGACGCATCCCGTGCGCGTCGGCACGTTCGGGTTTCGGCTTCGAGGAGATACGCACATGAAGCTCTGGATGAACGTTGCGGATGCCGCGGAGTACGCAGGCTTGTCGGGCGACAAGATCTTCAAAAAGAGCTGGGTGCTGACCGTGCTGAAGGCGCACGAGGTGGCGTCGCCCCCCCACAGGGAACCACCGAAGTGGGGTCTGCGACGACCGATAACTATTGAAGGAGGAGCAGTTAGCTGAATGGTACCGGTACGGGGATTCGAACCCCGGTTCCGTGGCTGAGAACCACGTGTCCTGACCCCTAGACGATACCGGCACGGACGCAGGAACTTCTGATTTTAACAAGGGGTCCCTGACCCGTCAACCGGCCAGGGGGGCACCCAGCCCAGCCAGCGGTTATCATCTGTCGATGCGTTTTCTGCTTGCGCTCGTCCTGGTGGTGCTCCTTGCCGCTGCCGGTGTCTTCGTCTATGCCGGCCAGCTCGGCGCCCCCGCCATCCAGATCAACAAACCCGAGAAGTTCGTGGGCCTGTCGACACCGCTCGAGGTGGCCGTCGAGGCGCCGGGAGCCGATCTGGAGGATCTCCAGATCGCCCTGGAGCAGAACGGCAAATCCCACACCCTCTACTCTCTGGCGGACCCGCAAGGGGCAGAGGTCAGACAGGACGGCGCCGACAGGATCCTCATCAGCCGTGAGATCGGGCGGCAGAGCATCCCGGAGCTCCAGTCGGGCGATGCGCGCATCGTGGTCAACGCGTCCCGCAAAGTCGTCCGCAACATCCGCACCCTCTCCTCCAGCGAAACGCGGAACGTCCGCGTGCGCCTCGAGCGTCCCCGCGTGGCCGTGGTCTCCACACATCAACACATCAACCACGGTGGGGCCGAAGCCATCGTGTACCGGGTGAGCCCAGACGATGTGGCGTCGGGAGTGGTGGTGGGGGACGTCGAGTACCCCGGCTACCCCGCTGCGGGGCTGGCGGTGGAAGGGGTGAAGATCACCGACGCCGCGCTGCGGGTGGCATTCTTCGCCCTCCAGCACGATCAGGACGTGGGCGCCCCGATCCGGCTGTTCGCACGCGACGAGGCGGGCAACACCGCGCGTGCGGACTTCGACTTCCGCGTGTTCCCCAAGCCGTTCAAGAGGAGCCGCATTCCGCTGGAGGATCGCTTCCTCAATCGTGTTGTCCCTGCGATCCTCGAAGGCACGACAGAGGTGAAACCGGAGGGGGACATCCTCGAACAGTTCCTCACCATCAACGGCGAGCTGCGCCGCAGGAACAATCAGAAGATTGCATCCTTTGCCTCCCAGACGAGCCCGGAGCTGCTCTGGCGCGGAGAAGTCTTTCATCCCTTCACGAACACGGGCGTGCAGTCTGCCTTCGCCGACCATCGCACTTACGTGTATCAGGGGAAGGAGGTGGATCAGCAGGTCCACCTGGGATTCGACCTGGCGTCGTACGCCGGCACCTCGATTGTTGCCGCGAATCGCGGACGCGTGCTGTTCGCCGATGAGCTCGGAATCTACGGCAACACCGTCATCCTGGACCACGGCATGGGCGTGCAGTCACTATATGCCCACCTCTCGTCGATCGACGTCACGGTCGGCGAGACAGTGGACAAGCGGCAGCAGATCGGGCGGAGCGGGATGACCGGCATGGCCGGGGGAGACCACCTGCACTTCACCATGCTCGTCAACGGGACGATGGTGAATCCCGTCGAGTGGTGGGATCCGCAGTGGATTCGTGACCGGATCACCCGCAAGTTCCACGAAGCCGGGGCCCCTTCCGGGACCTGACCCGACTGGGCTCCTGTTGCGGGGATCGCGTCCGGCCCCGGGGTTTCGGTATCATTGTGGAGCAGCAAGGGCACAGCCGGATGTACCCACGGCTCTCGTCCCGGCCCGGGCGGCGCCTGACGATCACCTCGAGAGGTTCATGAGAACGACAGCGCTCAGCATATCGGCGCGAGGCCGCGCGGCCGACTACGTCGCGCTGGCAAAGCCCCGGCTGAACCTGCTGGTCGTTGCCTCCGCGCTCGCGGGCTACCTCATGGCCCGCGGCGATACCTCAAATGTTTTCGTCCTCCTGCTGACGATTGCCGGGACGGCCCTCGTGGCGGGGGGGGCATCGGCCATCAATCAGGTGGTCGAGCGCGAGCGCGACGGCCTGATGCGCCGGACGCGCCTGCGGCCGCTGCCCGATGGCCGCCTCGCCCCGGCCGACGCCGCCATCTACGGGGCCCTGCTGTCCTGTGCGGGGCTGGCAATCCTCGCGGCCGGTGTGAACGCCCTGGCCGCTGGCGTCGCGCTCGCAACCCTCGTGAGCTACGCGGCGATCTACACCCCCCTGAAGCACCGCACGTCGTTTGCGACCGTGATCGGGGCCATCCCGGGTGCGCTCCCGCCGGTGATCGGCTGGGCGGCCGCAACCGGAGCCCTGTCACAGGGTGCGTGGGTCCTCTTCGGTATCGTGTTCCTGTGGCAGCTGCCGCACTTTCTCGCGATTGCCTGGATGTATCGCGACGACTACGCGCGTGGCGGTTTTCCGATGCTGCCGGTCATCGAGCCAAGCGGCCACAGCACCGCGCGTCAGGCCGTCATCTACACGGCCGCGCTCCTGCCGTTCGCCCTCGCGCCAACGCTCGTGGGGCTTGCAGGGGCGGTCTACTTTGCCGGCGCGCTGATCCTGACGCTGCTCTTCCTCGGCATGTCACTCCAGTTCGCCAGGACGCGGGCGGTCGCTGACGCCCGTCGGTTGTTCTTCTCGTCAATCGTGTACTTGCCACTCATCTGGGTGCTGATGATCGTCGACCGGATCTGACCGTCCCCTCCTCCCGCTGCCCGAGGCCGTCCTCCGCAGTCTCGGACATCACAGTGCCCGACTTCTCAATCGCAAGCCTGCCCCTCGTGAACGCCACGCTCAACGCGATTGCGACGGTGCTCCTCGTCAGCGGCTACGTGTGCATCCGGCGCGGCCGGCGCGACGCTCATCGCCGTGCGATGCTCGCGGCGTTCGCGACCTCGGTGCTCTTCCTGATCAGCTACGTCATCTACCACGCCCAGGCGGGCTCGCGTCCCTTCACAGGCCAGGGCCCGATCCGCACGGTCTATTTCACGATCCTGATCTCACACATCATCCTTGCAGCGCTGACCCCTGTACTTGCCGGCCTGACCCTGTGGCGCGGGCTGCAGGGCCGCTTCGATCGTCACGTGCGGCTTGCACGGTGGACGCTGCCAATCTGGCTCTATGTCTCGGTCACGGGAATTGCCGTGTACTGGATGCTGTATCAGATGTGAGGTTGGACTGAAGAAGGGAAAAGGGAAAAGGGATAAGGGAGAAGGGATCAGTACATGAGGTACTTCGCCCGGAGGAGCCGCCACCGGGCTTCCGCCGCACCCCACGACGCCGCAATGGACGACGGGGCCTCTCCGGCGCGGATGCGCGCCAGCCCTTCCCTGGACCCGAAGAGCCGCTCGGCGAGCTCCAGCTCGAAGCGCGGGCCGTACAGCCGGTGCAGGGCGGAGGCGATCTCCACGCCGACGCGGACGGGACGCAGGGCAAGCCTGTCGGTCACAATCATGAACACCCCCTGGCATTCCTCGTTCGCATACTTGCTCGACGCCGGAGTGAAGCGCACCGGATAGAAGCGGACGCCGGGGATGCTGCGGGCGTTCAGCGCGTCGGCCAGCGCAACGCCGTCGATCCAGGGAGCTCCGATCTGCTCGAAGGGCGTCTGCGTGCCTCGTCCGACCGAGAGGTTCGTCCCCTCGATCGCGCCGATGCCGGGATACAGCGTCGCCTGGTTCAGGTTGCGCATGTTGGGGGACGGGTTGATCCAGGGAAGGCCGGTCTCGTCGAACCAGAGGCCGCGCTCCCAGTTCTTCAGCGGCACGACCGTCAGTGCGGCGCCGATCTTCTTCTCCGCATTGAACAGCGCAGCCAGCTCGCCAAGCGTCATCCCGTGACGGATCGGCATGGCACGGAGATAGCCGGTGAAACCCTCCATAGCGGCGTCGAGCGCGGGGCCCTCTATCTGGTAGCCATTGATCGGATTCGGGCGGTCGAGCACGAAGACCGGCAGGCCGCTTTTCGCCGCCTCCTCCATCACGTAGGCCATGGTGGTCATGTACGTGTAGAAGCGGGCGCCGATGTCCTGGAGGTCTATGACAATCGCGTCCAGGCCGGAGAGCTGCCCGGCCGTCGGCCTCCTCGCGTCCCCGTACAGCGAGTCGATCGGCAGGCCCGTTTTCTCGTCCACTCCCGACGGGACCTTCTCGTCGAGCACACCGCGAATCCCATGCTCGGGGCTGAACAGCGCGACGAGTGAGACGTCAGGCGCCGCGTGCAGGAGATCTATGGCTGGCGTACCGTCCCTGGCCCGCCCTGTGTGATTCGTCACGAGCCCGACGCGCTTTCCCTTCAGCCGCGCGAACCCTTCCGCGCGCAGCGCGTCCAGGCCGGTCACGACGGCCGCTCGCGCCCCGCCGGTCCCCGGCGGCGGCAGCGTCGCCGGGGCGGCAGCGAAGTCACGGCCGGTATACACCGCTTGCCGCGCAACCGGGGCCGATTCGAGTGCGGCTGCGGCGACGGTGGCCACGCGCGCGCGCAGCGGCGTCACGTCCCCTTTCCCGTCCGGGTGCAGGCGGTTCGAGAGAAAGACCACGAACAGACCTGTTGACGGGTCGATCCAGAGGGACGTTCCGGTGAACCCTGTATGGCCGAACGAGCCGACTGGCAGCAGCTCTCCGCGGTTTGCTGAATAGGCAGAGTCCATGTCCCATCCAAGCGTCCGCGTGGTCCGCCCGTCCTCCGAAGGGACAGGCGTGGTCATCTTCGCCACGCTGAGGGGAGAGAGGATCCGCGTACGCCCGGACGTCCCGCCGGCAAGGAGCATCCGCGCGAACACCGCCAGATCGTCCGCCGTGCCGAAGAGACCGGCGTGCCCGGCCACCCCTTCCATCCGCCTCGCGGTAGGGTCGTGCACCTTCCCCCGGAGCATCGTCATGCCAGGCCCCTCGCACGGCCATCCGTAGGGTGTGCAGCTCTCCGTCGGGGCAATCCGGGGCTGCAGCGTCTCAGGGGGATCGAACATGGTGTCGCGCATCTTCAGGGGGCGGAAGATGCGCTCCGCGGCGAACTCGTCGAGCGGCTGGCCGCTTACCTGGCGAATGATCTCCGCCAGAAGAAAGAAGTTGATATCGCTGTAGACGAAGCGCGTGCCCGGAGGGGTGGAAGGCACCTCCTCGATGGCGAGCTTGATTGCGGTGTCGGTCCCGACCCACTCGTCTGCCAGATCCACATCGGGTCGAAGGCCGGAGACGTGCGTGAGGAGGTGGCGAACGGTGATGCCCCCCTTCCCATACCGCTCGAACCCGGGGACGAAGGTGGCCACGCGGTCATTGAGACGGAGCTTTCCTTCCTCCAGCAGGATCATCACGCTGGTGGCGGTGGCGACGGGCTTGGTGAGGGATGCGAGGTCGAAGATGGTATCGAGCGTCATCGGCTCCCGGGAAGGGACGAGTGCTCGATCGCCGATCGCCTTCTGGTACAGGGTCCGCTCGCCGAGGCCGACGAGGACCACGGCCCCTGGAAGCTTCTTCTCTGTGATGTCTTCACGCACCAGCGCCTCGATCCTGTCGAAGCGCCGGGGGTCGACTCCCGCCACGTGCGCGGGCTGCGCGCCGTTCGACGTTGCGCAGCCGCCGAGAACGGCCGCGACCCCGAACAGCAGCGCAGCCAGCGCCGCTTTCACTTCACGTCCTTGAGCTGCTCCAGAATCTTCTTCGCGTCGTCCAGCTCCCGCGCGTCCGGCGGGGCGCCGGCGACGAACTTCTCCAGATCGGCCCGCGCCTCGGGAAGGTTCTTCGCGGCCAGGTTCGCGCGGCCGCGATAGTAGTACAACGACGTTTCGTTCGGGAACTTCGTCATCAGCTTGCCAAGGAGCGCGAGCGCCTCCTCCGACTTCTGCTCGTTGATCATCCCGATGATCACGTTCATGTAGGGAAGGGGGTCCTTGACCCCCCCGATATCCATTGCCAGCAGAATCTTCTCGCCGCCGGCCCGGTCACCCGACTGGATGAGCATCTCGCCGTAGACAAGCTGAATGTCGGTATTGGACGGATCGAGGGCGACCGCCTGCTTCAGGTGCACGAGCGCCTGGGTGGCGTTGTTCTCGGCGGCGTACGTCTGGGCGACCGCGCCGTGGAGCTGCCCCTGAAAGTCTGCCGGCACGTCAGGATATTTGACGAGGAGCCCCTCGTAGATCTTCCGGGCCTCCGAGGGCTGGCGTGTCTGCATCATCTCGGCGGCACGCTGCAGCTCGCTGTTGACGAAGGCGTTGTGGTCCACCGGCTTGCCAAGCTTCACTTCGGGAACTTTCACGGTCCCGCTTCCGCCGACGGCGACGTCCACGGCCTTCTCCTCCAGCCCCTCTACGCCTCCAAAGTAGAACTTCCACTTGCCTTCGGCCAGGTTCTCCATCGTCCACTCGCCGCGCTTGTTCGTCTTCGCCTGCTGGAACGGCTTGTCGAACCCTTCCATCATGGCGGCGACAATCGCCTCGGCCAGCGGCTCCCCCTGCTCGTTGACCACCCGGCCTTCCGCCTTTGTCTTGCCCCGGTCCTGCGCTGCCGCCGAGGCCACGCCGAGCGCCAGCACCGCGGCCAGCACACCTGCCATTCGTCTTGCCGTCATACGCTCCCTCCGGATCACGACTGTCCTCGGTCCATCTCAGAACGTCCCAGTCTAACAAAGCGAGCAGCGGGGGCTCACTTGGCAAATCGATCGAAAATATCGACGAGCTCGTCGAGCCGCTTGGACCGTTCCGGCTCACCTTGCTCGATCCCCTCAGGAACGCACTTGCTCACGTGGAATTTGAGCACCGCCAGGCTGACCCGGTTCATGGCCGCCTCGGCCGCGGCGAGCTGCTGCAAAATCTCGACACAGAGCCTCGGTTCCTCCACCATGCGGCGGATTCCGCGGATCTGCCCCTCCACGCGGTTGAGCCGGATCACGATCGTCTGCTGCTGCTGAGCGTCAAGCATGACGAAAACTATACGTCTGCTGCGCAACCGAGCCCAACGGCAAAGAGGCGAGCACGGCCGGGATACGCGCGTTGACACAGGCGCGGGCGATGAATGAACATTCATTCATGCCCGTGAGCGCCCCCCGACGCCCGCGTCCCGTCCCGGCCAGAGGTGACAAGGGGGACAAACGCGACGCGCTCCTGAGGGCGGCAACCGAGACCTTCGCCGCCCGCGGGTTCTTCAATGCGCAGGTCGCCGACGTAGCACGGGCCGCCGGCGTGGCCGCGGGAACGGTCTATCTGTATTTCCGCGGCAAGGACGACCTGCTCATCTCGATCTTCGAAAAGACGATGAAGGAGGCGATTGCCTCCGGGCGCAGGAGCATCGAGGACCTGAAGGATCCGATGTCCCAGCTGCGCGCCGTGGCACGGCTGCACCTCGACCGGATGGGTCGCGACCGCGCGCTGGCGGTGGTCTTCCAGGTCGAGCTGCGACAGTCCACGAAGTTCATGGAGCGCTTCTCGGCAACACACCTGCGGGAGTACCTCGGCATCATCCGCGACATCATTGCGCGCGGCCAGACCCAGGGAGTCTTCCGGGCGGACGTGAACCCGACCCTCGCCTCCAAGCTGCTGTTCGGCATGCTCGACGAGATGGCCACCAACTGGATTCTCAGCCGGCGCAAGTACTCCCTGGTCTCTGAAGCCGACGCCATCGTCGACCTGCTCGTCCGGGGAATGGGGGCCGGCCGGACATGACCACGGTAAAAACCGCAGCCGTGCTCGGAGCCGGTGTGATGGGGGCGCAGATCGCCGCCCATTTGGCAAATGCCGGCGTCCCTACCCTTCTCCTCGACGTGTCGGCCGATGCCGCGCGCGAGGGGCTCGAGCGTGGAAAGCGCCTCAAGCCGGATCCCTTCTTCACCAGCGAGGGTCACACGCTCGTGAGCACCGGGAGTCTCCTCGATCTCTCAGGGCTGCAGGGCCGCGACTGGATCATCGAAGCCATCGTAGAGCAGGTCGAAGTGAAGCGCCCGCTGCTGGAGCGACTGGAGCCGTTCGTCACCGACACGGTGCTACTCTCGTCGAATACGTCGGGCATCCCAATCGCAAGCCTCGCAGCCGGCCGATCCGATCAATTCCGCCGGCGCTGGCTCGGCACACATTTTTTCAACCCCCCGCGCTACCTGCCGCTGCTGGAGATCATCCCTACCTCAGAGACCGATGCGTCCGCGATTGAAGCCATTGCCGGGTTCGCGGACAGGCGGCTGGGCAAAGGGGTGGTGGTCGCAAAGGACACGCCGGGCTTCATCGCAAACCGGATCGGTCTTTTCGGGCTGATGCAGGTCTTTCGCGCGCTTGCCGGCGGGACGTACACGGTCGAGGAGGTGGACGCAATCACCGGCCCGGCGACAGGCCGGCCGAAGAGCGCCACGTTCCGTACGATGGATCTTGCGGGACTCGACATCCTGGCACACGTCACCCGCGGACTGGCGGAGCGGCTCGACGGAGATGAGCGCCGGGAGTTCACGGTGCCGCCGGTCGTAGAGGAACTGCTGCGGCGCGGATGGACCGGCACGAAGAGCGGACGTGGATTCTACCGCAAGGATCCCAGCGGGGAAATTCATGCGCTGAAACTCGACGCGTTCACCTATGAGCCCGCCGGGCGCCCGCGGCTGCCAGCGCTCGACGCGGCTCGAAGCATCGAGGACACCGCCGCGCGCCTGAAGGTGCTCTTCACAGGAGAAGACCGCGTCGGAGAGTTCCTGCGGGCGACACTCGCGCCAACCCTCCTCTACGCCGCACGAATCGGCCCAGGGGTCGCCTACTCGCCCGACGACGTGGACCGCGCGATGCGGTGGGGTTTCGGCTGGGAGCTCGGTCCGTTCGAGACCCTGCGGGCAATTGGTGTGGACGCTGTGGCAGCGGCAATAGGCGAGGCACAGCAGGATCCGGCCGACATCCTGTCGGCCGCGCTCCCCGCCAGCACGACCTGGGGAACGCCCCCCGGCGGGGCGGATCCCACACTCACCCGTTCGGGTGGCGGACCGACGCTGAAGCTGGCCAAGGCCAGCAGAGGCGTTCTGCGGCGCAACCCTGGCGCGAGCCTCGTGGACCTCGGCGACGGCGTGCTCGCGGTCGAATTCCACACCAAGTTGAACACCATCGGTGGCGACACCATCGAGATGCTGGGTGCCGGCGTCAAAGAAGCGGAGGCCAATTTCCAGGCGCTCGTCGTCGGCAACGACGCCACGAACTTTTCGGCTGGCGCCAACCTCATGCTCCTGCTGCTCGAAGCGCAGGAGGGCAACTGGGATGATGTGGACCTGATGGTCCGTGCCTTCCAGCGCGCAACGATGGGCCTCAAACACGCCGGGGTGCCGGTCATCGTCTGCCCGGCGGGCCTCACGCTCGGCGGCGGTTGTGAGATCGCGCTCCACGCGGCACACGTGCAGGCGGCAGCGGAGACCTACATGGGGCTCGTCGAGGTGGGTGTCGGGCTCATTCCCGCCGGCGGCGGCACGAAGGAGCTGCTCGCCCGTGCGATGGAAGAACTGCCGCCCGCTGCCGATGCGCTGCCGTTCGTCCAGCGCGTGTTCGAGACGATCGGGTTCGCAAGAGTATCGACGAGCGGCCCCGACGCTCGACGGATTGGCCTCCTTCGCGGGGCAGACGGCATCACCATGAACCGCGAGCGCCTGCTGTCGGAGGGTAAGGCGGCAGCCCTCGCCCGGGTCGCCGGCTTCGTGCCCGCGCAACCGCGAACAGCGATCCCTGTCGGAGGGCCGAACACCCTTGCCGCCCTGAAGCTTGGCGTGCACATGGCGTGGCGCGCTGGCCGGATCAGCGATCACGACGCGCTCATCGGCCGGAAGCTCGCATGGATCCTGTCGGGGGGCGGAGCACCCAACGCAGGTAGGTTGACGGAGGGGCAGCTGCTGGACCTCGAACGCGAGGCATTCCTCAGCCTGTGCGGCGAGCCCAGAACGCTCGAACGTATAGCGCACACGCTGAAGACGGGAAAGACGCTTCGGAACTGAAAGCGAAGAACGATGTTCAATCGAGGAGATGGACCGCCGCTCGTCGTGGTGCCGGGTCTGCAGGGACGGTGGGAATGGTCCGCCCCCGTCCTGTCGCAACTGGCGGAGCGCTGCCGCACGGTCTCCTACTCGCTGTGCGGCGACATCGGGTCGCGGCACCGGTTCGACCGGAGGCTCGGCTTCGACAATTTCGTGCGGCAGCTGGATGCGGTATTCGAGTCGGCAGGCCTCGAACGTGCCGCGCTGTGCGGCGTCTCGTTCGGCGGCTACGTAGCCGTTCGGTACGCCGCGCTCCGTCCGAGTCGGGTAAGTGCGCTGATCCTCGCGTCAGCCCCCGGACCCGGCTGGTCGCCCAATGGGCAGCAGTCACGCTGGCTTACGCGCCCATGGCTGTCGGCGCCGGCCTTCGTGCTGACCTCGCCGGCCCGCATCTGGCCGGAAATCCGCGCTGCCTTCCCGGACGGGCGCTCACGCCTGTCCTTCTTCGTCCGCCAGGGCATCCGCTGTGCGGCCGCGCCGATGATTCCCGGGCTGATGGCTGCCCGGATCCAGTGCGCCTCCGGGATTGACTTCGACGCCGACTGCCGGCGGATTACGTCGCCGACACTGGTGCTCAGCGGTGAGGAGGGGCTCGACCGCGTGGTGCCGGTCCGCTCCACTCGCGCCTACGCCTCCGTCATTCCCCGGGCGGAGTACCGGATGCTGCCGCGCACCGGCCACATGGGGCTGTTGACGCAACCACACCTGTTTGCCGGCATCGTGAGCGAGTTCGTCCATGCCCACCATCACTGATCTCACCGGACCGGCGGGGAACCTCGAAGCCATCCTCGACAGGCCGGCGCAGCCTGACGCCAGCGCCTCGCCCACAGCCGCCGTCGTCTTCGCACACCCGCACCCGCAGTACGGCGGGACCATGCACACCAAGGGGGTGTATCAAGGAGCCAAAGGGCTCTCGAGAATCGGGTGCGCCGTCCTGCGCTTCAACTTCCGCGGAGTCGGTAGAAGCCGCGGCACGTTCGACGCCGGGGAGGGAGAGATGGAGGACTTCCGGGCGGCGCTCGACTACATGGCGGCGCTACATCCCGGCACGCCTCTCTGGGCCGCGGGTTTCTCCTTCGGAGCATGGATTGCGCTCGAGGTGGGTGCAGACGACGACCGCGTAGGAGCGCTCATCGGTATCGCCCCGCCAGTCGCAACATCGGTTTCGGGAATGGACTACGCGTTCCCGCGCACGCTGGCGAGCACGAAGCCCAAGTTCTTCGTCCAGGGTGAAGCCGACGAGGTCTGCCCGCTCGCGGCGATGTGGACGTTCTACGGCCGGCTCGAGGAGCCGAAGGAGATCGTCGTCATCGATGCAGCCGATCATCTTTTCGAGGGACAGACCCAGGAACTCGGTGAGTCTCTCGAGGACCTGCTGAGGGATTTCTGACAATGCGGAGCACGTGCAGGAGCGGCAACCGATGAAAGAAGCTGTCATCGTCTCGGCGGCCAGGACGGCCGTAGGCAAGGCGCCCAAGGGAGCGCTGCGATATACCAGGCCGGACGACATGGCCGCCCTGGTCATCGACGCGGTGCTACAGCGGGCCCCCGGCATCGACCGCGCCGAGATCGACGACGTGATTCTCGGGTGTGCGATGCCTGAAGCGGAGCAGGGGCTCAACGTTGCGAGGATCGCGAGCCTCCGCGCGGGGCTTCCGGTGTCCGCCTCCGCTGTCACCGTGAACCGCTTCTGCTCTTCTGGGCTGCAGTCCATAGCCTATGCAGCCGAGCGGATCATGGCAGGGTTTTCAACGGCTATCGTCGCCGGCGGGACCGAGTCGATGAGCCTGGTGCCGATGGGCGGGCACAAGCCGTCGCCGAATCCCGCGCTCGTCGACAGTTATCCAGACACATACCTCACGACGGGGCTGGTGGCCGAGAACCATGCAAGGGATCATGAAATAGGCCGGGAGGAGCAGGACGCCTTCGCGCTCCGCAGCCATGAGCGCGCGGTCGCAGCGATAGACGCTGGGCGATTCCGGGAGGAAATCGTCGAGACCGGACTGATGACCCCCGCCGGCGGAGGGCAGGCGGAGGAGGTCCGCGTCCCGCTGGGGACTGACGAGGGGCCGAGGCGGGACACCTCCCCGGAGGCGCTTGCCAGGCTGAAGCCCGCCTTTCACGTCCACGGCACGGTCACTGCCGGGAACTCGTCGCAGATGAGCGACGGGGCAGCCGCCGTCCTCGTGATGGACGGAGCCCGCGCGCGGGAGCTCGGACTCACCCCTCTCGCGCGATTCGTGGCGTTCGCCACGGCAGGGGTGGAGCCGGAGCGCTTCGGGATCGGGCCCGTTCCCGCCATCCGCAAGGCGTTGAAGCTCGCGTCGCTCACGCTCGACGAGATGGATCTCATCGAGCTGAACGAGGCATTTGCGGCGCAGGTGCTTGCCTGTCTCCGGGAACTGCCCATGGATCCCGACCGCCTGAACGTGAACGGCGGCGCCATCGCACTGGGCCACCCTCTCGGGTGCACGGGCGCTCGCCTGACGGCCAGCCTGTTGTACGAGATGCAGCGCCGGGAGTCCCGCTACGGGCTCGTGAGCATGTGCGTCGGGGGCGGAATGGGTGCGGCCGGAATCTTCGAACGTCTCTGAGCGCCGGAGAGAACCATGACAACGACGACTGCAGCTCGTGGAGGCGCCTGGCTGACCGAAGATGCGCAGCACGGCTCGGTGTTGACACCGGAGCGCCTGAGCGAAGAGCACCGTCTCATTGCCCGCACGGCTGACGAGTTCATCGACAAGGAAGTCCTTCCGGTCCTCGACAGGCTCGAGGGGAAGGACTGGGCGCTGGCCCGTGCGCTCATCGCCCGCGCTGGCGAGCTCGGGCTCCTTGGAACGGACGTCCCGGAGGCGCTCGGCGGCGTGGATCTCGACAAGGCGGCAGCCATCGTCGTCGGCGAGTCGGCCGGGCGCTGCGCCTCGTTCGCTACGACATTCGGGGCGCAGACGGGGCTGGCCGTCACCCCGATCCTCTGCTTTGGAACCGACGACCAGAAGCGCCGTTACGTGCCGCGGCTCGTGTCGGGCGAACTGATCGGTGCGTATGCGCTGAGCGAGTCCGGATCCGGGT
>Ga0183260_10002522_pt1 | contig 15128 bp, 19 predicted proteins | sample AntDrymUQ4972206_2_FD_129768 | JGI IMG/M metagenome (GOLD analysis project Ga0183260, IMG submission 129768) | Polar desert sand microbial communities from Dry Valleys, Antarctica - metaG UQ497 (22.06) (version 2) (version 2) | ecosystem: Environmental > Terrestrial > Soil > Desert | place... | reverse complement strand
GCTTGATGAGGCCGGTCTGCATCGCTTCGAGCAACTCGCCGCCGGGCGGCCACGCCCAGACCTCGTCGCCGATGTAGAGCGTGCTGGAGAGGCCGTGCACGCGCGGGCCGTCTGAGGGCACGACGCGGAGGAGCCCGCCGCCGTCCTCGTGGCTAGTTCGAGATGCCGGACGACGAGGAGATCCTCGAGCGCCTCGTGCTGCGCGACGCCGCGCATCCGCTCGAAACAGATGCGGGCCTGGTCGCGTGAGGCGGCGCCGATCGTGACCATCGCCCCCGGCACGGAGCACAGGTGGTGAACACCGATCCTCGCGGCGAGCGTGGTCTTCGCGTTGCCGCGCGGCAGGATCGCGGCGATCTCGCGCGCGGAGCCGAAGTATGGCGCCGGCGATGCGCTTCTCGTGCGGGTGCAGCGGCTCGTCGATCAGCTCGCAGAACTCGATGAGGTCGGCAAGGCCGGGGCGCACAAGCGGTTCTAGCTGAACGGTTACGTTTGGTATAGGATACACTTAGTTGCAATGGCAACTATACGTCCTCGAGGCTGGCTCGCGCCGAGGCGCCCCGTCGAGGACCGCGCGCGCGCTCTGCGGCGGTGCAGTCACCGCTGCTGCCCTACACGGCCGCAGCGCCGGCGCTGAACGTCACGACGGCGAACGCGCTCCGCGTGTCAGACGCCTATGCGTGCGTGAGGACGCTCGCCGACAGCGTCTCCTCGCTGCCGTTGCACGCGTACCGCAAGACCCCGCAGGGCCGTGTGGCGGCCGGTGAGAACGCCCGGATCGTGCAACTGCTCCAGCGGCCTTCACCTGGCTCTACCGGCGTCGACTTGATCTCGCAGGTAATGGTGCACTTGAACCTGCACGGAGACGCGTTCGTCGGCAAGTACCGCTCCGACAACGAGATCGTCCAACTCGCCTGCATCCCGCCGGAGTCGATCCAGGTCGAGCTGCGCGGCCAGCGGATCGTCTACACGCTTGACACCCTGCACGGCCGCACTGAGCATGGCCCGAGGACATCCTGCATATCAAGGCGATGAGCCTCGACGGGCTCCGAGGTCTAAGCCCGGTTACGCAGTGCCGTGTCGCGCTAGGGCTTTCCTCGAGCGAACTACTCGCGCTCCGGTGGCGGGACATCGACTTCGCCGGCCAGCGCATCCACATCCGTCGCGCCTGGTCGCAGGCAGCGAAGATCGAGAAAGCCCCGAAGTCAGGGAAAGTCCGCAGCGTCCCGCTCGTCGAGGAGCTGATCGGCCCGCTCGACCGGCTCAGCCGGCGTGACCACTTCGCCGACGCTGACGACCTCGTGTTCGCCAGCGAGACCGGCGGGCACCTCGACGCATGGGCGCTGCGTCGCCGCTACACCGCCACGCTCAAGCGGGCAGGACTGCGCCGGATCACCTTCCACTCCCTGCGCCACGCGTTCGGGTCCACCGCCGTGCGCGCCTTCCCGCTCTCGGACGTGCAGGCCATGCTCGGCCACGCGCATGTCACGACCACGATGCGCTACGTCCACCATCGCCCAGGCGCCGACGACGCCGCGCGGCTCTCGAGCGCGTTCCGCGGCGACGCCGTGTCCCCGTTCGTGTCCCGAAACGGGGACACCGAGCACAACTCAGCGCAACTGAGCGACACCGAAAACACGCTGTAGAGCCAAGCGGCATGCATCAGCCAGGACTGCAAAGCCGTGCACACCGGTTCGATTCCGGTCGGCGCCTCTCTCGACCGTCTCGCTATGCGTGATTGCCCGTCGCCGAGGCGCTGCGGGCGAGCTGGACGCTCCCGGGCACGACAGCACGTCGCCGCGGCCTCCCCGCCCGGCCGCGACGCGTAGTGACCTAGGCCGGGAACGGCTCGGGCGTGCGCTCGCCCGGGACGTAGGCGCTCTCGGGCTCGAGCATCCCGCGCAGCTGCTCGCGCAGCTCGGGCGTGTCCTCGTGCCCGTGCGACGCTGCGGCGTGCTGGGCCGCGGCGGCGACGACGTCGTCCTCCGGCCCGATGATGGTGAGCCGGCAGTCGCTGTCGCTCTCGAAGCGACGGCAGTCGGCCATCATCCTCTCCATGGGGCCTCCTCTGGTTGAGGGACCAGCCGATCCTCCACCCGTAGGGCCCCGGGGTCAACCCCTCAGCCGAACAGGACGCTGAGGCGGCCCAGCGGGTCCAGCGTGACCTCGACGGCATCGCCGGACCCGACCGCGAGCGCGGGGACGACGGAGCCGCAGATGACCACCTCGCCGGCGCGCAGGCGCTCGCCCGCGGCCACGAGCGTGTTGGCCACGTGGAGGACGAGGTCGACCGGGTCACCGGTGGCCTGGGTTGCGTCGTCGGTGGCCGCCGCCTCGTCGCCGTTGAGCGTGGCGCGCGCGGTCACGCCGGTGGCGGTCGCGCCCTCGCGCAGCGGCCCGAGCAGGACATGGCGCTGGAAGATGTCGGCGGCGAGGATCGCCTCCGGGTCGCTCGCGTCCGGGTCGAGGTCGACGAGCTCGATCGCGACGCCGAGGCCGGCGATCGCCGCCGTCGCCTCCTCGCGCGAGGCGCCGCCGCCGAGGTCCGAGGCCATGTGGACGGCGATCTCGGGCTCGAGCCGCGGGTTCTGCCAGTCCGCCAGGTCCACGCTCCCGCCCGACTCGACGCGCGCCGGCTCGAGCAGGAAGCCCACCAGCGGGGCCTCGATGCCGAGCTTCTCCATCACCGGGGGCGCGCTCATGCCGAGCTTCCAGCCCAGCGGGGCCTCGCCGGCGTCGATGCGCCTCCGGCGCTCGGCGAGTTGCGCGCTCATGCCGCGCTCGATCCGTGGGTCCGGGCTCATGCCCGCGATTGTGTCAGCGCACGTCCAGGTAGCGCATCGCGACGTCGCCGAGGCGGATCTCGTCGCCGTGGCGCAGGATGGCCTCGGCCACGCGCTCGCCGTTGACCAGCACGCCGTTGAGGCTGCGGTCGTCGAGGATCACGGTGTCCTCGCCCCGCTGGGCGACGACGGCGTGGCGGCGCGAGACGGAGAGATGCTCGAGCATCACGCCGGCCGCCGCGGAGCGGCCGAGGTGGACGGGCTCCGCTCCGACCTCCATCACGACGACCTCGTCGCCGTCCTCGATCGCGAGGTACCGGCCGGCAGCCAGGCGGGGAGCGGCGAGCGCGGCCCGGCGCCGGTCGCGGTCGTTGGTGCGCGGCAGCGGCGGGCCGACTCGCGTGGTGGCCTCGATGGCTTGAAGGGTCGGCATGCGAGGCAGTGTTCCGGAGGAATCCAAGCGCCAGCTAAGCGCCCGCCAACAAGTTCCTGAGTGAGCGGGCTCACGCCGCGAGGCTCGCGCGGACGTCCTCCGGATCGAGCCCGAGCTCGCACAGCGTGCGGCACGCGCCCCCGCTGGGGTCCTCGAGCGAGGCGAGCAGCAGGTGGTCGACGCCGATGAAGCCGTCGCCGCGCTTGACGGCCTCGCGCAGCGACTGCTCGAACACCGCGCGGGCGTAGGCGGAGATCCCGCGCGGGCCGGATGCCACCCGTGCGGCGCGCGCCGGCGGCGGCGGCGCGCCGTCGACCAGGGTGGCCTGCGCGCAGCGCCGGGCGTCCGACAGCGTCACGCCGCCGGCCTCCAGCACGTCGGCGGCGGTCGTGGCGCGGCTGCGGATGATCCCCAGCAGCAGGTGCTCGCTGCCGACCGTGCCCGCGCCGAGCGCCGTCGCCTCTTCGCGCGCGAGCGTCACGGCGGCGCGCGCCTCGCTCGTCACGAGGATGCGGGCCTGCCCCTTCGGCTCGGCGCCCTCGTCCGGCAGCTCGACGCCGGCGAGGTCGCGATAGCGGCGGTGCGCGGCCTGCCGCGAGATGCCGAGCGCGCGGGCGACCGCGCTGAAGGACTGCCCCGCGTCCAGCGCCCGCGCCACCTGCAGGCGCTCGAACGCGTCGAGCTCCTCGCGCAGCGCGGTCATCGCCCGCAGCGCGGCGGCGGGCTGGGCGGCGCGCACCGCGTGCTCGACGAGATCACGCAGGCGGTCGGGAGAGCTGGCCATCGCACGGGGCATACCCGGAATCCCCCAGGGGGTTGACACCGAGCAACCGCGTGCGGGCGTAGCGATGCCGCCGCGCGGGCATGAGCGCCGGATGCGCATCCTCGTCACCGGCGCGCGCGGCAAGGTAGGAGCCGCCACGGTCGCCGCCCTGCTCGACGCCGGCCACGAAGTCACGGCGCTGGACACCGGCGCGCCGGTCTTCGAGGCGCCCGAGCCGGGGGCACCTCGGTACTTGCAGGCCGACCTCGCCGACGCCGGCGACGCGTTCGCCGCCGTGCGCGGCCACGACGCCGTGATCCACTCCGCCGCGATCCCGGAGCCGACCCGCAACCCGCCCCACCACGTGTTCCGCAACAACCTGATGGCGACCTTCAACGTCATCGAGGCGGCCGTGCGCTTCGGCGTCCCGCGCGTGGTCAACGTCTCCAGCGAGACGGTGCCGGGTTTCTTCTTCCCCGAGCGCGACTTCCTGCCCGACTACGCGCCCGTCGACGAGGACCACCCGATCCGCCCGCAGGACCCGTACGCGCTCGCCAAGCACTTCGGCGAGCAGCTGATGGACGCGGCGGTGCGCCGCTCCGACCTCACGGGCGTCTCGATCCGCCCGAGCTGGGTGCAGTGGGAGGGCAACTACGCGCGCAACCTCTCCCCCGCACTGCGCGATCCCGAGCACACGCCGAGCGCGAGCCTGTGGAGCTACATCGACGTCTACGACCTCGCCGACGCCCTCCGCCTGGGCGCCGAGGCCGGCACGCCCGGCCACGAGGCCGTCTACATCGCCTCTCCCGACAACTCCGCCAACCGCCCGCTGGCCGAGCTGATCCATCACCACCACGGGGATGCCGTGCCGGTGCGCGAGCTGTCGCGCGAGGACGCGTCGGGGACGTCGATCGCCAAGGCGCAGCGCCTGCTGGGCTACGCGCCGAGCCGCTCCTGGCGCGACTACGTCTCAGAGGACGGCGAGCTGCTGCCCGAGGCGGCCCAGCGGCTCGAGCGCGGGGAGACCGGCGTCCAGCGCGGCCGCGCGCTGACCGGCTAGGCGCCGTCGCTGCGCGCCGAGGCGGCGATCGCCGGCGGCTCGCTGTCCGCTCCGCGGCCGTCGCGCTCGACGCCGGCGGCCTCGTAGGCGTCGTCCTCGTCGAGCGTCTCCGCGTCCAGGAGCGCCGACGTCAGCGAGTCGAGCTGCGAGCGGTGCTCGGTCAGCAGCCGCGTGACCTCGCCGTGGGCGTCGTCGACGATCCGGCGCACCTCCTGGTCGAGCACCTGCTGGGTGGCCTCCGAGACGTCCGAAGCGCCGGGCAGCAGCGGCCCGTTGGCCTCGCTGGGCAGCACGGCGACCGGCCCGATCGCCTCGCTCATCCCCCAGCGCCCGACCATCTGGCGCGCGATCGCGGTCAGCTGCTGGATGTCGGACTCCGCGCCGGCCGTGATCGAGCCGTAGACGACCTCCTCCGCCACGCGCCCGCCGAGCGCGACCTGGATCCGGCCCCGCAGGTACTGCTCCTCGTAGTTGGACTTCTCCACGTCGGGCGCCGAGAGCGTGACGCCGAGCGCCATCCCGCGCGGGATGATCGAAACCTTGCGCACCGGGTCCGCGCCAGGCGTGAGCATGCCGACGAGCGCGTGGCCGGACTCGTGGTAGGCGGTGCGGCGGCGGTCCTCGTCGGTGAGGACCATGCTGCGCGGCGCGCCGAGGACGATCTTCTCCAGCGCGTCGGTGAAGTCCGCGTGCTCGACCTTCTGGTGGTCCAGCCGCGCGGCCAGCAGCGCCGCCTCATTGGCGAGGTTGGCCAGGTCGGCGCCGACCATGCCGGGCGTGCTCGCGGCGATCGAGTCGAGGTTGACCTCGTCGGCCAGCGGCATCGAGCGGGAGTGCACCTCGAGGATCTGGCGGCGGCCGTCCTTGTCGGGCGGCGGGACCGTGACGCGGCGGTCGAAGCGGCCGGGGCGCAGCAGCGCCTGGTCGAGGATCTCGGGGCGGTTGGTGGCGCCGAGCACGATCACCGCCTCGCCGGTCTCGAAGCCGTCCATCTCGGTGAGGATCTGGTTGAGCGTCTGCTCGCGCTCATCGTTGCCGCCGCTGAACGGGGAGGCGCCGGCGGTGCGCGAGCGGCCGATCGCGTCGAGCTCGTCGATGAACACGATCGCGGCCGGGGACTCCTTGGCCTGCTTGAAGAGGTCGCGCACGCGGGAGGCGCCGATGCCGACGATCGCCTCCACGAACTCCGAAGCCGAGACGGAGAAGAACGGCACCCCGGCCTCGCCGGCCACGGCGCGCGCGAGCAGCGTCTTGCCGGTGCCCGGGCGCCCGGAGAGCAGCACCCCGCGCGGGATGCGCCCGCCGAGGCGGCGGTAGCGGTCGGGGTTCTTGAGGTAGTCGACGACTTCCGTGAGCTCGGACTTGGCCTCGTCGATGCCCGCCACGTCGGCGAAGGTGACGTTGGTCGTGCCGCCCTCGACCCGGCGGGCCTTCGACCGGCCGAAGGCTCCCAGCGCGCTCATCTGCCCGCCGCTGCGCCGCGCCAGGTAGACGAACAGCGCCACCAGCAGGATCACCGGGCCGAAGCCGAGGATCAGGTTCATCAGCACGCCGCGGCCGGCGTTGATGGGCTCGGCGGAGATCTCCACCCGCTGGTCCTGCAGGAGCTTGTCGAGCTCGTCCGTGTTGGCGAAGACCGGGATCTCGGTGTCGAAGTTCTGCGCCGGCTCGGCCTCCTGGTCGTTCGGCGGGAAGGTGATCTCGCGCTTGAACTCGCCGCTCACGGTCGCGCCCGTGGAGGACACCTTCGCGACGTTGCCGTCGCGCACCTGGATCAGGAACTCGGGGCTGTAGGGGACGCGTACGGAGCGCTCCTTGCCCGGCGCGAACAGCGCGACGCTGAGGTAGTTGAGCGCCAGCAGCACGAGCACGACGACCCAGAAGCGCGGGCGCATCCGCCGCGCCGCGGGCGCGGGCTTGCCGGGCTCGTCGCTCTTCCGGCTCGGAAGGGAGAACCGGCTCCGGCGCTCTGGCGGGTCGTCGGCCATGCCGGTGATTCTGGCAGGCGGGCCCGAGCGGAAATCGCTCATCTAGGATCGCGCCATGCGCGTCCTGGCGCTGGCCGACCAGCGGCCGCCGCTCGACCCGGCCCTGATGGCGCGCCGCCTGCACGTCGACGCGGTGCTGCTGCTCGGCGACCTCGATCGCGCCTGGATCGAGTCGCTCGCCGGCCTACGGGTCCCGCGGCTCGGCGTGCACGGCAACCACGATCCGCCGGACCTGCTGAGCGAGATCGACGTCGACGACGTGCACGGCCGCCGCACCTCGATCGGCTCGCTCACCGTCGCGGGCTTCGAGGGCTGCGTGCGCTACGGGCGCGGCGGCCCGCACCAGTACACCCAGCGCCAGGCCGCGAAGCTGGCCCGTCGGCTGCCGGCCGCCGACGTGCTGATCGCCCACTGCCCGCCGGCCGGCGTCAACGACGATCCGGACGACCCCGCGCACGTCGGCTTCGAGGGCCTGCGGGAGTGGGTCGACCGCCACCGGCCGCGCCACGTGCTGCACGGCCACACGCACCCCGTCCCCGGCCAGGTCGTCGAGCGCGTCGGCGACACCGCGGTCCACTGGGTGCAGGGCGCGAAGGTCCTGCGGCTCGGCTAGCCGCTCAACCGCGCTCGCGCCCGCCCGGCGACCACGCGCGGCCGCGGACGAGCCCGCCGAGGCCGTTCCAGGCGAAGTTCATCAGCACGAGCGCCACGCGCTCGGCCGGCTCGTCGGGGTGCTCGCCCCACCAGACGGCGAGCGACTCGCCGGCCCCGATCAGCGCGCGCGCGAGCGGCTGGATCATGTCCAGCGCGGCGGGCTCGAGCCCCTCGCCCTCGGCGGCGCCGCGCAGTAGCTCGCCGACCAGCCCGGCGATCTCGCGGCGCACCTCGGCGCCCTCGGGCGCGAACGGGCCGGTGCCGGCCGTCACCTCGCCGAGCAGGACCGCCCACGAGTCGCGCTGCTCCTCCACGAACGTGAAGAACGCGAGCAGGCCCAGCCACAGCTGCTCGTCCGGCGCGGCGCCGCCGTCGGCGCCCTGGCGCAGCGTCTCGAACAGGCGCTCGCGGGCGCGCCCCATGCAGGCCCGGTAGAGCCCTTCCTTAGAGCCGAAGTAGGCGTAGACCATCGGCTTGGAGATGCCGGCGCCCTCCGCGATCGCGTCGACCGAGGCGGCGTGGAACCCCCGCGCGGCGAACGCGCGCTCGGCGACTTCGAGCATCTGCTGCTCGCGCACCCGGCGCGGCACCTTGGGCCGGGTGGGCGGGGACGGTGCCCGCGGTGTGTGCGAGGTCACGGTTCGCGAACGCGCCATCGCGGTTATATTACCCACCGTAACCTTACTGACGGTAACCTTACCGGGAGGCAACCGACGATGGCGAAGCGCAGAACGCATCGAACCCCGTGGGCCGCCCTGGCCGGCGCACTGCTCGCCCGGCCGGCCGCGGCTTCCGCGCAGGTCAGCGGCGACAAGGCCGACCCTGCCGGCGGCGCCGCCATCGGCGAGGTGCTGATCGCGTCCGGCATGGCCGCGGTGGTAACGGGCCTCGCGCTGATCGTCGTGATCGGGCACCGCTCGGGCCGCATCCCGCAGGTCGGCCGCCTGGCCGCCTTCGCCGAGCGCGTGTCCGGGGTCCCCGGCTGGGCCTCGCTCCCGTTCGCGTTCGTGGGCGGATCGCTGCTCGACGAGCATGGTCGCCGTGCTGGTGTGCTCGCGCGCATGGACCGCGACCGCGACCGCGCGCGCACCGGCGAGCGCGCGACGACCGCGGCCTGACCGCAGCGGCTCGAGCGTCGACTCCGTCCGCCTCAGGCCGACGGAGTCGACGCTCGGCCGCCCTACCCTCGGAGCGGTGCCGCTTCCCCGCCTTCCGCTCGTCGCCCTCGCGCTGCTCCTAGCCGGGCTCCTGGGGCTGCTGGTCGTGCTCGGCCGCGACGACGAACGGCCCGCCGGGCCAGGCGGGGCGAAGCCGCCGGCCGAGGCCGCGCAGAGCCCCGAGCCGGATCCCGACGCCCGCCTGCCGCGCGGGCCGCGCACGCTCGCGGGCGAGCTCGCCGGCACCCGCGCCGCGCTCTACGAGGCGATCGACCGCTGGCGGGCGGACGGCGACCCGGGCCGCGGCGACCCGCCGGAGGACGTGGCGCTGCTCGCGCTGCGCCAGCAGCGCGTCTACCGCCTGCTCGGCCGCTCGCCGCGGCTCTCGCGCGCGGTGCTGGCCGTGCTGCCCGCCGCCCTGCGCGGCGAGGCGCGCGACAACGTGCTCGCCCGCCGCGAGCTCGGGCGGATCGTCTCCGTCAGGCGCGGGCCGCCGCCGAAGATCGCCATCGGCGCCGCGCAGCCCGCGGACGTCCTGCGCGGCCACTACCGTCGCGCGTGGCGGCGCTTCGAGGTCGGCCCGCCGCTGCTCGCGGCGGTCAACTTCGTCGAATCCGCCTTCGGCCGGCTGCGCAACCGCTCGGTCTCCGGCGCGCGCGGCCCGATGCAGTTCATCCCGGCGACCTGGGCCGCCTACGGCCTTGGCGGCGACATCTCCGACCCGCGCGACGCGATCCTCGGCGCCGCGAACTACCTGAGCGCCAGCGGGGCGCCCGGGAACGAGACGCGAGCACTCTTCAGCTACAACCCCTCGTCGGCCTACGTCCGCGCGATCTCCCGCTACGCGCGCCTGATCCGCGCCGACTGGCGCGCGTTCTATGCCTACTACGCGTGGGCCGTCTACGTCGGCGACCGGCGGCTCACGGGCCCGGAGTCCGACAGCCTGCGGCGGTAGCATCGCCTCCGCATGCAGCGAGTCGCGCAGGAGCAGAGGGCAGCCGGCTTCCGGGCGCTCCACGAGGGCGAGCCGTTCCTCATCCCCAACCCGTGGGACGCCGGCTCGGCGAAGGTGCTGGCGGGGCTCGGGTTCAAGGCCCTGGCCACCACGAGCTCGGGCTTCGCGTTCACGCTCGGGCGCGCGGACGGCGCCGTGACGCTCGACGAGGTCGCCGCCCACGTCCAGGCCCTCGACGAGGCGACGGCGCTGCCGGTCTCCGTCGACCTCGAGAACGGCTACGGACCGGCGCCCGAGGACGCCGCGCGCGCGATCGAGCGCGCGGCCGCGGCCGGCGCCGTCGGCGGCTCGATCGAGGACTACGACCCGGCCGCGGAGCGGATCTACGATCGCGAGCAGGCGGTCGAGCGCGTCGCCGCGGCGAGCGAGGCTGCCGCGCGCCTCGCCTTCCCCTTCGTGCTCACCGCGCGGGCCGAGAACCACGTCCGCGGCAACCCCGACCTCGACGACACGATCGAGCGCCTGCGGGCGTTCGAAGCGGCCGGTGCCGACGTGCTCTACGCGCCCGGGCTGCGCAGCGGCGAGGAGATCGCGGCGGTGTGCGGAGCGCTCTCCAAGCCCGTCAACGTGCTCGCCCACCGCGGCCTGACGCTGAGCGAGATCGTCGCCGCGGGGGCGCAGCGGATCAGCGTCGGCGGCGGCCTCGCGTGGGCGTCGGTCAACGCCCTGGCGGCCGCCGCGGAGGAGATGCGCGACGCGGGAAGCTTCGGCTCGCTCGCGGCGCCGAAGCGCCTCCGGAGCTGGCTCGAGGCCTGAGCGGGGCTCAGCCCAGCGCGCTGCGCCAGAGCTGCTCGAGCGCGCCGGCGAGCGGCTGCCGTCCGACTCCGGCGGTCTCCCGCAGGCCCGTCCAGGTCTCGGCGGCCAGCGGCGCGAGCAGGACGTGGGCGAGCGTGGCGGCGTCGGTGCCGGGGCGCGCCTCGCCGAGCAGCAGCGCGACGTGCTGGTGCCAGGCGCCGTAGGCGCCGCCGCGCACCCGTGCGCCCGGCACGGAGGTCTCCGAGGCGCGGAGGACCGCCCCGCGCTGCTCGAGCAGTTCGACCAGCGCGGCCAGGAAGGCCGGCAGGCGCTCCTCGGGCGGCGCCCCGGGGCCGAGCGGCGGCGGCCCGGACAGCAGTGCGTCCTGCAATGCGCGCTCGGCGTCGTCGAGCAGCGCCAGCAGCAGGCCCTGGCGATCGCCGAAGCGGCGGTACAGGGTGCCCTTGCCAAGCCCTGCCGCTTCTGCGACGTCGTCCATGGCCACGGCTTCGGGGCCGCTGGCGGCGAACAGGCGTGCGGCGGCCTCTAGGGCCCGGGCGCGGTTGCGCAGCGCGTCGGTGCGCTCCTTGCGCGGCTGGCCGACGACCGGCAGCTCGGCCGGAGGCGAAGCCGGGGCTGAGTGGCTGGCGATCCTCGGCATCGGTGGCGTCAGTGTAGCGGGCTATCCGGACCGATGGTCCGCATCTGTGGTACGCTTCTCAGCAAGCGGACCAACAGTCCGGAAGAGCGAGAGGAGCAGGCACCATGGAGTTCGAGGACAAGGTCGTGGTCATCCCCGGCGGCGGAGGCGGAATCGGCAGGGCCGCGGCGCGGCGCTTCCTCCAGGAGGGGGCTCGTGTCGTGCTCAACAGCCGCCGCCAGTCGGTGCTCGACGCCGCCCGGGCCGAGCTCGACCCGTCCGGCGAGCGCACGGAGCTGGTGGCCGGCGACGTGAGCCGCCGCCACGAGGCGCAGCGGCTGATCGCCCGTGCCGTCGAGCGCTTCGGCGGGGTCGACGTCGTCGTCAACAGCACCGGCATCTTCCGCGTCACTCCCTTCCTCGAGCAGACCGAGGAGCACATGCGCGAGGCGCTGGACTCGATCCTGCTGCCCACCTACTGGGTCACGCAGGCCGCCGTGCCCGAGATGGTGCGGCGCGGCGGCGGCGCGGTGGTCAACGTCGGCTCGATGTGGGCGCTGGAGGCGATCGGCGCCACCCCCACGAGCGCCTACTCCGCCTCGCAGGCCGGCCGCCACATGCTCACCAAGAACCTCGCGCTCGAGCTCGCGCCCGACGGCGTACGCATCAACACGGTCGCGCTGGCGTTCGTCGAGACGCCCGCCTACGAGCGCTTCATGACCGCCGACGAGGCGCGCGCGACCCTCGACGCCGTCAACGGCTTCCACCCCCTCGGCCGCCACGGGCACCCCGAGGACGTCGTCGAGGCGATCCTCTTCCTGGCGGGCGACCGCGCCGGCTGGATCACCGGCACCACCCTCCCCATCGACGGCGGCGCCACGGCCGGCAAGCTGCCCGAGCGAGAGTCCCAGCCCGCCTGACCTACGTCGCGGGTAGTCGACATCCCGGCCGGGTCGTGCCACGCTTCGGCGACGTGGAGGCGACAACTTGACCGACCTGCCGGCCCGCTCCGGCGCCGACCTCGCCGGCCTGGTCGCGGCGATGCCGTTCGCCGCGACGGTCGGCGTCGAGCTCAGGGCGGCCGGACCCGACGAGGTGGTCGGCGTCCTCCCCTGGGCGCCGGAGCGCTGCACCGCCGGGGGCGTCATGCACGGCGGCGCGCTGATGACCCTGGCGGACAGCGTCGGCGCGCTCTGCGCCTTCCTCGGCCTGCCCGAGGGCGCGACCACGACGACGACCGGCTCCACCACCCACCTGTTCCGGGCGGTCGCCGGCGGCGAGGTCACCGCCACCGCCCGCCCGCTCCACCGCGGCCGCCGGCTCGTCGTGGTCCAGACCGACCTGCTCGACGACCAGGGCCGCCGGGTCGCGCAGACGACCCAGACCCAGGTGGTCCTGACCTGAGGTCTCGGGTAGCCATCCGAGGATGAGGGTCCTCGTCACCGGGAGCGCAGGCCATCTCGGCGAAGCGCTCGTTCGCGTGCTCCGCGCCGAGGGGTTCGACGTCGTCGGGCTCGACGTGCTCGACTCCCCGTACACGACCGTGGTCGGCTCGATCGTCGACCGGGCGTGCGTCCGGCGCTGCGTGCAGGGCGCCGGCGCGGTCCTCCACGCGGCGACGCTCCACAAGCCCCACGTCGGCACCCGCGGCCGGCAGGCGTTCGTGGACACGAACGTGACCGGAACGCTCAACCTGCTCGAGGCAGCCGTCGAGTCCGGCGTCGGGTGCTTCGTGTTCACGAGCACGACCAGCACTTTCGGGCGCGCGCTCACGCCCCCGCCGGGAGCGCCCGCCGCATGGATCACCGAGGCCGTCGCGCCGGTCGTGCGCAACGTCTACGGCGCCACGAAGACGGCCGCGGAGGACCTCTGCGAGCTGGCCCATCGCGACCACGGGCTGCCGTGCGTCATCCTGCGCACCTCGCGCTTCTTTCCCGAAGCGGACGATCGCGCCGAGGTCCGGCTCGCCCGCGAGGACCTGAACCTGAAGGTCAACGAGCTGCTGTACCGCAGGGTCGATCTCGAGGACGTCGTCGGGGCCCACCGGCTCGCCCTGGACCGTGCGCCCGCGATCGGCTTCGGGCGCTACATCGTGAGTGCGACCACGCCGTTCACCCCGGACGACCTCGCCGAGCTGCGCACCGACGCGCCCGCGGTGGTCGGGCGGCTGGTTCCCGAGTACCGGGCCGTGTACGCGGAGCGCGGCTGGACGATGTTCGGCGGCATCGAGCGCGTGTACGTCAACGCCCGGGCCCGCAGCGAGCTGGGCTGGGCGCCCCGCTACGACTTCCGGTTCGCGCTCGATCGCCTCCGGGCGGGCGAGGACCCGCGCAGCCCGCTCGCCGCGGCGGTGGGCGCGAAGGGCTACCACGCCGCCTCCACCGGGGTGTACACGATCCGCTGAGACGCGGGACGCCACGGCGGTCAGGTGGTCGAGGCAGCGCAGACGAGCACGAAGCCTGCGAGCAGGAGCCACGAGCGGAGCCCCTGGAAGAACTCCCAGCGCCCGCGGATCCGCTCCCAATCCCGGGGCGGATGCTCGGGGTCCCAGCGTCCGGTGGCGCGGTTGATCGGGACGTTCACGATCAGGGGGGACACGAGTGCGGCCGCGAACGCGGCCGCGGCGGACCAGGCCCACGGTCCGCTCTCGTCGCCGCTGCTCGCGAAGGTGATCGCGAGCACGAGGGTCAGCGTCATGCCGACCGGCATCACGCGGCCGAACGTTCTGAGCAGCCCCTGTTCGACGGCGAGGCGCTCGAGTTGCGGGAGCCGGCGCAGAACCGGATGCACGAAGGCGTAGGAGCCGAACTCCGCGCAGGCGACGAACCCGGTGACGGTCAGGGTGATGAAGGCGAGGAGCTCCATTGGCACGTTCCTTGGCTAGGGGCCGGGTCGGCGCTCGCGGCGGCGGCGCGTACGGCGTCCAGCGCCGCGTCCGTCAGCACGCTGCAGTCCGGCCACGGAATGTCGGGCTTGGTGATGCGCAGGTCGACGATCCCGTGCAGGGACGCCCACAGCTCGGTGGCGAGCGGGAGGGCGGCGTTCCGGCGTGACGCGGGCAGGCAGGCGGTGACCGCCTCGACGAGCATCCGGTAGGACCCGGCGCCGGGGTGCTCGGCCTCGTCGTCCAGGCGCAGGCCGGCGGCGCCGGCGTTCGCGGCGCTGAACAGGACGCGGTAGTGGCCCGGCTCTTCCAGGCCCCAGCGGACGTAGGCCCGCGATATCGCCTCGAGGCGCGACACGGGCTCGTCGCCGGCGGCCGCGGCGGCGGTGTGCAGCACGCCGGTGAACTCGTCGAAGCGCCGGGTGATGACCGTCCGGACGAGCGCCTCCTTGTCCGCGAAGTGGCGGTACACCGAGGGCGGGGTGACGCCGGAGGCGCCGGCCACGGCGCGCATGGTGAGAGCCTGGACGTCGCCGACCTCCGCGAGCAGGTCGGTCGCGCCCCGGATCACCACCTCGCGCAACTCGTGTCCGGTGCCCCGTGTACGGCGCGGCTTGTCTCCTCGAACGAAGGTAACAAGCGTTAGCGTATCGGTTGATAGCGTTGGGGGGGCGTCGTCGCGTCAGGCGAGCGAATCGGCGAGCGCCCGCGTGAAGCGCTCGACGTCCGATCCGTCGGCGGCTCCGTGGTGGGGGTTGAGCTCGATGACGGTGATCGCGAGCGGGAGGTCGCCGGCGACGAGGATCTCGAGCGCGCCAAGGGCCGCGGTGAAGGGCACCCCGGTGCCGCGCCCGGTGTTCTCGGAGAGCGGGACGTCGGCGAAGTCGATGACATCGACGTCGAAGTGGACGACGAAGCCTCGGCCATCCGCGGTCGCGTGGTGCAGGGCGCGGCGTGCCGCCGCCTGCGGGTCCGCAGCCAGTTCGTCGACGTCGAGCGTCGCGAGCGCGAGCTCG
>Ga0183260_10002521_pt1 | contig 15131 bp, 13 predicted proteins | sample AntDrymUQ4972206_2_FD_129768 | JGI IMG/M metagenome (GOLD analysis project Ga0183260, IMG submission 129768) | Polar desert sand microbial communities from Dry Valleys, Antarctica - metaG UQ497 (22.06) (version 2) (version 2) | ecosystem: Environmental > Terrestrial > Soil > Desert | place... | reverse complement strand
AGCACGTTGGCGTCGTTGTGCAGACGGCTCATGCGCGCGGTGTAGAGGTCGTTGCAGAGCGCGGCTCGCACGCCGGGCACCTTGTTGGCCGCCATCTGCTCGCCCTGCCCGCTCCCGCCGAGGACGATGCCGCGCTCCGCGCGTCCCTCCGCCACCTCGCGGCCCACGTCCGCGCAGATGGGCGGGTAGTCGACGGGCTCCGCGCTGGTCGTACCGCGGTCGTCGACTTCGTGGCCCGCTTTCGTTAGGGCCGCGACCAGGTGTTCCTTGAGCTCGAAGCCGGCGTGGTCGGCCCCGATCGCCACGCGCATCAGCGGGGTTCCGGCCACAGCGTGTCGACAACTCTGCCGAGCCACTCGTCGAGCTCCGCGGCGGTTGCTTCGTAAACCTTGCGCGGCTGGCCGATCGGGTCGGCAATGTCGTCGTACGGGTCGCTGCCGAGAAGGTCGGCGAGCCGCCGGCCCGCCGCAAGCTTGGCCAGGTACTCCGTGATTGGCTGGTCGGCGACCCGGCCACCGCTGAGGCCCGCCCGTTGCACGAGCTCCTTCACCGTGAAGATCCGCGGGAAGGCGCCCGGTACCAGCACGACGGCCTCCCGCGCGTGGGCCCGCGTCATGCCGAGCACGACCTCGGCGCGGTCGATCTGATCGGCCGCCAGCTGGCGGCTCTCGTGGGCAGAAATGTCGATCCCCCGCGCGGCGAGCACGTCGACCGCGGCCGGCGTGGCGGGCATGCCGCCGGGAATGAGTCCCGCCGACGACACCGACGCGGCGATGCCCGCCTCGGCAAGGCGCGCTTTGAGGATGCCTTCGGCCATCGGGGTGCGGCACTGGTTGCCCGTGCAGATGAGGAGGACGTCGATCCGGTGATTCTACGGACGGTGGTTACCGTTGGTCGCATGCCGATCGATCCGCGGACTCCGGTGATCGTCGGCGTGGGTCAACTGACGCGGCGACCGAGTGCGGACACCATCGAGGTGGTCACCGAGCCGGTCGCGATGATCGGGGAGGCGGCGAGGCTCGCGGCGAAGGATTCGGGCGTTACCGATCCCGCGAAGCTCCTCCGCAGCGTCGCCTCCGTGCGTGCCGTCGACGTCATGTCCTGGCGATACACGAACACGCCCGCGGCCATCTGCGCGGCTATTGACGCCGAGCCGCGCCAGCGCATCCGGTCGACGACCGGTGGCAACAGTCCGCAGATGCTGCTCAACGACGCCGCGTCGGCGATCCTCGACGGTGACGTCGACTCGGTGCTCATCGGCGGCGCCGAGGCGTTCGCCAGCCGCCGCCTCGCTCGCACTCTCGGAGCGCAGCTGTCGTGGCCGACGCAGGGCGACGAATCGGGTCCACCGGAACGTATGGGTGACAATCGCCCGGGGTCGAATGACGTGGAGATGAGCCACAGCCTCGCTCTGCCCACCCAGGTGTACCCGGTGTTCGAGAACGCGTTGCGCGCCGCGTCGGGCATTCCACCGACCGAGCACGGCGACCGTGTCGCGGCGATGTGGGCGCGTTTCAGCGAGGTCGCGGCCGGCAATCCGAACGCGTGGTCACGCGACGCGGTGACGGCGTCGGCGATCGCGACGCCGAGCGCCGACAACCGGCTGATCGGCTTTCCGTACACGAAAGTCCAGTGCGCGAACCTCCAGGTCGACCAGGCGGCCGCCGTACTGCTGTGTTCGGTCGAGGCCGCGCGTTCCGCCGGGATCCCCCAGGACCGTTGGGTGTTCCCGTGGTCCGGCGCCGACGCCCACGACCACTGGTTCGTGTCCGAGCGCGCCGACCTCCACTCGTCCCCGGCGATCGCCGCCTGCGGCGCGGCCGCGCTGCGCCTCGGAGGCACGACCATGGACGACGTCGAGCACGTCGAGCTGTACTCCTGTTTCCCGTCGGCCGTGCAGATTGGCGCCCACGCGCTCGGGATCGACCCTTTCGGCGGCACCAGGTCGCTCACGCAGACCGGCGGGCTCGCATTTTTCGGCGGACCTGGAAACAACTATTCGACGCACGGGATCGCGGCGATGGTCGAGCGCCTGCGGCGCGACCGCGGTCTTGGTCTCGTCACCGCACTCGGCTGGTTTGCGACCAAGCACTCCGTCGGCATCTACGGCGCGGAGCCTCCCTCCACCGCGTTCCGCGCGGCGAAGCCGCAGGAGGACGTCGACCGCCGGCCCCGCGTCGCACTCGTCGACGAGTACGAAGGTCCCGGAACGCTGGAGAGCTTCACGGTGATGCACGAGCGCGACGGCACGCCTGCCTTGGCGATCGTGGCCGTGCGCACACCGAGCGGGGCGCGCACATGGGCGAACTCCACCGAAGAAGCGGTGATGCAGTGGCTGACTTCCGCCGGCGCGGTGGTCGGGACCGCGGTGAAGGTCGACGCGACAAACGGCGTGACCCTGTAGGGGCTCTACGCCTCGGGCCGTCCATCAGAACGGATCACAACTCCACCCCGCCGTGGCGGAGGACGACCACGGTCTCACCCGTCAAATCCACGACTGTGCTCGGCGTTCCGTCGCGCCGCCCGCCGTCGAGAACGGGCACGTCGGGCAGCGCGCGCTCGACCTCGGCTGCCGTGGCGCACGGCGGCTCGCCGTGACGATTCGCGCTCGTGACCGCCAACGGACCGACGGAGCCGATGACGCGCCGCAGAGCGATGTCGTCCGGGCAGCGCAAACCAACCGTCTCGGCGTCGCCGCCGAGATCCCATGGTGCGGAGGCGCTGACGCGGGCGACGACCACCGTGAGCGCGCCGGGCCAGTGGGCGTCGGTGACGCGGCGAGCGAGCGGCGTGAAGCGGCCGTAGTCGAGCGCGTCGCTCGGCTCGGCAACCAGGACCGGTAGCGCCACCGACGTGGGCCGCACCTTTACTGCAAAGAGCGCCGCGGTTGCGTCCGGTGCCTCTACGGCCACGCACAGGCCGTAGACGGTGTCGGTGGGGAGCGCGACGACCTCGCCGGCTCGCAACCGGCCGATGGCGGCGGCTTCGTCGATCAGCACCAGCGAGCAACCAGCGCGCGCGCCCGGCCGGTGAGGTCAGGCTCGACCGACGCGTGTGTTGCACCCGCGGCACGAGCGACGTCGACTGCGTGGTCGGCCTGGTGCGGCGCCAGTTCCACGACCAGCGCACCCGGGCGGGCGAGCCACTGCGGCGCGGCGCGCACGATCCGCTCGATGTCCTCCAGCCCGGTCGGACCCGCACGAAGTGCGGCTGCCGGTTCCCAGGCGCGCACCTCGTCGGGAAGCGCCTCGTCGTCGGCGACGTAGGGCGGGTTGCTCACCACGAGTGCAACGCGCCCGCGCAGGTCACCGGGGAGTGCGTCGAACCAGTCACCCTCGGCAATACGGACGCGGCTGGCGACGTTGCCGCCCTGGCCGGCCAGGTTCGCGCGGGCCACGGCGAGCGCGTCGGTCGACGCGTCGGTGGCCCACACGATCGCGTCGGCGACCTCGGTCGCGCACGCGAGCGCGATGGCACCCGAGCCCGTGCCGAGGTCCACGATGACGGGGTCGATCAACTCCATCCGCCTCAATTCGGCGAGCGCGACGTCGACGACGGTCTCCGTCTCGGGGCGGGGGATGAGCACCCGGCGGTCGACAAAGAGATCCAGCGTGCGGAAGCCCCACTCCCCCAGCACGTATTGCAGCGGCTCGCCCGCCGCGCGCCGTTCGATCATCGTGTCGTAGAAGCCGCGCGTCCGGGCGGCGACGCGTTCGTCGAGGTGGCGCACGAGCTCGGCCGGCGACCATCCCGACGCCCGCTGCGCGATCCGGTTCAAGTCCTGCGGGTCGGCGAGCGCCGCACGCGATGCGTCGAGCAGCTCACGCCACGTGGGCATACGCGGGGCGTCAGCCGGCGTCGGTGCTTGCGAGCAGGCGCGCCATCTCGTCGGCCATGAGCGCCTCGCTGAACTCCTCGAGTTCGCCCATGAGCACGCGGTCGAGCTTGTACAGGGTGAGCCCGACGCGGTGGTCGGTGACGCGGTTCTCCTTGTAATTGTACGTGCGGATCTTCTCGCCGCGCCCGCCGCCACCGACCTGGCTGCGGCGGGCGTCCGAGAGCTCCGACTGCTGGCGGTCCTGCTCGGCCTTTAGGAGACGTGACCGCAAAACGATCATCGCCTTGGCGCGGTTCTGGATCTGGCTCTTCTCGTCCTGCATGGCGACGACGATGCCGGTCGGCACATGCGTGATGCGCACTGCGGAGTCGGTGGTGTTGACCGACTGACCGCCGGGGCCGCTCGACCGGTACACGTCGATCTTGAGGTCATTCGGGTCGAGCTCGACGTCGACCTCCTCGGCTTCCGGCAACACCGTGACCGTCGCGACGGACGTGTGGATACGCCCCTGGCTCTCCGTGGCGGGAACGCGCTGGACGCGATGCGGACCGCCCTCGTGGTGCAGGCGCGACCACACCCCGGCGCCCTTCGCCATGAACGTGACCTCGTTGAACCCGCCCTTGTCCGACGGGTCCGAGCCGAGCACTTCAAGCTTCCAGCGCATGCGGTCCGCGTAGTGGATGTACATGTCGAACAGGTCCTTGGCCCAGAGGTTCGCCTCTTCGCCGCCTTCGGCGCCGCGGATCTCGACGATGACGTTCTTGTCGTCGTTGGGGTCACGCGGGATCAGCAGTACGCGCAGCTCTTCCTCGAGCCGCTCGATGGTCGCCTCGGCTCCGTCGACCTCCGCCCGCACGATGTCGCGGTCGTCACCGGTGGCGTCCTCGAGCATCTCCTTGGCCATGGCCAGGTCGTCGGTGGCCTGTCGGTACTGGCGGTAGGCGGCCACAATTGGCTCGAGCTCCTTGTGACGGCGGGACAGGTCGCGCACGAGGCGGTGGTCGGCGTGCACGTCGGGATCGCCCAGGCGCGCCTCGACGTCTTCGAGCTCCTTCTCAAGGCCGGCCAAGCGCTCGTGCACGCAGTCAGTCTCCCATCGCCGGCCAGTCGACGGGAACCGTTCGGATGCGAGCCGGCTGCTTGAGCAGCCCGGTGAGGTTGGTGGTGATGCCGGTCTCGTCGCCCTCGGGAACCACGAGCACGAGCTCGCGGGCGGGGTCGACGTCGGCCGCCGCGGGGACGAGGTTCGGGTCGATCCCGACCGAGAACGCGAACACCGCACCGGCTCCGTCGACCGTCTCGCCGACCGCGGGCGCGATCGACACCATCCGCAGGTCGGTGCGCTCGTCGGGCGGGTCGACCGGCGTGAGCCGGCGGGCGCCGACCAGCTCGGGTTGGCGGCACGCGATCCAACGCAGCCAGCGCTCGCGTGCCAGGTCGGTGGCGAGCCCGCTCGGAGCGCCGGCGCGCCGGTCAACGGTGATCTGCCGTACGAGCGTCGCGAGCGCTACGACGGGGTCGGCGGTGTCGTGGGCCATGCGGTGCGCCTCGCGGTCGTGACGCCCGACGCCGACGGACAGGCGGTCCTCACCGTCGATCTCCTCGACACGCCCGATCTCGAGGCCCCGCACCTCGGCGCGCAGAATCCCGTGCTCGAACACCGCGTCCGCACCGGCCCGCTCGATGGTCTCGACCCAAGAACCCGCCACGGGGGGCTTCAGAGGGTCACGGGCTAGCCCGGAAAAGCCCCCTACTGCTTCTAGGCGCGCGCCGCGGATCTCATGCACGGTGACGGGGACGGCGAAAAGGGACCCGCGGCGGGCGGCGGTGGTTGCGTCGGCGGGGTCATCGACGAGCAGATCGACGCTGTTGGCGCGGTGGCGGAGCATCAGCGCGAGCGCGGGGCCGAGCGCCCGCGCGCCGAGGTCGCCGGCGAGCACCCACAGCGAGGAGCCGCCCCCGTCGGACGCACGCGCGAGCGCGGCAGCGCCGCCGGGGAAGACGACGGTTTGAAGATCGTCGACCCCGGCGGCGCGGGCGAGGCCGCGCAACTTCGCGGCCAGAAGGGCGGCCTTGTCCAAGGCCGCGGCGCTACTTCTTCTTCGAGCCCTGCGAGCCGTAGCGACGCTGGAAGCGCTCTACGCGGCCTCCGGTGTCGACCAGCTTCTGCTTGCCCGTGTAGAACGGGTGGCACTCGTTGCAGAGCTCAGCGTGGATGTCGGGGTTCACCGAACGCGTGGTGAACGTGTTGCCACACGAGCACTTCACGGTCGCCTCGACGTAGTCGGGATGGATGCCGCTCCTCATTACTTTGCCTCCTACGCGGGCGGGTTGGGTCCCTGGGCGATTTCCGCCAGGAACTCGTCGTTGGTCTTCGTGGTCTTCATTTTGTCCATCAACAGCTCCAGGCCGGGCGCGCCATTCCCCTCGCCCCCGAGGGCGTTGAGCACACGACGCAGCTTCCAGATCGCCTGAAGATGCGGACGGTCGAAGAGGAGCTCCTCGTGACGGGTGGAGCTCGCGTTGACGTCGATGGCCGGGTAGATGCGCTTCTCCGCGAGGCGACGATCGAGTCGCAGCTCCATGTTGCCGGTGCCCTTGAACTCCTCGAAGATCACCTCGTCCATGCGCGATCCGGTGTCGACCAGCGCCGTCGCGAGGATGGTCAACGACCCGCCTTCGTCGAGGTTCCTGGCCGCGCCGAAGAACTTCTTGGGCGGGTAGAGGGCGCCCGTGTCGATACCACCCGACATGATGCGCCCGGTAGCGGGCGCCGCGAGGTTGTACGCCCGTGCGAGTCGGGTGATGCCGTCGAGCACGATCACCACGTCCTTGCCCATCTCGACGAGGCGCTTGGCCCGGTCGATCGTGAGCTCGGCGATCTGCGTGTGCTCGTCGGACGGGCGGTCGAAGGTCGACGCCACGACTTCGCCCTTGACCGAGCGGCGCATGTCGGTGACCTCTTCGGGCCGTTCGTCGACTAGAAGCACGATCAGGTGAACGTCGGGGTTGTTGGCCTCGATCGACGTGGCGATCTGCTTGAGCACCGTGGTCTTGCCCGCCTTGGGGGGCGACACGATCAGACCGCGCTGACCCTTGCCGATCGGCGAGATCAGATCGACGATACGCGCCACCATGTTCGACGGATCGCCGGGCATCTCGAGCCGCAGCCGGCTGTCGGGAAACAACGGTGTGAGCTCGTCGAACCGTGGTCGGGCTCGCGCCGCGTCGATCGTCATCCCGCTCACGGAGGTGATGTCGATGATGGCGCCGAATTTCTCCTGCGGGTTCGGCGGCCGCATGGTGCCGACGATCGTGTCGCCCTTGCGCAGACCGTGGCGCTTTACGGTGCCGACGGGGACGTAGGCGTCGTCCGGGCTCGGGAGATAGCCCTTGGCTCGCACGAGACCGAAGCCCTGGTCGGTGACGTCGATGAGTCCTTCGATCGCGACGGCCTCACCGGTGAACGGCGCGTCCTGTGCGAACCCCGGAAGGTCGCGCTCGCCGCCACCAGCGCCCCGCTCGTAACGGTCGCGGCCGCGACGCCGCCGGTTGCGGTTGCCCTTCTCACCGCCGCCACCCTGCGCGAAGTTCCCGGGTTGGGGACGGTCCTGCTGGCGCTGGCCGCCTTGATTGCGGTCGCCCTGGCCGGCACGGTCGCCTTGCGCGCCCTGGTCCTGCTCGCGCTGGCCGCCTTGGGTCCGGTCGCGTCCCTCGTAGCGGTCGCGTCCCTCGTTGCGGCGCGGCCCCGCCGGGGCGGCGGGGGCGTCGAGGAGGTCAGACGGTGTCGCGATATCGGTGATGGACGAGGAAGCGTCAGCGGCCACCTCCGCGATCGCGTCCGAGATCGTCTGGTCGGACGCGGACGCTGCGATTGTGGACTCCGCCGCGGGGGCGTCGTCCTTGATCGCCGTTGCCTCGCCGTCCTCGACGGCTGCGGGCTTCGCGGCCGCCTTCCGAGCCCGCGGCCGCTTCGGCTTGGGCTCGGCGCTCTGGATTTCGTTGGCGCCGTCGCCGTTCGGGCTCGGCGCGGTGTCACCGTTGGTCGACCCGTTGCTGGACGGGGCGACGCCCGTCACTTGCAGGATCTTGTCGACCAGATCGGCCTTTTTCGTTCGGCTGGCCGGCTTCAGGCCCAGGGCGTCGGCGATCGCATGTAGCTCGTCGCGCTCCTTGCCCTCCAGGACCGAGCGTTCGAGCTGGTGCTCTCCGCTCATTTCACCTCGCTAAGAGTTCAGTGGCCGCGACCGGGGATAAACGCAAATCCGCCAGGCACGACACGGGCCGCCGCAAAACGCCTGCGGCCGGGAATCGGGGTGGCACTTCCGCTTGGGTTCAGCGGGCGGTGCTGAAGCGCACTGTAGCACCCACGACGTACTTGGGGTGTCTAGGGCCTACCTGACGAGTTTCGGCGCCCAATCGGTTCTCGTCGCCTGTTAGAGGCCGAGCACGTCTCGGATCGCGTTTGTCGAGGCGTCGACCGCCGGCGTTGCCGGGACCTGCGCGATCGCGGTGTCGGGGTCCTTCAGGCCGTGGCCGGTGAGCACGCAAACCACCGTCGATCCCGCGGGTACGCCAACGGCGATGAGGCCGGCCACCGAAGCGGCCGACGCGGGCTCGCAGAACACCGACTCCTCGGCGGCTAGGTAGCGGTAGGCCGCGAGGATCTCCTCGTCGGTGACCGCGGTGATCGAGCCCCCGGACTCCGACGCCGCCGCGGTCGCCCCGAACCACGACGCTGGATTGCCGATGCGGATCGCAGTGGCAATGGTGTCCGGCTCGTCAACCACGTGTCCGAGCACAATCGGCGCCGCTCCCGCGGCCTGAAACCCGAGCAAGGCCGGGAGGCGCGTCGCGAGCCCGGCGGCCTTGTACTCGAGGTAACCCTTCCAATAGGCGGTGATGTTGCCGGCGTTGCCGACAGGGATGCAGTGGTAGTCGGGCGCGTCGCCGAGTGCGTCGACGACCTCGAACGCCCCCGTCTTCTGGCCGTCGATCCGGAACGGGTTCACCGAGTTCACGACCGTCACGGGCGCGCTATCACCGAGCTCGCGCACGATGGTGAGCGCCTGATCGAAGTTGCCCCGGATCTGCACCACCTGCGCGCCGTGCGCGAGCGCTTGCGCCATCTTGCCGAGCGCGATTCTCCCTTCAGGCACCAGCACCACGCACTGCAATCCAGCGCGCGCCGCGTAGGCCGCGGCCGACGCGGAAGTGTTGCCGGTCGACGCGCACACGACCGCCTTGGCGCCTTCCTCGACGGCCTTCGTGATCGCGAGCGTCATGCCGCGGTCCTTGAATGACCCGGTGGGGTTGAGGCCTTCGTACTTCAGGAACACCTCGGCCCCGACGCGCTCGGATAGGCGCGGCGCCGGTAGGAGCGGTGTCGCGCCTTCGAACAGCGTGACGATGGGGGTGGCGTCGGTCACCGGCAGAAAGGCGCGGTACTCCTCGACGACCCCGCGCCAGCCGAGCGCGCTCACGCTTCTTCACCCACAACGCGCAGCATTCCGCCGATCTGTCGCACCGCGTCGAGCGCTCGCAGCTCCTCGAGCGTCGCTTGGATCTCGCGCTCACGCGCGGTGTGGGTGATGAAGACGAGGCGTGCGTCGTCACCCAGGCCGTGCTGCTCCATCGAGCTGATCGAGATGCGGTGGTCGCCGAACACGCTCGCCACCGTGGCGAGCACGCCCGGACGGTCAAGTACATCGAGCGCGAGGTAGTACTGCGACTCGAGCTCGGCCACGGGGCGGATCTCGGCGCTGGCGAGCACGGGAGCGCGCCCGGCGCCGCCGGCGCGCAGGTTGTGACCGGCATCGAGAAGATCGCCGAGAAGTGCGCTCGCGGTCGGGAGCCCGCCGGCACCACGGCCGTACAGCATCAATTCGCCTACGGCGTCGCCCTCGATGAACACGGCGTTGAAGCTGTCACGCACGGCGGCCAGCGGATGCGTGTTCGGCACCATCGCCGGGTGCACGCGCACGGCCACTTGGCCGTCGACAAGCTCGGCGACCGCGAGGAGCTTCACGACGTAACCAAGACGCGTCGCGAACGCGATGTCGGTCGCGGTGACCGACTCGATGCCCTCGCGATAAACCGAACCAACGGGCACGGCGACCCCGAACGCGATGCTGGCGATGATCGCGGCCTTGGCGGCCGCGTCGTGGCCGCCGACATCGGCGCTCGGATCAGGCTCCGCGTAGCCGAGCCGCTGCGCCTCGGCGAGCGCGTCGCCGTAAGTGGCGCCGTCCTCGGTCATTCGCGTGAGGATGAAATTCGTCGTCCCATTCACGATGCCCATGACGCGCCGGAGCGGCTCCCCTGCGAGGCTCTCGCGGAGCGGCCGGATCAACGGGATGCCCCCACCCACCGCCGCTTCGAAGAGCAGGTCGCGCCCGGCGGCCGCGGCGGCGGCGAACAACTCGGGCCCGCGCTCGGCGATGAGCTCCTTGTTCGCGGTGACCACGGGCTTGCCCGCGGCGAGCGCCGCGCGGAGCAGTGCGAACGCCGGCTCGACCGCGCCCATCATCTCGACGACGACATCGACGTCATCGGCGGCGACCACATCGGTCGCGTCGGTGGTCAGCAGCGAGACGTCGAGCTCCGCGGGCCGCGGTCGGTCGAGATCGCGCACCAGGACGCGGGTGACGATCAGACGGACACCGGTACGCCGCGCGATCGAGTCGCCTTCACGAGCGAGCAGCGCGACCAGCGCGCCGCCGACGTTGCCGCAACCGAGGAAGCCGACGCGGATGGGAGCGTCGGCCATGGCAAGAGAAAGCTACAGGGCGCCCGCGAACTCCACGCGGCCACACATTCACGGAACCAGCCGCGGCGCCCGCGTCGTCTGAACCACGTCCGCACAACGTGGGAGGCACTCATGTCGATACGCCGGTTCGTCACGTCAGGAGCGGCACTCACCCTGCTCGCGCTCGGAGCGGGCTCTCCGGCATGGGGCTGTGGTGGCCTGGTCGGCGAGAACGGGACGGTCCAGCTCGTGAAGACCACCACGCTCGCGGCGTTCCACAACGGCGTGCAGCGCTACGTGACGTCGTTCGAGTTCACCGGCGCGGGCGAGGAGGTCGGCTCGATCGTCCCGCTGCCCGGCGTGCCGACTGCGGTCGAGCGCGGCGGCGACTGGACACTGCAGCGCCTGGCCAGGGAAGTCGCGCCACCGCTGGCCCAGGGCCGGGCCGAGAGTGCCGGAGCCGTTGCCGCCTCGGCGCAGGTCTTGCTCGAGACGAAGATCGACGCGCTCGATATCACGGTGCTCAAAGGCGGCGGCGACGAGGTCGGCGAGTGGGCAACGAAGAACGGGTTCGTCCTGACACCCGACAGCCCGGAGGTCCTCGACTTCTACGCGGCGCGCAGCCCCATCTTCATGGCCGCGAAGTTCAACGCGTCGCGTGCGGCCTTGCTCGGCCAAGGGCGCGGCGACGGAACTCCGATCATGATCACGATCCCGCTGGACGAGCCGTGGGTCCCGCTGCGCATCCTCGGCCTCGGACTCGACGGCGCCCAGATCGTCGAAGCCGACGTGTTTCTCCTTACCGACGCCGAACCCGACCTTCTCGCCGGTGGCCCGGGCTTGACGTTGTCGCGTAGCGAGAACGCATCGTCGTCTCTGCTTACCGACCTGCGCACGGACAAGGGGATGGAGTGGGTGCCGCCGGACATGTGGCTGACCTACCTCCAGCTCGAGGCGCCGGCCGCCGAGCTCGACTACGACCTGGCGATCTCGACGACCGCCGGCCGCGAGCCCTTGCGCGCGGCCGCGGGCCTCGACCTGTCGGACTCGGCCGTGCACATCTCCTCCCACCATGGCCGGCCGCTCTGGCCGATTGCGATCGTCGTCGGCGGCGCCGCGGTACTCGTGGTCTCGTTCGTCCGGGCAAGGGTTCGCTCGGGCGCCGTCGAATGAAGACGCGGCTCGTCCTCGTCGCCGTGCTTTTGCTCGCGGCCAGCACGGTCGCGGGCGGCACCGTCACGGCTAGGCGGGCACTCGTCGCCGCAGACGATCGTCCGCTCGGCCCCGGCGCGGTCACCGTGACTCTCGGCATAGAGCACAGCGCTTTCAACATGAAGGAGCTCGAGGTTCGGCGGGGAACGACGGTGACGTTCGTGGTGCGCAACACCGACCCGATCGCGCACGAGCTCATCGTCGGCGACGCGGCCGTGCATCGCCGGCATGAGAGCGGCACCGAGTCGAACCACGACCGCGTGCCCGGAGAGTTGACGGTCGCACCGCACGCGACTGCGTCGACGCCCTACCACTTCGCAACGCCGGGGACGTTCGTGTTTGCATGCCACCTGCCCGGTCACGTTGCCTACGGGATGGCGGGCGCGATCCGGGTGCTCGACTCCTAGCGCGTGTCGAGAGCGAGCAGGTCGTCGAGCGTCTCGCGGCGTACGACGACGCGGGCGTCGCCGTCACGAACGAACAAAACCGGCGGCCGCGGCACCTTGTTGTAGTTCGACGCCATCGAATGGCCATAGGCGCCGGTGACCGGCGTAGCGAGGATGTCGCCGACCTGCACGTCGGCGGGCAGGCGCGCGTCGCGCACGATCACGTCGCCGGACTCGCAGTGCTTCCCCACCACCGTCGCGGTTACGGGACGGTCGGCGTCGGTGGCGCGCGGCAGGAACGTCTCGTAGCCGCTGCCGTACAGGACCGGGCGCGGGTTGTCGCTCATCCCGCCGTCGACCGCGACGTACGTGCGGATGGCGGGCAAGCGCTTGATCGTGCCGACGGTGTAGAGCGTGATCGCCGCCGGCGCGACGATCGCCCGTCCAGGCTCCGCCGTGATGCGCACGCCCGAGTCGAGGCCGGCGGCGTCGGCCGCCGTGCGGACGGTGAGCGCCCACTGCTCGATCGTGGGGGCCTCCTCGCCGCTGACGTAGGGCACGCCGAGCCCGCCTCCGACGCACAGCTCGCGTACGCCGAGCCGCGTCGCCAATGGCGCGAGCACGGCGAGCTCGGCCTCGAAGCCGTCGACTCGGAAGATCTGGCTGCCGATGTGGGCGTGGACACCGACGAGATCCACCCGGAGGCGGCGCAGCCGTTCGACGGCGTCGTCGGCCGCGCCGCTCGCCAGACTGAAGCCGAACTTCGTGTCCTCTTGGCCGGTCATGACGTACTCGTGCGTGTGCGCCTCGACGCCCGGCGTCACCCGAACGAGCACCTTCGGTCGGAGTTCCGGCCGCTGCTCGAGCAAAACCTCGAGGCGCGTGATCTCGTCGTCGCTGTCGACGACGATGCGGCCGACTCCCACCTCCAGCGCGCGCGCCAGTTCGTCGGTCGACTTGTTGTTCCCGTGCAAAATGAGGCGGTCAGCGGGAACGCCCGCGGCGAGCGCGACGTGCAACTCGCCCGCGGTCGAGACGTCGATACAGAGGCCTTCCTCATGCGCGAGGGCGGCCATGGCGAAGCACAGGAACGCTTTCGACGCGTACGCGACGCCATCGTCGAACGCGGCCGCGGCGCGGCGCGCCCGCGCCCGGAGGTCGGCCTCGTCGTAGACGAACAACGGCGTCCCGAACTCCGCCGCGAGATCGAGCACGTCGAGCCCGCCGACCGACAGCCGCCCTGTGGGGTCGACGGACGAAGTCGCCGGCAGGAGGTGGCGGGGCAACGCCGTCATCCGTGCGAACCTAGGTGACTGGTGTCGAACTCTCCGCAACCGCTGCGCGCTCCGGGCTTCGTCGCACCCGCAGTCGTGATCGGCGAGCGGATCGGGCACGCGATCAGAGCTGCGTTCGGGGCCGAGCACGCCGGCGCTCCGCCGGTGCTGCGCCCGTCGACGCACGCCGACTACCAGGCGAACGGCGCACTCCCCCTCGCGAAGGTGCTCGGCCGCAAGCCGCGCGACGTGGCCGACGCGATCGTCGCCGAGCTCGACGTCGCCGGCGTGGCGACCGTCGAGGTCGCCGGCCCGGGGTTCCTGAACATCACCCTCGACGACGCCTACGTGTCGGCGGCGATCGCCAGCCTCGCGGCGGACCCGAGGCTCGGTACACCGGTGCCGGCGACCGTCGACACCGTGGTCGTGGACTACTCGAGCCCGACCGTCACCAAGGAGATGCACGTCGGCCACCTGCGCTCGACCATCATCGGCGACGCCCTCGTCCGCACGCTCGACTTCCTCGGGCACCGCACCGTGCGCCAGAACCACTATGGCGACTGGGGCACCTCGTTCGGGATGCTGATCGAGCACCTCGACGAGGCCCGCGGCGAGGGACGCGCGTCGCTCGACGATCTCAACGAGTTCTACCGCGAGGCGTACGAGCGATTCACCACCGAAGCCGAGTTTGTGGCGCGGGCGCGCGAGCGTGTTGTCGCGTTGCAGGCCGCCGACGCGGACACGCTGGCGATGTGGCGTGAGCTCGTCGGCGAGGCGCACCGGCACGCGCTCGCGGTGTACGACCGTCTCGGCGTGCTGCTCACCGACGACGACCTCCGACCTGAAAGCGCTTACAACGACACGCTCGAGGAGGTCGCGTCCGAGCTCGAACGTCTCGGTGTCGGCGTCGTCGACCAGGGAGCGCTCTGCGTCTTCGTCGACGGGTACGACTCGCCATTAATTGTCCGGAAGTCCGACGGCGGCTACACGTACGGAACGACTGACCTGGCCGCAGTGCGCTACCGCGCCGACGAGCTGGGCGCGACCCGTTTGCTTTATGTCGTCGACGCACGGCAGAGCCAGCACCTCACGCAGGTGTTCCGCGCCGCCGAACGAGCCGGCTGGTTGGCCGCGCCGGCGCGGGCCGAGCACGTCGTTTTCGGCTCGGTGCTCGACGCCAGCGGTCGCCCGTTGAAGTCGCGCTCGGGCGACTCCCCGAAGCTCACCGATCTTCTCGACGAGGCTGTCGAACGGGCGGCCGCGGTCGTGGCCGAAAAGAACCCGGATCTCTCCGCGGACGAGCGGGCCGAGATCGCGCGCGCCGTCGGGATCGGGGCGGTCAAGTACTCGGACCTCGCGAGCGACCGCGTGAAGGACTACGTCTTCGACTTCGAGCGCATGCTGGCCTTCGAGGGCAACACCGGCCCGTACCTGCAGTACGCGCACGCGCGGATCCGCTCGCTGTTCCGGCGCGCCGAGGCGGACGCGGCGGCGGCGCTCGGCGCCGATGTCATCGTCACCGAGCCCGCCGAGCGCGCACTCGCGCTCACCCTGTTCGGCTTCGGTGACGCCGTGGCCGCAGTCGGCGAGGCGACCGCGCCGCACAAGCTGTGCACGTATCTGTTCGATCTCGCCCAGGCGTTCACGTCGTTCTACGAAGCGTGCCCGGTGCT
>Ga0183260_10002519_pt1 | contig 15138 bp, 16 predicted proteins | sample AntDrymUQ4972206_2_FD_129768 | JGI IMG/M metagenome (GOLD analysis project Ga0183260, IMG submission 129768) | Polar desert sand microbial communities from Dry Valleys, Antarctica - metaG UQ497 (22.06) (version 2) (version 2) | ecosystem: Environmental > Terrestrial > Soil > Desert | place... | reverse complement strand
GCCGCCGCTCCGCGAGCGCGTGCCCGACCTCGTCCGAGACGCGAATCAAGTCCTTCATGGCATGGAGCCTAGTTTCGCGACGCAGCGCGCCGCCGCCGAGAGCGCGAGCTCGGGCCCGCCGACCAGGTAGCCGGCGGCGAGCGCGTCGCCGGCGCCCGTCGTATCGAGCACCTCGGCCGGGGTTGCCGGCAGGTCGAGCCCGCCGAAGCACGCGCCTAGGGCGCCGCGCTTCAACACCCACACGCAGCCGTCGAGCGGCCCCCCGAGGATCCGCTCCTCCTCCTCGTTTGCGAAGACGATCGCGGGCCGCAGCGACTCGAGCCGCTCGCGGAACCGTGTCGGCCCGAAGTCGCGGATCGCGCTCCAGGATGAGAGGTCGACGCTCAACCGCGGCGCGAGGTCGGCTGCGCGGAGCGACGCCTGGTCGATCGGCGAGCGGAGGAGCGAGTAGCCGGGCAGGTGCAGGTGCGTGCAGCCGTCGAGCCAGTTCGGGCCGAGCTCCTCGGCCGCGAGCTCGGGGGAGACGCCGCGGTCGGAGGCCATCGTCCGGCTCCCGTCGGCTGCGACCAGCGAGACGACGGTCCCGGTGCGGCCGGCGACGACTGGGCCCCGGACCTCGACGCCGCAGCGCTCGAGCGCGCGCGCTGCGATCCCGCCGGCCTCGTCGTCGGCACGCTTGCCGACAAAGCGCGCCTTTCCGCCGAGCGCAGCGACCCAGGCGGCGACGTTGGCGGCTTGCCCGCCGGGGCCGAGCTGCGTGACCGCGTCCGCGTCCGCTCCCTCTGCGAGCGGCTGCGAGAGACGGACGATCACATCCAGGAGCAGGTCACCGATCGTGACGATCATCCGTACGATCCTTCCATGGACGGAGAGTCACGCAGCTCACGAACCCGTTCGTTCCTTGTCGGCGCAGCCGTCGGTGCGTCCGCAGCGATCGCAGCGGCTCGCAGGCTCCGGCCCAAGGATCGCAGGCGCGCAACGCCGGCGGGGCTGGCCGCCTTCGAGGAGGCGCCCTGCTATCGCGAGCTCGTCGAGAGGGAGCGCGACGCGCCGTAGCCGCGGAGGGCGCGGGCGGCGCGCTCGATTGTCGGCAGGTTGATGTCGGCATCGCCGAGGAAGAGCCGCTTCCCGACGAGCATGGCTTGCCCCGCGCGTACCAGGTACTGCTCGGGCGTGCGCACCGGCGTCCTGGTCCGGATGACGAGAAACGGGCCGAAGTCACGCACCTCGAACGCCGACGCAGGGCGGGGAGAGACGCGCGGCATCTCGAGCGAGCGCTCGACGTTCGTCGTCTTGCTCGCGTCGAAGACCCAGACGCCGTGCCCGAGCGGCCGCTCGAGCGCAAGCAGGTTGTGCAGCGCGAGATCGGCGTCCGCGCGCGGCAACACCGTGAGTGGGAAGTCCGGGCGCCGCTCCCAGGTCTGCAGGAAGAGCGGGTCGTAGCCGAGCAGCACGTCGCGGGGCCCGGTCGTCGCGGCGAGGTACGCAGCGGCGTCGGCGCGCGCTTCCTGCCGGACACCCGGCTCCCACTCGAACAGCTCGGGCGTCCGGTCCCAGGCCCAGGCGACCTGCGCGACGACAAGCGCGGAGAGGGCGGCGAGCCCCCATGTTCGTCCTAGCCGCACGATGCCCGCGGCGGCGGCCAGCGCGACGAACGGGAGCAGGAAGATGAGATGCCGCGTTTCTGGCGAGCCCGAGCTGCGAGCGACGACGAGCGCGACCAGGGGCACGACGGCTGCACACGCGGCGAGCACCCTGGTCTCGCGCGGGAGGACCACGAAGCCCGCAGCTGCGGCGACGAGCACCGCGGGCAGGACGGGGAATCCGGCCGTGAAGTCCCCGGTCGCATGCCAGACGTAGTCGAGCACGTCCAGGCGTCCGCCTGGGGCGACGCCCGCGTCGAAGCGTCCGGCGAGCACGAGGTCGGTCAGCCAGAACGGAATCCCGAGCACCGCGACGATGCCGAACGCCCAGAGCGCCTCGCGTAACCGGTCGCGACGTGCCACCACTACGAAGACGCCCTGCGCTGCGAGTACGAGCGCACCGTAGGGATGCGTTGCCACCGTGCCGAGGATCGCCAGCGCCCAGAGCGCCCATGTCGTGCGGCCGCGGCGCTCGAGCGCACGCACCAGCGCCAGGAACGAGAGCGCGCTCGTGAGCAGGAAGAGGCTGTACATCCGGCCATAGACACCGTGGAAGAGGAAGGTCCAGCTCGAAGTGACGATCGCCGTTGCGAGCAGAGCCGGTACGCGCCCGGCGAGGCGCGCGGCGAGCAGCGCGACGACCGGGAGGGTCGCGACGGCGAAGAGTGCCGAGAGCGTGCGGAGTCCGCCCAGGCCGAGATCCACGTGTGCGACCGCCCAGGCGAGCAGGAAGTGGAGAGGCGCGCCGCCGCGTTCCTCGAGCACGACCTGGAAGAGCTCGCCGAGCGGGTGGCGGCCGACGAAGAGCGGGAGCGTCTCGTCCTCGTGCGGCGGCCAGGCGAGCAGTTGGTGGAGGAGGAAGCCGGCCGCCGCGGCCGTCACCGCGGCGATTCCGAGCCCGAACCAGTGGGTCGCGACCCACGCCCGCGCAGCCGCTCCCTCACGGGCTCCGATCCGGCTTGCCTGGGCGCTTTCGCTCATCTCCGTGGGATTGTCGCTGTTAGATGACCGGCTGGCGGCTGCCACACAGCCGGATGACGACCGCGACACGTCGCCGCTCGCCCCGCTCGGCCGGGGCGCGTACTACCAGTACGCGCCCCGAACCCGATCACGACGATCGGCTCGGTCGCAGCCGCCCCCGACTGCGCGGCAACCACCGGCCGATCATCTAGCCTTCGGCGCCATGCCGATCTACGAGTACCGCTGCCCCGACGGGCACACTTTCGAGGTCTTCCAGCGGATGGCGGATCCGCCGTCCGAGACGTGCGAGGTGTGCGGCAAGAGCCCCGTCGAGAAGGTGCTCTACCCCGTCTCGGTGCACTTCAAGGGCTCCGGTTTCTATTCGACCGACTACGGGCGCGGCGGCCGCAAGAAGACCGAGCCCCCGAAAGAGGGCGGTAGCGGCGATGCCGGCTCGTCCGAGAAGAAGTCCGACCCGGATTCCGGCGCCGGCGAGAAGAAAGCGGCGGCGGCCGATTAGTCGTATCACTCAGTCAAGGGATCCGGCCGCACAGCGGCCCTCTTTAGAGACCTTCGCGCGCCAACTAGGAACGCCGCGAGAGCGCGTTCAGCCCGAGCAGCAGCACGATCGCGCCGGCGACGGCGAAGAGGAAAGGCTTCAGGTCCCACCCGAAGTCGATCTCCTCGTCGAGCACCGCCTCGCCCAGGAAGCCGCCCAGCAGCGCGCCGACCACGCCGACGGCAAGCGTGCCGACACAGCCGAGCGAATGCCGGCCCGGCGTCAGAGCGCGGGCGACGAGGCCCGCGAGCAGCCCGAAGAAGATCCAGCCGAGAACGCCCACGGCGACACCCTAGTCGGCCGAGCGTCCGACGATGCAACCTGCGCCGAACGTCGTTCCGGGCGGCGGCGGCTGCGGGGCCGAGCGGCCGGTGAACATCGCGATCGCCGCCGTGTTCTCCTCGGTCGCGATCAGGACAGATTCGCCGCCGATCGACTGCGGCTCACCGCCGAGCCGGCAGTGGAGGGCACGGGCCGGGTTGGCGCGGAACTTGACCCAACCGAGCTGCAGCAGGTCACCGGCCGAGAGGTCGGTCGTCAGCGGCGTGGCGAGTTCGTCGCCGATGAAGGGGAGCCGCACGAACGTGCCCAGCCCGACGAGCTCGTCGGTCATCGCTTCGACCACTGCTTGCTGGCGCTCGCCGCGCGTGAGGTCGTTCTCGGCCGGATCGAGCCGGTTCTCCCGCACGCGTGAATAGACCAGTGCGCGCTTGCCGCTCATCTCCTGCGTGCCCTGCTCGAACCGCCAGCCCTGCCACTCCCGACAGCGGGCGTCGGTCGCGTACGGGCAGTCGAAGGGGTTGGACAGGATCGGCTTCGGTACGTCGATCTCGACCCCGCCGAGCGCGTCGATGACGGTGCGGAAGTCGTCGAAGTCGACCATGACGACGTGGTTCGGCTGCAGGCCGGTGAGCGCGCGGACCGTCTTCAGCGTCAGGGTGGGCCCTCCGAGCTGGAAGGAGGCGTTGATCTTGTACGCGCCGTGGCCGGGAATATCGACACGGAGGTCGCGCGGGATCGAGAGGTAGGCCAGCCGGTGTCGGCCGGGGTCGGTCCGGACGAGCAGGATCGAGTCGGCGCGCTGCGCGTCGGCGCGCGCCGCGGTCTTGTCACCGTCGGTGCCGAGCAGCAGCATCAGCGACGGCTTCGAGGCGAGCGCTCCGTCCTGCGGGGCGAGGCCGCCCTCGACGGCCCTGGGCAGCCGGGCGTTCGCGTCCGCGACGCCGGCGCGGAAGGAGAGGTAGCTCGCGACCGTCCAGACGACGAGGAGCACGAAGAGGAGGAGCAGCGCGAGCCCGATACGTCGGCCCCAGCGCGGCCGGCCGGCGCCCGGCTTCGGGCGGCGGCTCTCGCCCTGTTGCTGCCGCTCCGGGCGCGGCGCGGTCGGTACCTTCCCCCTGGCCCTGCCGCCCTTGTAGACCCGGTAGGGCTTGTCTCCGTCCGCCATCCGGCCGGGTATGGTAGCCGCGGCCTGTGAGTGCCCAACGAGTCATCGGCGTCGATCTCGGCGGTACGAAGATCCTGGCCGGGTCGATCAACGGCGAGGGGCGGGTGCTCGAGCGCCGCGAGGTGCCGACGCCTACGGGCTCGCAGGCGGCGCTGCTGGAGGGGGTGGCCGCGGCGATCGAGCCCCTCGTCGACGCAGGCATCGCGGCCCTCGGATTCGGGATCCCATCGGTGATCGACCGCAGAACCGGCCAGGCTCTTGGCTCGAACAACATCCCGCTGGAGAATGTCTTCCTCGGCGAGGTGATGAGTGAGCGCTTCGGCGTTCCCGCGACGATCGAGAACGACGCGAACGTCGCCACGCTCGCGGAATGGAAGCTCGGCGCCGGGCGCGGCGCGGAGAACATGATCATGCTCACGCTCGGCACCGGGGTCGGCGGGGGTGCCGTGCTCGACGGCGCGCTCTTCCGGGGCTGGGCCGAGCTCGGTCACATTGTCGTGGTCGCCGACGGCCCTCCCTGTCAAGGCAACTGCACCGGTCGCGGGCACCTCGAGGCCCTCGCCTCGGGCAACGCAGCCGACCGGGCTGCCGAGAAGCTGTGGGGAGCGGGGTCGACGGCCGAGCTGCTTGTCGACCGGGCCTCCGACGGCGACGCCGCCGCCTTGGAGGCTCTCTCCGGCATCGGTCACCTGCTCGGCGCCGCGATCGGTTCCTTCGTCAACGTCTTCGGTGCCGAGGTCGTGATTGTCGGCGGTGGCTTCGGCATCGCCGCAGCGGAGTACCTCTTCCCCTCAGCGCTCGAGATCGCGCGCCGGGAGGTGCAACTCGAGGCCTCCCGCGCCGCTCTGCGCATCCTCAAGGCTGAGCTCGGCTCGGACGCGGGCCTGATCGGCGCCGGATTGCTCGCCTTCGAGGCCTTCTAGTGCCACTAGCGGTCTGCGCGACGCCGATCGGGAACCTCGAAGACGTCACGTTGCGCGTCCTGCGAGAGCTCGACGAGGCCGAACTCGTGCTCTGCGAGGACACGCGGCACACGAAGGGGCTGCTCGACCGGCACGGGATCGGCGCGAGGCTCCTCAGCTATCACCGGCACAACGAGGCGCAGCGGACGGCCGAGCTCCTGCCTCGGCTCAAGACCGGCGAGCGGATCGCGCTCGTTTCGGACGCTGGCCTTCCCGGCGTCAACGACCCCGGCGCACGCCTGATCGCAGCCGCGCTCGAGGTCGGGATCCCTGTGACCGTGCTCCCGGGGCCGTCAGCCGTCGAGACCGCTCTCGTCTCGAGCGGTCTCGCCGGCGAGCGCTTCCAGTTTCTCGGCTACCTGCCGCGCAGCGAGAAGGCGCTCGCAGCACTGTGGGCCGAGCTTGCGGGCTGGCCGCATCCCGCGGTGGCGTTCGAGTCGCCGCGGCGCCTGCCCGCGACGCTTCGGTCGCTCGCGGCCGCGCTGCCGGAACGGCCGGTCGCCGTCTGCCGCGAGCTGACGAAGCGCTTCGAGGAGGTGGCGCGCGGGACGCCGGTGGAGCTGGCAGCGCGGTTCTCCGAGGCGCCGAAGGGCGAGATCACGCTCGTCGTCGGCGCTCCGGGCGCGCAGGACGAGCAGGTCGTACAAGTCAAGCACCGCGAGGCGCTCGGCGCGGTCGTCGAGCTCGTCGCGGCAGGGGTTCCGCGGCGCCAGGCAGCCGACGTGGTTGCGCGGCTGGTGCAAGTATCCCGTAACACGCTGTACACGGAATCGTTGAAAAGCCGCTGACTCACGCCGCTAGCGTCGTTCTGGAGTCCCCCTCCACCTCAGCGAAGGCGGTCCGTCATGCGGCGAATCCTCTGTGTCCTTGTCCTGCTCGCGGCGCTCGTCGCAGTCCCGACTGCGCACGCCTGGATCTGGCCGGCGGCGGGGCCGGTGCTGCGACCGTTCTCGCTCGGCCCGGACAGCTACGCGGCCGGGCAGCACCGCGGCGTCGACATCGGCGCCGAGCTCGGCAGCGCGGTACTTGCCCCGGCAGCGGGGACGGTCTCGTTCGTCGGCTCAGTCCCGCGCGGCGGCCGGGCGGTCACGATCCAGACCCCCGACGGCTATGCAGTGACGTTGCTGCAGCTCGGCTCGACGAGCGTCCTGCGCGGCAGCGTCGTCGCGGAAGGTGCGGTCGTCGGCGACGTTGGCGAGAGCGCAGACGCGGTCACGTCTGCGCCGCACGTGCACCTCGGCGTCCGGGTCGCCGCCGATCCCGACGGCTACGTCGATCCGCTCGGCCTGCTCCCTCCCCGGCCGGTCGTTGCGGCACCAGCTCCGGCTCCGACCCCTGTTCCGCCTTCGACTCCGGCTCCGCCTCCGGTCCTGGCTCCGGCTCCGGTACCGGCACCGGTACCGGCCCCGATCCCCGTACTGTCCCCCGCCGGGGCTCTCCCGGCACAGGCCGAGCCGCCTTCCGTCGCACCTGCTCTACCCGAGGTCCCGCGATTCGCGGGCGGCGAGGTGGAGGCTCCCGCACAGTCCGCACTCCAGGAGTCGCCGTCGGCGCCACCTTCGGACGCGACGCCCGCTCAGCCGGCTGCGCACTTGTCTGCTCGCCTGGTCGCGGTCAAGCGGGTGTCGTCGCAGCCAGTCGCGCGGCCACCCGCCCCCTCCGAGGTCTCGCTCCCCGTGAAGGCGGCCGAGCCAAGCACGGTTCAGATCTCGCCAACGGCCGAAGCCGAGTCGACGCGGGTGGCGACGGCGACCTCGTCGCCGTCGCCAAGAGCAACACACGCTGCAGAACGGACGGCCGCGCCCGAGGGCGAAACTCCGACAGTCCGCTCACCCAGGCGTTCGCCGGAGGCTGTCGTGGAGTCGCGGCCGGTCGAACGCGTGGTCTTCGACCGGTTCACCGACGGCGCCGCTCGTCCCGACGCCGACCGACCGGACCGCGGCGAGTTGAAGGGCAAGACGCCCGTCCTGACGATGATCGCGACCGCGGCGCTGCTTCTGCTTGGGGCGTGGCTCGCCCGCCGCAGCAAAGGAGGTGCCCAAAAAGCTGCAGAGGACGCTCGTATGATGAATCGCCATGAAAACCGTTCCTTCTCGTCCGAAGATCCTCGTAGCGGTCGCGTGGCCGTATGCGAACGGGCCACGACACATCGGCCATGTCGCGGGATTTGGCGTCCCGGCAGACATCTTCGCCCGCTACCACCGGTTGCGCGGGAACGACGTCCTCATGGTCAGCGGGACGGACGAGCACGGCACGCCCGTCATGGTCGCCGCGGATCAAGCGGGCGTCTCGCCGCGTGAGCTTGCGGACCGAAACAACGAGATCATCCGGGAGGATCTGCGCCGTCTCGGGCTCTCCTATGACCTGTTCACGCGCACGACGACGCAGAACCATCACCACGTCACGCGGGACATTTTCCGGACTCTGTACGAGAAGGGGTTCATCCTTGAGCAGACGACCACGGCCGCGTTCTCCGTCACGACGGGGCAGACGCTGCCTGACCGCTACATCGAGGGTACGTGCCCGATCTGCGGCTTCGACAGCGCGCGTGGCGATCAATGCGACAACTGCGGCAACCAGCTCGATCCTGCAGACCTGATCGACCCTCGTTCGAAAATCGACGGGGATGCGCCGGTCTGGCGCGAAACGACGCATCTCTTCGTCGACCTGCCTGCTTTCAAGGAAGAGTTGCTGGAGTGGATCGAGCAGCAGACGCACTGGCGTCAGAACGTGCGTCGCTTCTCGCTCGAGCTCGTCAAGGAACTGAAGCCGCGACCCGTGACGCGAGACCTTGACTGGGGCGTGCGAGTGCCCGTCCCCGGTTACGAGGAGCGCGACGACAAGCGCATCTATGTATGGATCGACGCGGTTGTCGGCTACCTCTCGGCGGCGGTGGAGTGGGCGCAGAATCGCGGCAATCCGGACGCCTGGCGCGAGTGGTGGCAGAACCCCGACGCCCGCCACTACTACTTCATGGGGAAGGACAACATCGTCTTTCACAGCGTCATCTGGCCTGCGCAGTTGCTCGGCTACGGGGAGGGCGGCGAAGTCGGCGCGGGACGTGGACGACTCGGATTGCCCTACGACATCGTCAGCAGCGAGTTCCTGACGATGGAGGGCAAGCAGTTCAGTACCAGCCGGGGTGTCGTGATCTACGTCGGCGATTTTCTCAGCCGCTACGAGGCCGATCCGCTCCGGTACTTCCTGACGGCAGCCGGCCCCGAGACGCAGGACAGCGATTTCACCTGGGCGGAGTTCGTGCGGAGAAACAACGACGAGCTCGTCGCGAATTGGGGCAACCTCGTCAACCGGACACTGACGAGTGCTTACAAGAACTTCGGCGCCGTACCTGAACCCGGAGAGCTTCAGGAGGCCGATCGCACCGTCATGCGCGAGGTGGAGGGCGGGTTCGAGACCGTCGGGGAGCTGATCGAGCGGGCAAAGTTCAGAGCAGCGCTTGCGGAGACCATGCGCCTCGCGTCGGTCGTCAACCAGTACGTCAGCGAGCAGGCGCCATGGGCGGCGATGAACGACGACCGCGACCGTGCCGGCACGGTCATCTATGCAGTGCTGCGCGCCATCGACAACCTGAAGCTGCTGTTCACGCCTTTCCTTCCCTTCAGCTCGCAAACGCTGCACGAGCTGCTCGGCTACGACGACGTCATCGCGGGGCCGCTGCGGTTCGAGGAGATCGAGGAAGAGGGCGGGCCACCGCATGTTGTCCTCACGGGCGACTATCAGACGTGGGCAGGACACTGGGCGCCGACGGAACTCCCACCTGGGCAAGTCCTGCGCGAGCCACGGCCGCTCTACACAAAGCTCGATCCCGACCAAGTCGTCGCGGACGAGCTGGCGCGGATGCAGCGCGCCGCAGCGTGATCGACACGCACGCGCACCTCGACGCGCTCGAGGAGCCGCGTGCCGCGATCGCGCGGGCGCGCGAAGCGGGCGTGACGCGGATGATCACGATCGGGACGGGAATCGAATCGTGCCGCGCCGCGCTCGCGATCGCCGAGCAGCACGACGGCGTCTACGCGGCGCTCGGGATCGATCCGCACCGGGCGGCGGACGAAGAGGCCGAACGGGCGCCCGAGCTGCGTGAACTGCTCGACCATGCGAAGGCAGTCGCGGTCGGGGAGACCGGGCTCGACTACCACTACGGCGGCGACCGGAAGCCTGAACAGCGGCGGCTGTTCCAGTACCAGCTCTCGCTCGCACGAGAGGTCGGGCTTCCGGCCGTTGTCCACACGCGAGAGGCAAACGACGACACCGCAGCCGTCCTCGGCGGGCACGACGGCACCGTGATCATGCACTGCTTCTCCGAGCCGGGGTTGCTCGAGGCCGGCCTCGAGCGCGGCTGGTACTTCTCGTTCGCCGGGAACGTCACCTACCCGAAGGCCGCGGCGCTGCGCGAGGCGGCGGCGGCGGTCCCCGCTGACCGGATCCTGGCGGAGACGGACAGTCCCTACCTGGCCCCGCAACCGCTGCGGGGGAGGCCGAACGAGCCGGCCCATGTCGTATGCACCGTGGCCGTGCTCGCCGCTGCCCGCGGCGAGGACGCCGACGAGCTCGCGGCGCGGATCGACGCGAACGCGACGGCCGCCTTCTCCCTGCCGTGACCGTCGCTCGCCTTCGGCTCGCTCTCGTGGGGGAAACCAAGTTTCCCCCACGAGCCCCCTTCTTCTGCTCGGTGGGTGAACTCCCAAGTTCCCCCACACCCCCCAAACCTCACCGGCCACGAAGCGGCCGGTGACCGTGATCCCGAAGAAGCGGCTGGGCCAGCACTTCCTTGCCGACGAGAACATCCTCGGCGTGATCGGCAGGCTCGCCGAGCTCGCCCCCGACGACATCGCGCTCGAGATCGGACCCGGCCTCGGCGTCTTGACCCGCTACCTCGCGGGACGTGTGCGCCATGTCCACGCCGTCGAGCTCGACCGCTCGCTCGCGCCGCACCTTCGACAGCTGGAAGAACGCCCGAACGTCCAGCTGTACTGGGGCGACGCGCTCGCGCTCGACCTCGCTGCGCTCGAACCGGCGCCGACGAAGCTCGTCGCGAACCTCCCGTACAACATCGCGACGCCCGTCGTCGCCGAGAGCCTCACCGGGCTGCCCGGCCTCGAGCTCTGGTGCGTGATGGTGCAGCGGGAGGTCGCGAACCGCTTCTTCGCCGAGCCCTCGACGAAGGCGTACGGGGCCGTCTCGGTGCTCGTGCAGCTCGCAACCCGCCGGACCGGCTTCCATCCCGTCGCTCGGACCGTTTTCCGGCCGCCGCCGAACGTCGACTCGGCGCTCGTTGCCTTCCGGCGCGTCCCTTTGCCGCAGCGCTTCGAGCGGATCAAGGCCGTCGTCGAGGCGTCGTTTGCGCACCGGCGCAAGACGCTGCCCAACTCGCTCGCCCTCGCCGGGCTCGCCGACCGAGACCGCGCAGCCGCCGCGCTCGAGGCGATCGGACGCCTCCCCGAGACGCGCGCCGAGGCGCTCGCGCCCTCGGAGTTCGTCGCGCTCGCTCAGTCGCTATGAACCGGGGCGCTGTGACGAGGGCGCCGGCGCCTGCGAAGCTGAACCTCGCCCTGGTGGTCGGCCCGGCCCGCGAGGACGGGAAGCACGAGGTCGCGACCGTGCTGCAGCGGATCGACCTCGGCGACCGCGTGTCGATCGCGGCAGCCCCGAGGCTGCACGTGGACGGCTTCGCGGCCGACACGCTCGTACGCGACGCACTAGCCGCGCTGGCTGCGGCCGCGGCAGTCGAGCCGCGCTGGCGGGCGACGATCTCCAAGAGGATCCCAGTCGGAGCCGGGCTCGGCGGGGGCAGCTCCGACGCCGCGACGGCGCTTCGCCTCGCCAACGACACTCTCGCCGCGCCGTTGCCCGGTGAGCACCTCCGCGCCCTTGCGGCGACGGTCGGAGCGGACGTTCCCTTCTTCCTCGCAGCTGGACCGCAGCTTGGCCGTGAGGACGGGACCAGACTCGAGCCGCTTGACCTGCCGCAGGACTACTGGATCGTCCTCGCACTCCCCCACGGCGCCGGTAAGGACTCGACCGCGTCCGTCTATCGTCGCTTCGACGAGCGCGACGGGGCGCAGGGCTGGGAGCAGCGGCGTGAGGCGCTCGAGCAGGCGCTCGCCGGAGTGCGGCGTCCGCGCGACCTCGCCGCCCTGCCGCCGAACGACCTCGCCTCGTCGCCCGTCGCTGCCGAGCTGCTCCAACTCGGAGCCTTCCGCGCCGACGTCAGCGGTGCCGGCCCGACCGTCTATGGGCTCTACCACCACCGGCGCCACGCAGAAACGGCGCGGTACGCGCTGCGGAACGCCGCCCGCACCTGGCTGACGGTTCCGGCCTGGTACGGCTGAACGGTACGGTTGTGTTGTGGATCGGCCCTTGACGATCGAGCACGGCCGCAACCGCTTCGGACGCGCCCTGCGCGAGAATCGCCTTCAAATCGCGCTCCTCCTCGCTCTCGTCGAGGGCGTCCTCGTCCTCCTCGGCGAGATCCCGTGGTGGTCGATCGTCCTCGTCGCAGTCGTCGCGCTCGCGCTTTACGTCACCGGTGGCCGGGCGGCCGGCCGCGAGGAGGTACGAGAGGTCTCCTGGATCTTCGCGGTCTCCCAGGTGACGGTCGTGCTCGTGCCTGCGCTCGCGCTCGTCCTGACCGCGTTCGCAGTCGTGGCGCTCGTGCTCCTGGCCGTCGTCGCGCTCGTCGTCCTCCTGCGTGACCGCCGTTAGTGCTCCGTTCCAGTACGGAGCACTAGAATCGGTATCGAACCGAACCGTGGGGCGTAGCCAAGCGGTAAGGCAGCGGGTTTTGGTCCCGCGATCCCAGGTTCGAATCCTGGCGCCCCAGCCATTTCACCCAGTCCCGTTCCAAGTCCGATGACCGACTCGACACTCGCAGCCGTGGTGATGGCCGGTGGGCTCGGCACGCGCATGCGCTCGACCGTGCCGAAGCACCTGCATCCGCTCCTCGGTCGGACGATGGTGGACTGGGTGCTCGAGGCAGCACGGCCAGTTGGCCCCGCGCCGCTCGTCGTGATCGCCTCGCCGGAGAGCCGCGACGCATTCGGCGAGGTGCAGGTTGCGGTGCAGGAGCGAGCGCTCGGAACCGGCGACGCCGTTCGCTCGGCCCGTGAGGCCGTCGGGAGCGGGGCGGAGAGCGTTCTTGTGCTCTCCGGCGACACGCCGCTCCTGACCGCGGAGCTGCTCCAAGCGCTCGTCGACACCCACCGGCGCGAGCAGGCCGCCACGACCATCCTCTCATTCGAGCCGGCGGACGTCCGCTCCTACGGCCGCATCGTTCGGGCGCCCGACGGAACTGTGCAGGCGATCGTCGAGGCGATCGACGCGACGCAGGAGCAGCTCGAGCTCCGCGAGTGCAACTCCTCGATTTACGTCTTCCGCACCGAGCTCCTCTGGCCCGCGCTCGAGCGGCTCGAGCCGCACAACGCGCAGGGCGAGCTCTACCTCACTGATGCGGTTCGCGACCTCGTCGAGCGCGGCGAGCGCGTCGTCGCGCACGTCGCCGCCGACCCAGCCGAGGCCGCGGGCGTGAACACGCGCGCCGAGCTGGCGGCCGCTGCTGCCGCCCTGCGCGACCGGATCAACCTTGCACACATGCTGGCGGGCGTCACGATCACCGATTCCGCATCGACGTGGATCGACCCTGACGTCGAGCTCGAGGTGGACACCGTCGTTCATCCATTCACGGTGCTCCGCGGCGCGACGCGCGTCGCCGCCGGGGCTGAGATCGGCCCGCACGCCGTGGTCATCGACGCCGAGATCGGCGCTGAGGCAGTTGTCGGGCCCTTCTGTTACCTTCGGCCGGGCACGGTCCTCGGGCCGCGCGCGAAGGCCGGCACGTTCGTGGAGCTCAAGAAGTCGACGATCGGCGAAGGGACAAAGGTGCCGCACCTTTCCTATATCGGAGATGCCGAGATCGGGGAGGGATCGAACATCGGGGCAGGGACGATCACGGCGAACTTCCCGCACAGGCCGGGGCAGCCGAAGGGCAAGACGACGATCGGCGACAACGTCCGTGTCGGCGTCGACACTCTGTTCGTTGCTCCGGTCACTGTTGGCGACGATGCGTGGACGGCGGCGGGTGCCGTCGTCACAGACGACGTCCCCGACAACGCACTCGCCGGCTTCCCGCCGAAGCAGGTCAACAAGGAGGGCCGCGGTGGAAAGCGGAACGATTGAGCAGGCGCTCCCCGGCCTGGAGCTCGCGGCTCCGCGTACGGAGATGAAGGTCGGCCACGCCATCGCACTGACGCCGCAGAAGCGGCTGATGGTGTTCTCCGGGCGCTCGCACCCCGAGCTCGCGGGCAGGATCGCAGAGCAGCTCGAGGTCGAGCTCGGCGAGGTCGAGCTGGAGACGTTCGCCAACGGCGAGTCGTACTGCCGCTACGTCGAGTCGATCCGCGGGGCCGACATCTTCATCGTCCAGACCGGCAGCGAGCCGGTCGACCGCAACCTGATGGAGCTACTGATGATGATCCAGGCGGCGCGGCTAGCGTCCGCGAAGCGGATCACGGCGGTCGTTCCGCTTTACCCGTACGCCCGGCAGGACCGCAAGGCCAAGCCTCGCGAGCCCATCTCGGGCCGCCTTGTCGCCGACATGCTGCAACTCGCCGGCGCCGACCGGGTGCTGACGATGGACCTGCACGCCGGCCAGCTTCAGGGCTTCTTCACGATCCCGGTCGATCACATGACCGCGCTGCCGCTCTTCGCACGCCACTTCAGGGACATGGGGCTCACCGGCGACGGCGTCGTCTCGGTCTCGCCGGACGCCGGTCGCGCGAAGCTGGCCGTTCGCTTCGCCGAGATGATAGAGGCGAACTTCGCGATCATGCACAAGACGCGGCCTGCGCACGACGCCGTCGAGGTCACTGAGGTCACCGGCCGCGTTGGCGACAAGGTCGTGATCGTCGGCGACGACGTGATCATGACCGGCGGCACGCTGCTCGCCAACGTTGCCGCGCTGAAGGAGAACGGGGCTCGAGACGTCTTCGTGTTCGCGACGCACGGCATCTTCTGCGGCGACGCGCTCGAGCGCTTCGCCAAGTCAGACATCACCGGGATCGTCGTCACGGACACCGTGCCGGTCGACCCGACGCGCCGCCCGCCGAACATGACCGTGCTGACCGTCTCGGGACTCCTCGCGGAGACGATCATGAACGTCTTCGCCGACGATTCGGTCTCAGCGATCTTCGGCGGGGAAAATCAACTCTTCTGATGCTGTTGCCGCGCAAGCTGCTCGGCCTGATCTACGTCGCCATCGGCGTCTTCGTCGCGGCATCGAAGGACTACCTCGAGAACCTCGACACGGTGAAGCGCGTCCTCTCGGCGGTGCTCGCGATCCTGCTCTGGCCGCTACTCCTGCTCGGCGTCGACCTGCACATCAAATAGTCGCCACAGGCTGGCTAGCTGGGAGGTCTTTGGCCGCCGAAGGCGGCCCTTCAGGGGTCTTCGCGCGATCGGGATCCGCTTTCGCGGATTCCGATCTTGCGCCAACAAGTAACAGACTAGGGTTGCGCTACAATCCGCCGCCGTGGCCGGCGACAGATTTCGTCT
>Ga0183260_10002517_pt1 | contig 15141 bp, 15 predicted proteins | sample AntDrymUQ4972206_2_FD_129768 | JGI IMG/M metagenome (GOLD analysis project Ga0183260, IMG submission 129768) | Polar desert sand microbial communities from Dry Valleys, Antarctica - metaG UQ497 (22.06) (version 2) (version 2) | ecosystem: Environmental > Terrestrial > Soil > Desert | place... | reverse complement strand
GGGCTCTCGTCGGCCACCTCCGGCCGGTCGTAGAGGATGATCGGCGACGACAGGACAGTGGTGTCGTCACCGGCGTCACCGATCAGCACCGGGAACGCGTTGAGGTTCTGGCACGAGGCGACGGCGCCGCGCGCGAACTCGGGTGGCTCGAGGGAGGAGAGGAACGCGGCGCCGTGCGCATGCAGCAACACGTTCACGCCGACCAACGCGTGGCGGTTTGCTTCATCGCGTCGGTGCCCCGCGTCCCCCCACTCGGTGATGTTCTCCACGCGCACCCGGAGACGCCGCAGCGGGTACGGCCCCGGAACGTCTTCCACCACGGTGCGGATGACACCGTCGACCGGCCACCGCTCGCGGACCACCCGGCCCCGGTCGCCGAGCGCTTCGACTTCCCGGAACGCGGAGGCGCTGAACGGCGTGTCCCTGGCCCCGACGGTCGCCATGTCGACGCCGGTGACATCGACCGCGTGCTCCACCGCTTCTTCCCACGTCGCCCAGCGACGGCCGTCGACATCGAGGTGGGCCACCGGGGCGAAGCCGTCGGGCCCGGCCGCAGCCACCGTGCGCGCCTGGACCTGGAGGAAGCGCACTTGGACGTCGACCGTCGCCGCGCCGCGGACCTCGGCGATCAGCTCCGTCTGCTGCTCCCACGTCTCCGACCCGTCGACTTCGGCGAAGCGGCGAGGGGCGAGGACGCCGAACTGCCACCGCACCTGGTTCTTCGCGGCCGACGCGCGGTACGGGTACAGCACGTACCCCTCGTAGAGCACCGCGTCGGCGACTCGGCCAGCGCGCTCGAAGGCCTCGGCCGTCGAGCGCACCGACGGCGACGCCGTGCTCATGCCCCCGCCTCCTTGAGGAGCATCTCGAACGCGTCGTCCCACGACGGGATGGCGCGCTCGGCCTTGAAGCGGGTGAGCTCGTCGATCGTCTCCCGGCGCAGGCGGATCCAGCCGCTGTTCGGGAAGTACATGTCCATCAGATCGCGCCACACCTTCGCCGGCATCGGATAGTGGGCGTCGACGTGCCAGGCCACGGGCTGGACGACGACGATTCCGTCACGCCGGGCGAGCACGGTGCCGCTGAACAGCAGCGTCAACGGGACGTCACCGTCATCGAGGGCATGGAGGTACTTCGCCGCGGCCACCTCGAAGTCGTAGGTGCACGTCACCGGCAGATCGACCTCGCGGCGGCCGCTGAACCCGGGGAGCAGCGCCGACGCGTGCGTCCAGAGGAACGGCCGGACGGTGTCGCCCCACTGCGGCTGGTCCCCGAACAGCTCGAGCAACCGGGCCTGCTCGTCCGGTGAGTAACGGCGGCGCTGCGGCTCGATCTGGATCTGCGCCCGGAGGGCGATGGCGTGGATCGGGTCACCGCTCGGCTCGCTGAGCGCGAGCCGAAAGATCAATGTCGGCACGGCGGCGTACGGCTCGGGCCGCACGTCGAGCACCTCGATGGCGAGCTCGCTCATCGAGAGCGCGCCCCGAGGTCGCCGAAGAAGGCCTCCAGCGCATCCTTCGCCTCCCGCCCGCCGTCGAAGCCCTTCCAGAGCCGGCGCATCTGCCCGACGAGCTCGTAGCACGCGTCGATGGGGACGATGAACGCATCGTGATGTTCGTCGCTCCACCTCACGAGCAGCGCCTCCACGTCGGCGCAGAGCGTGCCGAGCAGCGGGTTGCCGGCAACCAGGTCGTCCCACGCGCCCAGCTCGAGCAGTGACTCGGTGGCGCCGGCGGGGCTCGGGTAAAAGGCGGTGACCTTGCCGAGGGCCGAGTTGTGGAAGAAGAACGCCACGCTGACGGGGATCTGGAACGAACCCCATGTCCCGCTGGCCATCGTGAAGTCGGCGATCTCGGCGTAGCGATCGGGCACGGCGCGATAGCGGCCGCCGGCGGCACCGTCGGTGGTGAACAGCATCCAGCAGCCCCGGCACGTACACATGAGGTTGCGGACCTCGACGTTGACGACGTGCTCGTGGTCGTCGGGGATCTTCTCGTTGCACATCTCGCAGCGCTCGCCGGGACGGGGCCGGGGTGGGGCACGGCGGATTCGCTCGAGGATCGCCAGGGGGTCACGACCTCGCTGCGGATCGAGCAGCGTCATCGCAAGGCCACCGGCTTGCGGGTCAGTTCGACTTCGAAAACGGGCGCCGTCGGGGGCGTCTCGTCGACGACGTTGATGTGGACGATCTCGGGCGCCGCCCGCTCCAGCGCCTCCTTCACGGCCAGTTGGAGCGTCACCGACGACGACGGGCAGCCGTCGCAGCTGCCGAGCATCCGCAAGTCGATCACGCCGCGCTCCTCGTCGATGCCGAGCACCTCCACGTCGCCGCCGTGGGACGCCATGTAGGGACGCACCGAGTCGATCGCCGCGGCGACGCGCTGCGCGAGGTCCGAAGGGTGCAGCCCGTGGAGCACGAGCAGGCTGGCGATCAGGTCGTCGTCGACCAGCCGCGCCGCGTCTTCGTCGCCGACGAGGTCGAGGACCCGCGCCAGCCCGCCCCCGTACAGGTCGGTGACGAGGCTGACGCTCTCCTCGACGAGCTCCCAACTGCGCAGGTCGAGGGTCGAGCGGAGCTGATCGAGGAGCGCCTCCAATCGGTCGCCGACGGCGCGCAGGTCCTCGGCGACCTCATCCGTCATGGTCGGCGAGGCCTGCAGGGGAATGGCTTCTCTTCAACACCTTGCCGTTGCCGAGGTACATGTGCACGCCGCACGGCAGGCACGGGTCGAAACTGCGCACCGTACGCATGATGTCGATGCCCTTGAACTTGTCGACCGGGTTCTCCTCGAAGATCGGTGTGTTCATCACGGCGTCCTCGTACGGCCCCGGCGTCCCGTAGGAGTCACGGGGGCTGGCGTTCCACGGGGTCGGCGGATACGGGTGGTAGTTGGCGATCTTGCCGCCCTTGATGACCAGGTGGTGGGAGAGGACGCCGCGGACCGCCTCGGTGAAGCCGCAACCGATGCCCTCGTCGGGCACCTCGAACGACTCCCACGTCTTGGTGTGCCCGGCCCGCACCTCGGCCAGCGCCTTCTCGGCGAAGTGCAATGCGGACGCGGCGGCGTACGCCTGGAAGTACGTCCGCGCCCGGTTCCGCTCGATGGCGTTGGACCACTGCGGGATCTTCCACTCGAACGTGACCTCGGGCTTCAGCGCGGTGCGCGGGAGGTTGATCTGCACGCTGTGGCCCGTCGCCTTCACGTACCCGATGTCGACCAGCCCGGACAGCGCCGTCGACCACAGTCTGGCGATCGGCCCGCCGCCCGTGTCGAGCGCGAGGTACGACTCGCCGTCGTACCAGCGCGGCGACATGACCCAGCTGTACTTGTCGTCGAAGTCGCGCTTCTGCGGCTGCGGGTTGGTGTGCTGGTTCCACGGGTGCCGGCGGTCGACCGGATTGCCGAGCGGGTCCTTGGCGACGAACATCTCCTGGTCCTGCCAGTCGCCATAGAACGACGAACCGAGCAGGATGCGGATGCCGAGGTTGATCTCAACCAGGTCGTTCGTGACCAGTTGGCCGTCGACGACCACGCCGGGCGTGACGTACATCGCCCGCCCCCACTCCGTCATGTCCTTGTACTCGAAGTTGCACACGTCCGGGTCTTGGAACGCGCCCCAGCAACCGAGGAGCACCCGCCGCCGCCCGACTTCCTCGTAGCCGGGCAGCGCCTCGTAGAAGAAGTCGAACAGGTCGTCGTGGAGCGGCACGACGCGCTTCATGAACTCGCAGTAGCGCATCAGGCGGGTGATGTAATCCGTGAAGAGCTGAATCGTGGCGACGGTGCCGACGCCGCCGGGGTAGAGCGTCGACGGATGGACGTGGCGGCCCTCCATCAGGCAGAACATCTCGCGGGTGTACCGGCTCACCTGCAGCGCCTCGCGATAGAAGTCGCCGGAGAACGGGTTGAGGGCGCGCATGATGTCGCCGATCGTGCGGTATCCGTGCGCGTCGGCGTGGGGGGCTTCGGTCCGGTTCGCCTGCTCGAGCACGCCGGGATTGGTCTCGGCGACCATCTTCTCGCAGTAGTCGACGCCGACCAGGTTCTCCTGGAAGATGTTGTGGTCGAACATGTACTCGGCGGCCTCGCCGAGGTTGACGATCCACTCGCCGAGATGGGGCGGCCGGACGCCGTACGCCATGTTCTGCGCGTAGCAGGAGCACGTGGCGTGGTTGTCTCCGCAAATGCCGCAGATGCGGCTCGTGATGAAGTGCGCGTCCCGCGGGTCCTTGCCCCTCATGAAGATGCTGTAGCCGCGGAAGATCGACGACGTGCTCTGGCACTCGGCGACCCGGCCCTGCCCGAAGTCGATCTTCGTGTAGATCCCGAGACTGCCGACGATCCGGGTGATCGGATCCCAGGCCATGTCGACGAGGTTGCCGCTCTGACCGTCGGCGGCCGTTTGTGGTTGACGGGTCGTGGTGGTCACAGTGCTACTTCCAGTCCTTCGTGTGGCCGGTGAGCAGTCGATTGCCGCGCTGGCGCCACTTCGGTTCCTTGTCGACCGTCTTCGCCGTGATCCCCCGCAGGCCACGGATCAATGAGCCGTACATGCCGCTCGCCACCGTCGAGACGTGGGCGCCCGGTGGCTCGTCCATGAAGGGCATGAACTTGTCGGGGAAGCCCGGCATCGTGCATCCGATGCAGATCCCACCGACGTTCGGGCAGCCGCCGACGCCGTTCATCCAACCCCGCTTGGGCACGTTGCACTTGACGACGGGGCCCCAGCAGCCGAGCTTGACGATGCACTTCGGCGAGCCGTATTCGGTGGCGAAGTCGCCCTGCTCGTAGTAGCCGGCCCGGTCGCACCCCTCGTGCACCGTCGCCCCGAACAGCCACTGCGGCCGCAGCGCCTCGTCGAGCGGGATCATCGGCGCCTGGCCGGTCGCCTGGTACAGCAGGTACAGCAGCGTCTCGGACATGTTGTCCGGATGCGCCGGGCAGCCGGGGATGCACACGATCGGGATCCCCGCCTTGGACTTCCAGTCCCAGCCGAGGTAATCGGGGACGCCCATCGCGCCGGTGGGGTTTCCCGCCATCGCGTGGATCCCGCCGTACGTGGCGCACGTGCCGACGGCGACGACCGCCAGCGCCTTCGGTGTCAGCCGGTCGAGCCACTCGCTGGTCGTCATCGGTTGGTCCGTCTCGGGGTTGTTGCCGAACCCACACCAGTAGCCCTCGCTCTTGATCGCCTCGTTGGGGATCGACCCTTCGACGACGAGCACGAACGGCTCCAGTTCACCCCGGTCGGCCTTGAAGAACCATTCGAGGAAGTCGTCGGCCCCTCCGTTGGGCCCGCACTCGAAGTCGATCAGCGGCCAGTGCACGGCGATCTTGGGCAGCCCCGGGAGCGCGCTCAGCGCGATCTCCTCGATGCTCGGCTGCGTCGCCGCAGTGAGCGCGACCGAGTCGCCGTCACAGCTCAGGCCGGCGTTGATCCACAGGACGTGGATGACGAGTTCCTCTTCGGGAGCCTCGATCACGGACATAGGTGACCTCCTGCTGTCGAGCGCGCGGGCCCAAAGCGCTCCGGGCATCGTCCGCGCGCGCGGACGGGCTCGTCAATGAGTGGGTTTTCCACCTACTGGTCTCAGCGGGGAGCGGGCGGCGGCGACGGCCGCTTGTCCGATGCTGATGCCGCCGTCGTTCGGCGGCACCTGCTGGTGGACGAGCACCTCCACGCCGGCGGCGCTGATCCGCTCCTCGACGATCTCGCTGAGGCGCGCGTTCTGGAACACCCCGCCGCTGAGGGCCGCGGTCCGCACCCCGTGCTGCCGGGCGAGCCCGATCGCCATGTCGGCGGCCGCCCGACCGATCGCCTCGTGGAAGCCGGCCGCGACCACCTCGACGGACGCACCCGCGGCGTGATCCGCCATCGCGGCCCGGATCAGCGGTCGGGGGTCGAGCACGAGCTGTCCGCCGGCCTCGTCGATGCCGGTGGGGTACGTCGGCGCCGAGGTTCGGGCGACTCGTCGGGCCGCCGCCTCGAGCGCGATGGCCGCCTGGCCTTCGTACGTGGCGACCGAACGCAGGCCGATGAGGGCCGCCAGGGCGTCGAACAGCCGACCCATGCTGGTCGTGACGGGCCCGACCCCGCGCGCCGCGAGCGCGGCGACGGCATCGCGCCGCTCGTCGTCGAAGGAGGTCCCGAGCCCGGCGGCACCCGCCCACGCCGTCGCCATCCGCCATGGCTCGCGGACCGCGGCGGCGCCGCCGGGCATCGTCACCGGTGCCAGGTGCCCGATCCGCTCGAAGGTGCGGAGGTCGGCGATGAGGAACTCCCCGCCCCAGAGCGTGCCGTCGGTGCCGTAGCCCAGGCCGTCGAAGGCGATGCCGATCACGGGGTCGGTGCGGCCGTGCTCGGCCAGGCACGATGCGATGTGGGCGTGATGGTGCTGGACCGGGCAGGGCTCGAGGTCGAGGTCGACGGCGAACTTGGTGGAGAGATACTCCGGGTGCAGGTCGTGGGCGACGATCTCGGGCCGGACGCCGCACAGGTGGCACATGTGATCGACCGCCTGCAGGAAGGAGCGGTAGGTCGCCAGGTGCTCGAGGTCGCCGATGTGGTGGCTGGTGACGACGATGTCGTCGCGGGACACCGCCACCGTGCTCTTCAACTCGGCCCCCACCGCGAGGATTGGTCGCCCGCCGGCGACCGGGAGGACACGCGGTTCGGGGGCGTACCCGCGCGACCGGCGCAACATCTGGATCGTGCCGTGCCGGCCGACGCGGGCGACGGAGTCGTCGCAGCGGATGTTGATCGGGCGGTCGTGGACGAGGAGGCCGTCGACCATCGGCCCGAGGCGCGCGACGGCGTCGTCGTCGGCGTAGGCGATGGGCTCGTCGGTCAGGTTGCCGCTCGTCATCACGAGCGGGCGGTCGAGCGCCGCCATCAGCAAGTGGTGGAGCGGCGAGTAGGGGAGGATCAGCCCCAGCTCCGGGAGGCCCGGCGCGACGCCATCGGCGACGGGCGCCGCGGCACGGCGCGGTGCGAGCACGATCGGCCGGCGGGGGGACTGCAAGGCGTGTGCGGCGACCGATCCGAGCTCGCACAGCTCCTCGGCCGCGGCCAGATCGGCGACCATCACGGCGAACGGTTTGTCGTCGCGCGACTTTCGCCGGCGCAGCTCAGCCACCGCTGCTTCGTCCGTCGCATCGGTCGCCAGGTGGTACCCGCCGATGCCCTTGATCGCGATGATCCCTCCGCGGCCCAACGCGGCGATCGCCTTCCGCAGCGCGTCGTCGCCGTCGCCGTCGCCGCTGCCGTCCGGGCGCCACCAGCGCAGGCGCGGCCCGCACTCCGGGCACGCGTTCGGCTGCGCGTGGAACCGCCGGTCGGCCGGATCGTCGTACTCGGCGCGGCAGGCCGTGCACATCTGGAACCCCGCCATCGTCGTGGCCGGCCGGTCGTACGGCACCGACAGCACGATCGTGTACCGCGGCCCGCAGTCGGTGCAGTTCGTGAACGGGTACCGGTACCGGCGGTCCGCCGGGGCGTCCACCTCGGCCAGGCAGGCGTCGCACGGGGCGGTGTCGACGCTCACCGGTACCGTTCTCGCTCCGCCCTCCACCGTGGCGACGATCTCGAAGCCGGTCACGCCGACGGGAGCGATCGGCGTCACCTCGACCGACGACACGATCGCCAGCGACGGCGGGTCGTCGACGATGCGTCGGCAGAGGTCGTCGACCGCCGGCTGGGGACCCTCGACCTCGATGACGACGCCGGCACTATCGTTGAGCACGAAGCCGTTGAGGCCGAGCTGGACCGCCTGGCGGTACACGAACGGTCGGAACCCCACGCCCTGCACCGTCCCGTGCACGACGATGCGCCGGCGCGTGACCGTTGTGCTCAACAGATGCGGGGGAGCGGATCCCCGACCAGCATGTCGACGATGCGGGTGCCGCCGAAGGCCGTCAGCAGCACGACGATGCGCGGCGGGTCGGCGCGGATCTCACCGATGACCGCCCCGGCGCGCCCGAGCGGATGGGCGTGCAGGGCGCCAAGCGCGGCGTCGGCCTGATCGGGCGGGACGACGGCGATCAGTTTGCCCTCGTTGGCGACGTAGAGCGGATCGATGCCGAGGAGGTCACAGGCACCGTTCACCGCGGGTTCGATCGGCAGCTTCGCCTCGTCGAGCACGACCGCGAGACCGCACGCCTGGGCCAGCTCGTTGCACACCGTGCCCACGCCGCCACGGGTGGGGTCGCGCAGCCAGCGGGTCTGCGGAGCGGCGCGCAGGAGCTCGTCCACGAGCCCGCCGAGCGGCGCCGAGTCCGAGTTGATCTGGGCGTCGAGGGCAAGGTCGCCGCGGGCCAGCATCACGGCCATGCCGTGATCGGCGATCGTCCCCGACACGAGCACGATGTCGCCGGGTCGCACGAGGTCAGGCGCCAACCTTCGACCGGGCGGGATCACGCCGACCCCGGCGGTCGTGATGTACAGCCCGTCGGCTGCGCCCCGATTGACCACCTTCGTGTCGCCCGAGACGATGGTCACCCCGGCGGCGGCGGCCGCGGTGGCCATGTCGCCGACGATGGCTCGCAGCTCCGCCATCGCGAAGCCTTCCTCGATCACGAACGCCGCGGTCAGCCACTGCGGTCGGGCCCCGAGCATGGCGAGGTCGTTGACCGTCCCGTGCACGGCGAGGTGGCCGATCGACCCGCCGGGAAACGTCCGCGGCTGGACGACGAACGAGTCGGTGCTGAACGCCAGCCGATCACCGCCGGGCACGGTCAGGGTGGCCGCGTCGGCGAGCTCTTGGAGCGCCTCGTTGGCGAACGCTTCCAGGAACACCGATTCGACGAGGGTGGCGGACGCCTTCCCGCCGGCGCCATGGGCCAGCGTGATCACCTCGTCCGTCAAGCGCGGCCGCCGCCGCCGGAACGCCTCGATGCGCGCGAGGACGGCGGACTCGCTGACGTCCCGGCCGGTGGATGTCACCGGCCCGTCACCGGGGCGCTCGGGGCGCCGAGGGCCCGCCGCACCGCCTCCCACAACGCGAGCGTCACGGCCGCCTGAACCTCCTGGACGCGGTGCACGCTGTCCGCAGCCACGACGATGCAGTGGTCGACGTCCGGCGAGACCGCCATCTGTCCGCCGTCGAAGCCGGCGAGGCCGACGGTGAGCAGGCCGCGGCGGCGCGCCTCGCCGAAGGCGGCGAGCACGTTCTCGGAGCTGCCGCTCGTCGAGACGCCGAACGCGATGTCCCGCTCGCCGCCGTAGGCGATGAGCTGGCGGGAGAACACGATGCCGAACCCGACGTCGTTGCCGAGGGCCGTGACCACGGCCTCGTCGGCGAGTGAACGGGCGGGCAACGGGTGCCCTTCCAACGGGCTCATGAACAACGCCGCCGCGCCCGCCGCGTCGGTCGCGCTACCGCCGTTGCCGAACGTGAAGAGCCGGCCGCCGGCGGCGAAGCGGGTGGCCATCGCGTCCGCGGCACGAGCGATCACGTCGGCTTGGGTCGACAGCGTGACGGACCGCAGCTCGGCGCTCTGTCTCGCCTTCGACTCGGCCGATCGGGCGAGGTCGGCGAGCAAGGCGGGCGCATCGCGTTCTTCGCTCTCGATGAAGGGGTACAGGAAGTCGGTCATCTCGACTCGTCCACGATCGAGATGGCCGTGCCGGCGTGGACGAGGACGAGGTCTCCGCAAGCGACGGTGTCGACGAGCGACGTGTCGACGTGCTCCATTCGGCCCGCGGTGCGTACCGTCGCCGTGCCCGCACCGACGTCGACGACCTCGGCGACGCCGGCCTCGTCAGCACACGTGATGCACACCTCGGCCGCGTCGTCCGGTTGCTCCTGCAGCAGACCGGGGTGCTCGAAGCACACGTGCGTCAGTTCCCAGAGCAGGTGGTAGACGAGGACAACGGTGCCGTCGTACATGGCCCGAGCCGGATCGCCGTCGCGCCACAGCACGTGGGATGCCGCGCCGGCCGCAGGGCGTTCACCGGCGCCGATCCAGATGGTCGACACGCCCCATGACGCGGCGCGCCGGAGCACGGCGTTCACGCGGCGATCGCCGTCGGCATCCAACACTGTGATGACGTCACCGGGCACCACGAGCGACCGAAGTGCATCCACTGCATCGTCTCCCGCTCCGGTGATCGCCGCCGCCGGCAGCGCCCGCTTGCCCATGATGACCGGGTGCACGAACTCCACCGCGACATGCTGTGCGTGCTGGGGCGCACCCGGCGCCCAGCACCAGAGCGTCGCCCCGGCCGCGAACCGACGGGCGAGCGCGAGCGAGGCGGTGGCGAGGTCGGCCGCCAACGGGCCCAGCACCTCGTCCCCTTCGAAGTGCTCGGTCATCGCCCTCCTCGAAATATCTCGCCAGGGTGAATCGACCCTACTCCTTGACGCGACCGCCGGTGCCGGGCTAGCAACGAGTTCGGGGATCACGGCACATGGGGGTGCGCGGGATGGTCAAACCGGCGGACGGTGGGCGATGTCAGTTCGCCGCGACGGCACCACGCCACTTCATCTACCCCGCCCTGCTGTTGCTGCTGGCTGAGGAACCCCGCCACGGCTACCGTCTTGTCGACGCGGCCCTGCGACTCGGGTTCGGGCCCTTCGATCGTCCCAGCATCTATCGCGCGCTGGCGGAGCTCGAGGCCGACGGGTTGCTCCGATCGTGGTCGACGACATCGACGGCTGGTTCGAACCGTCACGTGTACGGGATCACCGAGCAGGGTCAGGCGACACTGGCGGCCTGGATGGAGGTCATCGAGGAAGTGCGCGGGCTGCTGTCGGCGGTGCTCAAGCGTTACGACTCGATCCTCGACGCGCCGCCGAACGCCGACGTCGAACCCGACCTCGACCAGCACTGATCGCCCCCACCGCACGGCAGCGTCCTGCATGGCCGGGGCCGTCGCCAACGGGCCCGACCAAGGGTGGTGGTTGACCGCCGCCCGCTACTTCGGGCCGTGCCGGCCCTGGTCGTGGGCGTGGTCCTGGGATTGAAGGTGGCTGAGGGCGGCGAGCACGCGGCGGTGGTCGGCGGGCTGGGGGAGGAGTCGGAGCTTGGTGAAAATGGCGGCGACGTGGGATTCGACGGTCTTGGCGTTGATGAACAGGTGCTGGGCGATGGCCTGATTGGAGCGTCCCTCGGCCACGAGAGCCAGGACCTCCCGTTCTCGGGGCGACAGCGGATCGACTGGAGTGCGGTGCCATCGGCGTTCGAGCAGCCGGTTGACGATCTCGGGGTCGACGGCGGAGCCGCCGCCGGCCACTCGTCGTAGGGCGTCGGCGAATTCGGCGATGTCGGAGACGCGTTCTTTGAGGAGGTAGCCGACGCCGCCGGCGTCGCCGGAAAGGAGCCGTACGGCGTAACGGGTCTCGAGATGTTGGGAGAGGACCATCACGCCGACGTGGGGGTGGTGGCGTTTGATGTCGATGGCGGCGAGGAGACCTTCGACGGTGTGGGTGGGGGGCATTCGGACGTCCACGACCACGACGTCGGGCTCGAGGCGGGACACGCAGTCGAGCAGGCGGTCCCCGCTGCCCAGCTCGGCGACGACCTCGAATCCGTTGTCCTCGAGTAGCCGGGCCAGGCCCTGGCGGACGAGGGCGGCGTCGTCGGCCAGGATCACGCGCATGGGATGTGGGCCACCAGTCGGGTTCCTTCACCGGGTGGGCTCTGGACGATCAGTCTCCCGCCGAGCGCCTCCACTCGGTCGGTGAGACCCTCCAACCCGGATCCGGGTCGCATAACGGCGCCTCCGGCGCCGTCGTCGGCCACCTCGACATCGAGTCGATGGTCGGACCGACAGGTCCGCACCACGGCGTGCGACGCTTGTGCGTGCTTGGACGCGTTGGTCAACGCCTCGGACACGACGTAGTAGGCGGCCACCTCGACGGGCGCGGCCAGGCGGCCCCCCGCGGCCAGCCGCAGCTCGACGGGTACTAGAGACCGCTCGGCCAGCGACTCCAGGGCCGCTTCGAGGCCCTCCTCGGTCAGGATTGGAGGGTGGAGTCCGGCGGCCAACTCGCGCAGCTCGCTCAGGGCATGGTTGAGCTCCTCGGAGGCGTCGGTCAGCAGACCAGCGAGGGAGGGGTCGCCGTCGGCGCTGATCCGGTCGCGAGCCATGCGCAGCGCCATCGCGAGGGTGACGAGGCGCTGCTGGGCGCCGTCGTGGAGGTTGCGTTCCACCCGCTGCCGTTCGGCGTCGCCGGCCTCAACGATGCGGGCCCGGGAGGTCCGCACCTCTTCCAGCCGAGCCAAGACCTCCGCGTGGAGGTACTGGTTCTCCAGGGCGAGGCCGGCGGCGGCGCTCACGGCGTCGAGCAGGGCGGGGTCCTCCAGAAGGGCTCGGTCATGTAAGAGGGCACCCACCCGCAGGCCGTTCCGTTCGATCATCGTCGTCGCCCGATCGCCACCAGGGGGAGGGAGGAGCATGGTGGCTCCGCCGGCGTCCCGGAACCCGCCCGGATCGTCGTTCCAGTAGGCGATGTCGACGGTGGGGTCGCGGAGGGCCTTGGCCAGGGCCCCGCGCAGTTCGCCGTCGGGGCGGTCACCGAGCTCGACCACCAGAGTTCCGACGTCGGCGCGGGCCAGACGGCTGCGCAGCAGCCCAGCCAGGAAGGCGATCGGGATGGCCAGGATGGCGAGGTACTCGATGGTCTCCCAGGAGCGGGTCGGTGTCAGCGGGAGGCCGAGCTCGACCAGGTAGAACGCGGCCGAGATGGCGGCGTACAGCCACGCGGTGGGCAGAACTGGGACGAGCATGCGCCGGGTCGCCCGTGTCCCCCGATGCCAGTGGAAGGCGAGGGTGACGACGAAGGCCGCGATCGATAGCAGCGTCGCGATCTGCACGGCCCGTTCAGCCCACTGACCGGGCCCGTTCCGGCTACTCAATGCGAGCAGGTTCTCCGGGCACCCGTCGCAGCGGCCCACGTCGAGGAACGCAACGCCCGCCAAGATCACCACGTAGGCGCTGATCACGACGCCCCGTTCGAGCGTGGAGGAGATCCGGCCGCTGGGGAAGCCGACCGCCATGTGGCTGATAAGAGCAATCGGCGCGAGGACGAGGACCAGCCCGACGCTGAACACGGTTGAGCTGTCGCTGGTGAACACCAGCGCTCGTGCCAGCAGCCAGACGAGGCCGGCCGCCGTCATCAGCGGCCCCGTGCGGCTGTCGGGTCGCCTGGTCCAGCCGGCCAGGCCGGCGATCACGAACAGACTGCCGACCAGCAGCTCTTTGCCGACTTGGTACAGCGGAGCACCCGCGACCACGGCCGGCCTGGCGGCGACGCCAACCAGTGTGAGCGCCAGCACGGCCAGTCCGACCTGCAGGCGTGAACGAAGCAGGTTCATTGGCTGGTGGCGTCGAACAGCGCCGCCAAGGCCGGCCCGGATAGCTCGGCCTTGGGCACGAAACCCTGGGCGGGGCTGCGGCCTACCCGGCTGCCGTACTCAGAGGCGTTGCGGCTGGAGGTCAGGACCACCACTGGGGGGAAGTCGCCGAGGGCCAGTGACTCGGCCACGGCGAAGCCGTCGAGGTCGGGCAACTGCACGTCGAGCAGCACCAGCTGCGGCCGATGCTCCTGCGCCGCCGCGAGCGCCCCGGCGGCGTCGATCGCCTCGGCCACCACCTCAAAGCCGTCGATCTCAAGCATGCGGCGAGCCATGCCCCGGAATCCGGCATGGTCATCGACGATCAAGACGGTCGGCCTCACAGCGATGATCGTCGCACCCCGGGGCCGTCGCGGCTACGGGGTGAACCCTGAATCAGGGTTCACCCCGATGCTCCAGTGCCGCCGTCTACGTACCGTCGGATGCACGTCAACGCTCTCGGAGGACCACCATGGAAACCATCACCAGAACACCGCCGCCGACATCCGCACGGGTCGATGAGGCGGCTTCGCGGGTCGGTCTGAAGCGGTGGGGGTGGCGTGCCTTCGTGGCCGTCACCGCGGTCACGGCCGTCATCGGGCTGTTCTTCGCCGCCTCGATGGACCCGACCAGCGGGCCCTACGCCGTGGACGAGCGCTACCCGTTCGGCAGTGCGTTGCGGACCTGGCAGGTCACCGTCGGCTTCGACTGGATCGCCTACGCCATCCTCTTCGGCGCGGCCGGTTCCGCAGTTCGCCGGGCGCGCAGCCGTCCGCTGTGGGTCGCATTGGGTGTGAGCTTCGCCATCCTGTGGGTCCCTCATTTGGCGATCGGTGTCGCGTTCCTGGTGACAGGGTCCTGACCCCGACCGTGACCTTCAAGCAAACAGGCCTGACGAGGTCAGGAGACCAGAGCCACGGGACGATCGTCGACACCGGGGTCGTCGGCAGCACCCGGGCCTTGCTGGCCTGGTCGGGTCTGGTTGCCGTATATACGGTCCTGAGCTTCGGTGGCCCCCTCCTCTGGGCCGTGCCAGAGGATCGGCTCTATACCTACTCCAACGCCGCATTCGCCCTCCTTCAATACGGCGCCATCCTCGTCGTCCTCCTGGTGATCGCCCGACCCGGAGGTCTACGAGAGACGCTCGCGCTCACGCCTCCAGCGTCCTGGAAGCGCGCCGCTGCGATCGGGCTGCTCCTGTTCGTGGGCATGATCGCCCTGCTCGCGATCCTCGACCCACTCCTGCATGCAGGCGATGCTCAGAACCTGGCCTCCGAGTGGGATCCGACTCGGGTCATCCCATTCGCGATCAACGCTGCGGTGATCGCCCTCATCGCCCCCGTGGTCGAGGAGCTCTGGTTCCGAGGTCTGGGCCTCACGCTCCTCCAGCGCTACGGGACGACCGTCGCCATAGTGGTCACAGCCGGCACCTTCGCCTTGATGCACGGCCTCGTGGAGATGTTGCCGATCGCCGCCGCCTTCGGTCTGGGCCTGGCCTACCTACGCAGCCGCACCGGAAGCATCTTTCCCGGGATCGTTGTCCACGTCCTCGTCAACACGCTCGGCGTCGCCGCGACAACGCTGGGGTCGTGACTTCCGGTGCCATACCTCGACATGCGTACCCGAACACGCAGCGGCCGAGGACGGCCGACCCTCAGCTAGAAGAACCGGCGGCGTCGACCCGGCGCGTCCGGTGGACAAGACGGCGCAGGACACCGCGTGGGCCATCGACCTTGCGCGCCGAGCGATCGACGCAGTCACCGGCGAGCTCTCAACGGGTTGATCGAATTGGGATCGGCTCCAT
>Ga0183260_10002516_pt1 | contig 15143 bp, 12 predicted proteins | sample AntDrymUQ4972206_2_FD_129768 | JGI IMG/M metagenome (GOLD analysis project Ga0183260, IMG submission 129768) | Polar desert sand microbial communities from Dry Valleys, Antarctica - metaG UQ497 (22.06) (version 2) (version 2) | ecosystem: Environmental > Terrestrial > Soil > Desert | place... | reverse complement strand
GGCCCGCACGCGCCGTCGACCAAGCGCATCAAGGCGGTCAAGCTGCAGTCGGTCGCCGGCGCGTACTGGCGCGGCGACGCCCAGCGCCAGCAGCTGACGCGTATCTATGGCACGGCGTTCTTCTCCAAGCAGGATCTCGCAGATTTCCTCGAGCGCCTCGAGCAGGCCCGCGCGCGCGACCACCGCAAGCTCGGCAAGGAACTGCACCTGTTCATGTTCAGCGAGCTGTCGCCGGGCTCGCCGTTCTGGCAGCCCGCCGGGATGGCGATCTACAACGAGCTGTCGAAGCTCTGGCGCGAGGAGAACACGTGCCGCGGCTACCGCGAGGTCAAGACGCCGATCCTCTACGACGTCGAGCTGTGGAAGCAGTCGGGCCACTGGGACAAGTACGCCGAGAACATGTACTTCACCGAGGTCGAGGACCGCCCGATGGGCCTCAAGCCGATGAACTGCCCGGCGCACATCCAGCTCTACTCCGACGAGCGCCACTCCTATCGTGATCTGCCGATCCGCTACTCCGAGCAGGGCCTCGTCCACCGCCACGAGCCGTCGGGAACGCTGCACGGCCTGCTGCGTGTGCGCCACATCACGCAGGACGACGCCCACATCTTCTGCACCGAGGAACAGATCCGCGACGAGGTCGTCGGCTGCCTGGAGTTCGGCTTCTTTCTCTATGACCTGTTCGGCTTCGAGCCGCGCCTTGAGCTCTCGACGCGGCCTGAGAAGCGGATCGGCTCAGACGAGATGTGGGACCGCGCGGAGGCGGCGCTGCAGGACGCGCTGGACTCAAAGGGCCTCTCGTATGAGATCAACGCCGGCGACGGCGCCTTCTACGGGCCGAAGATCGATCTGCACATGACCGACTCGATCGGTCGATCGTGGCAGCTGGGCACCGTCCAGCTGGACTACTCGATGCCCGAGCGCTTCGGCCTGGGCTACACCGGCCGCGACGACGAGGATCACCGGCCGGTGATGATCCATCGCGCGCTGCTGGGCTCCTTCGAGCGCTTCATCGGCATCCTCATCGAGCACTACGCGGGCGAGTTTCCGATCTGGCTGGCGCCGGTACAGGCGATCGTGCTGCCGATCGCCGATCGCCATCTCGACGCAGCGCAAGGCGTGCTCGACGAGCTCCACGGCGCCGGCCTGCGCGGCGAGCTCGACGACCGCACCGAATCGATCGGACGCAAGATCCGCGACGCCGAGCTGCGCAAGGTCCCGTACATGCTCGTCGTGGGCGACCGCGAGGCAAAGTCGGGCTCGGTCGCCGTGCGCGAACACGGCAAGGGCGACGCAGGCAGCGTCCCCGTCGGCGAGTTTGTTGCCACGCTCCACGAGCAATACTCACGACGAAGCGCCTGAGACGGATATACTCGCGACCGTTGACCTTGACTCAGCCATTCCCGCCGCGTCCGCTCTCCGCTTGACGCGCGCCACCATCAGAACCTTCAGGCACTTTCACTAGTGCCGGTTCCCCGCAGATTTGACCGTCGCCCGCCCGAGCGCGATTCGACGAGGACCAACGAGCGCATCCGCGTGCCCGAGGTTCGCCTGATCGACGAGCATGGCGAGCAGATCGGCGTCATGCGCACCGACGACGCGCTGCGCTACGCGATGGATCGTGATCTCGATCTCGTCGAGGTCGCTCCCGAGGCCCGCCCGCCGGTCTGCCGCGTCCTGGACTACTCCAAGTACAAGTACGAGCAGGCCCAGAAGCTCAAGCAGGCGCGCAAGCATCAGCAGCAGATCACGATCCGCGAGATCAAGTTCCGTCCGAAGATCGCTGAGAACGACTACTCGACGAAGAAGGGCCACGTCGAGCGCTTCCTGCGTCACAAGGACAAGGTCAAGGTCACGATCATGTTCCGTGGCCGCGAGGTGACCCACCCCGAGCGCGGCGTGATGATCCTCGACCGGCTCGCGGAGGAACTGTCGGACGTCGGCGTCGTCGAGCAGCGCCCGCTGCAGGACGGCCGCAACATGACGATGATGCTCGGCCCGTCCAAGAGCGTGCTGAGTGGTGAGCTCGACGCCGCGGAGAAGGCGGCGCCGGCCGCGGAGGGCAGCGAGGAAGCAGAGGCCGCCGACACAAGCGCCGAAACCGCAGCCAAGCCTCAAAGCGCAAACAAGCCCGACGCCGACGATGACAGCAACGGCGCTGCGCCGGAGATCAATCCGTCCAAGATCTAGTGTCGTGACACGAGGGCCCGCCGGGTGGGCCGCGGAGCGTCTGCCATACTGACGCGTCGTTATGCCCAAGATGAAGAGCCATTCCGGCGCTAGGAAGCGCTTCAAGAAGACCCCGAAGGGCAAGGTCATCGGGCGTCATCCCTTCACGAGCCACATTCTCGAGAAGAAGTCGCCGAAGCGTAAGCGCCACCTCGGCAAGCCGGCCGTGATCAACGCTCACGACGCGCCACGCGTCAAGAAGCTGCTCGGAACGAAGACCGGCCGATGACCCGCGTCAAGCGCTCAGTTCACGCCAAGAAGAAGCGCCGCGCCACGCTCGAGCGCGCGAAGGGCTTCCGCGGCGAGGCCAACTCGAACTACAAGCGGGCCAAGGAAGCCGTCATGAAGGCGGAGGCCTACCAGTACCGCGACCGGCGCAACCGCAAGCGCGATTTCCGGCGGCTGTGGATCACCCGCATCAACGCTGCGGCGCGTGAGAACGGCATGACGTACGGGACCTTCATCCACGGCCTGCAGGTGGCCGGCATCGAGCTTGACCGCAAGGTGCTGGCCGACATCGCCGTTCGCGATCCCGAGACCTTCCGCCGATTCGTCGACGCCGCCCGCGAGGCGTCGGCCGCCTGACCGCGAAAGCCGACACAGACCCACCTCCCGGGCGTCGCTTCCTCTCAAGGAACGGCGCCCTTTTTGTGCAGCCATGACCATCACCTCCCAACACAACGAGAAGCTCAAGGAGATCCGCAAGCTCGCGCGGCGGCGTGAGCGCGATGCGCGCGGGCGCTTCGTCGCCGAGGGCGAGGATCTCGTCGCCGCGGCGGCCACGGCCGGCTGGCAGCCGCTGTCGCTGCTGGCGGCCGCCGGATCGGGCCTCGCCGGCGACGAGGTCGAGGAGTCGCTGCTCGAGGCCGTTTCCGGGCTTGCGTCGGGCGCGCGCACGATCGGGATCTACGACTCGCGCTGGGCCATGCCGGCGGGTCCATTGTGCGTCTACCTGCACGGCGTCGGCGATCCCGGCAACGTCGGCACGATCCTGCGCTCGGCCCTGGCGTTCGGCGCGTCGTCGGTGGTATTCGGCCCGGGCTGCGCCGATCCATTCGGGCCCAAGGCGGTGAGAGCATCGATGGGGGCCATCTTCGAGGTCCCGGTGGCGCGGGCGGAGGGCATCGAGGAAGTGCCGGGAGAGCGCGTGGCGCTCGTCGCCGGCGAGGGTGATGTGCTGTCCGGACCCACCGGGGGCAACATGGCGATCGTCGTCGGTGCCGAGCGCGAGGGCCTACCGTCCGAGGTCGTCGGCGCGTGCGATCGTGTTGCACATATCCCGATTGTGAGCGAGTCGCTCAATGTCGCGATGGCGGCGACCGTCGCTCTCTACGAGCTCACGCGGGGCGTGTCCGCCGATGACTGAGCAGCGGGCGATAGCGGTGGTGATAGCGAGGGCTGCTCACGCCCACGCGGACAGGGGTTTGCGCGTCCATAGGATGGCGCCCGCATGATCGAGCGCATCGCCGAGCTGAGGGCCGAAGCCGAGGCGGCGATCGCCGCCGCGAGCTCGAGCGCCGAGCTCGAACAGGAGCGCGTGCGCTACCTCGGACGCAAGGCCGAGCTGCCCAATGTCCTGCGCACGATCGCGCAGCTCGCGCCCGAGGTGCGCGGGCCGACCGGCAAGGCCGCCAACCAGGCGCGCCAGGCGCTCGACGCGCTGATCGCGCAGCGCGCGGGGCAGCTCGAGGCGAGCGAGCTCGAGCGGCGCCTGCAGACCGACCGCGTCGACGTCACGCTGCCCGGCCGCCCGCCGCAGCCGGTCGGCCGTCACCACCTGTTGACGGCCACGCGGCGGGAGATCGAGGACGTCTTCCTGGGCCTCGGCTTCAAGGTCGTCGAGGGGCCGGAGGTGGAGTCCGTCTACTACAACTTCGACGCCCTGAACTTCGACGTCACGCACCCGACGCGCGGGCGGGCGGACACGTTCTACGTCGATGACAACGTCCTGCTGCGCACCCACACGTCGCCGATGCAGCTGCGGGCGATGGAGCTCGAGCCACCGCCGCTGTACATCATCGTCCCCGGCCGCGTGTACCGGCGCGACTCCGATGCGACGCACACGCCGCAGTTTCACCAGATCGAGGGCCTCGCGGTCGACGAGCACATCACGCTCGCCGATCTGAAGGGAACGCTGCTGGCGTTCGCACGCGCGATCTTTGGGCCCGATCGCGAGGTGCGCCTGCGGCCGCATTTCTTCCCCTTCACCGAGCCGTCGATCGAGGTCGACGTGTCGTGCTTCATGGAGCACTCGGCGGGAGAGCGCTGCCGCGTCTGCAAGGACACGGGCTGGATCGAGATCCTCGGCGCCGGGATGGTCGACCCCAACGTCTTCGGCTACGTCGCGGAGTACGGCTACGAGCCCGAGCGCGTGCAGGGCTTCGCCTTCGGCATGGGCGTCGAGCGGATCGCGATGCTCAAGCACGGCGTGCCGGACCTACGCCTGCTCTACGACAACGACGTGCGCTTTCTGGAGCAGTTCGGATGACAGCTCGATGAGGGTCCCCGTCGAGTGGCTGAACGAGTACGTCGACTCCGGGCTGGGAGTGGACGAGCTCGCCGAGCGCCTGGCGATGACCGGCACCGAGGTCGACCGCGTGCTGCACCACGGCGTCGGTGAGCTCGGCGCGTTCGTCGTCGGGCGCGTGCTCGAGGTGGCGCAGCACCCCGATGCCGACCGGTTGTCCGTCTGCACCGTCGACGTGGGCGCGGGGGAGCCGTCGCAGATCGTGTGCGGCGCACCGAACGTCGCGGCCGGCCAGACCGTCGCCGTCGGCCGGCCCGGCGCGGTCATGCCCGACGGCACGAAGCTCACGAAGGCCACGCTGCGCGGCGTCGCGTCGGAGGGAATGATCCTCGCCGAAGACGAGCTCGCGATCGGGCCCGATCACAGCGAGACGATCGTGCTCGATGCCGACGGCCCATCCGGGGGGCAGGCGCCCCTGCGGCCGGGCCAGCCGCTTGCCGGCGTGCTGCCGATCGCCACCGAGGTGCTCGAGCTCGAGATCACGCCCAACCGGCCCGACTGCCTGGGCGTCTACGGCGTCGCTCGCGAGGTGCACGCGGCGACCGGCGCGCAGCTTGCGCGTCCACCGTGGGAGGAGGATCCCGGCTCGCTGCAGGGCGATCTGCCCGCTGAGATCCGCGTCGAGGCGGGCGACCTGTGCCCACGCTTCACCGCGCGCGTGTTCGAGGACGTCACGATCGCGCCGTCGTCGCTGTGGCTCAAGGCGCGCCTGACGGCCGCCGGGCAGCGGCCGATCAACAACGTCGTGGACATCACCAACTACGTGATGTTGCTGACCGGTCAGCCGCTGCACGCCTTCGATCTGGACCGCGTCGCCGGCAGCCGGCTCGTGGTACGGCGCGCGGGCGACGGCGAGGAGATCGTCACGCTCGACGGCCAGACACGCGTGCTCGACCCCGATGTCCTGCTGATCGCTGACGACGCCGGCCCGACGTCGATGGCGGGCGTCATGGGCGGCGAGCGCTCCGAAGTCCACGAGGGCACGACGCGCGTGCTCATGGAGGTCGCCACGTGGAGCGGCCCGAACATTCACGCGACGTCCTCGAAGCTCGGGCTGCGCAGCGAGGCCAGCGCGCGCTTTGAGAAGGGGCTCGCTCCCGAGCAGGCGATGGACGCGCAGGTCGTGGCGACGAAGCTCATGCTCGATCTCACCGGTGCGCGTTTGCTGCCGGGCACGATCGACGTGGGCGAGCCCGCGCCCGAGCCGCGCACGCTGCGCCTGCGCGAGCAGCGCGCCGGCGCGCTGCTCGGCGTGAACATCACGCGCTCGGAGAGCTCCTTGCAGCTCCAGCGCCTGGGCTTCGAGACCGTCGAGCGCGCGGACGGCCTGGATGTGACCGTGCCCTACTGGCGCCGCAACGACGTCTCCCGCGAGGCCGATCTCATCGAGGAGGTCGCGCGGCTGCACGGCGTCAACGATCAGCTACCGGCGACGCTGCCCAGCCGCCGTGGCGCGATCGGCGTGCTGACGCCGGCGCAGCGCTGCAAACGGCGCGCCGAGGATGCGCTCGTCGGCCGCGGACTGCACGAGATCGTCGGCTGGAGCTTCGAGTCGCCCGCCGTCGACGACGCACTGCGCCTGGCAGCGGACGATGTGCGCCGCCGTCACGTCGTGCTCGAGAACCCGATGAGCGAGGAGCAGTCGGTCATGCGCACGACGCTGCTGGGCTCGCTGCTCACCGTCGCGCGCCACAACGACGCGCGCGGGCAGGGCGTGCCGGGGCTCTTCGAATCCGGCCGGGTCTACCTCACCGGTGAGGCGCAGCTTCCCGACGAGCACCACGCCCTGGGCGCGCTCGTGCCGGGCGACGTCTTCGCCGCGAAGGGCTACCTCGAGGCGCTGCTGCGCGCGCTGCGCGTAGACGCGCTGTTCGAGTCGGCCGCGCAGCCGTTCCTGCATCCGGGCCGCAGCGCGCAGGTCCGCGCGGACGGCGAGCTCGTCGGCTGGCTCGGCGACGTGCACCCGCTCGTCGCCCGCGAGTGGGACCTCGAGCAGGTGGCGGCGTTCGAGGTCGACCTCGACGCCCTGATCGCGCACGCGGTGAGCGTGCCAGAGTACGAGGATCTCACGTCCTTCCCCGAGCTGCACGAGGATCTCGCGATCGTCGTCGACACCGACGTTCCCGCAGCCACCGTGCTGTCGACGATCCGCGCGGCGGGCGGCACGCTGCTGGCACGCGCCAAGGTGTTCGACGTCTACTCCGGCGAGCAGGTCCCCGAGGGCCGTGTGTCGCTCGCGATCGCGCTCACCTTCCGCGCGACCGACCGCACGCTGACCGACGAGGACGTCGCGCCGCTGCGCGAGCAGATCGTCGCGCGCGTGGCGGCCGAGCTGCGGGGTGAGCTTCGTGGCTGAGCCGACACGAGTACTGGTCGCGGGCGGCTCGGGCTACACCGGGGCGCTCGCCGCGCGCCTGATCGACCGCCATCCGCAGTTCGAGCTGGCCGGCGTGACGAGCCGTAGCGACGCGGGGCTCAAGCTCACCGACCTCTACCCCCACCACCGCGTCGACACCGTGCTCCGAACACTCGACCTCGACGATACCGGCGATGGCGACGTCGACGCCGCGATCGTCGCCTACCCGCACGGCGCGGCCGCGCCGGTCGTCGCCTCGCTGCGCGCGCGCGGCGCGCGCGTCGTCGACCTGTCCGCCGACTTTCGCCTGCGCGACCGCGCGTCCTACGAGCGCTGGTATGGCGAGCACGGTGCGCCCGAGCTATTTGGCACCGCCGTCTACGGCCTACCCGAGCTCTACGCCCGCCAGGTCGCCGTCGCCGACCTCGTTGCCAACCCCGGTTGCTTTCCGACCGCGACGCTGCTCGCGCTCGCGCCGATCGCGAGCTCGGGCACGATGATCGACGTCGTCATCGACGCGAAGTCGGGCGTGTCGGGCGCCGGTCGCGCGCCGACGCAGAAGACGCATTTCGTCTCGATCGACGAGAACGTCGTGCCCTACGGCGTCGGAGCCCACCGACACATGCCCGAGATCGACCAGGAGCTCGCCGTACTCGGTGCGCCGGTGACGGCGACGTTCACGCCCCACCTGATGCCGCTGGATCAGGGCGAGCTCGTCTCCTGCTATGTGACGACGAGTGAGCCCTGGAGCCAGGAGCGGCTGGACGAGGCCTTCGGCGAGTGGGCGCAGGAGCACGCGTTCATCGAGGTCGCCGCGGTCCCGCCGGGGGTTCGCGACGTGCGCGACACGAACGTCTGCTCCATCTACGCGCGCGCCGATGAGCGCACCGGCAAGGTGCTCGTCTTCGCGGCGATCGACAACCTGTGGAAGGGCGCCGCCTCGCAGGCCGTCCAGAACCTCAACCTCATGTTCGGCCTGCCCGAGACCCTGGGGCTCGAGCCGTAGCGAGCGCACACGATGATCTCGACCAAAGACCTTTCTTCGAGCAACGGCGGGCAGTCGTGAGCGCCTTCTTCGCTTCTCGCTGGGTGCAGTGCCCGCCGCACGTCGAGGATGACCAGGCCGGCCTGCCCGCGGGCTTCCGCGCGGGCGCCGTCGCCGCGGGCATCAAGCAGAGCGGCGTGCTCGACGTGGGCCTGCTCGTCTGCGATGCGCCGGACGCCGTCAGCGCCGCGCGCTTCACGCGCTCGGGCGTGCTCGCGGCGCCGGTGATCGTCTGCCGGGAGCACGCACGCCTGGACGGCCTGCGCGTCGTCGCCGCCAACGCCGGCAACGCCAACGCGGCCACGGGCCTGCCGGGCCTCGACGCGGCGCTCGCGATGCAGGAGGCCGCGGCCGCAGCCGCGGGCGTCGACAGCGACCGCGTCGCGGTTGCGTCGACCGGGGTCATCGGTGTGCCGCTCGACCCGGAGCGCGTCTGCACCGGGCTCGCCCGGGCCGCGGGCCAGCTGCGCGCCGCCGGCGACGAGGCGTTCACCGAGGCGATCTTGACCACCGACGCGTTTCCCAAGCGCGCCTCGCTGTCGGTGGCGCTGCCCTCGGGCACCGTGCGGCTCAGCGCCCAGGCCAAGGGCGCCGGGATGATCGAGCCGAGCTTCGCGACGATGCTGTGCTTCGTGCAGACCGACGCGGCGCTCGAGCCTCAGACGGCGGAGCTGCTGCTCGGCGTGTGCGTCAAGCGCTCGTTCGATCGCATCTCCGTCGACGGCCAGCTGTCGACGAACGACACGGTGATCCTGCAGTGCTCCGGCGCCAGCGGGGTCCGCGTCGCACCCGAGTCCGAGGACGAGCTGCGCCTCGGCGAGGCGCTCGACGCGCTGCTGCGCATGCTCGCCGTGATGATCGTGCGCGACGGCGAGGGCTCCAAGCGCGTCGGCCGCGTCGTCGTTCGCGGCGGACACGACGAGGGCGTCGAGCGCGCAGCCCGCGCCGTCGCCAACTCGCCGCTCGTGAAGACCGCCCTGCACGGCGCCGATCCGAACTGGGGGCGGATCGCGCAGGCCGTGGGCGCCGCGCTGCGGGGAACCGCGCCGCTGTCCGTGGACATCGCGATCGAGGGCATCGCGGTCTGCTCGGACGGCGCGGCCGTGGCGCACGACGTCGACGCGCTCAACGCCGCGGCGGCCGGCGTGGAGATCGAGTATGCCGTCGGGCTGCCCGGGGACGGGTCGGAGACAGAGGTCTTCTTCTCCGACCTCGGCCACGAGTACGTGTCGATCAACGCCGAGTACACCACCTGAGAGGACGCGCGATGCGTGATGTCGGAACCCTCCTCGAAGCGCTCCCGTACATGCGGGAGTTCCACGGCCGCACGGTCGTGATCAAGTACGGCGGCGCGGCGATGACCGATCCCGACCTGCGCGAGGAGTTCGCGCGCGACATCGTGCTGCTGAAGTACGTCGGCATGAACCCGATCGTCGTGCACGGCGGCGGGCCCGACATCACGCTGTACATGGAGCGCCTCGGGATGCCGGTCGAGTTCGTCTCCGGCCTGCGCGTCAGCGACGCCGAGACCGTCGAGGTGGCGAAGATGGTCCTCGTCGGAAAGGTCAACAAGGACATCGTCATGCGCATCAGCCGCCACGGCCAGTCCGCCGTCGGGCTGTGCGGCGACGACGGCGGCCTGCTGCGCGTCGAGCGCCAGGCGGCGCCCGGGGGCGAGGACATCGGCTTCGTCGGGCGCATCGAGCGCGTCGATGTCGACGTGCTGTTGCACATCGCCCAGGACTACATCCCGGTCGTCGCCTCGGTCGGCGCCGATGCCGACGGGCATTCCTACAACGTCAACGCAGACGAGGCGGCCGGGGCGATCGCCCGCGCGCTCGGCGCCTACAAGGTCATCTTCCTCACCGACGTCGCCGGCTGGCTGCGCGATCCCTCAGACCCCGATTCGCGCATCACGCGCGCACGCACCGACGAGGTCGAGGAGGCGCTGCCGCTGATCGGCGGCGGCATGCGCCCGAAGCTGCAGGCCTGCGTCGACGCGATTCACGGCGGTGTCAGCTTCGCGCACATCGTCGATGGCCGCGTCCCGCACTCGCTGCTGCTCGAGCTGTTCACCGATGCCGGCATCGGCACGTGGATCCGTCCCGCGCAATGACAGCGCGTCATTGCTCGATGATGGCCGGGGTCGAGCCGGAAGGTAGGTGCTCGCGATGACAGCGCGTCATTGCTCGACGATGGCCGGGGTCGAGCCGGAAGGTAGGTGCTCGCGATGAGCCTGCGGGAGCTGCAGGCGCTCGAGCGCGAGCACCTGGTACCCGCATACGCGCGCATGCCGGTGGCGTTCGTGCGCGGCGACGGCGCGCTGCTCTACGACGACGAGGGCAACGAGTACCTGGACTTCCAGACCGGCCTCGCGGTCAGCTCGCTCGGCCATAGCCATCCCGCCGTGGTGCGCGCGATCACAGAGCAGGCGGCGCAGCTGATCCACGTCGGCAACCTCTTCTACACCGAGCCCGGGCTTCGGCTCGCCGAGCGCCTGTCCGCGGGCTCGCTCGGCGGCAAGGTCCACTTCGCAAACTCGGGCACCGAGGCCAACGAGGCCGCGTTGAAGGTGGCGCGCAAGGCCAAGCAGGGCGGCGACATCGTCTCCCTGCGGCGCGGCTTTCACGGCCGCACGTACGGTTCGCTGTCCGCGACGCCGCAGGAGTCCAAGCAGGCGCCCTTCGCGCCGCTCGTGCCGGGCTTCGTCAGCGTCGAGCCGACTGCGGAGGCGGTGGCGGCGACCGTCGACGAGCGCACCGCCGCCGTCGTGCTCGAGCCGGTGCAGGGGGAGAGCGGCGTGTACGTGCTCGACGACGAGCTGCTGCACGCGGCACGCTCGGCATGCGACACCCACGGTGCGGCGCTCATCTACGACGAGGTGCAATGCGGCCTGGGCCGCACGGGCACGCTGTGGGCCTATGAGGATGCGGGCGTCGTGCCCGACCTCATGACGACGTCCAAGGCGCTCGGCGGCGGGCTGCCGCTGGGCGCGCTCATCTGCGGTCCGCGGCTGGCCGACGTCTTCGAGCCCGGCGACCACGGCTCGACGTTCGCCGGCGGTCCCGTGGCCTGCGCCGCCGCGCATGCGGTGCTCGACGTCGTATCCGACCCCGAGCTGCTCGCGCGCGTGCGGGCGCTCGGTGCGCGGCTCGCGCAGGGCGCGGCGGCGCTGCCGGGCGTCATCGAGGTGCGCGGGCGGGGGCTGATGCTCGCCTTCGACCTCGAAGGCGGCGGTGCGCCGGGACTCGTGCGGCGCGCGCTGCTCGAGCAGCGGCTCGTTCTCAACGCGACGGGACCCGCGACCGTGCGGTTCCTGCCGCCGCTGACGATCGGCGAGGCCGAGGTCGACGAGGCCCTGCGACGGGTGCGGGCCCTGCTGGACGAGGGTCCGCCTATGAGCGCGGACTCGTAGGCTTGCGTCCGATGGCCGAGATCTCCGAACGGACTGCGCACACCCGCACCGCCTCCTACCTGGCCGAGAAGGGCGAGGTAGGGCGCGTGCTGCTGCTGTACTCCGGTGGCCTGGACACGAGCGTGATGCTCAAGTGGATCGCCGACGAATACGAGGTCGAGGTCGTCACGCTGACCGTGAACCTCGGGCAGCCGGGCGAGGACTACGAGGTCATCGAGGCCAAGGCGCGCCAGATCGGCGCGGTCGACTGCCACGTCGTCGACGCGCGCGAGGAGTTCGCGCGCGATTTCGTGCTGCCCGCGATCAAGGCCAACGCGCTGTACGGCGGCGGCTACCCGCTGTTCACGGCGCTCGGGCGGCCGCTGATCGCCAAGCTCGCCGTCGACGTCGCGCGGCTGTCGAGCTGCGACACGATCGCCCACGGCTGCACGGGCAAGGGCAATGACCAGGTCCGCATCGAGGCGACGATCGCGACGCTCGCACCAGATCTGAAGGTGATCGCGCCGGTGCGCGGGTGGCAAATGGGCCGCGAGCAGGAGATCGAGTACGCGCGCAAGCACGGGATTCCGATCAAGACCCACCCATCCCAGGGCACCGAGATCACGCCCTACTCGATCGACGACAACCTCTGGGGCCGCTCCTCCGAGGGCCGCTGGATCGAGGACCTCGAGCACGCCCCGGAGGACGACGTGTTCCAGCTCGTCACGCCGCCCGAGCGGGCGCCCGACGAGCCGGAGATCGTGCGTGTGACGTTCGATCGCGGCGTGCCCGTGGCCTTGAACGGGGAGCGTCTCGGGCTCGTCGAGCTGCTCGAGCGCGCCGCCGAGATCGGCTGCCGTCACGGCGTCGGCATCGTCGACCACATCGAGGATCGCATCGTCGGCTTGAAGGTGCGCGATATCTACGAGGTCCCGGCGGCGGCGATCATCCTGCTCTCCCACCAGGAGCTCGAGAAGCTCGTCGGCACGATCCACCAAAATCAGTTCAAGCCCGGGCTGGAGCGACAGTGGTCGTACCTCGTCTACGCCGGCCTGTGGTGGGAGCCGCTGCGCGGGGACCTCGACGCCTTCATGGAGCGCGTCAACGAGCGCGTCACGGGCACGATCGGCGTCAAGCTCTACAAGGGATCGGCACGCGTCGTGACGCGCGAATCGCCCAACGCCGTCTACGACCAGGCGCTGGCGTCGTTCGGCGAGTCGGGCGGCCTGTTCTCACAGCAGGCGTCGCCGGGCTTCATCGAGCTGTGGTCGTTGCAGTCGCGGATGGCCTACCAGTTGCGCGCACGCGACGCCGAGAAATAGACGTTCCATCCCGCCGCTCGCGGGTACCATCGTCGTATGCGCTACAAGCTGCTCGGTCTCGCCGTCTGGAAAGGTGCCCGCTGGTACCTGGGCCGCCGCTACGGCCATCTCGTCCCGTCACGCCGTGTTTTCGCGGGTGCCCTCGTGGTCACCGTCGTGAGCGCGCTCGCGGTCGCCGCGACGCGCCGCGAGTCCTCCTCCGACTAGACGGGGCCGCCGACGCGGCGATCCTGCCGCCGTCAGCGTCACACGTGACGCGCGGTTCGTGCCAAGCGTGCGCGCGCAATGTGCGGGAACAGCCTTCGCGCCCGGGCCGCCACGTCCGCCGCGACGCCTATTGTCGACCATCCCGTGACCGCCCCCGCCTGCGCCCATCTGCACGTGCATTCCGAGTACTCGCTGCTCGACGGGGCATGCAAGATCGACGCCCTCGCGGAGCGCGCGGCGGCCTTTGGGCAACCGGCGCTGGGGCTCACCGACCACGGCGTGATGAACGGGGCGGTCGAGCACTATCTCGCAGCCCGCAAGCACGGGATCAAGCCGATCCTGGGCTGTGAGATCTACCTCGTCGACGATCACGCCGCCCGCGGGCGCCACGAGCACAACCATCTCACGCTGCTGGCCGCATCCAACGCCGGCTATCGCAATCTCGTCAAGCTCTCGAGCGCCGGCTTTCTCGACGGGCTCAACCGCGGCAAGCCGACGGTCGACCTCGCCGTCCTCGACCGCTACGGGGAGGGGATCATCGCGCTGACGGGCTGCCTGGCCTCGCGTTTCTGCCAGCGCCTCAAGGACGGCCGCGACGACGAGGCGCGCGCCCACGCCGCCGACCTGATCGAGGTCTTCGGACCCGAGGACGTCTACTTCGAGGTCCAGCGCAACGGGCTCGCCGAGCAGGACAAGGCCAACGAGGGGATCGTCAGGATCGCCCGCGAGCTGGGCCGCCCGCTCGTCGGGACGGCCGACGTGCACTACCTGCGCAAGGAGGATTACCACCACCACACCGCGCTGCTGTGCGTGCAGACGAAGTCCACGCTGCAGGCGCCGAAGCTGACGTTCGACACGAACGAGTTCTTCCTCAAGTCAAGCGAGGAGATGGCGCAGTCGTTCGCGCCCTGGCCCGAGGCGCTGGCATCAACGCTCGAAATCGCCGAGCGCTGCGACGTGGAGATCGAGCTCGGCAGGCAGCTTATCCCCGCCTACCCGACGCCGAACGGCGAGCCCGAGCCCGAGTACCTGCGCGCGCGCGTCGAGCAGGGCCTGCGCAAGCGCTACGGCGAGCCGCCCCCGGCCGAGGCCGTCGAGCGCATGGAGATGGAGCTCGGGGTCATCAACCGGATGGGCTTCGACGCCTACTTCTTGATCGTGTGGGACTTCATCGCCTATGCCAAGGGCAACGGCATCGCCGTGGGACCCGGTCGCGGCTCGGCAGCGGGCTCGATCGTCGCCTACTGCCTGCAGATCACCGACGTCGACCCCCTGCGCTACGACCTGCTGTTCGAGCGATTCCTCAATCCCGAGCGCGTCTCGATGCCCGACATCGACATCGACTTCTCGGTTCGCGGCCGCGAGCAGGTCATGCGCTACGTCGTCGACAAGTACGGCCGCGAGTCGGTCGCGCAGATCGTGACTTTCGGCAAGATGTTCCCGCGCGCCGCGACGCGCGATGCCGCGCGCGTGCTCGAGCACGACTACGGCGTCGGCGATCGGCTCGCGAAGCTCATCCCGGATCCGATCATGGGCCGCTCGCCGTCTTTTGACGACTGCCTCAAGCCGGGCGAGCCGCTGCGCCTGGCCTGTGACTCCGATCCGACGGCCAAGCAGATCGTCGACGTCGCTCAGGGCCTCGAGGGCATCGTGCGCAACTCGTCGATCCACGCCGCCGCCGTCGTCATCGCCAAGGGGCCGCTGACCGACGTCGTGCCGCTGCAGCTTGCCGACTCCAACCAGGTCGACGCCGACGGCAGCAAGATCTTCCGCATCGTCACGCAGTTCTCGATGAAGCCCGTCGAGCAGCTCGGCCTGCTGAAGATGGACTTCCTCGGACTGCGCAACCTCGACGTCATCGAGGACGCGCTGGACATCATCGAGCGCTCGACCGGCAGCCGGCCCGACATGACGGCGCTGCCGCTCGACGACGCGCGCACGTACGAGATGCTCGCGGCCGGCGACTCGATCGGGGTCTTCCAGTTCGAGTCCGAGGGGATGCAGAAGGCGCTGCGAAACGTCCGCCCGACCGAGTTCGACGACCTCGTCGCGCTCGTCGCGCT
>Ga0183260_10002515_pt1 | contig 15145 bp, 10 predicted proteins | sample AntDrymUQ4972206_2_FD_129768 | JGI IMG/M metagenome (GOLD analysis project Ga0183260, IMG submission 129768) | Polar desert sand microbial communities from Dry Valleys, Antarctica - metaG UQ497 (22.06) (version 2) (version 2) | ecosystem: Environmental > Terrestrial > Soil > Desert | place... | reverse complement strand
AATTTCACAACTGCAAAACTAAAATAAAGTTTTCTTTTTAGCAACTTAAATGTTTTGATATTGCACACATATTGCCTAAAATGTTTTTTATCGCTACTTTTGTCCTATGAGTTTATCAGACAACATAAAAACCATAAGAGAAGAAAAGAACCTCAAACAGATTGAGGTGGCTACGCATATTGGCGTAGATAAATCGGCTTATAGTAAGATTGAAAAGGGGTTGAGGGCTTTAACCGTGGATGAACTCCAAAAAATGGCTCAACTCTTTAACCTCTCTACCGACCAAATTATTAACTATGATGGTAAGATGCCCAAAGAGGTAGTAATTGAAGATAAATCAGCTTCCGAACAAGTACGCCTTATTGCTCAACTCAATGAAAAGGATAAAAGCACCGTTATGAATATCATTGATACGATGCTTACCAAACAAAAATTTCAAACTTTCTTTGAACAAAATATTCAAACAGCAAAATAGTATGAGACACGTAACCGTATATACAACCGATAAGGAATACAGCCACTTTGTGGAACTGGCTAAAAACCTGCACTATGTAAAAAAAATTGAAACGGATGAAGAGCCTGCCAAAGAAGATATTTTGGATAATATAAAAGCTGGGTTGGAAGAAGTACAGCTTTTCAAAAAAGGCAAACTAAAAACCACACCTGCTAAAGATTTTTTGAATGAGCTATAAAATTGAGCTCTCTGCCAACTTTAAAAAAGAGGCTAAAAAACTGACTAAAAAATATCCTTCTTTAAAAGTAGAATTAGCCAACCTATTTACCGAACTGGAAGACAACCCAACTTTAGGCACTCCGCTTGGCAACGATATTTATAAAATACGTTTGGCGATTGCCTCTAAAAACAAAGGCAAGTCTGGTGGCGCAAGGGTAATGTCTTTTGTAAAGGTTACAGATACTACCGTGCTGCTGTTCTCTATCTACAACAAAGGCGATAAAGACACTATCTCCGATAAGGAAATTGAAGAACTGCTGAAAGGGTATTTGTAATGCAAAAAGCCTCGGAAGTTTGAGCTTTTGCTTGTTGAATATGATGTAGATTTTACGCTAACACTTTTTGCAAATCAGATTTTAGCAAGTCCATTTTAGTATCCAATTTTTTCTTCTTTACAACTTCTGCCAATACATCTAACTTTTCAAAAATAGATTGCTTTAAAAAGCTGTAACGTCCTTCCTCTGATTTACTAAAGAAATTTTCATCAGTTACTATTATCGGTATCCCGATTGCCTTTTCATTCTTCCTGTAGGGTTCTATCTCCTTTAATTTTTGTAATTCAATTGGTGTTGGCTTTACATTAAATTGAAATAAAGCCAATATCAAATCCTTACCATAGTCCTCGTGTTTCAACTTCTTCAACGTATCACATATTCCTTTCCCGCCCCATATATAAGTCTTAAATGTATTGGCTAAATCTGTAAAATCTTGCTCGTTTAATTTTGGGTCAAATCCGACTTTAAAAAAGCAACCGAAAATATTGTCATTCATCTTTTAATGCATATTAAAGTTTAAAGGACCTCGTAAAATTTGATTTTGTTGGAACTCCCATTGATAGGCTCCAAGCCTGCTAGGAAATTGCTTAAATGGTACCATATACTTATCGGACATAAAAGCTTTCGTGTACCTGCTTTCAGGGATTAATTTATTCGTAATCCCATTCTTCAAGAATGTTCCGTCTTGAGAATACAGTTTATAACCCCAAGTAGGTTTGAGGCTCTTTAATGAATTTCCATGTACTGCTATTTCTTCAACTGCGGTTACTCCCCCCTTAGCGGCCATTCCCCCAATTCCACTACTTAGGGGCATTGTAAGAAACCCTGCACCATTCAGGAATCGTTCGTCAAATGTAGTGTTGGCAGCATGGCCAGAAAGGGTTTTTGAATACCCCCTCTGAGTATGAACAAAGGCCTGCGCACCTACGTACACAGAATTTACCATATGGTATGGCCCAAATAACTCAGCCCCCAAATGCCCTGACTCCACCATTTCTAAAAATGTAGGTGTGGTTCTCGATGCAGAAATTACTGCATTATTAGGCGGTGCAATAAAACCAGGCTGGTAATCTTTTGGCCTCTTAAGTATAGGCGCAAGATTTATATTTACTCCTGAAGCATTTTTTAGAAACCCACTTAAAAAGCCAGACGCACCCGGCCCGCTATTCATACTGCTGTGCACAAATACTCCATCAAGCATTTCGCCAATTGCAGAAAGCCCGTCATTTACAAAATCATTTAGCTGTATTTGCGGCACATTCACCCTGTAAGGTTCCAGCCCATCTATATCTATAGCATTAGGCACTTCATTTCCTGCAAACTGATATGGGGAATAATGGTCATACAATGAAGCAAGTGGATCAACAGAGTGGAAGCGCCCAATTTGCGCATCAAAATTATTCCTGAAGCCATACTCGTACCAGTCTAATGCCAGGTCGGTATTTAATTCTTTATCGTTGTACTTAAACTCATTATCCAATACCCCTGCTGCCTTAGAACTAATCCCTTGTTGTACTAGTCCGAACGGATAATAGTGGCTTTCTTCCAGTAACGGGCCTCTTACATGCGTTACCTGCAAGTTGTCAAAGTAAACCGGCAGATTACTTTCGTTACTTACAAATACATATAAATATCCGTTCTTAGTAACATTAACAGGGCTGTTGATAAATGCTTCATGTAGTTTATAGCCACCGTTGGCCTGTACAGGGTCAACACCTGCAGCAACATGTTTTAGCTGGTCATCAAACAAAATCCAGTTTACATAAGCTTTTGCTGTAGTTGAACCTGTAGTGTTGTTATTAATAAAGTTGGTAAGTGTATTTGTGTTATTTCCAATGCCACTGACTGATGATGTGGTTACGGAACCTTTAGAAGCAATAGCACCGCTTCCGACCATAGTAGTCAACAGTTCTGTCAAAGTCATAGTGAGCGTTGAGCCTGCACCTTCATTAGGTAAAGTATAAAAAGATTCAGCTTTTATTTTTACCTTGTCTCCGCTCATTACTTTCAGTACAGCGCTTAATCCTGTCTTTTCATTGGTTAGTCCACCATGTGTTCTGTATATCTTTTCTTCAAAACTGCTGATAGACGATGCTCCTGTTGATGATTTATCAATAATTCTTCCATCTGTAATATCATATACCTGTTTTTCGGTTTGCACTTTTGATGGCTCTACTGTTGCCGGTGGATAGCAGTCACTTTTTTGTTCTTCGGTCAGCACCATACGTACATTACCAAGATGATCTCTGATGAAGTAGTCATAAACAAAACGGTCAGGCAAAACGGGACATGTACTCTGAGTTGCTTTTTCATAGCGTATCCTTCCTTCTTCGTGCAAAAGGAATTTTAACTGTGCAACATCATTATTTACCTGCTCATATACAAAGCCTCCAATATAATCGGTAGTGGTGGTTTTAGCAGGAGATAATGTATTATCAATAGTTATCTTTTGGAGCTTGTTTCCATCTGCATCATATATATAAGTTATTCTACCTTTTCCCGCAACATTAATCACTGCGGGCAAATTCAGGTGGTTGTACGTAATGCTTGTGATCTTCTTATTCTGGTCGCTTATTAAATTTCCATTGGCATCATAACCGTAATCAACTGGTGTTTTTGTTGCAGGGTCGTATTTAAAATCTCCAAGCCTACTGTTGTTATCGTTTACTGCATCGGTTACCTGCTGTAGTTTATTACCTCCATTGTAGCTGTACTGCAACTGGTCAATTGTAGAGGAACCATTCAGCTTTAATCCCGTCTGGTTCATTGCCAAAATATTCCCATTACCATCATAAGCACTGGTTGCATTAATGCCATCACCCAACTTCATGCTAAAGTCAACACCTGCAGACGTATTCCATCCTCCGGTGTTTTGGGTAAAGTCACTTTTCAGCAGCCGGTTGGCAGCGTCATAGCCAAAGCCATAAGCTCTTTGCTCGCCATCGCCTTTGCTGCGCCACTGGAGCCCGGATATGTTACCGTTGTAATAGCCCATGGGAGCAGATGTCGTACTCCCCGTGCCACCCGTAGAACCGGTGGTGATTTCAGCAGTGAACTCAGCATTCGTTTCACTTTCAAATCCTGCATTTGGTTGGCTTTCATCAGGCGCAAAAACTATTTCTGTTGTGGCTTGGTACAAAAGCCTCCCCAACTCTCGTGTATTAATACTTAAGTGGGCAGGCAAACTGCCTCCGCCACTACTGCCGGTAGCTCCACCGGAAAAAACGCTGAATCCATAATCATAACTAAGCTGCATGCCAAACCACACCCCTGAAGAGGAAGTGCCGGTTGCATAGCCTTTATTAATACCTGTAAGCCAGTTGCGGATATTATAGTCGTATTTTAAAACTTCTAAAGGACCTCCGCCGGCTCCACCGTTGGCAAAGAGTGTTTTTGTTTTTAGCTGGCCCGGCTCATCATAACTATTGCTTGCAATTACACGCCTTGTAGCTGCATTATCATTAAGCTGTTTGGTTATATCCAGTAGCCTTCCTGCAGCATCATAATTTAATATGGTAGCTACTGCTGTACTGGCAGAGCTAATAGTGTGTTTATGATAAGTGCTTATAATATCTCCGCTAAAGTTGTAGCGGCTGGTAATTGCATCATTACCTCCTTTATGGTTATCAGCCTGAGTTTGTACCGGCCGACCTTTGTCATCATAAAAAATTACTTCTTCCAGCCATTTGCCTGCTGCAAGGTCGTTTACATTCTCCAGCATCCTTGTTCTTGTGCCTGTTACCAGGCTGCTTACTATCTGGCTTGCTGCGGACGGAATAGTTTCAGGGTAAGGGTTTACACCGCTCTCTAATTTAGAGTTGTTGCTGTTATCGTATTGCTTATTTGTCCAGCCATAATTGTCGTAATAAGTGATAGTAAGAGGTACTAAGGTTGCGCCCGAAGGGATGGGATTGCCGTTAACCGATACAGTACTGGTGAAGGTACTACCGGCACTGCTTCCGGCATTGCTACCTGTAGTTGTAATGTTCGTTTCAATTGTGCTGTTCCCCGGTGTTGCATTATAATCCTGCAACTGCTGGCGTGTGCCATAGTAAGTGGTGATACCCGTCATTACCGGGCGGTTAAGAGCATCGTACAAAAAGGTGGTCCACTGGTAGCCCGGCCTTTGGTTGCCATCCTGCGTAAATACCAGCCGATCCCTTTCATCATATACCATGTATACTTCTGCTGCTCCGGGCACTTTCTTTACAATCATCCGGCTGCGGCTGTCGTACTCATAGCGGAAGCACAGTTCATTGGCTATATCTGCCGAAACACTGCCATACGCTGCTACCTGTTCTGAAGCTTTTGGAGGGATGACAAATCTTAGGTTACCCATATCGTCATATACATAGTAGGTGCACAACCAGCCCGAGTGCGAAGCAATGTCTGCATTTGCCACCAGCTCCACTTTCTTTAAGATCAACTGTCCTTCCTTGTTGTGGTATTCCAATACTCTTTTATCATGCTCATCTTTTATAACAGTACGGGCTAATTCACCGGCATTATAATGGGCGGCGGTAGTGGGTATGGCGCCGATTGAAAAGTCAATATTCCATACTCTTACTTCACCAACTGCATTTATCTCATAGCTTAATTCTATGCCCCTGTTGCTGCCTGCCCAGCTATTACCTGGCGCCATGGTTTTTTTTACCCTGTTAAGTGGCGCGGGTTCATAATCTATTTTGCCATAAAAAAATGTCTCGCCCTGTGCACCGTATTGCTGCTGCATGAAGCTTTGCTGTTCTGCAAAGGGATTGGTTTTGAAACTGCCATCACTTGCAGAAGAGGCAACATAAGGGAGGTAATTATAAACTTGTCTTCCAAATTCATCATACACAACGGGAGCTACTACATCTTTACCCAAAGGGCTGATGCCTTTACTTACAGATTGTAGTGGCCTGCCTAAACCATCCAGGTATTGTGTACTTTGTTGTACTTCCTGAACAGATGTTGTTCTATGAATCTGGTTGGGATCGCTAATTGGCTTCTGCGGCTGGAAGCTTCGCACATAATTAATTGTTGAACTGCCTGCCTGCGGCAAGCCCACAGCCGTAAGGGTGGACTGCGCAGATAATGCACCATTGGGCTTGATTTGCGCCTTTGCTACAAAAGGCAAAACACAAAAACCAATTAAAAACGCTAAACCGCCGATAGTTTTCATGTGCTGTTTTTTGAGTGGTGGTGCTTGCAGTCTGGTATTAGTTCTTTTGGTTGCATTAATTGGATTTTTAAAGACAATGTTGTTTATTTAGTTATTGTTTACCAGGTATCTTTTTTTTTGTTTGTACAACAAATACTGCTGTGGAGATAAAACGGCGCTGTATAAAGTGTCTCTTTTATTTTCTATACGCTGCAAAAAATAGCGTAATGAATCTGAACCGGGATGTTGCAGCCTTTTTGCTTTTTTTTGTTCATACAAATTCATATTAATGTCTTTGATGTTATTTTTTTGCTGACCAGACAGGTTTAAAGAATCCTTCATTTTTTGAGCAATTTTATTTGCCAGTTGATTGGCATGGTCGCTCTGGGCAGTTGCGCCCACCGAAAGAAAAATGCAGAGAAACAAGATTGCTATTTTCATTTTATCCATTTTAATTAATTACTTCAGCACATTGATTATTTGAGTACCAGGTATAATCAACTGACCAGTATCCATCGCTCCATTCATAATGATAACTGCAAACCCACTGTTGCGAATAATTGTCGTAATAAGGGGTAGAATATATTTTATATCCTGTTTCGCAGTACCCATTGACACACCTTTTATCCTCGCCGCTGCAATTAGAATAATTGCAGGTAGGATCGCAAGCTCCATTAGCATTAGCATAGGCCTGGCCGTTTGTATTTACATCGGCCTGAGCCTGCGCATCAGCGTCGGCCGGAGAAAATGATGAGCTATAAGTGTTTGCAGGTATCGTATAGGCTACCTGGCCACCAGTATAACCGGTACCACAATTATTACGCGTAAAAACCTGGCTGATAGCCTGGTTCCAATAAGCTAAAGGAGAAGCAGATAAACAATTTTCAATCTCGCCAGAGTTATTGTAACAGATCTTTTTTAAAATATTTTTATGCTCATCACGGATTAAAAACAATCTGTTGAATGCATCGTATTCATAATACGTAATGCTGTTACTTACATCATTCTGAGAAGTCATTCCAATCAATGGCTCGAAAGTGTAAGTTGTCATCCGGGCTTTTTCAGGAAAAAGACGAAGCTCATCAATGATACCCCCACCGTAAACAGAAGCTGTAGGTGTGCCTGTTATTTTATGCTCATAACATGTCCACCCGTTTGACGATTTACCCGCGACATATGTAAAAGAACCGCTTACATTTTGAGCACCATTTTTACTCCAGTAAGAAACTATATAGACAGCCGAGGCATTAAGCGATGGCCTATTGATACTACCACTGTTTAAATTGTACACTTTTTTCCCGGTCAAGGCAGTGTTTTCTACAATCGGCACACCGGAATAACTCCAAGCAACTGATTCATCTGCTTCAAAAGAAGTATAGGCAACTTCCTGAGGCAAGGCATTCATAATCTCAGCAACTACATATTTATTATTGTAACCGTAGATCTTTGAAACCCTTTGGTTGTTTGATATCAATTCGGCCGGTAAGCCCTTATCATTATATTCAATAGCTGCTGTTGGCTTATAATATTGCGTATTTGGTATCAACTGACTTCCATTGAACGCTACCAGATTTTCACTTACCGGTTGATTACTTTCGAAAGAATGTGTTTTTACCACTTTGACGTCGCCATTAGAAATGAGTCCATATTCGTTGACGCTCCCGCTAATCAAAGATTTATTTCCGTTAATAGTGATAAAAGTTTGTGTTGAAACCGGCGTAGAAAAAATATTATTGTCTTTTAATTTTTGAATTGCAACCGAATTCGTATAATCGAGGGGAAAGTAGGTATACTGTTCAGTTAACTGGCCTTTGGAATTTAAAGAAGTAATTTTTCTTGGCAAATAATCATCTGTTGAATATTGGTAGCTTGTGGTTTTTACAATATACTCGTTGTTTTGATTATAACTGTACTCTTTAGATTCGATTAATTCTGTTCTTCCTGAAAAGGGGTAATAAATATCATGTGTAATGTAATTTGAATTCGGATTGTTTAATAGATTGTCCTCACAATCAAATTCCTTAAAGTGGGGAGTCCATTTTTGAGAAACAAAATTTTGATCGGAGGAGTGGTTGACTATAAAGTTATAATTATTAACTGTTTTCCTTTTTAAATTATTATTGTTATCATATACGGAAATAGCTTTAGGCAAACCATAAAGCCATGATCCGTATCGTTGTTTGTCAGCAAATGGAAAGGTGAAATTTTGTACAAATGGGCTGTAATCCTGATTAGAAGTAAACTCATAAACTACTTTACCATTATTACTCTGCTGTGAAGTTATTTTTGTTTCTACCCTTGAATACTTCAAAGGCAAAAGGTTTCCAGCATTAATGGGGTATGGAGAATGGGTAGATATAGTATAGTCTTTATATGGATCGGCAAAAAGATCCCACAGAGCATTTGCTATAATATTTAGAACGATACCACCAACAAAGGAACCAATTGTTCCTAATAATTGTCCTCCTTTATCAGCTAACGCAAGCTTAACACCTTCCCCTCCAATGGCTATTCCTAAATTATATGCCATCGGCATGTAAGAAACCGCATCATGAAAATTGACTGCAGGCTTATTGTGATCACCACATTTATGAATCCTGATGTTTGTGCTGAGAGAATAGATCAGCGGTTCATAGCCCCAGCCGGAGGTTAGGCCATTTTCCTGAATATAACTATAATTAGTAATAATATCTTTCGAGTGGTCATTTCCATCAAATAAAAAAGTTTTGTTCACCCTAACTCCACCTACGGCCACAGGACTTCCTAAGTTATCTAAAGAGTTATTCTGTTCGTATTCATAAGCGAGGCTGCCACCAGTAGGATATTGAACTGATTTTACAATCCCATTTTGTGCTAGATTATTTTGAACTTGTCTATAATAAGTAGGATTGTTAAGCGGGAGACTGTAATAAGTGTGGTTCAAGATATTATTGATGTCTCCACCTGGTTCACCCATCGGCCCTCCCCAAAGATTGGGAACGGCATTAGAATAACCCCAATGGTCCTGATAATTACTAAAAGGTGCCGGTACACCTTGATCCTGATTAGTCGGATTACCTAAATAGTATTCGAATTTATAAGGGGTTTGCTTTAATTCACCATATCCTACTCGCTGCAATGTAAGCAGGCATAACCGCAAATAAGGCTTATCAAAGCTGTATTCTGAAGGCTGATAATCGAAAGGTTGAATGGCCTTATGGGCAAAGTAACCATAAGTTAAGATCCATTCACTCTTCAATTTATTATCATAAGAAATATTGATACTTTTTAAGCTTTTATCCTGAGGCAGATCTAAACGGTAATTATCATAATAAAGAAAATTTATTTTCTCCTTATCAGAACATGAAATGCTTTTTATCCGCTTATCAACTCCTTTTATTTTTTGCCAAAGCAGAGAATATTTAGCCTGTTGATTAGCTTGTGTGGATTTATAAAAAAATTTGTTCCCGCTTATATCAATAGTATAGGGTTCATAGCTAAAAAAAATGCTGGCACCTGAAAGGGGATTGATAATTTCGGTTAAGTACCATTTGCTGACCACAAATTGATTCAAAGGCCTTCCGACTGAAATTTTTTTGCAATTAAACCAATTTGAACAAGGATCACCGCTGGGATAATAGGTGAATCCCGTCGTATTTGATTCGGGCAGATTTTTATCATACTTAATAACTTCACTTAGTACTAAGTCTTTAAATATATATTTTATTCCTGTTTCATCAGTGATATGAAATTCAGATATGGTAGTTCTTATATTATTTGCAGTCATGTCTACAAATACCTTGTCAATCTTTAACTTAGAATCGATGGTTTTTTTTACTGTTCCGTCCCTGCCAATAATAAATTCCCCACTCCTACCATTGAATGAGAAGGCAAAAACATCCTGCTCTCTATCTGCTATGAATTCTTTGGGAGGTTTGTAGTCATAGGTTACTTGCGATAATGGATTAAACGATCCCCCATTTTTTACAGGAGTTATAGGGTTATATTCCGAATACAAGTAGCCATTTGGGTAGTAATTATTCCTATAGTCCAGACTTCCATAGTAATTACTATAGGACTGCGTTTGCTTTTGATCATCAGGTTCACCACGTTGTACTCTATTAATTGTTCCTCCACACTGAAGACTCCAACCTGTACCCACACTGGAAGCAATTTCATTTACTTTTAATCCATTTCCAGCAGTGTAGTTCAGTGAAACTGTAGTTCCAATGCGATTGTTGGGATCAGTATAAGAATATAAAGGAATAGAAATCTGAGATGCACCTGTTTGTAAATTTACCTGTGCAAAGCAATCTACTCGTATTCCAAGTGTTACAAATAAAATAAATACAATTATTTTCATTTTGGTAACTATTTCAAAGTATGGTAAGCCGTTAATTTTTTCCCCGCGGTCTTATGTTTGATATTTTTTTTAAGCGTATTAAGTTCTTTTTCTGTTTTTTCTTTGTTTTGTTCTAATAGAGATACCTTCTTATTCAGTTCTATTATATATAATGTCAGCTCTTCAATTTTTTTAAGCAACAAAGCCTGGTTATCTCCCAAATCAATTCCATTTTTTTGTACATCCTTAGCCGATGGAATTCCTGGTAAATGCTTATTGAGCTTTATGTACTTTTCTATTTCTTCAAGAGAGGGAAGTTTATAATCTTTATGAAAAACATAGTCAGGCCATGTAAAAGAGGGTGCATCTACTTTTAATTTTCGGGTACGTATACCTTTTTCTACAAAAAGCTTGTAGCTGGCATCGTTGATATTTGTTGTGCCAATTCCAACGGCTCCCTGACTATAGTAGATGTTACTCCCTGTTGTAATCCATTGAGATGAACTGGTCGGAGGAGGAGGAGGGGGAGGAGGAGGAGGAGTGCCACCTGTTCCTTGAAATTGATACCTCACGATAACAACCCCTGAACCGCCAGCGCCTCCTGGCTTATTCTCGGAATCTCCACCCCCTCCACCTCCACCCGTATTTACACTGCCGTTAGTTCCAGGGTTTCCACCATTACCACCACCTCCCGATCCTCCAATCCCTCCTCCATTTCCTCCGCTGACATGAATTCCTCCTCCTCCTCCTCCTGCATATGTAAAAGCCGTTCCTGTAATAGAGATTGAAATACCTTCACCTCCATTACCGCCACTTATATCACTACCTGTGCCCCCCACACCACCTGCACCGCCGCCGCCGCCGCAACCATAATACCAGGATGAAATCCAATTATTCCCACCTGCATATCCTTGTCCGTTTGTTGCGGTACCGCCATATTTCTGACCACCACTTATACCTCCACCGCCACCAGAACCACCAATACCACCATCTGCTTCTCTGGCACCGCCTGCACCCCCACCAATAGCTGTAATAGAACCAAATGAAGAATTGCTTCCATTTACTCCAGGCCCGTTTTGTATTCCGCCTGCACCTCCCAAACCAATAGTTACAGTATATTCTTGAACTGCTACAGCAAAAGCTGTATTATGAATTAAGCCACCTGCACCTCCGCCACCGCCACCCGAGGCACCACCTCCTCCACCAGCAACCACTAACACTTGCACATTGCCGCTTCCTGCAGTTATAGTGAATGTACCTGATGAAGTAAAAGTGTGCACCTGATAATCTCCGTCTCTAGTTACAGTTCCTCCGGTTGCCGAGATAAAAGTTTGTGCCTGCAGGTTCAGACATATGAATCCTATGGATGCAGCAAAAAAATATTTTATTATTTTAATCATAAATTTGAATTATTAATAGCTTAAAGAATTATTTAAAGTTGTATCCTATTCTAAATACTACAGCTTGCGTTCGCGGCACTTGCTCATAACTCATAAAATCCCATAGCAGCTTCATTTCGCCTTTGAGCTTTTTCGAAATTTGATACTTTTTACCTAGTCCAACTAAGCCACTTATCTGCCATGCACTATAGCCTTTCAATTGATCAATTGAATTAAATTCACTTCTATAGTTTTGCTCGTATCCTCCTGAAATAAATAGTGAACCTTTCAGGTTATAATCAATGAATGATCTTAATCCAACTCCCTGGTGCGTAATATTGATATTATCCCAATTTCGTCCCCAGCCAACTTTATAAGAAGCGCCAATTCCAATTATACTTTTATCATTGAGCTTATACCCAACAGAAAGTCCTATGTCACTTGTTACCGGAGAGAACATTCTTGCTTTTTGAGACTGAATGTTTGTTCCTAATTCAAGCCTTTGTAAAAAACCTTTTGTCTTTTGATTATTTGGTTTAAAGTCCGGCATATCGGCCTCCCCCTGCCCCCCTCCAAAAGAGGGGGAAAGAGAATAAACTCTACTTTTCAGTTCATTAAGCTGGCCTTGTGCAGCTTGTACATTCTGCTGTAATGCCTGTGTAACATCTGGGCCGGCTCCAAACCGATCTATTAAAGCTTGATTAACAGAGGCTCTTGTTTGTAAGCCTTGCAGGGAAGCGGCCCCCGCCTGGCCTGGCCCAAAGGGAGAGGAGCCGGGAAGCGCAAACAAGCTTGCCAACTCGGAATTTTTTGCAAAGAAGTCTTTGAATGCAGGAATTTTTGTAACCACTTCCATCAGCTTAGCCTCCAGCTTATTCGGGTCTTCAAATATTTCTTTATACTCTTTTACCTGTGCCTGGTAATAATAAACCTGCTTTCTAAACTTCTTCAGCTCTTTAACCATTCCCAGCTTTTGAAATTGCTCTTTCAACAACTGTTGGCGTTGTTGCAGGTAGTTGCTTATTTGTTCTGTCTGGTTGAATTTATTCTTTAATCCATTTAAATTCTGCAGTGTTTTTTCCAAATGTCCCAGTTGCGGAATATTTGCAAGACTTTGAACATTTTTATGCTTTAGAATATTAATATTCTTTACAAATCCAAGGGCAGTAGTAATGGAATCAAGGTGGCCTGAATAGGTGTTTGCATAATTGATGAGCGTTTTCTGATTACTTTTTAAAGTGTTGTATTTGCTTTGTATATCTCCAAAGACTGATTGTGCAAGAAGAGAATCTTTTTTGTATAATTTTTTCTTTAGCCTGTTTTCCTGCTTTGCTATCCTGGATAAATACTTTTCAGTCTGGCTTGTAAGCTTCTCCTCAACCGCATTGCTCTTTTTATCTATTGCAGAAAATATTTTGTCAGGAAAGGAAATGAATTTATCTAACCCATCAGAGGTATCCTGGGCACTTAATGAATAGAAACAAGAGCTAAAGAGAAAAACTATTAAGAGTTTGGATATTTGCATTTAATAAACGAAAGAAGAGCTAATACTACATCTAATTAGTTGAGAGTGCAAACGTACAAATACGTATGTGGATAAATTTTCCAATAATAATTCAATAGACATCTAGGCCAGTTTCCGAGTCAAACTTAGAAAGCTATTGTTAGCTTCTCAAGAGCAAGAATTTGGTAAATACAGATTACTAATTCTATCAACATCCGGTTTTGCAAAAACAAATACGCTCAAACTCTTGCAAAGCCCTTCCAATCATTCAGCAGTGATTTAACTGGCTCTTATAATTGATTACCATGATGGTGAAGGCAAGCATATACCTAGGCGTTTTGTAAACGGAAGCGGATATTTCATGGGCGAGAAAGACTGCAGTACCTACATCCTTACCCATTTCAATGAATACCAAAAATTAAGGCAGCCATTCGGAGGAATACTAATACCGACGTCCAGAATAGAGATATTACAGCATCGAATGTGTTTATCAGAAATTGCTTAATAGCAGTAGAGACTTGGTTGCGAAAAAATCACTTGTTTAGGAACCGGAATGGCAAATGAACAAAACCAACACTTGCCCCTTTTAATAATATATGTGAATTTAATTCTGGAAAAGATTGTACCTGAATTATTGGGATAAAAAACAGGAACTTCGTTGAAAGCAACAGTAAGAGTAAGTGTCGGGATTATGCAGCAAGTAAATCACACAAAAGCTTTAAATCATCAATTAAATAGTTCGAGTTTTGTACCAATGGGATCACAGAAAAAGCCTATAACTCAATGAAAACAAAAGGTTGTAGGCCTTATTCTTTTTATAGTTGTCCCAATTAGTTGGCTCCTCTTTGCCATTAAAATTAATACAAAAGGTGACATCGGAACAAAATAAACTTGCAAATTTTATCATCAATGAAGTCTACAAAAGCGATGGTGGCAGACCACGTAGTGGACACGATTTAGGTCAACTGCTGCAAGAGAAGTATGATAAAGCGGATATAATTTATGTCACATGGAAGCTTAAGTCGAAGGGTTTGCTTGACGTGCCGATAGAAGGTTCAGAAGATTACTTTTTAACAGATAAGGGATGGGCATACGAGAATTATGACAAGCAACTGGAATACGAAGAGTATAATCGGGGTTTAGAGCGGAGACAAATGCAAAGTGTTATAGACACAAATAAAAGTGTCGAAGCCACAAATACATTCCAGAAAGTGGCGTTGGTACTTACTACTCTGTTTGCATTAATAACAGCTTTTTTCTCAGTGTGGGAAGCTATAAAAGACGAAAATGTGAACGTCACGGTACCGGCACCGACTGTGATAGTTCAAAAGGAAAACCGAACACATAACGATAGTACACAAACATCATGATAAAATCTCTTAAAGTACTTTATAATATTAAACTGAATACATCTACCACAATAAGAAAAATATCGCACCTGTTACTATGACAAAATCATTGCTTTACTAACCTCATCACCTGCCCGCCGCCTGCTGCTAATTTCAAGGTAAGTATATCCTTACTGCTCACTGTTTGGGTTTGTTTGGTTAGGTGGTTAGGATTTTTTTCAGCATCAGCAGCGTCCGTATAAAGTTCGGCGGTATAATTGCCTGGCGGCAAAAAATTCAGTGAAACTTTTATCGTTTTGGATTTGCTGTTGTTTAAACTTCCCACATACCAATCCGCACCCTTTCGCCGGGCAACAGTAACATATTCGCCTACTACGGCATCAGGTACAATAGTTTCATCCCATGTGGTGGGCACTACTTTCAAAAACTCAAAGCCAGGTT
>Ga0183260_10002514_pt1 | contig 15151 bp, 13 predicted proteins | sample AntDrymUQ4972206_2_FD_129768 | JGI IMG/M metagenome (GOLD analysis project Ga0183260, IMG submission 129768) | Polar desert sand microbial communities from Dry Valleys, Antarctica - metaG UQ497 (22.06) (version 2) (version 2) | ecosystem: Environmental > Terrestrial > Soil > Desert | place... | reverse complement strand
TCGCGCGGCCGAGCGCAGGTGGCTCCAGGTGCCCGGCGGGCGTATGCCGGCCGACTCGAGCTCGCGCCGGCGGTACCACAGACCTGCGGCGTCGGCGAACCCGGAGACGGCGAACGTCCGCTCCTCGTAGCGGCTCGCCGCCACGAGCGGTGGCAGGAAGTCGGCCTCGTACTCGCCCCGCACCCACGCCTCGTCGAGGTCCTCGAGCGCGTAGAGGAAGCCGGCGGCCGCGAACTCGTGCGTCCAGACGGAATCGAGCACGGCGAGGTCGGGGGCCCGGCCCTCCGCGACGGAATGCGTGAGCACCCGGTGCAGGGCGGGGCGGGCAACGGTCACGACGTTGAGCGAGATGTCGTCAGGGGCCGACTCGAAGAGCATCCGCTCCCACGGCCCCTCCGGGACGATGACGCGCACCTCCGGCTGCTCGGGCGGGCGTCTGAGCCAGTGCGGGTTGACGAAGGTTCCTCGCCGGCGCCGGCGGAGAATCACGCCCTCCTCGGCGAGCTCCGAGAGGGCACGGGTGACCGGCGTCCGGCTGATTCCGTATCGCTCGCAGAGCTCGTGCTCGGTGGGCAGCCGCTCGTCTGGGCCGTACTGTCCGCGCAGGATCTCCTCGAGCAGCAGGGTCTTGAGCTGGAAGTAGAGCGGGATCGGCTGGGCCGGATCGATCTCCGGTCTGCCGTGCGGCGGGCGGCTCTGCGGCCCTATTGACCTCACGAGCACCATTTGTTATTCAAGCATGGCAAATCTGCTCGGAGACGGAGGGGCATGACCGACGGGGAGTTGGGACTGCAGGAATCCGCACCGCCGCTGGAGGCGGACTCCCACCTCTCGGACCGGGCACTGGAGGTGCTCCACGCCAACTGGCTCGGCCACGCGACTCGCCCGTCGCCCCAGCTCTACCCGCATCAGTGGAGCTGGGACTCGGCCTGCATCGCCATGGGCTACGCAGCGTGGGATCAGCAGCGCGCGCAGACCGAGCTGCTCTCGCTCTTCGCGGGGCAGTGGAGCAACGGACTCCTGCCGCACATCGTCTTCACCGAGGGCGCGCGCTACTTTCCCGGCCCGGAGTTCTGGCAGACCGAGCGCTCCCCCCATGCCCCGCAGCGGCCGCGCACCTCGGGCATCGTCCAGCCGCCCATCCACGCGACGGCGGCCTGGCGCGTGTACCGGCGGGCGGCCGATCGCGAGCAGGCCGCCGCGTTCCTCGCGGAGCTGATGCCCGGCCTCGTCGGCTGGCACGAGTACCTCTACCGCGAGCGGACGCGCGACGGCGACTGCCTCGCCGAGATCTGGCATCCGTGGGAGTCGGGGATGGACAACTCTCCGCTCTGGGATGACGCCCTGGCGCGGATCGCGCCTCCTCCGGAGGAGATCCCGGAGTACGCCCGCGTCGATGTCCACCTGGCCGAGGCATCGGAGCGGCCGAGCGATGCCGAATACGACCGCTACGCCTACCTCGTCTCGCTCTTTCGCGAGCTGAGCTACCGGCCCGAGGCGATTCGCGCCTCCTGCCCGTTCGCCGTCCAGCCCGTGCTCTTCAACTCGCTGCTCGTCCAGGCAAACCGTGATCTGGCCGAGATCGCGCGCGTCCTCGACGCCGACCCCGAGCCCTTCGAGGCCTGGGCCGCCGCCACCTCCGCTGCGCTCGAGGACCGGCTCTGGGACGAGGACGACGCGCTCTACGTCGACTTCGATGTCGCCCACGGCGAGCGTGTCCGGACTCGGACAGCGACGGGGCTCGCGCCGCTCTTCGCCGGCGTGCCGGGCCCGGACCGGGCAGTGCGCATGATCGAGCGAATCCGGGCGGCGGCAGTCCGGGTCGGGGGCGGGCGGGCGCTCACGAGCCTCCCCGCCGACGATCCCCGCTTCGACCCGACGCTCTACTGGAGGGGTCCCGTCTGGCCGATCCTGAACTGGGTCGTGCTCCACGGGCTGGCCCGGTACGACTGCGAAGAGCTTGCGGAGGAATTTCGCGCGGCGCTGATCGGACTGGCTCGTCGCAGCGGATTCTGGGAGCACTACAGCCCGACCACCGGCCGGGGCCACGGCGGCGAGCAGTTCGCCTGGACAGCCGGGCTCGTGCTCGATCTGCTGCACGAGCGCCACGAGACGTCGCAGCCACGGTCGCTGCACAACCGATCGACGACGGAAAGGAGCTGAGCATGGGCGAACACGAGGATCTGGGAGGTCTCGGCTGGGATCAGCCGATCGACCGCCGCGCGCTGCTCGAGAAGGCGGCACTCGCGGGCGGGGCCCTTGCCGCCGGCGGCCTGCTCGCCGGACCGGCTCGCGCCGTGCCGTGGCAGGCAAACCCCGGCAACGTGACGTTCCTGTCCACGCAACTGAACACAGTTCAGGAGTCGGAGGCGTTCAGGAACGTCCTGCTCCAGGGCTTCCGCGGGAAGACCGACGCCATCTTCGCCGCCAACGACAGCGCCTTCCTGGCCAGGATCCAGGCCGAGGCGCAGGCCGGCCGGGGCTCTGTCGACCTCCTCGGCGCCCTCCACGGCACCTTCGCCACCCTGGAGGACAAGAACCAGCTGCTCGACCTCTCGGACGTCGTGAAGGACTTCACGACGGGAAAGTCCGCGATCAGCCCGGAGTTTCTCAAGCTCGGGAAGCTGGGCGGCCGCAAGCAGTTCTACATCCCGTGGATCCAGGCGACCTACGTGGTCGTCGCGAACAAGCGGGCGATCCAGTACCTGCCCAGAGGTGCGAAGGCCACACGCCTCACCTACGGCCAGCTCAACCAGTGGGCGCGGAACATCGAGAGCTCCGTCGGGCAGGCGCGTGTGGGCTTCCCGGCCGGGGCGAACGGCCTCATCCACCGCTTCTTCCAGGGGTACCTCGTGCCCGCGTTCACCGGCGGCGTGGTGACCACGTTCAAGAGCCCGCTCGCCGTGAACGCCTGGAACTACATGCGGTCGCTCTGGGACAGCGTGCACCCGCAGGCGCTCGCCTACGAGTTCATGCAGGATCCGCTCCTCTCCGAGGAGGTCCTGCTCGCCTGGGAGCACGTGGCCCGTGTCAAGTCCGCGCTCGAGCGGCGGCCGGACGACTTCGTGGCGTTCCCGGCTCCGACCGGACCGAAAGGGCTCGCGTACATGCCGGTGCTGGCGGGCCTCGCGATTCCGAGAACGGCGCCCAATCCGGCGGGGGCAAAGGCGCTGATCCGTCACCTGCTCAGCCTCAGCGTGCAGGCGAGGACGCTCTCGGCCGTCGGCTTCTTCCCGGTCGTCAGCGGGCGGCTCTCGAAGCGGGTCTCCGCCGGTCTGCGCCTGGAGTCGAACGCCGTCAAGCTGCAGCAGCAGGCTCCGAAGGCCCTGCCGTCACTCCTGCCGATCGGGCTCGGCGCCGAGAACGGCAACTTCAACGCCGTCTACCGCGACACCTTCACGCGTATCGTCGTGCGCAAGGAGCCGACGACAGCGGTGCTGGCCGACCAGGCCGCCAAGCTCCAGGCGATCATGGACAAGAGCGGCGCTCCCTGCTGGCGGCCCGATCCGCCGAGCAACGGCGCGTGCAAGGTCCGGTAGGCGGGACGCAGAAGGTCGGGGAGCCATGGCGGCGGTCGCGGAGCGGGTGACGCTCGGCCGAAGGCTGCGGCGTTGGGAGGGTCTGCCGTACTGGCTGATCCTCCCGACGCTCGCCTACCTGGCGCTGTTCTTCGCCTGGCCGATGGTCAAGTCGTTCCAGCTCGCCTTCCAAGACGACGGCGTCTGGACGCTGCAGGCCTTCCGGACGATGGTGAACGACATCGAGTTCGGCAACGCGGTGCGCTTCACGTTGCTGCTGATCGTCGTCATCATCCCGGTGCAGTTCCTGCTGGCGCTCGTCATGGCCCTGCTCGTCAACGCGAAGCTCAGGGGGCGCGGCATCTTCCTCTACATCTTCCTGCTGCCCCTTGCGATCTCGGATCTCGCGGCCGGGATCGTGTGGTCGTCGATGTTCACGGAGCTCGGCTATCTGAACACGGTGCTCGAGCGGATCGGACTGCTCGAGACGCCTTTCATCTGGATCAACGCCTCTCGCGAGAGCCTGCTGCTCCTGACGGTCGTGGTCGCCGAGATCTGGCGCTCGACCGCGCTGATCATGATCATCCTCGTCGCCGGCCTGCAAGGCATTCCCCGGGACTACACCGAGGCTGCCGAGGTCTTCGGAGCCGGCCTCTACCAGCGCGTCCGGTACGTGATCCTGCCCATGCTGAAGCCGTCCATCCAGGTTGCCCTGCTGCTCCGCCTGATCCTCGCCTTCGAGGTCTTCTCGACGGTGATCGCCATCACCGGCCGCGGCTCCACCGTGCTCGCGGCCGAGGCGTGGCGCTGGCAGACCGCGAACATGGACGCGAACGTGGCGGCTGCCTATGCCTCGCTCATCCTCGTCCTCTCGGTCGTCTCGGCCGGACTCGTCCTGGGCCTGTTGCGGACGCCGAAGGAGCAGATCGCGCGATGATCCAGCGCCCCGGCGTCTGGCTGCCGCGGGTCTTCCTCTACGGCGGAGCGCTGGTGCTCTCGCTATGGGTGCTCCTGCCCATCTACTTCATCACCCTGGCGGCCTTCTCGACCCAGGACGCCGTCTACCGCTACCCGAAGAACCTCGTGCCACGCGACCTCTCGACCGAGACGATGCGCTTCTTCCTGAACTCCGAGGGCATCGTCGGCTCGCTCCAGCGCAGTGCGCTCGTCGCGGCACTCACCCTGCTCTTCTCGCTCGGCGTCGGGACGCCCGCGGGCTACGCGATCGCGCGCTTCGTCTTCCGCGGCGCCGACACCTTCCGGCTCGCCGTCGTCAGCACTAGGGCGTTTCCGATCGTCATCCTCTCGATCCCGCTCGCGGTGACCTACATCCGCTGGGGGATCGACGACAGCGTGCTCGGCGTGGCGCTCGCGCACACGGCGCTCGCGCTCCCGTTCGCGGTGCTCGTGACCTCGAGTGTCTTCGCCGGCATCTCGGTCGAGCTCGAGGAGGCCGCGATGACGCTCGGCTGCAGCCGCCTGTCGGCCTTCCGGCGCGTCGCCCTGCCGCTCGCGCTGCCGGGACTCGCCGCAGCCGCGATCTTCGTCTTCATCATCTCCTGGAACGAGGTCTTCGCGGCGTCGATCCTGACGTTGCGCAACCCGACGCTGCCGGCCCAGGTGCTGTCCGTCCTCAACGAGTCGCCGCTGCCGTTCCGCTTCGCGGGTGGGTTCTTCCTGCTTGCCCCGTCCCTGATCGTCATCTTCGTGATCCGCAAGTACCTCTTCAACATGTGGGGGAGGGTGGTGAAGTAGGCATGGCCGAGGTCAGGTTCCAGACCGTTCGCAAGACGTTCGGCGACGTGGTCGCCGTCGACGACGTCGACCTGGAGGTGGAGGACGGGCAGTTCGTCGTGCTGCTCGGCCCCTCCGGGTGCGGCAAGACGACGCTCCTGCGCTGCCTGGCCGGGCTCGAGAAGGTCGACGGCGGACGGGTCTACATCGGCGGCAGGGACGCGACCGACCTGCCTCCCCGGCGCCGTCGCATCGCCATGGTGTTCCAGAGCTACGCGGTCTTCCCGCACATGAAGGTGTTCGACAACATCGCCTTCGGGCTGCGCATGCAGAAGGAGCGCAGCGCGATCGTGCGGGAGCGGGTGCAGTCGGCCGCCGAGCTCCTCCAGATCGTGGACTACCTCGACCGTTATCCCGCGCAGCTCTCGGGCGGCCAGCGCCAGCGCGTCGCCGTGGCCCGCGCGATCGCGACGAAGGCCGACGTGCTGCTCATGGACGAGCCGCTCTCGAACCTCGACGCGCTCCTCCGGATGGAGGCGCGAGCGGAGCTCAAGGCGCTGCTGCAGAAGCTTCGGACGACGACGATCTACGTCACCCACGACCAGATCGAGGCCCTGAGCATGGGAGACCGCGTGGCAGTCATGCGCTCCGGGCGCACGATGCAGGTCGACACGCCGATCGCGGTCTACGACAACCCGGCCGACATGTTCGTCGGCGGCTTCATCGGCACGCCGCCCATGAACTTCATCGAGGCGGAGGTGCGCGGCAACGGGGCGGGGCATGCCGTCCACCTGACCGGCGGCTCCTTTCCGCTCGCCACTCCCGGCGTGGCGGCGCTCTCCGGCCGGAAGCTCGTGCTCGGCATCCGAGCAGAGGCGATCGGCGTCGAGCGCGAGCCCGGCGAGGGCCTGGTGCGGGCGACCGTCGTCGTGGTCGAGCCGCTCGGCTCCCACAACCTCCTCACCGTGCGGATGGCGGAGGAGACGCTCAAGGTCTCGGCCCGGCCCGACTTCTTCCCGGCGCCGGAGAGCGACGTGTGGCTCCGCCTGGAACCGGAGCGGATCCGCTGGATGGACCGGGAGACGAAGAGCGCCCTCGAGCGCCCGGCCGTGGTGTGACGCTCGCGGGGCGCGCGCTCGAGGTGCTCGCGCGGAACGACACGGGCCTCTTCTTCAAGCCGCGCGACGCAGGTCGACGCCGTGGAGCGCCGAGAGCTTGTGCCGCATCCTGCTCACCCCCGCGGCGTAGTCGAACGGGTCGGGAGCGGCCACTCCGACGCGCTCGACACGCCGCCGCACTCGATCTCGAGGACACGAGGGTGCGGTTCGTGAACGACGCGGACGCCTTCCTGCTCGGCGAGTGGTGGACAGGCGCGGCCCGCGGCCACGAGCGAGCCGTCGGGATCACGCTCGGAACCGGCCTCGGCTCGGCGTTCCTCGAGCGCGGTCGGATCCTCCCTGCCGGCGAGCTCTACCTGGCGCCTTTTCGCGGCGGGCCCGTCGAGGACATTGTCTCGGGGCGGGGCCTGCTCGCCCGTTACGGCTCTGCCGCCGGCGGTGTCGAGGAGGTGGTGGCGCGGGCTCGCGGTGGGGAGGCCCGTGCGCGCAGCGCCTTCGACGACGTCTTCTCCGCGCTCGCCGAGTTCCTTCTCCCCCGTCTGACCGAGTTCGGAGCGACGTGCCTCGTCGTCGGGGGCCGGGTCGCGCGCGCCTGGAACCTGATCGAGCCGATCCTGGCTCCGACGCTGCGGTCGGCTACCTCGCTCGTCTGCATCAGCCGCGCCGCCGATCTCGAGGATGCGGCCCTGCTCGGCGCAGCCCGGCGCGCCGCCTCGTGATCCCCGACCACCGACCCACGTTCCCGCAGGGGTACCGTCCCGGTGTCGGCATTGTCGGCTGCGGCGAGGTCGTGAAGGAGGCGCACCTGAGGGCCTACACCGACTACGCCGTCGATGTGGTGGGCGTGTACGACCCGAGGCCCGAGGCGACGGCGGAGGTACAGGCGCTCTTCCCCGTCGTCCGCCACGTCTTCGGCAGCCTGGACGAGCTCCTCGCGCACCCGGAGGTCGAGGTCGTCGACATCGCCACGCATCCGGCGGTGCGGCTCGAGCTGATCGGCCGCGCGCTCGAGGCCGGCAAGCACGTGCTCGCCCAGAAGCCGCTGGCTCTCGACGCGCGCGCAGCGCGGGCGCTCGTCGAGGAGGCCGAGCGGCGGGGGCTCCGGCTGGCCGTGAACCAGAACGGACGCTGGGCGCCGGCCTGGCGGGTGGCGACGCTCCTCGTCGAGCGCGGCGTCGTCGGCGACGTCTTCGCCGTCACCCACCTGCATGATCACGACTTCGCCTGGATCGTGGGGACCGCCTTCGACGAGATCCCGCACTTCGCCATCTACGACTTCTCGGTGCACTGGATCGACATCACGCGCTGCTGGCTCGACGGCAAGACGGTCAGCGCCGTGCGAGCGCTCGACTTCCGGACGCCGAACCAGCCGCCGGAGAGCAAGGGCCGCTGGGGCGCGTGGGTCGCCGTCGAGTACGCCGACGGCTCGAGCGCGCAGATCCGCAGCATCGGCTCGGCGGCGACGCGGCGTCCCGGCAACCCGTTCTGGATCCACGGCTCGGAGCGGACGATCCGCGGGAGCGTCCGCCGGGGCACGGACTTCGTCGAGCTCGACCGCGGCGGTGCCTTCACCCGCTACGCACTGGAGGGCGAGTGGCTGCCGGACGGGTTCGCGGGAACCATGGGCGAGCTGCTCACGGCTGTCGCAGAGGAACGAGAGCCCTTCAACTCGGCACGCCACAACCTGCTCTCGCTCCAGATGACGCTCGCCGCCTGCCGCTCCGCCGGGGAGGGCGGGCGTCCGGTCACGCTGGACGAGGTGCCGTGCTGACCGCCTCGGACAGGCCCCTGATCCGGCGAATGCCTGCCGGCAGGTGCTCGAGCGGTAGGTGCTCGAGGATCAGGGGCAGGTCGGGGCGCCGCGTGCGGAGGAACTCGAGGTAGGGCCGCTGTGCGAAGACCCCCGTGCCGAGCTCGGGCGTTCCCGCCTCGGCCCCACCCGCATCCACGTCCTTTCCGTGCGCCAGTACGAAACGGTGCTCGAAGCGCTCGAGCAGATCCCTCGTCGAACGCTCTTGCGCCGGGACGAGATGACGCGAGAGGTAGTTGTACGGGTCGCAGACGACCGCGAGCCGGCGCGAGGGGAAGCGCTCAAGGAGTCCGAGCAGCTGACCCTGCGTCTTCAGCACGTTCTTGACGTGGCCTTCGAGCGCCAGCAGCGAGCCGCAGCGCTCGGCGGTCGGCAGCAGCGTCTCGAGCGCGTCGTCGAGCAGGGCCCACGCCTCTGCGCTCCAGTTCTCGGGCGCGTCCGTCCAGTCCCCGCCGGGGTGCCTCGTCCCGGTCTCGGTCGTGACGATCGAGGTGCCGAAGGCCGGCGCGAGCTCGAGGCAGCGCCTGAGCGCGACGAGACCGGCGGCGCGCTCCGTCGGGTGCGGCGCGACGAGGTTCCTGTAGCCCGCGAGTCCGACGACCGCGATGCCGTGCTCCGCCAGGGTCGTCCTGATCGGCTCGATCCGCTCGGTGTGCTCGAGGCACTCGGCCAGGAGATCTCCCCCGAGCTGGACCGCCTCGAGGCCGAGCTTGGCGAAGGTCTCGGCCAGCCGCTGCTCCTCCCCCGCCCCGAAGTCGTAGGAGAAGGCGCCCAGGCGCGGCCATGGCCTCGCCTCGGGAAGCGACGGGAAGATCGTGCGGGCAAAGGAGAGGTCGCGGGCGACCAGCTCGGGAGGTCCCGCGCGCGTCTCGAGGACGAGCCAGCCGTCGTAGCCGATCTCCCCCAGCGCTCGGGCGCTCTCGCCGAAGTCGACCCTTCCGAGACCCGGCTCGCAGTCCCCGGCCGTCACGCGCGTGTCCTTGAGGTGCACGCGCCGGACGAGATCGCCGAGAGCGCGGACCTCCGTCGCCGAGTCGAGCCCGCGCACCACCGGGTTGGCGAGGTCGAAGTAGCAGCCGAATGCCCGGGAGCCGACGCCGGCCGCGAGCCGGCGGATCCCGTCGGCGGGCAGCGTGCCTTCGTAGAGCAGCGTCACGCCGCGCTCGGCGGCGCGGGCGCAGAGGGTGCGGAAGCTCGAGCTGCAGCGGTCGAGGTCGGCCTCGCCCGCGAGCTGCGCCCGTGCGAAGAAGGGGACGAGGACGGCGCCGGCCCTGAGCGCGGCGGCCCACTCGATCGCCCGGAGGACGTCCTCATGGGCCGCTTCTGCGATGACGGGATCGGCGTCCGCGATCCCCCCGTCGTTGTGCTCGCCGAGCACGAGGGAGGGGATCTCGAGCGCGCTGTGCTCACCGATGCGGCGGAGGCGTTCGAGCCGCTCGCGCGCCGGATCGCGCAGCTCCTGGCGCCGGAGCTCGATCTCGACGCCGGAGAACCCGGTGCGCCCGGCCCGCTCGAAGACCTCCGTGTCGTCGCGGCCGCCGATGACGGACTCCATCACGGCAGCCTTCACGGCGCGGGGAGGAGGGCGTCGTTCTCGACGAGGATCCGCGACAAGCCGCAGTTGTCGACGACCGCCTGCACCCGTCGCTGCTCGGCGTGCGAGAGACCGTGCACGTGTGCCGCCGCCGCCCGGATCGGGCCGCCGTGCGTGACGACGAGGATCTCCGCGTCCGCATGGTCGACCGCGATGCGGCGGAGTGCAGCCACGACACGCTCGGCCATCGCCTCGTAGCTCTCCCCGTCGTCCCAGCCGTGACCCTCGCGCGCCCGCCAGCGCCTGTAGCCATCGGGGAAACGCAGCTGGATCTCGTCACGGGTCAGGCCCGACCAGGAGCCGACGTCCACCTCCCGAAGCCCCCGCACCGGAACGACTGCCAAGCCGAGCCGGCCCGCCACGATCTCGGCAGTCTCCCGCGCTCGCAGCAGGTCGCTCGAGTAGACGGCGGACGGCGGCGCGCCGGCAAGCGTCTCCGCGAGTGCCCTCGCCTGCTCGCGCCCACGCTCGTTGAGCGGCTGGTCGGCGTGGCCCTGCCAGCGCAGGCTGCGGTTCCAATCGGTCTCGCCGTGCCGGGCCAGCATGAGTGTCGTCGCCATGGGGAGTACGCTAGCGACGGTGGATCTGGGCCTGCGCGACCGCGTCTGCGTGGTGACCGGATCCTCCGGCGGCATCGGGCTGGCCACGGCTCGCCTCCTCGCCGAAGAGGGTGCGCGCGTGGTCGTGAGCGGGCGCGACTCCGAGCGGGTGGAGGCCGCCCGCCGGGAGGTTCACGCCGCGCTAGCCGTCGTCTGCGATCTCGCCGAGCCGGGCGCGCCCGCCGAGCTCGTCAGGGAGGCCGAGGCGCAGGTGGGGCCGGTGGACGTGCTCGTCAACAACGTCGGCCAGGCCTACCAGGCGAGCTTCGACGAGCTCTCCGACGAGCAGTGGGACGCGCTCTGGCAGCTCAACGTGATGAGCTACGTGCGCTGCCTGCGGGCAGTTCTGCCCGGCATGCGGGAGCGGGGCGGCGGCGCGATCGTGAACGTCTCTTCGACCGCCGGCAAGCGGCCCTCCACGAGCATGCCGAACTACTCGGTCACGAAGGCCGCCGTCCTCTCGCTCTCGCGCCTCGTGGCCGACCTCGACGCGGGGAACGGCATCCGCTGCAACGCGGTGACGCCGGGCCCAACGGCGACGGAGGCCTGGCTCGGGGCGGACGGCCTCGCCGACCAGGCGGCTGAGCGCGGCGGCACCAGCCGGGAGGAGGTGCTCGAGGCGGTCGGCGCCGGCCGGCCGCTCGGACGCCTCGCCGAGCCCGATGAGATCGCTGCCGTGATCGTCTTCCTCTGCTCCGAGCGGGCCGCGTACGTCACCGGGGCGGCCTGGAGCGCGGACGGCGGCACCGTCCCGATCATCGTCTAGCGCGACCGCCGCACCGTCTACGCTGAACGGTGATGCCAGGATCGGCCGGACAGGTGACGCCCACGTTCGCGGAACGAGTGCGCGAGCGGGAGGAGCAGTGGCTCTCGCCGCTCGCCGTGCGCTCCTACGAGACCTTCGGGCGTCTGCGCGAAGAGGAGGGCTGCACGATCCGCACGCCCTTTCAACGCGACCGTGACCGCATCCTGCACTCGAAGGCCTTCCGGCGCCTGAAGGGGAAGACACAGGTCTTCATCGACCCGGCGGGCGACCACTACCGCACCCGCATGACGCACACGCTCGAGACAACCGCGATCGCCCGCGTGGTCGCCCGTGCACTCCGGCTGAACGAGGATCTGACCGAGGCGATCGGCCTCGGTCACGACATGGGGCATCCGCCCTTCGGCCACGCCGGTGAGGAAGCACTCGACGCGGCTCTGCAGGAGCGCTTCGGCCGCCGCTTCCGCCACAACGAGCAGTCGCTGCGGATCGCCGAGTCGCTGAACCTGACCGCCGAGGTGCGCGGCGGCATCCTCACGCACACGGGCGAGCGCGAGCCCGCGACGCTCGAGGGCAAGATCGTGCGCCTCGTCGACCGGGTGGCCTACATCAACCACGACATCGACGACGCGATCCGCTTCGGCATCCTCGCCCCCGACGACCTGCCGCACGAGGAGGTCGAGCTGCTCGGCCCCACGGGCTCGCGCCGCATTGACACGCTCGTGCACGATCTCGTCGAGACCTCCGAGCGAGAGGGCGACATCGTCCAGAGCGAGGCGGTCGGAGAGGCGATGCTCGCCCTGCGCCGCTTCATGTTCGAGCGCGTGTACCTCGGCGAGCACGCCCGCGGCGAGCACGAGCGGGCGCATGCCGCCGTGCGCCGGATCTTCGAGCGCCTCGCGGCGGCCGGCGAGACCCCCGAGCAGATCGCCGACTTCATCGCGGGCATGACCGACCGCTTCGCCCTCGCGAACGCCGGGAGGGAGTGATGGCGCGCATCGTGCAGTCGTCGGTGGAGGAGGTGAAGGCCGCAGCCGACATGGTCGCCGTCGTCTCGGGCCGCACGCAGCTTCGCCGCGTCGGGGGGCGCTACACCGGCCGCTGCCCGTTCCACGAGGAGCGAACGCCGAGCTTCTCCGTCAACCCCCTCGACAAGCTCTTCTACTGCTTCGGCTGCGGCAAGGGGGGCGACCTCGTTTCCTTCGTCCAGGAGGCGGAGAGCCTCGACTTCGCGGGTGCGATCGAGTGGCTGGCCGACCACTCGGGCGTCCGGCTCGAGTACGAGGAGACCTCTCCCGAGTTCGAGGCCGTGCGCCGCCGCGGCGAGCGGCTCCTGGCGGTGCTCGATGCGGCCGCGCGCTTCTACGAGCGCTACCTCTGGGACTCGCCCGCCGGCGGCCCGGCGCGCGACTACCTGGTGGGGCGCGGTCTCGGCGAGGAGGTCTGCCGCGAGTTCCGGCTCGGCCTGGCCCTGGGCGGGACGACGCTCGCGCGCAAAGCCGCGGAGCGCGGCTTCACCCGCGCCGAGCTCGCCGAGGCGGGGCTCGTCAACCGCATGGGCAACGACTACTTCGCGCAGCGCCTGCTGTTTCCGCTGGCCGACGCGCGCGGGCGCGTGGTCGGCTTCCAGGCCCGCAAGCTGCGCGAGGACGATCCCCTGCGCGCGAAGTACGTCAACTCGCCGGAGGGAGAGCTCTTCCGCAAGGGATCGCTGCTGTACGGGCTCGATCGGGCCCGCGCGGCGATCGCCAAGCAGGATCGTGCCCTCGTCGTGGAGGGCAACCCCGATGTGCTGGCGCTGCGCCAGGCAGGGCTCGAGCCCGTGGTGGCGTCGATGGGCACCGCTCTCACCGAACGCCAGCTCAAGGAGCTCGGAAGGCTGACGCGCCGGCTCTTCCTCTGCTTCGACGCCGACGCGGCCGGCGAGGCGGCGACCCTGCGCGGGATGGAGCTCGCCGCGGGTCAGGGCTTCGACGTCCGCGTGGTCACCCTGGCGCCGGGACAGGATCCGGCCGACGCGCCCGAGGGCTTCGAGGCGCGGCTGGGGACGGCGGAGAGCTACGTCGGCTACCGCGTGCGGCTCGAGCTCGAGCGGGCGACCGATCGGCAGGAGGCCTTCGTGCGCGTGCGCGAGGTGCTGGCCCGGGCCGAGGACTCGCCCGAGCGCCAGGAGGCGATGCGCGCGGCGGCCGACGCGCTCGATCTCCCGCGCGACACGCTGGCCGGCCTCGCCCCGGGGGCGCGGGCGACGACGGGCACGCTCAGCCCGAAGGTGCTCGAGGCGGGCGAGCGGCTCGAGCGCGACGCCCTCGCCGGGTGCATCGCACACCCCCGCCTGCTGCGCGTGCTCGCCGAGCTCGGGCCCGCGCACTTCGACGTCGAGGCGCACCAGCGGGCGTGCGAGCACCTCCTGACGCCGGGCGTCCCCGATGAGTCGCTCGTCGCGCTCCTCGCGGAGCTCGACGCGCGGGCGGGCTCGGAGGGGATCGACGAGGAGACGGGGGAGCAGCTGCTCCTGCACCTGCGCGAACGGCGGCTGCGGCGCGAGCTCGAGACCGCCGACGAGGCGCACCTGCCCGATCTCCAGCAGGCGCTGGCGAAGGTGCGCACGGCGTTCCGCGAGTTCGCCTAGACGATTGATCAGAAAAGCGTCGATCACTCGTCTATCGGACGGGGAGTTCGGGCTGCCTCTCCGCCAAACTGCATCACCCGCTTCGCGGGTGGCGGAAGTAACATCGGTCTTCCGACTCGGGGGCTTTCTTCCGCCGCCGCAGGTGGGACGTCTTCCTGGCGGAGAGGCAGCCCAATGACCACACGAGGCCTCAACCCCTTAGTCGGGTGTGGGCACCCCGTTGTCCTGGGTCTGGCTGAGCCCCAGGAACCGGGTCGCCGCGGCCGTGCGCGTCCGGACGCCGAGCTTCCGGTAGGCGTTCTCCAGGTGCTTGCGCACCGTTCCCGGCGAGATCCAGAGGAGTTGTGCGATCTGGTCGTTCGTCTTGCCCTGCGCGACCAGGGCGAGGACGTCCCGCTCGCGTGCGGTGAGCGGAAGCGCGTCGCTCTGCTCCTCGAGCAGGAGCGCATCGCCGGCGCGCCTGACCGCCAGGCGCCGTTCCCCGCGACAGCCCAGAAAGGTGCCGATCGCACCTGCTTCCAGCCAGGCCGCGAGCGCACGCGGGAGTCGGGCTGCCGTCTCGTTCGCAAAGAACTCGCGCAGCAGCCGGCGGGCAGGCGGTGAGACCAGCTCGACGTGAGATTCCCCGCACAGCAGGATGACGCCCCGCGTATCGCGCTCGTCCGCGCTCTCGAGACCCGTGATGGCGGCGGCCAGCAGGCGCCGGAGCGCGGCGGCTCGCCAGCTCCGAGCCAGGTGCGGCCGTGGCAGGTTGACAACGAGGTTTTCACGTGCGGAGACGTCGCCGTGGAAGCGGTCGAACCCGAACCCCCGGGTATGCAAGATCGGCGTAGGCAAGGCGACACGGCGCGTGTATTTGCCCCCGCGCGGCCGAGACACCAACTGGTGGAGCCCCAACAGGTGGAACTCGCGTCGTGTGCTGAAGTGGGAAAGCCTGAGCGCCCCGGCAGAGCCGTTCGGGTGGTAGAGCGGGTGCTCTGTCATCGAGGCTCCAGACGAGTGCCGGCTCGAATTTCTTCCGTGAGTAGCGGCTCATCGTTAAGCCGACCGCTCCAGACGGCTCGGCCAGCTGCCCCGCCTCACCGAGCGTCTCCGGCCTGTGAACGGCTCGTCGTCCCGACGCGATCCCAAAGATACGTCGATCGACGTATGGCCACCAGCGCCGGATGGGCGAACATGGGCGCGGAGAAGATCCGCCGCGCGCGCTCCGGCGAGCCGGCCGCCTGAGAGGAGCACACGATGAGCCATGACAGTGAAGGGACGCGGGAGGATGCTGGGCTTCCTGCGGTGAGAGGCACTTTCCCGGTCGAGACTCGGGATCTGTCTCGCCGCACCTTCTTGAAGGGTGCGGGCTCGGCGGTGGCAGGGCTGACGGTTCTCCGG
>Ga0183260_10002513_pt1 | contig 15151 bp, 19 predicted proteins | sample AntDrymUQ4972206_2_FD_129768 | JGI IMG/M metagenome (GOLD analysis project Ga0183260, IMG submission 129768) | Polar desert sand microbial communities from Dry Valleys, Antarctica - metaG UQ497 (22.06) (version 2) (version 2) | ecosystem: Environmental > Terrestrial > Soil > Desert | place... | reverse complement strand
TCAAACCGCTCGCCGTCGTGACCGGCGCCTCCAGTGGGATCGGTTTCGAACTGGCCAGGCAGTTCGCCGAGCATGGGTACGACCTGCTGATCAACGCCGAGGACGCCGGGCTGACCGACGCCGCGGAGCGGCTGCGGGCCGACGGCGCCTCGGTGCAAACGGTCCAGGCGGACCTGACGTCGTACGAAGGCGTCGAGCAGCTGTACGCCGGCATCAGCGCCACCGGCCAGCCGGTCAGTGCCGCCGCACTGAACGCCGGCGTGGGTCAGGGTGGGGCGTTCCTGGACATCGAGCTGGCCGACGAACTGGAGATCATCGCGCTCAATGTCACGTCGACGGTGCACCTGGCCAAGCGCCTGCTCCGGGACATGGCCGCCCGTGACGAGGGCCGGGTGCTGATCACCTCGTCCATCGCCTCCACGATGCCCGGCTCCTTCCAGGCGGTGTACGACGCGTCGAAGTCGTTCCTGCAGTCCCTCGTGCAGGCGCTGCAGGAGGAGCTGAAGGGCACCGGGATCACGCGCACATCGCTGATGCCCGGACCGACCGACACGAACTTCTTCCATCGCGCCGAGATGGCAGATACGAAGGTGGGCCAGAGCTCGAAGGACGACCCGGCTACCGTGGCCAAGCAGGGCTTCGCGGCGCTCATGAATAACGACGACAAGCTCGTCGCGGGGTCGGTGAAGACGAAGGTGCAGGGCGTGGCGAACAAGGTGCTGCCCGACAAGCTCAAGGCCGCCGTCCACCGCCGGATGGCCAAGCCCGGATCATGACCCCTGCGCAGAACTGAGATGAGGTCGGTATGGCCGGAGGATGGTTCGAGTCGGTCGCCGTCGCCCAGCGGCGGGCCAAGCGGCGCTTACCGAAGTCGGTGTACGGCGCGCTGATCGCAGGCGGCCAGGCCGGACACACGCTCGAGGACAACATCAAAGCCTTCGGCGAACTGGAGTTCCTGCCGCACACCGCGAGCCTGCCCCGCGCGCGAGAGCTGTCGACCACCGTCATGGGGCAGGACATCGCCCTGCCGGTGCTCATCTCACCGACCGGCGTCCAGGCTGTGGACCCCGAGGGCGAGGTCGCCGTGGCCCGCGGCTCGGCGATGGCCGGGACGGCGATGGGGCTGAGTTCGTTCGCCAGCCGGTCCATCGAGGACGTCGCGGCGGTCAACGACAAGACCTTCTTCCAGATGTACTGGGCCGGGGACAGAGAGTTGATGCTGTACCGCGCCGAGCGGGCGGCCAAGGCCGGCGCCAAGGGGCTGATCGTCACCCTGGACTGGACGTTCTCCAGCGGGCGGGACTGGGGCAGTCCGATGATCCCGGAGAAGATCGACCTCAAGGCCGCGCTGCGCTTCGGCCCGGAGACCCTCCTGCGGCCGGCCTGGCTGCTCGCGTTCCTGCGCACCGGCAAGATCCCCGACCTCACCGCACCCAACATGACCAAGCCGGGGGAGCGGGCGCCGACGTTCTTCGGGGCCTACGGCGAGTGGATGACGACGCCGATGCCGACCTGGGAGGACGTGGCCTGGTTGCGCGAGCAGTGGGACGGCCCGTTCATGGTCAAGGGGATCATGCGCCCGGACGACGCCCGGCGGGCCGTCGATGCCGGCGCGAGCGCGATCTCGGTGTCCAACCACGGGGGCAACAACCTGGACTCCACACCGGCACCGATCCGCGTCCTCCCGGGCATCGTCGAGGCGGTGGGCGACCAGGTCGAGGTCCTGCTCGACGGCGGCGTACGCCGGGGCGGTGACGTGGTCAAGGCACTAGCCCTCGGCGCCAAGGCGGTGATGATCGGGCGGGCCTACCTGTGGGGTCTGGCCGCCAACGGAGCCACCGGTGTCCAGAACGTGCTGGACATCATGCGGGGCGGGATCGACTCGGCCCTGATGGGCCTGGGGCGCAGCTCGATCCACGACCTGGTCCCCGACGACGTGCTGATGCCCGAGGGCTTCGCTCGCAGCCCGAACTGATCCGCCGACCCTGCAGACTTTGCCCCCCGGGTGGCGGTCGTCCCAGGGGAATTGTCCGCTTTGCGGCACCACCCGAGGGGCAAAGTGGGCTAGGCGGGCAGGCCGGCCAGGGGGGACTCGTCGCAGGCCCGGTCCGGGCGCCGGACCGACAGCGGCACGAGGACGGGCTGGCCGCGCACCGGGCCCTTGTGTGAGTGGTCGCCACTCGGCGTCGGGATCGCGGCCCCACCCGCGGCGGCCAGCGCCGCCGCGCCGTGGCCCTGCACACACTCCGGATCCGGCCCGTCCAGCGGCAGGCCGGTGAAGAACTTCGCCGCCATGCAGCCGCCCCGGCAGGCGTCGAACATCGAGCACGATGAGCAGGCGCCACCGCCGTCGGGCTTGCGTAGCGAGGCGAACAGCGCCGAGTCCTGCCACACCCGCTGGAAGCCGCCCGGCTCGCGCAGGTTGCCGGCCAGGAACTGGTCGTGGATCGCGAAGGGACAGGCGTAGACGTCCCCGATCGGGTCGATCAGGCACACCACCCGACCGGCGCCGCAGAGGTTGAGGCCGGGCAGTGGGTCGCCGAGGCCGGACAGGTGGAAGAAGCTGTCGCCGGTCAGCACGTTGTCGCCGTGCGCCACCAGCCACTGGTACAACGCGCGCTGTTGCTCGTCGGTCGGATGCAGGTCGGCCCACACGTCGGCGCCGCGCCCGGAGGGCCGCAGGCGGGTCAACCGCAGCTGGGCGTCGTACCGGTCCGCGAGGGCCTTGAACGCGTCCAGCTGGCCGGCGTTCTCCCGAGTGACAACCACGGAGATCTTGAAGCCGCGGAAGCCGGCGGCGGCCAGATTCTCCATGGCCGCGACCGCAGTGCGGAAGGATCCGGTGCCGCGGACGGCGTCGTTGACGTCGGCCGACGCGCCGTCCACCGAGATCTGGACGTCGACGTAGTCGGTGGCCGCCAACCGCCGGGCCGCGGCGGCGTCGAGCTTCACGCCGTTCGTGGAGAACTTGACCCCGACGTGGTGCTCGACCGCATAGTCCAGCAGTTCCCAGAAGTCGTGCCGCACGGTCGGTTCGCCGCCGCCGATGTTGACGTAGAAGACCTGCATCCGCTGCAGCTCGTCGATCACCATCTTGCACTCCGCGGTGGACAGCTCGCGCGGATCGCGGCGTCCCGAGGACGACAGGCAGTGCACGCACGCGAGATTGCAGGCGTACGTCAGTTCCCAGGTGAGGCAGATCGGGGCGTTGAGCCCCAGCGCGAAGTGGTCCACGAGCTTGGTGGGTCGGCTCTCGAGCACCGTCACGGGAGGGACTCCTCGCTCACGCGCCGCTGGATCATGTCGGTGCCGGCCAGGCCGGCGAGTGCCCGCAGGATCGCGGGACGTTGCGCCTCTGGAACTGCACATCGGCGTACGGCGTCCTCCACCGACTCCGCGTCGCCCAGCGCCCGGACCACGTCGACCAGCGCCGGAGCCTTGAGGAAGGACAACCGACGGGTCCCGAAGTGGTAGGCCAGTGCGCCGAACTCCTCGTCGCGCAGCTCCGCCTGCGGGTGCAGCCGGTACGGCGCCTGCGGGTCGAACGCCGGGCCTGGGCCTTGGCTCAGTAGACGCCGCACATTCCGTCGATCGAGACCTCTTCGACCAGGCTGTCCTCGACGAGCTGCTCGTCGACGGCCGGGGTGTCCTGAGGCTGGCTGGTGTCGGTCTCCGCGGGGCTCATCGCTGTCCTCCTGGCGTCGGGTGTGGTGAGGGTATCCGCCGGCGAACCCACGCGGCGGAGCCCAGCCGGATGACCGTCCCGACGATGGCCAGCAGACCGGCCAGGCTGAGCACGATGAGCCCGGTCGTCAGTACCCCTGGCGGCTCCTCGGCCCCGGTCGTCAATCCGGCGACCACGTTGGCCGGCACGAGCCAGCAGGCGGCCGCCAGCGCGGTCGCCTGGAGCAGCGGGGCATTGCCCAGGTGACGACCCGCGGTGACCGTGACGAGCGCGACGACCGCATACGCCGCGGCGAACAGCGTGAAGACGGAGAGGTCCATGGCCTCAGAGTGGAAGGCTCGGGTGAGGCCGGGGTGAGAGCGTGATGGCACTTCTCTCATCGGAGCCGGCTACGGAGGCGGCGGGTGACGATCGATGCCTTCCGGGCCTGTCCCGACGGGGTGTACGACGACGGCGTCGTCCGCGTCGTGCGTGCGCCGGATCGGCCCGGCATCCGGCTCGATGGCTTGGTGCTCACCCACGGCCTGGCCGCCGGTGAGGTGGACAACGACCTGGCCGGCCGATTGGCCGCGCTGGATGGCGCGGATCCGGAGACGTTCGAGCGGCTGTTCACCGGGATCGTGCTGACCTCGGCGACCGACCCGCTCCAGGCGTGGGCCGGCTTCTACCGGACCACGCTGGCCCGGCTCACCGGAGCACACGATGCCGGCGGCAGTATCGCGGAGTTCGCCCCGATCTACTGCCGGGCCCGGGCTCTGGCGCGGGGTCACCGGGTGCTCGACGTGGGCAGCTGTTTCGGGTTCCTGCCGCTGCTGCTCGCTGAGGACGGCCAGCAGGTGCTCGCCAGCGACGTGAACCCGGGCTCCATGCGCCTGCTGTCGGCGGTGGCCCCCTGCCTGCCGGTCGTGTGCTGCGGTGCCGAGTCGCTGCCGCTGCCCGACGGTGCGGTGGACACGGTGTTCGCGCTGCACCTGCTGGAGCACGTCGATGCCGCTCTGGGTGCCGCGGTGCTGACCGAGGCGATCCGGGTGGCGCGGCAGCGGGTGGTGGTCGCGGTGCCCTACGAGGTCGCGCCGACGGCGGCGTACGGGCACGTCCGGACGGTCGACCACACCGACCTGGTGGCCCTCGGTGAGCGCAGCGGGCTGGCCTTCGACGTACTCGACGCCGACGGCGGCTGGCTCGTCCTGGACCAGCGTTGACACTCAGCCCTCGGGTCCCACCGGCCCATGTAGAGTCCCGTCCCGGTGTGCGGAGCACGCTCTCGCACCGCCAGGAGGCTTCGCCTAGTCCGGTCTATGGCGCCGCACTGCTAATGCGGTTGGGGTTCGCGCCCCTCCCGGGTTCAAATCCCGGAGCCTCCGCCGGGGTCATCGAGCAGGGCAGCGCCGCCGCCGCCCAGTGTGCGAGACTGGCCCTTCTGCGCTCGTAGCTCAACGGATAGAGCACCTGACTACGGATCAGGAGGTTGGGGGTTCGAGTCCCTCCGAGCGCACCACGGCTCACAGCGCGGCGATGTCGTCCTTGATCGCCTGCACCTTGTCCGCTCCGAGCATCCCCCCGGCCATGCCCATCACCTGGTTGCCCGTCATCCCCTTGGCCATGCCGATCATCGGGTTGGACGTGATCCCTGGGCTGTGCTCTTCCATGATCTGCACGACCTCCGGGTCCTCCAGCATGGTTCCGAGGGTGGTCGTGTTCAGGTCGTACCTGGCCATAGTCGCTCCCGGTCGATTCGTGTGGTCGGCACTCAGGGTGCCATCACCTCGCGCAACAGGTGCATGGCCAGGCCGACCGAGCGAGCGCGGACGTCATGGCGCGACCCGGGGAGCACGACTCTCTCCGAGCGGCGGCCCCACGCGGCGTCCACGCACAGGTGCACCAGCCCGACCGGCTTGCCCTCGGTTGCCCCGCCAGGCCCGGCGATCCCCGTGATGCCGACGCCGACATCGGCACCGAGTCGCTCCCGGGCGCCTTGGGCCAGCGCGAGGGCCACCTCCGCACTGACCGCGCCGACCCGATCCAGCAGCGCGGCCGGTACGCCGGCCAAGTCCACCTTCGTGTCGTTCGAATAGACGACCAGCCCACCGCGAACCCAGTCCGAGGAGCCCGCACGTTCGGTGAGCCGACCCGCGAGCAAGCCGGCCGTGCACGACTCCGCGGTGGCGACCGTCGCACCCCGAGCCTGCAGCCCGGCGGCGACCAGGTCGTCGACCGTGCCGCCGTCGACGGAGAACAGCCGCCCGCCGTACGCCGTGCCGAACGCCGCCACCAGCCCGTCGTACGTCGCCTGCGCCGCGGGCTCGAAGCGGGTGACCACCTCCAGCTCGCCGGCCCGCAGGCACGTCGTGATTTCCAACCCCTCGAGGCGGCCGGACACCTCGCGAAGCGTCTCGGCGATCTCGGACTCGGGGGTGTTCCAGAGCCGGAGGGTTTCCTGCCGCAGCTCGGTCCGGTCGGCCAGCGCACGCAGAACGGCCGGGTCCTCGACCGCGGCGGGCCACAGCCGCTGCAACTCCCACGGCGGCCCGGGCAGCACCACGACCGGCGGACCTACCCCTGAACCGATCGGCACTACCAGCCCCGGTGCCGTCCCCGCCGGTCCGAGCACCGACGCGCCGGCCGGCACCAATGCCTGCTTGCGCACCGCGAGAGCGGTGGCCTCGGCGCTCACGGTCCAGCCCCGCCGGGCCATCAGGTCGGCCACGATGGCACCGATCCGCTCCTCGAGCGCGGCGTCGAGCCGTAGGGGTCGGCCCTGCTCCTGGGCGACGATCTCGCCGGTCAGATCATCGGCGGTCGGTCCCAGCCCACCGGAGGTCACGATCAGGTCGACACCGAGGTCACGCAGACTCCGCAGCGCCCACCGGAGGTCCGCGGGGCGGTCACCGACGACGAGCGTCCCGGCGATGTCCACGCCCAGGGTCCGTAGCTGCTCGGCCAGCCACGGGCCGTTGCGGTCGCTGACCCGTCCGGTCAGCACCTCGGTGCCCGTGACGACGATGCCCGCGCGAGCGCCCATTCCTCAGATGTCGCCGGAGAAGGTGTCGCAGGAGCCGGGGTCGCCGCTGTCGTAGCCGGTCTGGAACCACCGCTCCCGCTGCTCGGACGAACCGTGCGTCCAGGTGTCCGGGTTTACCCGGGCCCCGGCCTGCTCCTGGATGCGGTCGTCACCAATGGCGGCCGCCGCGTTCAGACCCTCGGCGATGTCGGCCGGCGTCAGCGCGGCGAAGATCGAGGAGTCGGTGTCCGCTGCATACGCCGCCCACGCCCCGGCGTAACAGTCCGCCTGCAGCTCGAGCCTGACCGCGCCGCTGTCCGCGCCCGTGTCGTTGCCGACCTGGTCGGTCGTGCCGAGCAGGTTCTGCACGTGGTGGCCGTACTCGTGCCCGATCACGTAGGCCTGGGCGAAGTCACCGCTGGCGCCGAACCGGCTGCTCAGCTCGTCGAAGAACCCGAGGTCGAGGTAGACCCCCTCGTCCGGCGGACAGTAGAACGGTCCGACCGCCGACGTGGCGGCCCCGCAGGCGGTGTTGACCTGGCCCGTGAACAGCGTGGTCGTCGCCTCGCGGTAGGAGCGCCCGCTGTCGGTGAAGGACTGCGTCCAGTAGTCCTGGACGCTGTTGACCACGGCGACGACCCGGCAGTCCTCCTGCTGGTCGGCGTCCGCGCCGGTCTGACAGTCCTCCAACGACCCTGGATCGGCCGGCGTGTCACCGGTGACTCCGAGCCCGTCCAGCCCGCCGCCGAGGAACAGCACGAGCAGCAGGCCGACGATTCCGAGTCCGCCGCCGCCCAGCGCGATCCGCGGCATGCCGCCACCACCGCCGCCACGCCGCCCGCGCACGTCGCGGACCTGGGAGGTGTCCAGCCGCGCGCGATCGTCGAAGTCCATGTGGCCTCCTCCCTATGCCGGACCCTGCACCGACAGGACGTCGTCGGCAACCGCTGACAGCCACCCCCCTCGGCGACCCAGGTCCAGCAATCGCTCGCGCAGCGTCGGATCGGCCGGGTCCAGCGGCGGACCGTCGACGGCGGGGGGCGGCCAACCTGACCGTACGGCGTGTCCTGACCTCAGCAGGACGGCCGCGTCCTCGGCAAGCAGCTGCACCGTCTCGCCCACGGCCACGTCCACCGCAGCCGCGTTGTCCCGGCACATCGCGATCGACAGGTCAGGCGGCGAACCGGCGACTCGCGTGCCGTCGCGGAACGACCCGGCGGCGAGCGACAGGGCAAGCGGCCCGCCGGCCGAGGCCACCGCGGCCAGTGCGGCGGCCAGCAGGTGGGGGAGGTGGCTGATCCGGGCCACGGCGGCGTCGTGGTCGGCCGCGGCGGCGGGCACGACGCGCGCACCGATGCCGGTGAGCAGCCGGGCCAGCTTCAGCCAGTGGGCCAGGACGGTGTCCGGCTCGAGTCCGAGCACCCAGGTCGCCCCGTCGAACAGCGTGCGTTGCGCAGCGGCGAAACCGGCGAACTCCTTGCCCGCCATCGGATGGCCGCCCACGAACCGCCCGGCCAGCCCGGCCCGTCGGGCGGCGGCGTACGCCGGTCCCTTCACCGAACCCACGTCGGTCAGTACGGCGTCAGGGGGCAGCAGGCCGGCGATCTCGGCGACGGCACCGGTCAGCGTGGTCAGCGGGACGGCCAGCACGACGACGTCGGCGGTCGCGACCGCGTCGCCGAGGCCGGCGCCGACGGCGATCCCGGCCGTGCCGGCGGCCGACCTCGTGGCCGGATCGGAGTCCCACCCGCTGACCGGGTGGCCGGCCTCGGTCAGCCGCAGGGCCAGCGAACCGCCGATCAGCCCGAGGCCCACCACCGCGATGTTCACTCCGGGTCGAGGATGGGGGTCTCGCGCCTGACTACGCGGCCGAGACAGGTGGCCACGTGGGTCTGTCCGGCGTACACCTCGATCCGGTACAGCCCGGTGCGGCGGGTGCGTGAGATCTCGCTGCCCTCACAGACCAGCCGGGCGCCGACCGGTGCGGTGGACAACAACTCGGCGTGCACCTCGACGGCCACGGCCACGGTGCCGTGGCTGTTGGACGCCGCCGCATGCACGACATCGGCGAGGGAGACGACCACGCCGCCGTGCAGCGCCCCGTGGGCGTTGGTGTGCCGGTCCTCGACGGTCAGGGCGGCGCGCGCGTAGCCGGGCCGCACCTCCTCCAGCGTGACGCCCAGCGCGTCGGCGTACGGATCGGCGGACAGCCGGGCGAACAGCTGGTCGTCGATCACCCGGCCGAGCCTAGGGTGGGCCGACATCGAGAACTGGGAGGCCCGCGAATGACACCGAAGTCGTTCCTGCTCACCGCAGACGTCCACGACTACCTGATGGACAACAGTGAGCCGCTGGACGACGTGCAGCGGGACCTCATCGCGGAGACCACTGCGCTCGGAGACATCGCGAGTATGCAGATCGCTCCCGAACAGGGTGCCTTCATGACCATGCTCGTGCAGTTGATGGGCGCGACGTCGGCGATCGAGATCGGCACGTTCACCGGGTACTCCGCCCTCGCGATCGCCCGCGGGCTGCCCCCCGGCGGCACCCTGCTCTGCCTGGACATCAGCGAGGAGTGGACCGAGATCGCGCGGCGCTACTGGCATCGGGCGGGCGTCGAGGAGCACATCGAGATGCGGATCGGCCCGGCTCTGGACACGCTGCGCGCGCTGCCACCCACTCCGGCGTACGACCTTGCGTTCATCGACGCCGACAAGCCGGAGTACCCGGCCTACCTGGAGGAACTGGCACCGCGGATGCGCACGAACGGGGTGGTCATCGTGGACAACGTGCTGCGCGACGGCCGGGTGGTGCCCGGTCGCGAGACCGACGACGGAGACCGCCAGATGCAGGCGTTCAACCGGCTGGCGGCGAGTGACCAGCGTTTCGACACGCTGCTCATGCCACTGGCGGACGGGTTGACGTTCCTCCGCAAGCGCTGACCGGCGAGTCAGGATCGCCCGACCGGGTTCTATGCCGCGCTCGTCCGCTCTGGGACCATCCGGCACAACGGTCGGGGAGAGGCGGGTGTTGATGTCAGCGCAAGGGTTCGCCGTCGTCGCGCATCGCGACCACGGGAGGTGGTCGTGCGATCTCGTGCCCGAGGCGCTGACCTCGGACCTGGACCGCTGCCTCGTGCAACTCGACCCGTACGCCGGCACCGACGGCACTTTCGCCTTTGTGAACGCCGCTGGCGACGAGAGTTTCGTGGCCATCCGGGTAGAGGGCGGTCGGACGCCGCGCTACCTGCTCTCCGATGCGGCGGCGGCGTTCGAGTGGCCGATGGCCCGCCAGGTGCTGGAGCGGGTGGTGACCGATCCGGCCCTACATCCGGAGCGCACCTGGCCGGCCGGTGACCTGGATCTGTTCGTCGACCACGGGGTCAGTGCGGCCGAATTGCGGATGCTGCTGGACAACATCGAGCTGTCCGCCGACGAGCTGCTCGGCTACCTCGCCGAGAGCCTGGGTTTCGGCCCGGAGTACGCCGTCGTGGTGGACGCGCTGCCGGGCACCCTGACCGCGTGAGGCATCGGTCCGCCGGCCGATGACCGACGAGGACCTGATGCGGCTGGCCCTCGAGGTGGCCGCCGGAGCCGCGACGTGGGGAGATGTGCCCGTCGGCGCCGTGGTCTCCGACGCGGACGGAGAGGTCGTCAGTACGGCGGCCAACGAGCGCGAGCGCACCGGTGATCCCACGGCGCACGCCGAGGTGTTGGCGCTGCGCCGAGCGGCGATCCGGACCGGATCGTGGCGGCTGTCCGGCAGCACCCTGACGGTGACGCTAGAACCCTGCACGATGTGCGCCGGCGCTCTGGTCCTGGCGCGGGTCGCTCGCTGTGTGTACGGCGCGGACGACGCCAAGGCCGGCGCGGTCGGCTCCCTGTGGGACGTCCTGCGCGACCGGCGGCTCAACCACCGCGTCGAGGTCGTCGGCGGCGTGCTCGCGGCGGAGTCCGGCGTCCTGCTGCGTGACTTCTTCGCTCCACACCGAGACTGAGCCTCACCGTCGCTCGCGCAGGATCACGCAGTCGCCACACAACCCGTAGCCATCGACTCGAAAGAGGTTGCAGCAGGTCCGTCGCCGGTAGCGCGTTCCCGTCCAGTCCCCGAAGTTGGCCAGCTCGGCCGGAACGTCTACCGCTGCGGCGAATCCCTTGCGCCGCAACATGACCAGCGCTCCGGCCAGCGCCGAGGCGACGTTGCCCCAGAGCCGCCGGACCCCCGGTCCGCACGCCTCGTCCACCGCCTCGACGAGCGGTCCCAGATGGCGGTCGACCAGTGCGGCCCAGGCGCCTTCGGCCGGGTGCAGACCGGGGTCGCGCAGCGCGAGCTCGACCGGGCCGACGTCGGGCAGGCGGTAGGTCAGGTTGGTGGGGCCGAGATCGGGTACGCCGTCGGCGAGGGCCAGGCAGCCGAGGTGGATCGAGCCGACCCGGCTCGCCCAGCCTTGCAGGAACAGCGATCCGGCGATGTCCCGGCGAGCGGTGGACAGGCGGTCGGCGTACAGATCGATCGCTACGCTGGGGTCTTCCAGCAGGCCGGTGACATCGCGGCCGGTGGCCAGCGGCGTCGGGCTGAGGCTGAAGAACTGACCGATGTCCCGCAGTTCACGGAACGGGACGACAGAAGCGCTCGGCACGGCCCCATCGTGCGCCAGAACGTCGGGCGCGGGTGCAGTACCCTCGTCGGCGGTGGCGTGTCCGAGCGGCCGAAGGAGCACGCCTCGAAAGCGTGTGAGGGTTCACGCCCTCCGTGGGTTCAAATCCCACCGCCACCGCCACTCTCGGTTCATCAGCAGCAGCAGGCACTCCCGCGCCAGGCCTGTACCCCCTCGTACGCCGCGACCGCGGCGATCACGAGGGCCGCGACCGGATCGGCCCAAGCCCAGCCGCCGGTGGAGTTGAGCAGCAACCCGACGAGCAGGACGGCCGAGAGGTACGTGCAGAGCAATGTCTGACGCGAGTCCGCGACGGCCGAGGCGGAGCGCAGTTCCCGGCCGGTACGCCGTTCCAACCAGGACAGCACCGGCATGACGACCACGCTGACCGCAGCCAAGGCGATCCCGACCGCGGAGGGCCGCGCCTCGCTCACCCCGAGCAGGGTGCGCACCGCGTCGACCGAGACGAAGGCCGCGAGGCCGAAGAAGGACACGGCGATCACCCGCATCGCGGTCCGCTCCCGCGTCTGCGGATCGGGTGCGGCGAACTGCCACGCCACCGCAGCGGCCGAGAGGACCTCCACGACGGAGTCCAGCCCAAAGGCGACGAGGGCGGAGGACGAGGCGATCCGGCCGGCGGTGATCGCGATCGCCGCCTCGACGACGTTGTAGCCGATGGTGGCGGCGACGATCCAGCGGACCCGGCGTTCCAGCGTGGTCCGCCGTGCGACCGACTGCGTGGGGCCGGTCGTGGTCACCGGCACGTACAGCCGTGCGGGGTGCAGCAGGACGGATCGACGGTGAGGGTGAGGCCCAGCAGTACTCCGAAGGCCGGCCCGAGTCGGTCAGCGGCCAGGCGGTAGCGGGTGCGCCGGCCCTCCGGTTCCCCGACGACCAGGCCACAGCCCCGCAGGCACGCCAGCTGGTTGGACATGACCTGCCGCGACACCCCCAGGGCGGAGGCGAGCTGGGCGGGATAGCCGGGTGCGTCCCACAGGGCCAGCAGGATCCTGGTGCGCGTCTCGTCGGACAACGCCTGCCCGAGCCTGCTCACTGCAGCAGCATGCTCCGAGGTCACCATCGGCACCCACTGGACAGTACAGCCATGGCTGTATCGCCAGCATGCGCCCCGGGGCAGTCGTTTACCAAGCGTCAGCTATGGTCACCATCAGTCACTTCCGAGGAGTGCGCATGCGGAACGAGTCGCACACGCTGAGCCGCCGCGGCTTTCTCACCGCCGCCGCGGGCGGGGTCGCCTTGAGCCTGCTCCCGGCGGCGCCGCCGCGCCGGGCCGCCGCCGCCACGACAGCCGCCGCCACGACAGCCGCGCTGGCGTGCTGGGGGGACAGCCTGACGTACGGCGTCGGGGGAGGCGGGGTCACCTACCCGGACCTGCTGGCCGCCCGGTTCGGCGTCACGGTCTACAACGGCGGCGTCATCGGCGAGCGCTCCTCCGGGGTGGCGGCCAGGCAGGGTGGGCGGCTACCGGTCGTGTCGGTGCCCGCGCCGTTCGGCGAACCGCTGCCGCCCCGGACGTTCCGGGTCAACCTGGACCAAGCGCTGCCCTGGTACGAGCGCACGATGGTGATCCAGGAGGAGGGCACGCTGCACGGGAACCTGGGCGGCGTCCCGGGCATCCTCAACAAGCAGGGTGACTATCGCAACGAGTTCACGCCCTACTACTTCACCCGCGACAACGGGGCGGATCGCCCGCCGCCCGGGACCTTCAGCACCGACACCGGGGTCGAGTACGAAGGGGTCGACCAGATCATCTGGTGCGGCCACAACGACCTGCGACTGATCGACGCGCCGAATGTCCCACCGGGCCTGGGCGCGCAAGCGCAGGACCTGGTGCGGGGCAACCTGGCGAAGATGGCGGCGTACGCCGAGGGCGCTGCTGGACCCGACCGCTATCTCGTCCTCAGCCTGCTCAACGGCAAGGGTGCCGGCAACGGCCGGACGACGACCGGACGGCCGACGGAGTACTACGAGAACGTCGTAATGTCGCTCAACCCGAGGCTGGCCGCCGAACTCGGCCCCGCGCACTACCTCGACGTACGCACCTGGCTCGTCCAGGAGGCGCTGGCCTACGGCGGACTGGAGCCGACCGCCAAGGACCTGCGCGACATCGAAGAGGACATCCCGCCCTCGTCGCTGACCGTGCCGAGCAACACCGATCCGCACCTGAACGCTCTGGGCTACACGCTGCTCGCCCGGTACCTGGGCGACAGACTCGTCCAACTCGGCTGGTACCCGGCGAACGGCTAACCTCGGGGCACTGCCCCAGGAGGTGTCGATGGCCCGGCCGGAGACCGAAGTCCAGGTGCCGCTGCAGGTGCGCCGGGCGGCCCAGCTGCTGTGGCTGCTGGTCGCGCTGATGGCCGTGCGCACGATTCTGACCGTCGGTGTCTACGACGTGTATCGCGGCAACATCGCGCTGGCCTTCGTGACCCTGGTGATGTTGGGCGGGTTGTTGGGGCTGTGCGCCCTCGGCGTTCCGCGCGGTCAGCGGTGGGCGCAGATCGTCGGCGTCATGTTCGCCTCGGTCACCGCGCTGGGCGGCGTCTCCTCGCTACTGAACCCGTCCACCGGGGCGTTCGCGGTCCTCGGGTTGGTAGGTGCCATGGTCTCGCTGGCAGCCATCTGCTTCCTGTGCTCGAGGTCGGCCAGCGTGTTCTTCCGGCACCGCGGCCGCTGATCAATCCTCGGGTGCTACCCGCGGCTGCATACCCCGCGCGTCCAGCCGCGCCAGCACCTCGTCGACCACGCGCGGGTCGGAGCCCCGCTCGCCTCTGCTGGCGATCACCGCGCGGCGGGCCGCCGCCAGCATCTCGCCCTCGAGCTCAGCCAGCCGGCTGAGCCGCCGCTGCCGGTCGTCGCCTGCCTGGTCGCGGGCCGCCGGATCGGAGTCCAACCGGTGCAGCAGCGCCTCGGTGACCTCCAACGCCTCGTCGACGAGGTCATCGTCGGCTTCCCGGCGCAGCTGTTCGAGCCGTTCCCGCCCGGCGGTCAAGGCCCGAGCGGTCAACTCGCGTTCGGCGGCGCGCCGCTCGCTGGGCGGTTCTTGTACGCCGAGGCGGCCGACGAGCAACGGCAGGGACAGGCCCTGCAGGAGCAGCGTCACCACGGTGACGCCGAACGCGATGGCGACCAGCCGTCCCCGCTCCGGGAAGTCGGTCCCGTCGTCCAGCGTGAGCGGCAGAGCCAGGGCCGTGGCCAGCGTGACGACGCCACGCATTCCCGACCAGGACGCGACGGCCATCTCGCGCCAGCCGGTCGGGTTGTCCTCGACCTGACCGCCGAGCACCCGGGCTCGCTCGTTCAGCCAGGCGATGGGGAAGATCCAGGCGAAGCGCACGAGGATGCAGACGGCGCTGATCACGGCGATCTGGCCGAGCAGCCTCGAAACCTCGAAGTCCAGCTCGTCGAGCACCGACCGCAACTCCAGCCCGACAAAGGCGAAGGCCGCCCCGGTGACCAGCAGTTCGACGACCTGCCACAGCGCGCCGGCCTGGGTGCGGGCTACCGCACCGCCCTGGTCCTCGGCCCGGCCGAGGCTGAGGGCCAGCGTGACCACAGCCAGCACCCCGCTGCCGTGCAGGCCGCCGGCGGCAAGGTAGGCCACGAACGGCATGACGAGTGACAGCGCGGGGCGGGCGGGATCGGCCGGCAACCGGTCCAGGATCCGTCGACTGACCCAGGCCAGGGCCAGCCCGACGGCCACCCCCACGACTGCGGAGAGCCCGAACAACCCGCCCGCCGTCCAGGCCGAGAAGGCGCCGGTCACGACGGCGGCGACCGCGACGTC
>Ga0183260_10002512_pt1 | contig 15153 bp, 13 predicted proteins | sample AntDrymUQ4972206_2_FD_129768 | JGI IMG/M metagenome (GOLD analysis project Ga0183260, IMG submission 129768) | Polar desert sand microbial communities from Dry Valleys, Antarctica - metaG UQ497 (22.06) (version 2) (version 2) | ecosystem: Environmental > Terrestrial > Soil > Desert | place... | reverse complement strand
TAATACTTCTTCACTCTTTGAAAGACTAGACTAGGGGTAAGGCAGAGGTGCGGACCCCAACGAATGGTTCGCGCAGGGCGAAAGAAAGTGACGACGTCTCCGAGAGGATAGCCGCGAAGCGGCTCCGTTACGCCATCGAGGGAGCGGCCATGGGATTAGTACTGGGGTTGATCTCCGACATCGAACCGCCTTTGGTCGTGGCGATCACGCTCTATCTGAGCTCGTCCGCGCTTCCTCGGCTTTGCCGCGCAGAAGCACCTTCTGGCCGCGCTGAATCTCGTTAAGGAAAGTCGTCTTCGTCGAGAAATTCTGGGGGGCAGCAAGGGTGCCCTGAGCACCCAAACCCCGTTCGTTAGTCGAAAGTGGCGCGAGCCCCTCACTGTCACCATGAAAGGAAGTCGAAGCAGTGGAACCGATCAGGGAGAGTCTAGGGGAAAAGTGGACCTCCGTGGCCACGTTTGTGCCCAAACAGATGAGAACCGTCTCAACCGAACGCCTGGTAAACCTCATGGGTGCCTGGTCGGCCGGGCCGCGCTCCCTGCAGCAGAAGCTGACCCTAACCTTGCGCCGCCTGATCGATGAGGGTCATCTTCCTCCACTCGCAAGGGTTCCTTCCGAGCGCGCTCTGGCGCGCGCCTTGGCGGTAAGCCGCACCACCGTAATGGGAGCCTACGAGGAGCTGAAAACCGAGGGTTACCTCTCGAGCGCGCAAGGTAGCGGTACGTGGGTGGACGCAAGACAACTGAGACATCTGGCCCGAGACCAGAGGCAACAACTGTTCCCTTGGCCTCATCGACTCAACCCCCCTCACCACCCTGAGAGCGGAACTGGAGCGATGGGGATGGTCGATCTTTCTGCGGTCGCTCTCCCGGCTCTGGATTTGGTTCGGGAGGAGGCGACGTCGATCGATGCCGAAGAATGGCGAGGGCTTATGTCGGCCCCGGGATATTCTCCGCTCGGTCTGCCGTTGCTCCGGGCTGCGATAGCGGAGCATCTGTCTGATCGGGGATTGGAAACCGCCCCCGAACAGATCATCGTGACCAATGGAGCACAGCAGGCCATCAGCCTTGTCATGTCGTTTTGGCTTGAGCCGGGGGACACGGTAGCCATCGAGGACCCCACCTACCCAGGAGCCTTGTCGGTGTTGCGAGGCTGCGCAGTGCGGATCGTCGCGGTTGAACTAGACCAGGACGGCTTCCGGACAGAAATGCTCGAGGAGCTACTGACCTCGGAGAGTGTCGAACTCGTCTTTGTGAATCCGACGTTTCACAACCCCACGGGGACGGTTCTCTCTGCCTCCCGTCGCCGCAGGCTCGCCGAGCTCATAGAGGAGTCTCGGACCTTGCTCGTGGAGTGCGAGGTTCTCCGCGACCTGTCTCTTGGCGAGGTGGTTCCACCACCATCGCTGGCGAGCCTCATCGGGGATGGTTCGGTGGTTACGATCGGAAGCATGAGCGGGCTTTTCTGGAGCGGCTTACGAATCGGCTGGCTGAGGGGGCCTAAGCATCTAATAGCGCATCTCGGGCGGTCCAAGGCCACGGCCGACCTCGGGACACCGTTCATCGATCAGCTCGTCGCGACCAAGCTCCTCGCGCGCGTCGATCGTGCGCGAGAGGCCCGGCGACAAGGCCTCAGAGAAGGCCTGGACAAGGTCACTGAGCTGCTAGGCACTCACTTGCCGGGGTGGTCATGGTCACCGCCTGCCGGCGGGCCCTTGCTGTGGCTCCGTATGCATGAAGGGGACGCTAACCAGTTCGCACAGGTAGCCGCCCGTCACGGCGTGCTAATACTCCCCGGTCCGGTCTTCTCCGTGGAGGAGAGATGGGCCGATCGGCTGCGGTTGCCGTTTGGGCTCCCCGAGCCGGTGCTCACCACGGGAATCGAGCGATTGACCCGAGCCTGGAACGAGTACTCGAGCCGACATTTCCCGTACCTTGCGGCCGCGACCACCTGTGAGGTGGTTGGAGACACAGAGCTCAGCCCTGCGTCGATCTGACTCTAGAGCAGTGACTTGTCGGCCAGCGAGGTGATGAAGGCAGGGTAGATGAACACCGCCAGCAATGCGAAAGCCGCCACTCCCATCGTGGCGCGCAGCAGATAGGGGACCTCGATCGGCTCGTCGACCTCGGGGGAGTCCAGGAACATGCGCTTGACGACCGCAAGGTAGTACCACGCCGCAATCACCGCGTTCACGCCCATTACCGCGGCGAGCCAATAGACCTCGGAGTTGATCGCGGCGGCAAACACGAACAGCTTCGCCCATGCCCCCGCCATCGGAGGAGTACCAGCAAGCGAAAGCAGAAAGCCCGCCATGAGTGTGGCGAGCACCGGGCTGCGCCTCCATAGGCCCGCGTAGTCGGACAGGAAGTAAGTGCCCGTCTTGCGGGCGAAGGCGACCGCGGCTGCAAAGGCGCCGAGATCCATGATCCCGTAGATGGCCAAGTAGACGATCGCCGACTCGAGCGCCTGTGCGTTGGCTTCAGGGCGAGTTGGGTCGATGAGCGCAAGTGTCACCAGCACGTATCCCGACTGAGCGATCCCCGAATAGGCCAGAAGCCGGATGATGTGCTGCTGTCGCAGCGCAATGAGGTTTCCCACCGTCATGGTCAGAGTCGCCAGCACCGCGAAGGCAGGTCGCCAGGTGTCCGCGACCTCGGGGAAGGCCCGGAACATCAGCACGAGCAGACCCACGAAACCGCCGATCTTGGACGCCGTGGACAGGAACGCGGCAACCGGCGATGGTGCCCCCTCGTAAGTGTCGGGCGCCCAGAAGTGGAAAGGGACGGCTGATATCTTGAAGGCAAAGCCGATAACGACGAAAATCACGCTCAGTACGACTAGAGGCTCGTCGGCCGAACTGGCTATCGAACTCCGGATCTCATCGAGCTTGGTAGAACCGGTGATGCCGTACACCAGGGACATGCCGTATAGCATCACTGCAGTGGACAACACGCTAAAGAGAAAGAACTTCAGGGCCGCCTCGTTCGACTTGACGTCGGCCTTGCGCAGCGCAGTCATGATGATGGCCGGGATGCTAATGAGCTCCAAGGCGATGAACAGCGTCACGAGTTCGCGCGCGCTGGAGATGACCACCCCTCCAAGCAATGAGCACAACATCAGGAAGTAGTACTCGCCTTGGTAATAGCGGCCCGAACGAAAGTACCCAAACGACATAGCCAGCACGATCAGTCCTATGACACAGAACAAGCCCTTGAACACCAGGGCGAAAGTGTCGATCTCAACGGCTCCGCCCAAGGTTGTACGATGCTCCCCCGCTAGCGACACGACCGCGGCAAGTGTGCCAAGGATGCCCGCGGCCGACAGCGGCATTGCCAGCCACTTGGACTCCTCCGGCAAGAACAAATCGGCGATCAAGACCATGCAGGCAGCCGCCGCCAACACGATATCGGGTGAAAGCGCATGCCAGTCGACGCTGGGTTGGGCTATGGCCTGAGCGAGATCCATGTTAGTGCCCCGTCGCGGAAATCATCGTCACATTCGAGCCGCTCTCGGTGTTGGCGCTGATTTCGCTCCGGACCACTAGCCGAGTGCCCCGAGTAACGTCTGCACGGCCCCGTCGGTGACTCCCAGAACGAGCTTGGGATAGAGGCCCGCGGCGATGATGAGTATCAGCAGGGGCGCCCATGCGTACCACTCCAGCCGCACGACGTCGAAGATGCCGTGCCCCGACGCGAACTTGTCGGGTACCTTGCCGAGGATGACACGCTGCAGCATCCACATGAAGTAGCCGGCCGTCAGCACGGTCCCGATGCCGCCCCCCACCATTAGCACCCTAAAGAGGGTCTCGTTGAGCTCAGGATGGGGGTTGTAGGAGCCCAGTAGCGCCAGCATCTCACCCCAGAACCCGGCCAGCCCGGGCAGTCCCAGCGACGCGATTGCGCTGTAGACCAACAGCGATCCGAACTTCGGCATCTGTTGGAGAATTCCGCCCAGAGCCGGAATGTCGCGGGTGTGGAAGCGTTCGTGAATCGAGCCGGCGAGGAAGAACAACATGCCCGTGATGAGCCCGTGCGCCACCATCCCGAAGATCGCCCCGTTGATGCCGATGTCGGTAAGCGTGGCGATTCCCAGCATCACGAACCCCATGTGACCGACCGAGGAGAACGCGATCATGCGCTTGAGATCAGTCTGCGCCAAGCAGCACAACGCGCCGTAGATGATGGCGATGACGGCAAGGATCCCGATGGCGGGCGCAAACGTGATCGCCGCGTCCGGCAGGATCGGCAGCGAGATGCGGATGAAGCCGTAGGTGCCCATCTTCAACATGATCGCCGCCAACAGAACCGAGCCGACCGTGGGCGCCTCAGTGTGCGCGTCGGGAAGCCAGGTGTGGAAGGGCCACATCGGAACCTTGATCGCAAAGCCCAGGAACAAGCCAAAAAAGACGAGGTTCTGGAACAGCTCGGAGCTTCCGCCGAAGCCCTGACGGGTGAGCTCGATCATGTCGAAAGTGCGGGGATCGGAGGTGAAGTAGAGCGCCAGAAATCCAAGCAGCATGAACAGGGAACCGAACAGCGTATAGAGGAAGAACTTGACTGCGGCATAAGCGCGCCGGGGCCCGCCCCAAATTCCGATCATGAAGTACATCGGGACCAGCACGAGCTCCCAGAAGATGAAGAACAGGATCAGGTCGAGCGCTACGAAGCACCCGGTCATGCCCGTTTCAAGGAGCAGGACGAGCGCGAAGAAGGCCTTGGGCTTGCCCGGCTCGGGAATGTGCCACCACATATAGATCGTGCAGAGGAAGCTCACCAGCAGCGACAACACGAACAGTGGCAGAGAGATCCCGTCGATGCCTATGTGGTATCGAGCGTTGATCTGCGGGATCCAGCTCTCGTTAACCTGCAGCTGAAGTGCCCCAGCGTTCGAGAAGTCGAAGCGTGCCAACACCACAACGCCCGCCACCAGCGCAAGGAATGCGAACAGCGTGCCCACGGCCTTGACGAGCTTCTCGGAGCGTGCGGGCATGAACATCAGCACCGCCGCACCGACTGCGGGCAGAAACGTCCCCAGGCTCAATGCCCAGTCGTCAACCCAATTCATCTAAGGCCCTTTCTCTAGAAAAAGGCCAGCGCGGCCACGAACAGGGCGGCCGAGGCGAACAGCACCGCAGCGTAGCGCTGGATGTTTCCGGTCTGGACATGACGCAGGAGACCGCCGGACACACCCGTGAGTCCGGCCGCTCCGTTGACTGCGAAGTCGATGACGCCCTGGTCGATGACGGCATAAGTCACCCTGGAACTCGCGATCGTTCCCGCGGCGGTGCCGTTCACGACACCGTCGAGCACGTGCTGGTTGAACCAGTTTGCCGCCTTCGCCAGCGGGTACTGGATGGGCTTGACGATCGCCCCCAAGTAGATGTCGTCGAGGTAGTACTTGTTCGCGACGAAGCGATACGTCCAGGCAAAGGGACCCTTCAAGACATCCAACTTCCAGCGTTCCTTGTAGAAGAGTTGCCAGCCGAGCCAGATCGCAGACCCGGCGATACCCACCGAGGCGACCGGCAGGACGATGTTGTAGGAGGTGGAGAAGCCTGGGTGCTCTTCGCCGGGAATGAAGATCCAGTCCAGGAAGGGACCCACGACCGGAAGTCCCAGAAAGCCGACCACGCACGTCGCCAGGGCCAGCACCCACAGGGGAGTGACCATCGAACCGGGGCTCTCGTGGGGATGTCCGTGGCCTCTGTACTCACCCCAGAACGTCTTCACGCACACCCGGGTCATGTAGAGAGCGGTGAGGAAGGCGGTCAGGAGGGCCGCCACGAGAACGAACAGAGCCGCCGCTTGAGTGCCTTCACTGGACGCTCTGAGAGCCTCGCCCACGATTTCGTCCTTGGACCAGAACCCGGCGAACGGGAATATGCCGCCGAGCGCCAGCGAGCCGATCAAGAACGTCTTGTAGGTGTGTGGCATGTACTTTCTGAGGCCCCCCATGTCACTCATGTTGTTCGAGTGCACCGCATGGATCAAAGAGCCGGCCCCCAGGAACAGCAGTGCTTTGAAAAAGGCATGAGTGAAGAGGTGGAAGATGGAAGCTGTGTAGGCGCCTACCCCCAGTGCGGCCATCATGTAACCGAGCTGCGAGATCGTCGAGTAGGCGAGCACCTTCTTGATGTCGTCCTGCACGAGCGCCAAGACGGCTGCAATCAGCATGGTGATTCCCGCAACGATCGCGACGACGTCGAGCGCCGCTCCAGCATGCTCGAAGAGCACGAACATGCGGGCCACCAAATAGATCCCGGCCACGACCATGGTGGCGGCATGGATGAGGGCAGAGACCGGCGTCGGACCGGCCATGGCATCGGGCAGCCATACATGAAGGGGGAACTGCGCCGATTTGCCCACCGCTCCCAGGAACAGCAGCAGGGCCGCAACCGTGAGGGCCGTACCGCCGATCTCACCCTCCTCTGCGGCGAGGTTCAGCTCGGTGATGTTGAATGTGTGTGCGAGCGCGAACAGCGCAAAGATCCCGAAGAGAAAGCCCACGTCGCCTATGCGAGTGGTAATGAAGGCCTTGATTGCCGCCGACGAGTTTTCCTTTTCTTCCCAGAAGTGGCCGATAAGGAAATACGAGCAGATGCCGACTCCCTCCCAGCCGACGAACATCTGCATGAGGTTGTTGGCGATGACCAGGAACAGCATGCTGGAAGTGAACATCGACAGCACCGCATAGAACCAGGTGTAGCGGCTATCCCCGTGCATGTAGCCGGTCGAGTAGATCTGCACTAGCAAAGAGATCGTGCAAACGACCACGAACATCACTGCGGTGAGGAAGTCGAGCTTCATCCCGAACTCGAGCTCGAGAATGTCGCTGAACTCGAACCAGGTCCACGACTTCTCGATATCGCCCCGGCCCCCGGCCAGCTCGATGAAGGACAGCAGTGAGATCACCAATGCGATTGCCACCGCGCCGATTCCTACACTGTGGCCCTTGTCGGGAAGGCGCTTCCCGAAGAACAGAATCACGAAGAACGCCAGGAAAGGCAGCAGCGGGACCAGCCATGCGATATGGCCGATCAAGCCGGGCTCGAACACGGCTTCTCCGTGCTGACTCAAGAACATTCGTTCACCATTTCATCAGGTCAAGCTCGTCGAGGTCGACGCTCTGGCGGTTGCGGTAGATGAGTATGACGATGGCAAGGCCGACGCCAACCTCGGCCGCCGCCACCGCTATCACGAACAACGCGAAAACCTGTCCGCCCAGTCCAGCTTCCTGAAGCATCGCTGAGAACGCAACCAGGTTGATGTTGACAGCGTTCAGCATCAACTCGATGGAGAGCAACACGAGCACCGCGTGCTGCCGAGCGAGCACACCGTAGATCCCGATCGAGAACAACAGTGCGGAGAGGACGAGGAAGAAGGAGACGGGCATAGGACGTCAGTCTCTCCTGGCAATCACGACAGCACCGACGAGTGCGGCCAGCAGGAGAATCGAGACCACCTCGAACGGCCACACATACGAGGAGAAGATCGCGGTTCCGATCGATTCCGTCGATGTGCCGGCGGTGCGAGCGAAATTGATTTCTTGGCCCTCGAAAGCGCCTATGAGGATCACGCTCGTGACCACGAACACCGCAGCGGCACACAGCGCCGCAAGAGGGCGTTGGTTGTTGTCGAACTCGGCGCTGCCTATCGGAGCTCGCGTAAGCATGAGCCCAAACAGCATGAGCACCACGATCGCCCCGACGTAGACCAGAACCTGAACCCAGGCGACGAACTCGGCGAACAGCAGCAGGTACATGGCTGCGGCTCCCATCAGCGCGCCCACCAGCCACAAAGCGGCGTGAATGACGTTGCGGGTGGTTACCACCAGCACGCCCGCCCCGGTGATCAGCAGGGCGAAGATCCAGAACACGACCTGCTGCCAGGTTTCGGCGCTCATCCCTGCGGCCCCCTGGTCCCCTTCTGTGCCCGAACGCGCGCCGCCTTGGCCCGCCCCGTCGCCACGACGTCGCTGGAGCCCTTGGCCCGTTCCTCGGCCAACACTCGCTCGTAGACTGCCTCGGGGTCTTCTTCTGCCGAGGCTTCCGGCTCGGGGTCTGCCAAGGCCTCCGGCTCGGGGTCTGCCAAGGCCTCCGGCTCGGGTTCTGCCGAGGCTTCCGGCTCAGGGGCCGCCCCCTGGGGCTCCGGGTCTCTCTCAGCCTCCGATGCGGTCGCCGCCACAGGCCCCTGCTCCGGCTGCGGCTCCTCGGCCACCGGAGCCCCGGAGGGAGTGGGCGAGGAAGGCTCGCCTCGAGTGGGGGCGCTGGGAACGGGCTTGTCGGTGTGAACAGGGGTGGGGGTGCGGCCAACCCTTCTCTCGGCCTTGACCCTGGCGACCTTGGCGCGCGCCTCGGCGACCTGCGGAGAGGAGCCCCTTGCGAGTTGCTCCTCGAGCACCTCCTTGTAGACCGCGTCGAGCTCGGCCGCGCTCGGGGGCGCTTCTTTCGAGGGGATCGGTGCGGGCTCAGGCGGAGCTGCCGCCTGGGATTCGTGGGTGTGGGCCGGCTCCTGGGCGGGTGTTCCCTCACCCGAGGGGGAGTCGGTGGCGGGGACGCCCTCGTCCTTGTCCATCCCCCGCCCGCCTCCAGCCGAGGGTTCTTCCGGCGAGGATTCCGCCTTGTCGGGCGCAATTTTCTCCTCGACCTGGGTGGCGGAGGTGGCCTGAGGCGTCCGTTCCTCGGCGCTCTCCTGCATGGACGCAGTGGGGGCGGCGGTCGGGGCCTTGGGGGCGTCCGCAGCCTGCTCCGAACGAGTTTCGACCGCGGAAGAGGTCTGGGTCGGCTTGCTGGCCGGCGTGGCCGTGCGCGAGGGGGCGTCGGTTGTGGTGGCTGCTGCGGCAAGACGGCCGGGGAGCTCGGCCCCGGCCTCTAGCTCGGGTGGGGGCAGCACCGAGGCCATCCAGTCCGACAGCTTCTCCTTCTCGTGGGTCAGCTCCCTAATGTCGTACTCCGCGTACTCGAACTCGCGGCTCCAGAACAGAGCGTCGTAGGGGCACACCTCGACGCAGATACCGCAGTACATACACAGGGCATAGTCAATAGCGAAGCGGTCCAGCACGTTGCGCTTGCGAGGCCGGCCTCCCTGCCTCTTAGCCGGTATCTGCTCCTTGTGCGAGTCGATGTAGATGCACCAGTCGGGACATTCGCGCGCACACAGCATGCAGACCGTGCAGTTCTCTTCTTTGAGAGCTATGACGCCGCGCGTGCGCGACGGAAGAACTTGCTTTTCGTCCGGATACTGGATGACCGTATTGTGCTTGAAGAGGTGTTTGAGGGTGACGGCCATACCCTTGAGCAGACCAAGCCCGAAGCCGGGCTTGCGGGCGTCGCTGAGCTTGCGGGCATCGGTGAGCTTGCGTGCTTCGCTGAGATTGTGTTCGTCGACGGCCACAGATGCTCCTATACGTAGAGGACCCAGGCGCCGGTGAACAAGATCAGCGCAAGCGAGACAGGGATCAAAAACTTCCAGGCAAACTTCTGCAGCTGGTCCTCACGCACACGAGGAAAGGTCGGCCTGATCCACAGAAACAAAAAGATCATCATCATGGTCTTGGCAGCGAACCACACGACACCGGGAATCAGCTCGAGCGGTTCCCAGGGGATGATGGGACGGTAGCCCCCGAGAAACAGAGTCGTTGCGATCCCCCCAAAAGCGACCATGTGACCCATCTCGGCGAACATGTGGCTAAAGATGTAGCGCATGCCGGTGTACTCGGTGAACGGCCCGGTGATGATCTCGGACTCGGCCACCGGCATGTCGAACGGCACTCGGGTCATCTCCGCGACTGCTCCGGTTACGAACACCAAGAACAGCGCCAAGCCGATGCCAGGAGGCCAGAGTATGAAGGGGAAGTTCTGAGCTTCGACGATTCCGTTGAGTGACAGCGTTCCCGCCAGCATGGCGACCGCTGCGGCGGACAATACGATTGGAAGCTCGTAGGCGATGAGTTGGGCGGCCGAACGAAGCGCACCGATCAGCGCGTACTTGTTAGCGCTCGACCATCCGGCCATAAGGATCCCGATCGTTGATAACGATGAGATCGCAAGCAGATAGAAGATACCGACATCAAGATCTTCGACCACCAGAGTGCGGTCCATGGGGATTACGAGATAGACCATGATGATCGGCACCATGATCGCAGCCGGGGCCAAACTGAACACTTTGCGGTCGGCTGCGGCAGGGATGATGTCTTCCTTGAACAGGAACTTGATCCCGTCGGCCAGAGTCGTCGCCCAGCCGTGGAAGCCACCCGGATACATCGGCCCCAGACGATGCTGGAGATGAGCCATGACCTTGTGCTCGGCGTAGCCGCCCACGAGCGCCCCCATGGGCACCACGACGAGAATCACGGCCACTTTCAGCAACAGTATCTGCCAAGTCGTAAGGGCGATCTCCGGCATCAGCGGTCGATATCTCCCAAGACGAAAAAGAAGGAGCCCAGGATCGCAATCATGTCGGAGACGTAGGTGTTCTTGAGCACGTAAGGCAGAGCTGAAACGTTGGAATAGGAAGGCGTCCTGATCTTGAGTCGGTAGGGACGCCGGTCGCCGTCGGACACGAGATACATCCCGAGCTCGCCGAGGGGATTCTCGGTGCGTACGTAGACCTCTCCTTTGGGTGCCTGGACCACACGGGGCACCTTCCCCATGATGGGGCCGTCCGGCATGCCCTCAATAGCCTGCTCGACGATCTTGGCCGACTCGACGACCTCGTGCAAGAGGACCCAGAAGCGATCGAAACAGTCACCGTTGGGGGCCGAGTGGACATTGAAGTCGAAATGATCGTAGGACGAGTAGGGCTCATCCTTGCGGACGTCGAAGCTGATGTCGGATCCCCGCGCAATCGGTCCCGACACTCCGTAGGAATAGGCGACATCCTGCGGAAGGATCCCGACATTCACTGTCCTCTGCTTGAAGATCTCGTTTCCGATCAACAGGTTTTCGTAATCGGGGAGACGTTCGATGACCTGTCTGACTCCCTTCAGCGCTTGTTGGAAAAAGCCCTTGGGGGCGTCCTCCTTCAGGCCGCCGGGCCTGAAGAATCCGAAGTGCATGCGGCCCCCGGTGGTCATCTCCATGGCCATTTGAATGTCCTCGCGCTCACGAAACGCATAGAACGTGGGGGTGATGGCGCCTAGCTCGGCGCCGAAGGAGGCAAAGAACATGAGATGGTTGAGAATGCGGTTCATCTCACACATGGCAACCCTCATGTACTGCGCGCGCGCAGGCACTTCTATCTCCATCAGCGTCTCGAGCGCCAGGGCGAGCGGCAACTCGTTGTTGATTCCCGAAAGCCAGTCCATACGCGACACCAGGTTGGTGATCTGGCGGTAGTCCCTGGCCTCCACCAGCTTCTCGTAGCCTCGGTGCATGTAGCCGATCACAGGATCGGCATTCACCAACACCTCGCCGTCGAGCGTTGCCAACAACCGAAACACCCCGTGTGTCGCTGGGTGCTGAGGTCCTACGTTCAGCACCATCTCCTCCGTGAGGAGGTTGCCGCGAGAGACTTCGGCGGCGACCTCGGAGGCGTCCACGACGCGGTCTTCGGTTGTGGCCATCAGCGGCCTCCCGCCGAAGCTTCCTCGGGATCCTTGGCACCCGGCCACGCCTTTACGAAACGGCTGGGCAGTTTGAACGAGCGCAGCAGAGGGTGCCCTTCGAAGTCCTCAGGCAAAAAGAGGTTGGAGAGGTTCGAGTTGCCCTCGAACTCGACTCCAAACATCTCGTGGCACTCGCGCTCCTGCCACTCGGCGCCGCGAAAGATGCTCACGATGCTGGGGCACACGGGATGCTCGGAATCGACGGGCACGTGCACGTTGACGTGGAAAACGTGCTCTACGGAGTAGAGGTGAATGAGGACCTCGAGCCCTCCCGGTTCGTCGGCATATTCGCTGCGATCGATACCCGTCAAGAACGTGAAGAACTTGCAGGAGAGAAACTCGAGGTCTCTCAGTGCGGTTACGACCTCGACAAGGTTCTCGGGCGCGACCTTGATATCGACGTGCCCAAAGTCGACGCGCTGATCCATCAGCCGGTTGCCGACGGCGGTGTCGACTCTGCGCAGCGCGTCGTCTGCGAGAAGCCCCATTAATGCCCCTCCCGCCGACGTTCGCGTGCCTGTCGGGGCACTAGATTCCTCCTGCGAGACCGGGCTCCGGAATGTGGGGCACCTCGATGTCGTGCCCCAGCCACTTCTGGCGCACATCCTCTCCCGAGATCTTCTGCTGAAGCCGAATGACCCCCTGGAGCAGGGCCTCCGGTCGCGGTGGGCAGCCCGGCACATAGACATCGACGGGAATGATCTGATCGACGCCCTTAGTGACCGAGTAAGAGTCCCAGTAGGGGCCCCCACAATTGGCACACGAACCCATCGAGATCACGTACTTGGGCTCGGGCATTTGATCGTAGACCCGCTTGATCGGCGCCGCCATCTTGTCCGTAACCGTGCCGGCCACGATCAGCAGGTCCGCCTGACGGGGCGAAGCAGGGAAGGGAATGACTCCGAAGCGGATGATGTCGAACTTACTGGCGATGGCGGCGCCCATCTCAATGCCGCAGCAAGCAAGGCCGAACTGCATCATCCACAGCGAGTACTTCCGGCTCCAGTTGAGAAGCCAGGACACAGGCGCGGGGAGCTTTACCTTTTCGATCACAGCCATTCGAGCATCTTCTTTCGGATTGCGTACAGCAGAGCGAACGCCAGGATGGCGATGAAGATCAGCATCTCGATGAACGCCTGTGTTCCCAATCGCTCGAACACAATTGCCCAGGGAAAGAGGAAAACCGCCTCGACATCGAAGATCACGAACAACAGCGCAAATATGTAATAGCGAACGTTGGTCTGGGTCCACCCTCGCCCGATGGGATCAATCCCCGACTCGTAGGTGGTGTACTTCTCCGGGGTGGGCACGTTGGGGCGCACCAAGCGGGCGAGCTGAAGCGTCACCCCCACCAGCCCAAGGCCGACCAGGACGAAGATCCCGATGGTGATGTACTGCGAAAAGTAGTCCCTAGGCACCGCGGGGACCGCTCCTGACGTAGCTATGTGAGAACAAGACCGAGGTGAACCTCTTGGGTAAGAGAGCGTGGCCGATAGCGTAAAAACTAACACGCAAAACGCGCAATTCGGGAGCGCGTTCGTACGTGAAACCGCTCCCCGGAGCCCTGCCGCCAGGTACTCAAAGACTCCTGAGTCCGGCATGCCGCTAAGCCTTCTCCACTCAGGCTCAACGTATCCCGCAGACGTCAGACTAGGTAGCGAAACGCCCAAGTTGGGCGCCTGCGTGCCATTCCGGTACCTACAGCCCCAAGTTGGGCAATCGACTACCTGCGTCCGGAGGAGGAGGCGGGGGGCGGGCGCCCTCGGTGGCCAGTGCCCCGGCCGCTACTTCGGCCCCCTTTAGTGCCGCGGCCTCGGGTAAGTAGCCCTTGAGCCAGGCGTACAGAAACCCAGCGGCAAAGGCGTCGCCGGCGCCGGTGGCGTCTACGATGCGTTCGGGATGGACAGCCGCGACGGTCACGGGGTCGGGGGCGTCCCGGCTCGCCACCACACAGCCCGCCGCTCCTCGGGTGACTGCCACTCCATGGTAGCTGCGGAGCAGGTCCCGGGCGGCTTGGTGGTCGGAATCGGCCGGAGCCAAGGCTCGCGCCTCGCTCGAGCTGGGAAACAGCCAGCGCGCCCCCGAGGTCTGCTCCCGCAAGAGAGCCGCCCCGGGATAGGCGGCGAAGAGCCGGGCGGAGGCCGGGTCGAGGGCAACCGGCATCCCCCGCCGGTGCGCCTCGGCCATCAGGGCGCGGCCCGCAGGGGCGCTCGTGGGCGCGGTGAAGCAGTAGCCGGTGAGGACCAAGACCTCGGCTTCAGCCCAGCAGCTCTCGTCGAGATCCGAGGCTCGCAGGTAGGCATTCGCTCCTCTGGAGGTAACGAGGCTTCGCTCGCCCTCCTCCCCAATGAGACAGGCGACCGTCCCGGTGGGGTAGCGGCCGTCCCGTGCGGCCCCGACCGTCACGCCGGCCCGCTCCAGCTCCTCCACCAGCGCCGAACCGATCAAGTCGTCGCCCACCCGTCCCACGAACGTCACTGCGGCCCCTAGCCGGGCGAGCCACGCGGCCTGGTTGGCGGCCGAGCCTCCTCCCGAGATCGAGATGCGCCCGGCAACCTCCTCACCGACGGCCACCGGCCCATCGGGCGCCACCCGGATGTCCGAGACCAGGTCGCCGACGACGAGCAGACGAGGAGCCGTCATCAAGGAGGCAACGCCAACGCCGTGGCAATGTCGGCCGCCAAGCGAACGTTGGCCCGCACCAGCGCCTTATTGAGCACCAGCGTGCGCCCGTGGCTCAAGCGGGCGATCTCCGCGAGCAGGAACGGTGTCACCTCCTTGCCAGACACCGAACGAGCGGTCGCGGCCCTGTCGGCCTCCGTCATCAACTCGTCGTGCTCCGCAGGCGAAAGCCCCGGGTTCGGAGGGTTGGCCACAACGAGCGCCCCTTTCAAGCCGAGCGCGCTCGCCGCCCGGTAGGCAGCGGCCACCTCTTCTGCGGAATCGAAGCGCCACGGCGCCCGGTGGGCAGTGGCAGCGACGTAGAACCCGGGGACCGAGTCGCAGCGATATGCGGCGAGCGTCACCGAGGCCGATTCCAGGACTTCGAGTGTCGCGGCAACGTCGAGGATCGACTTGACCCCACTGCACACGACCACCACAGGGGTCTCACGAAGGGCTAACAGGTCGGCCGACACGTCCCAGGTCTTACGCGCCCCGAGGTGGACACCGCCGAGACCCCCGGTGGCGAACACCGCGATCCCGGCCCGGGCCGCGACCCACGCCGTGGCCGCGACGGTGGTCCCTCCACTCGATCCCGAGGCGAGCGCAGGGGCGAGGTCTCGCAGACTCAGCTTGAGGGCATCGGGTCCCAGCTCCGCGAGGAGGTGCAGCTCGTCCTGTGCCAGTCCCACTCGCAGCTCTCCGGACAGCACCGCGATGGTCGCCGGGACCGCGCCGCCGGCGCGCAGGTCGTGCTCGGCCCCCAGAGCAACCTCGAGGTTGTCGGGGGCCGGGAGCCCGTGGGTGATTAGGGTGGATTCGAGCGCGACCACAGCCCGGCCCTCGTCAAGGGCTGCCCGGACCTCGTAGGAGAGCACAAGTTGCACC
>Ga0183260_10002511_pt1 | contig 15154 bp, 15 predicted proteins | sample AntDrymUQ4972206_2_FD_129768 | JGI IMG/M metagenome (GOLD analysis project Ga0183260, IMG submission 129768) | Polar desert sand microbial communities from Dry Valleys, Antarctica - metaG UQ497 (22.06) (version 2) (version 2) | ecosystem: Environmental > Terrestrial > Soil > Desert | place... | reverse complement strand
GTCGCCGTAGGCCTTCACCTGCTCCCACTCAGGCACGTCGGGGAGGGCCGAGAAGTCGGGCACGGGCTTCGGCTTCATCTCCGGCGTCGGCACCGACGGCTCCCATCGTGTGAGTGATCACTCGAACGGTCCTACGCTACCCAGGGTGCCGGCCCTGGTCGCAGTCCCGCTCGGGGGCCCGGGCTTCGTCGACGTCCTCCGCCGGCTGTGGGACGAGGGCGCCGCCGCCTTCCCCCTCGACCCCCGCTACCCGCCCGCCGTGCGGGCCGCCGTGGTGGCCCGGGTGCGGCCCACCGAGGTGTGGGACGAGGACGGGCGCCGGCCGCTGCCGGGCGGGGAGCCGGCGGCCGAAGGGGACGCCCTGGTGCTGGCCACGAGCGGCACCACCGCCGAGCCCAAGGGCGTCGTGCTCACCACCGCCGCCCTCGACGCCGCAGCCCGGCTGACCAGCGCGGCGGTGGCGGCCGACCCGGCGATGGACACCTGGCTGTGCTGCTCGCCGGTGGCCCACGCCGGCGGGCTCGGCGTGGTGAACCGGGCCCTGCGCACCGGCACCCCCCTGATCGTCCACCCCGGGTTCGACGCCGCCGCCGTCGCCGCCAGCGGGGCCACGCTCACCGCCCTGGTGCCCACCATGCTGCACCGGGTCGATGCCGCCGCCTTCCGCCTCATCCTGCTGGGCGGGATGGGCGTGCCGGCCTCCCGGCCGTCCAACACGGTGGCCACCTACGGGCTCACCGAGACGATGGGCGGCGTCGTCTACGACTGCCGGCCCCTGCCGGGCGTCGAGGTCCGCACCGGACCCGGCGGCGCCATCGAGGTCCGCTCCCCCACCGCCCTGCGCTGCTACCGGACCGAGGACGGCGAGCACGACCCGAGGGACGCCGGCGGCTGGCTTCGCACCGGCGACCTCGGCGACCTCGACGCCGACGGCCTCCTCACCGTCCACGGCCGAGCCGACGAGGTCGTGCTCACCGGCGGCGAGAAGGTCTGGCCAGAGGCCGTCGAGGCCGTCCTCCGCCGCCTCCCCGGCGTGGCCGACGTGGCCGTGGTGGGCCGCCCCGACCCCGAGTGGGGCCAGCTGGTGGTGGCGGTCGTCGAGCCGGCGGCAGGGCACTCGCCGCCGACCCTGGAGGCCGCACGAGCCGCGGTGAAGGAGGTGCTGCCCCCGTGGTGCGCGCCGCGGGCGCTCGAGGTGGTGGCCGTCCTCCCCCGCACCCCCTCGGGCAAGGTTCGCCGCAGCCGGGTCGCCCCGCCGCGGTAGGAGCGTGCTGAAGTACAGCGAGGCGGATGCTCCCACGAGGGCCTGACCTGCGACACCGCCCTCGCGGGAGGCAGCCGAGCCGACTTCTTCAGCATGCTTCTAAGGGCGGCAGCCTCATCCCGTCGGGCGCACGCCGTAGCAGATGGACGTGAAGGGCCACGCCGTCGTCAGCCACCGCGGGACCACCGCATCGAGCGCCGCCTCGATGGCGGTGCCGGCGGCCTGCTCGACCACCCACCAGCTCACGACGGCGTCCCCATCGCCGGGTCCCGCCGGGGGGTCGATGTAGACGCAGCCGAGGAGCTCGGTCTCGTCGGCGTCAAAAGGCGGCGTAGTTGAACGAGAGCCCCTCGACCATCTCGTCTGCGTGTCGAGCCAGCTCAGCGCGATCCTCCTCGTGCGTCATCGTCGCGGGCGGCCACCCCCACGCCTCCCCGTACCTCCGCCACAGGTGCGCCCGCGAGCCCATCACCGCCGCATAATCGAGGTCCACGTCCGATGCTTCGATCGGCCGGAGGTGTTGGCCGCTCGGCAGGTCGAGGCGCGCCGGATGCCGGAGTCCAGCCGGAAGCCAGGGCAACGAATCCTCCCGAGGATCGAACGACGTTGGCGACAGTAGACAGCATGCTGCCGGCGACGTGCGGGAGCTCGGCCCGAGGTAAACGGAAGCACGGCCACCAGGAGGTCGGGTCCGCCTCGGTCACTGGAATCCCCGGTGGGCAGCCAATGTCGGCGCTGCCCGCCGAAGGCGCTCCCGGGTCGAGCCACGCCGCCCCGACCCGGGCACCCGTGGGAGGATCGCACCTCCAGGAGGAACCACCGTGCATCGCACCAGCTCTCGACCTCGCGCCACCCTGGTCGTCGCCACGGGTCTGGTGGTAGTGCTGTCCGCCTGTCGAGCCAAGAGCAACTCGACACCACCGGCGGAGACGGCCGTGAGCACATCGGCACCGCCGGCCACCGAAGCCCCGAGCGCCACCTCGACCCTCCCCGCCACGACGGCGCCCACCACCGTTGCCAGGGCCACGACAACGGCGGCGCGGCGCCCCGAGGCGGTCGTGCCCAACCAGGGCGACCGGGTCTTCGCCGTCTTCGTGGCCACGGCCGACAGCCCCACCGACCCCTCCTTCGCCACGGCGACCGCCCGCCTCAGGACCCTCGGCTACCGCGTTTACGCCAGCGGCGACACGGGCTGCAGCCAGGGCGCCCAGGAGGCCCTGCCCCAGCTGCAGGGCTCTTCGCTGTCCGTCGAGTTCCGGACCCGAGCCGACGCCGACCGCTTCGCCGCCCTCTACGGCCCGGTCATCGGCATCGCCGCCGTCACCGTCTTCTGCGCCGACTGACCAAGAACCTGCAGCCGATCCCACGAAGGCTCGCCATGGCGAGCGCTTGCCGCCGACCAACCCGCCTCGGCAACCTCACTCTCGTCTGCGCCTTGACGCCGTGATCGGATCGGCGGCCGGGCCTCAGGTCAGCGGTTGAGGGATTCCCTCGGCCGCGACGACTGCACGTCGACGACGGGAACGCCGAGCGCCGGGCGTCGCGACTTTTGAGATCGCTGATCCCGTGGGCATCCCGGCTGAGCATCAGGTGCGTTTCCTCCGACCATGGACCAATCTGGCCACTCCACAGGTCGGAGGTATGGCGGTGACGGTCGAGAAGGTCGTGGCGTACATCGCCAGGGAGGACGAGCTGCTGGTGTTTCTGCACGTCGACGACCGTGACCCGGTGCTGGAGTCGGGGCTGCAGGTGCCGGCGGGGACGGTCGAGCCGGGTGAGGAGCCGGCGGAGGCGGTGCTGCGCGAGGCCGCCGAGGAAACGGGCCTCGGCGGGCTCGAGATCTTGCGTTACCTGGGCAGCGACGAGCCCCGGTGGCCGGGAGCGCTGCCGCAGCGCCGCCACTTCTTCCAGCTCTCGGTGGCCGATGCCCCTGAGGTGTGGGAGCACGTCGAGCGGGACGGCGGCGACGGGCCCGCTCGGCCCTTCCGCCTCTTCTGGATGTCCGTGGACAAGGCCGCGCCCCTCTTGGCTGCCGGCCAGGGCCTGTTTGCCGCCCTCATCCGGTCCTGATCCGGCTTGCACGCGCTTCGCGCCCGGGGGGCGAGCCCTAGATTTGGCGGGCGGGGCGGGGCGGGGCGGGGTCGCCCCGCGTCGGTCAGGACGACCCATCGCCACCGCCGGATGCCCGCCGGCACCTCTGCCGCGGCGGCCTCAGGGGGCGAGGAGCTCGTCGAGGAGCTCGGGCAGGCGCACCAGCTCGTGTTTGGGGAGGAGCCAGCGGACGCCGGGCGGGGTGTCGTGCGTGGTGAGGCGGCCGTCGATGGCGGCCGAGCACAGCGCAACGGCGAGACCGGGATGGAGGGCGACGAGGTCGGCGACCACGCTGAGCCCGTCCTGGCCGGGCATCCGCTGGTCGACCACGGCCAGGTCGGGCCGTTCTCGCGCCGCCGCCGCCAGCGCCGCCGGGCCGTCGGCCGCCACCACCACCCGAACCGGGTGGCCGCTGAGCTCGAGCACGAGGCGGGCCAACGCCCGCGCGTCGGGCTCGTCATCGACCACCAGGACCACGATCTCGCCCCCGGCCACGCTCTCAGCCCAGCTTGGGGCCGAGGAGGGCGCCGCCGTCGACCACCAGGCAGGCGCCCGTCATCCAGCTCGATGCCTCCGACACCAGGAAGAGCGCGGCGCCGGCGATGTCCTCGGGCTCACCCAGGCGGCCCAGGGGGGTGCGGGCGGCGATGGCGTCACCGTGCTCCTCCCACAGCGCCCGGGCCAGGTCGGTCTTCACCAGGCCGGGGGCGATGGCGTTGACCCGGACCGCCGGCGCCAGCTCGGCCGCCAGCTGGCGGGAGAGGTGCAGCACGGCGGCCTTGGTGACGTTGTAGTACCCGATCCCGCTCTCCACGCTCAGCCCCCCGATGCTGGCGATGTTCACGACGGAGGCGCCGGGGCGGCGACCGAGCCCGGCGGCCACGGCCTCCCGGGTCCAGGTGACCAGTGCCCGCTGGTTGACCTGGACCATCTTGTCCATCTGCGACTCGGTGATGCCGAGCAATGGGCCCAGGTAGGGGTTGGTGGCAGCGTTGTTCACGAGGATGTCGAGCCCGCCGAAGCGCTCGACGGCGAAGGCCACCGCCGCTCGGGCCTGGTCGGGCTCGCCGGCGTGGGCGGCGAAGCCGACGACCTCACCACCGATCTCGGCGGCGGCGGCGTCGAGCCCCTCCTGCTTCCGGCTCGAGAGCACCACCTGTGCGCCGGCCCGAGCGAGGGCGGCGCCGATGGCCTTGCCGATCCCCTTCGACCCTCCGGTGACGAGAGCGACCTTGCCGTCCGCCCGCAGCTCCACGCCGGCCATTCTGGTCAGCCTGTCACGCGCTCGGGTTGGGCTCGGCTGCTACCGGCTGGACGTTCGGCCTGGCCTCGTCCGCCTGCTGGCCGCTGGGGACGGGTACCGGAGCGCAGAACCAAGCGGGTACGGCAGAGCGATAAAGGGCAACCCGACCCAGGCGTCCGGTAGGGACGGCCCCAACCCGGGCAGGAGAAGAGGCTGTGAACCGCCTGGGCCAGGAGACCAGCCCCTACCTGCGCCAGCACGCCGACAACCCGGTCGACTGGTGGCCGTGGGGCCCGGACGCCCTGGCCGAGGCGGCCCGGCGCGACGTGCCGGTCCTGCTCTCGATCGGCTACTCCGCCTGCCACTGGTGCCACGTGATGGCGCACGAGTCCTTCGAGGACGAGGCGACCGCCGCCGTGGTGAACGAGCTGTTCGTCTGCGTGAAGGTGGACCGTGAGGAGCGCCCGGACGTGGACGCCGTCTACATGGACGCCGTGGTGGCGGTCACGGGCTCCGGGGGCTGGCCTCTGACCGTGTGGTGCACGCCCGATGGCCGTCCCTTCCTGGCCGGCACCTACTTCCCCCCGCAGCGGGCCCACGGGCGGCCCTCCTTCGTCGAGGTCTGCCGGGCCGTGGCCTCGGCCTGGCGGGAGCAGCGCGCCACGCTCGAGCAGCAGGCCGACCAGCTGCGCGACGCGGTGGTGGAACGTTCCAGCCTCGGCCACCTCGCCCTGCGGCTGCCCGCCGGTGGGCTGGAGGCGGGGGCCGTCGTCGATGCCGGCCTCAGCGCCCTGGCCGAGAGCTTCGACGCCGAGGCGGGGGGCTTCGGCCGAGCCCCCAAGTTCCCCCAGCCGTCGTGGGTCGAGCTGGCCTTCCGGGGAGCGGCCGCGGGCGACGCCCGGCTCGAGGTGGCCGTGCGCACCACCCTCGACGCCATGGCCTCGGGCGGCATCTACGACCACCTCGGCGGCGGCTTCGCCCGCTACGCCACCGACCGCCGCTGGCTCGTGCCCCACTTCGAGAAGATGCTCTACGACCAGGCCGGGCTGCTGCGGGCCTACCTGCACGGCTGGCAGCTGTACGGGGTACCCGCCTGGCGCCAGGTGTGCGACGAGGTGGTGGCCTACGTCCAGCGCGACCTGGCCCAGCCCGAGGGTGGCGTGTCGTCAGCCGAGGATGCCGACTCCGAGGGCGAGGAGGGCCGCTTCTACGTCTGGTCCGAGGAGGAGCTGCGCCGGGTCGGCGGTGACGCCGCCGTGGCCTGGTACGGGGCCTCACCCGAGGGCAACTGGGAGGGGACGAACATCCTGTGGCGGCCGGAGCGGGGCGACCTGCTGCGCCCGCCCGAGGTGGAGGAGGCCCGAGCCCGGCTCCTCGAGCACCGCTCGCTCCGGGTGCGGCCGGGCCTCGACGACAAGGTGCTGACCGAGTGGAACGCCATGTGGGCGGCGGCGCTCGCCGAGGCCGGCCTGGTGCTCGGCCGGCCCGACTGGGTGGCCGCAGCCGCTCGGACGGTGACCTTCCTTCACGACGCCCTACGGGGACCTGACGGCCGGTGGCTGCGGTCGTGGCAGCGCGAGGGCGGCGGCCGCCACCTCGCCGTGGCCAACGACGTGGCCTGGGTGGTGGAAGCCTGCACCCGGATGGCCGAGGCGACCGGGCAGGCGGCCTGGCTGACCAAGGCGGCTGACGCCGCCGGCCAGCTCCTCGACCGGTACGAGGACCCGGAGGCGGGCGGGGTGTTCACCGTGGCCGCGGACGGCGAGCAGCTGCTGGCCCGCCAGAAGGACACCTCCGACGGGGCGACGCCCTCGGCCAACAGCGTGGCCGCCTCGGCCCTGCTGCGCCTGGGCGCTCTCACCGGCGAGACCCGCTGGACCGATCCCGGCAACCGGGTGCTCGACTTCCTGGCTCCCTTGCTGGCCGTGGCTCCGACGGCCGCCACCGGTGCGGTGAGCGCCCTGGCGTCGGTGGTCAGCGGGCCGACCGAGGTGGCCATCACCGGCGCACGGCCCGACCTGGTGGCGGCTGCCGTCCGGCCCTTCCGACCGGATCGCGTGGTCGCCTGGGGCGAGCGCTATCCCGGTCCCCTCTGGGAGGGGCGCGACGCCGACGGCGTGGCCTACGTGTGCCGGGGCTACGCCTGCGAGCGCCCGGTCGCCACCCCCGAGGAGCTGGATGCCCTCCTCTGAGCCGCCCCCGGCTGGCATCCACCACTTGACGCCCGGGAACGGGGACGATGGCCTCGTGCGCACCTTGGTGGAGCGGCCTCGGCGGGCGGGTGAGGCGGGCGTCGAGCTGACGCTCATGGTGCTGAGCGTCTCGAACCTCGGCCTGGCCGCACTCGACCTGGCGTCGGGCGCGGTGGTGCGGACCGGCATCGACCGGCTCGACCGCGTCGCCCTGCGCCCGTACGACGTGGTCAGCACCCGCCTGGCCGCACGGGCAGAGCCGATCGACCCGACCCAGCCCGAGGCGGTGTCGCTGGCCGACACCCCCCGTCCGCTGCGCCGGCTCACGCCCCGCCGGGCCGAGCGGTGGCTGCGCCCCATCCTCCACCCCGAGTGGGCCCACCTCCTCGGCTTCGCCGGCCCGTCGATCCCGTTTTGGGAGCTCGACGGCACCCGCCCGTCGGTCGCCGTCGTCCCCGCCCGCGCCGCCATGGGCATCGACGACGACGGCCTCCTCCGCTGCCGCTTTCTGTGGCGCACCCTCGTCCACGACCTGCCGGTGGCGCTCAGCCGCAACGCCCGCCTCCCCAGCGAAGCGGCCCGCGTCGTCGTGGCCCTCACCTCGCCGGTCGAGGGTCACTGCTACAAGGTCGTCACCGGCATCCTCTGACCGAGGCGGCCGAACCGCCCGAGGTCGTAGGTTTCGATCACATGGCGGACCCGGACCCCGAGGAGCCGAACCCGGAGCAGCCCGCTGAGCCCGAGCCCCGGCTCGACCCGTTCGAGTTGACCCAGCGAGCCCGGGCCGCGTACGGGGCGGGCGGCCGACCGGCCCTGCCCCGCACGGCCCGGTGGCCGATCTTCCCGTTCGACCCGGGGGGGCTCGAGGTCACCACCGTCAACGATCCCGTCGTCCCCGAACCCCCGCGCGAGGGCGAGCGAGCCGACGGTTGCTCGACCTGCGCCCGGGAGGACGACCACTACATCTGGACCGACCAGCGGTGGCGGATCAGCATGCCCGAGGAGCCCCAGTCACTGCCCGGGGTGGTCATCCACCCCCGCGACCACCTCGACTTCGGTGACCTCACCGACGAGATGGGAGCGGAGATGGGGGTGCTCCTGGTCCGCAGCGAGCGGGCCATCTCCTCCATCGACGGCGTCGGCCGCGTGCACGTGTACAAGTGGGGTGACGGCGGTGCTCACCTGCACGTCTTCGTCGTCGGCCGGCCCCGGGGGATGATGCAGCTGCGGGGCATGTACCTGACGACGTGGATGCACATCCTTCCGCCGCTCCCGCCCGAGCAGTGGCAGGCGATCCGGAACCAGATCGGCGCCCACCTCGGGGCCTGAGGCGCCGCGCCCCTCAGCCCGGCAGATCGCCGGGGACGGTGACGTTGTGGAGCTCGTCAGCGCCGGCGGGGACCAGCGTCGCCCGCAGGATCTCGAGGAGGGGCAGCAGGCGCAGGGTGCCGGCCGCCAGCAGCCCGTCGGCCGCGGCGAGGGCTGCCGCCCTCGGGTAGCGGGCGCAGAGGGGCTGGGCCCGGCCGTCCGGGTCGACGGCCGCCGACGGGGCCGCCACCAGCCGCGCCAGAACCGGGCCGGCGCCAGGGAGGTCGCAGGCCAGCACCAGCACCTCGTCGGCGCTGACGGCGGCCAGGCCCGTCGCCAGGGCGTTCAGGGGGCAGTCGGGGCCGGGGCGGTCATCGACGGAGGGGACGGGCAGCGGCACCTCGGGGCGTCCGACCACCACCACCCGCTCGCACAGGGGAGCCAGCGCGGCCACGGCCCGCTCGACCAGCGTCCGGCCCTCGAGCACGACCGTGGCCTTCGGCCGCCCGAAGCGGGCACCCGCCCCGCCCGCCAGGACCACCCCGTCGGGCCGCCCGCCCACTGCCAGCCCTACAGCGGGGCCGGCGAGTAGACGTTCATGCTCGCCCCTCGGGCGAAGCCGACGAGGGCCAGCCCGCCGGCCCGAGCCGTCCGCACCGCCAAGGCGCTGGGGCCGCTCACCGCCACGAGCAGGCGGAAGCCGCCAGCCCACGCCTTTTGCACCAGCTCGAAGCTGGCCCGGCCGCTCACGTACAACCCGAGACCCGAAGCCGGGAGACGGCCGTCCAGCAGGAAGCGGCCGTTCACCTTGTCGACGGCGTTGTGGCGGCCGATGTCCTCGCGCACCACCTCGAGCTCGCCGGTCGCCAGGCGGAAGGCGGCGGCGGCGTGCACCGCCCCGGTCCGGGCGAACACCGGCGCGGCATCGGCGGCGGCGGCGACCACCGCCGCCACCACGACCGGGTCCACCTCACCCAGCGCGGCGAGCGGGGCCAGGCGCAGGCACAGCTCGTCGATGGCGGTCGAGCCGCAGGCCCCGCAGGAAGACGACACCACCCCGAGCCGGGGCGACGGCACGGGCGCCCGGCCACCGGTCCGCACGTCGACGGTCTGCACGTCGACAGTGTTGTAGGTGGTGTCGCCCGGCCCGCACGGGCCGTCGCAGTAGCGCACGGCTTGGACGGCGGCCCCCGCCAGCAGCCCGTCGGCCAGGCAGAAGCCGGTGGCCAACTCGAAGTCGTGGCCGGGCGTTCGCATGGTCGTCGCCACCGTGTGCCCGTCCAGGCGGATCTCGAGCGGCTCCTCGACCACGAGGTCGTCGGGGGCCGACCGGGACCCGTCCGGCCCGACGTGGCGCACCAACGCCTGGGCCACCGGTCCTCGCGTCATCGCACCCGCCCGAGGCCGTCCGGGGCGGGGCGCTCCACCCCGGCGAGGCTAGATCCTCGGGACCAGCTGCTCCGACGGCTTGGTGATGGGCGGCGGCTGCTTGCGGGCCGGCTGCCTGGTCCCGCTCTTTGCCGCCGCCCTGGTGGTCCCCGCCCTCGGGGCCGCCTTGGACGCCGCGGCCTTCTTCGGGGCGGCCTACTTCGGGGCGGCCTACTTCGGGGCGGCCTTCTTCGGGGCGGCCTTCTTCGGGGCGGCCTTCGTCACGAGCTTCTTCGCCGCCGCCTTGGCGCCGCTCTTCTTGGCGCCGCTCTTCTTCGGGCCGCTCTTCTTGGCCGCCTTCTTGGCCGCCTCGGCCTCGGCCCACTGCGTCGTCGTGGTGTCCTCGACGGCTGCATCGCTGGCGATCTTCTGCACCGAGCGGATGCCGGCGAGGGCACTGGCCTTGCGCTCGTACGCCTCGCTGGTGGCGACGACCTGGCCGTTGGTGGACAGCAGCACGAACCGGAACTTGCCGGTGCTGCCCTTCTTCAGCTGGAACTTTGCGGGCACGGTGACTCCTTCATCGACGGACGGCTTCCAAACCGCACCCCTCATCTTCCTCGCCGAGCGTGGCCAGAAGGGGGATGGTCAGATGCCGCTGCTCCGAGTCCCACCCCGTCGCCGCCGGTGGTGGCCGTCCAGGGCGGCGCGGAATCGGTCGGTGGCCAGCGCCGCCGCCGTCGACTGGTAGCCCGCCTCGGCGATCTCGGTCCACCGATCGCGGCGCAGGAAGTTGAGGCCGTGGAGCGAGACCTCGGCGGCGGTGGGCCGGAGCAGGAGGACCTCGACGTCGCGGGCCCGGGCGTAGGCGGCCTCCTTGGCCACCCACCGGGCCGGCATCCGACGCAGGAGCTGGTGGGCGATGTCCGGCGGGTCCTCCGGGGTGAAGGCCATCGGCACGACGGCGATGACCAGCTCGCAGCTCGCCTTCACCGCCAGGTCCAGATGGGTGGTCGAGTGGATCCCGCCGTCCACCAGCACCCGGCGGCCGATGCGGACGGGGGCGAACACGCCGGGGACGGCACACGAGGCCAGGACCGCCTGGTGCAGGGTGGCCCGAGGCGACCCGGGCCGGCCGAACACCACCCGCCTCCCGCTGATGGTGTCCACCGCCGACAGGTACAGCTCGCGCTCGGGCCATGTGTCGGACAGGGTGTCGGCAAACACGTCGTCTCCCGCGGACATCTTCAGCAGCCCGCTCGGCAACGCGAGGGTGAGGCCGGGGATCTGCGGCATCGGCCAGCGGACCAGCGAACGGCCCAGGATCCACCCGGAGCCCACCACCCGCAGCAGCGCGTCCGCCGGCGAGGCGAAGGCGGGGGGAAGAAGCTCGTCGCGGCGGCGGGCCGCCTCCTCGTCGGTGGCGCCGAGGAGGTTCGGCTGCTCGCCGCGAGCCGAGCGCCACAGGTCCTCGACGCTCCACCCGCTGCGCAGGTGGGCGGCGGCGATCGAACCCGCCGAGGTGCCGACGAGGAGGTCGGCCTCGGCGGCGTCGACGCCGCCCAGCTCCTTCAGCGCCATCAGCACGCCGGCCTCGTAGGCGAGACCGACGGTTCCGCCCGCGCCGAGGACGACTCCGAGCTTCACCCGGTAGTGGCCCCGTTCAGGCTCAACGAGGCCCGTGCTTGGCGGCCAGCTGCTCGGCCATGGCCCAGCCAAAGGCGACCAGCACGTCGCCGCGCTCCACGTCGAGCGGGGCGAAGAAGGCGGCGATGTCGTCGCCCACCGCGTCCGGCTTGGCCGCCTCGAAGTCGAAGACGCCGATCGGCGAGCCGTCGCCCGTGATCACGAAGGATCGGTCGTCGATACGCCCCTCGGCTGCGAACCGCTTCGCCAGGCGACGGCTCCACGCCCGCTCCTCACCGGAGAGCTTGTGCCCGGGCCGGGGGCAGATGTCCTCGAGGCCCTTGAAGGCGACGAAGGCCGAGGGCGAGATCATCCGGGTGCCCACCAGCACGTCCTCGTCGGGGAACGCCAGGACGGCCCGGCGGTACTGGTCACCGATGACGGCCCGCAGCACCGTGTCGCGCTTGGCGGTGCGCCGGAACGACGCCAGGCCCCAGAGGCACGACGGCGTGCCGCCGATCCGCTCGAGGGTGCAGAACCCGAAGCCGCACAGCTTGCCGTTGTCACGGGCCTGGGTGATGAGCACCCACTCGTCGCGCGCCTTTGACAGGAGCCCGATGTCGTAGCCGGCAGGGCCGCCGACGCAGATGTCCGCCATCTCCGACAGCTCACCGTCGGAGAGGGCGGTGCAGTCCTTGGTCTCGACCTCTGTCGCCATCGTGCCTTTGTCGCTCCTTGTCTTGACTGCCCGGTCAATGATAGACGCGCCCGAGATGGGTCGTCGGGAGTCACGGCCTTCGGCTACACCAGGCAGTCCGGACCGAAGAGCACGCGCAGCTCGCCCAGGAGGGACCCGCCGAGGTCGACGGCGAAGGTCGGCGGCAGCCGGAGCACGAGCGTGTCGACGTGGAGGTACACGGCCGAGTCGCCGGGGTGCTCGAGCAGCAGGGCCTTCAGCCGGTCGACGCCGTCCTCGCTGAGCTGGCCCGCCGGCACCCGCACCCGGAGGGGCGGCCCGCCGTCGAGCACCAGGTCGGGGACCCGGATCTCGAGGCAGATCATCGACGGCTCGTCGTCGCGGGTGTCGAGGCGGCCCTTCACGCACACGACGGCATCGTCGACGAGCAGGTGGCCGACGTCCTGCATGGTGCGGGGGAAGACCAGGACCTGGATGGCCGACTGCAGGTCCTCGAGGCAGAACGTGGCCATCTGCTCGCCCTTGCGCGTGTACTTGCGGGCCAGGCCGGTGATGACGCCACCCACCCACCGGCTGTCGGCGCCCCGGCCGGTGTAGCCGCCACCCTCGACCGGCGGCTGCTCGCGCAGGTCGGCGATGGTGCAGTCGGTGGCCCGCTTCAGCGCCGCCTCGCACCCGAGGAGCGGGTGGTCGGACAGGTAGAGGCCGAGCATCTCCTTCTCGTGGGCCAGCCGCTCCTTCTTGTCGAACTCGACGTCGGGGATCGGCACCCGGGTGTCGTCGAAGCCGCCGGCGGTGGCGTCGAGGTCGCCGAACAGGCTCATGATCCCCTGGTCGGCCTCCTTGCGCTGCTGCAGCGTGCGGTCGACCACCTGCTCGAACACCTGCAGCAGGCCCTTGCGGGGGTGGCCCACCTTGTCGAAGGCACCGGCCTTGATCAGCGACTCGATGGTGCGCTTGTTGAGGGCCAGGGGGTCGACCCGCTGGCAGAAGTCGTAGAAGTCGCTGAAGGGGCCGTGCCGCTCGCGCTCCACGACGACCTTGGCGGTCAGCCCCTCCCCCACGTTGCGGATGGCCGACAGGCCGAAGGGGATGGTGCCCGTGCCGCCGAGGATCGGGACGCCCACGGTGGCGGCGTCGACGTTGGCCACGAAGTCGGAGGCCGACGCGTTCACGTCGGGCACCTCGACCTCGATGCCCATGGTGCGGCACTCCGACAGGTACACCGCGGTCTTGTCCTTGTCGTCCTTGACCGAGGTGAGCAGGGCGGCGAAGTACTGCACCGGGTAGTTCGCCTTGAGCCACGCCGTCTGGTAGGCGACGAAGCCGTAGCCGACCGAGTGGCTCTTGTTGAACGCGTAGTCGGCGAAGGGCTCGATCATGTCGAACAGGTCGTTGCCCAGCTGGGTGCCGTAGCCGGTGGCATCGCAGCCGGCCACGAACTTGGCCCGCTCCCTGGCCATGATGTCGCGCTTCTTCTTGCCGGCCGCCTTGCGGAGGTTGTCGGCCTCCTCCATCGTGAACCCGGCGAAGAGCCGGGCCAGCTGCATCATCTGCTCCTGGTAGACGCACAGCCCGTAGGTGGCGCCCAGGACCTTCTCGGCGTCAGGGTGGAAGTAGGCCACCGGCTTGCGGGCGTTCTTGCGGTCGGCGTAGTCGTTGTGCATGTTGGCGGCCATCGGGCCGGGCCGGTACAGGGCGGTCAGGGCGGCGATGTCGTCGAAGCTGGTGGGGGCCAGCGCCCGCATCAGCGCCCGCATGGGCGCCCCCTCGAACTGGAACACCCCGATCGACTCGCCCCGCCGCAGCATCTCGAACGTGCGGTCGTCGTCGAGCGCCACGCCGTCGACGTCGGGCCGGTGGCCGAGGGTGCGCTGGCACTGGTCGAGCGTCATCTCGATCACGTCGAGGTTGCGCAGGCCCAGGAAGTCCATCTTGAGCAGGCCCAGCTCCTCGACCCCGCCCATCTCGTACTGGGTGACGATCGGCGCCTGCTCGAGCGGGGTGGAGCCGTCAGGCTTGCGCTGGATGGGGAGGTGCTCGGTGAGGGGCCGGTTGGTGATGACCACGGCGGCGGCGTGGATGGAGTCGCCACGGCGCAGGCCCTCGAGGCCCCGGGCCACGTCGACCAGCTTGGTGACGTCGGGCTCCGACTCGTACATGGCCCGCAGCTCGCCGGCCGCCTGGTAGCCGTCGGCGTACTTGTCCTGGCGCTCGAAGCAGGCCCACAGCGGGGTGTCGCGCCCCATCACCAGCGGCGGCATGGCCTTGGCCACCCGGTCGCCCACCGAGTAGGGGTAGCCGAGCACCCGGGCGGCGTCGCGCACGGCGGCCCGGGCCTTGATGGTGGAGAAGGTGATGATCTGGGCCACGTGGTCCCAGCCGTAGCGCTCGGCCGCGTAGCGGATCATCTCGCCCCGGTAGCGGGAGTCGAAGTCCATGTCGATGTCGGGCATCTGCTTGCGGGCGGGGTTGAGGAAGCGCTCGAACAGCAGGTCGTAGCGGATGGGGTCGAGATCGACGATCTTGAGGCAGTACGAGACGCACGACCCGGCCGCCGAGCCCCGCCCCGGCCCCACCCGGATCCCCGACGCCCGCGCATGGCGGATGAGGTCCCACACCACCAGGAAGTAGGCGTCGAAGCCCATGTCGCCGATGACGCCGAGCTCGTGGTCGATGCGCTGCTGCACCTCGGCGCCGTAGGCCGCCCCGTAACGGTCGCGGGCGCCGTCCTCGACCAGGTGGCGCAGGTAGCCGGCCTGGCTGGTGAAGCCCGACGGCAGCGGGAACTCGGGCAGCTGGGGCTTGCCGAACTCGATCTCGACCTCGGCCCGCTCGGCGATCCAGAGGGTGTTGTCGCAGGCCTCCGGCACCTCGGAGAACAGCGAGCGCATCTCGGCCGCGGTCTTCAGGTAGTGCTGGTCGCCGGAGAAGCGGAACCGGTTCTCGTCGGCCAGCAGGGCCCCGGTCTGCACGCACAGCAGGGCGTCGTGGGCCAGGGCGTCGGCCTGGTGGACGTAGTGGCCGTCGTTGGTGGCCAGCAGCGGCGCCTTGATGCGACGGGCCAGGCGCAGCAGCTGGGGGTTGGTGCGGCGCTGCTCGGCGATGCCGTGGTCCTGCAGCTCGACGAACAGCGAGTCGCGCCCGAAGATGTCCTGCAGCCGGGCCGCCCTGGTGACGGCCAGCTCCTCGTCGCCCTGGAGCAGCGCCTGCAGGACCACGCCACCCAGGCACCCGGTGGTGGCGATGATGCCCCGGTTGTGCTGCTCGAGCAGCTCCCAGTCGGCCCGGGGCTTGTAGTAGTACCCCGAGAGGTACGCCTCGCTCGAGAGCTTCATGAGGTTGCGGTAGCCCTCGGTGGTCTC
>Ga0183260_10002510_pt1 | contig 15154 bp, 20 predicted proteins | sample AntDrymUQ4972206_2_FD_129768 | JGI IMG/M metagenome (GOLD analysis project Ga0183260, IMG submission 129768) | Polar desert sand microbial communities from Dry Valleys, Antarctica - metaG UQ497 (22.06) (version 2) (version 2) | ecosystem: Environmental > Terrestrial > Soil > Desert | place... | reverse complement strand
CGTACTCAGGAGATTGGGCTGCGGCTGACCCTCGGCGCCCAGCGAGTCGACGTACTGTGGACCATTTTGCGGCAGGCCACCGTCCGAATCATGATTTGGCGCGGCGGCCGGGCTGACAGGCGCTACCCTGCTGACGCGCGTCATGTCCCGTCTGCTCTACGTCGTCCAGCCGAGCGATCCCACACGTAAGATTCGTCATGGCGGATCACGCGCGCGAGGAGGCGCGGTGGCTCCCGGGGATGCTGGAACGATCGGCATGGTCTCCGGCCGCCCGGACGAGCGCGCGCGTCGCGCTCGAGCCCGATCACGCGGAGCCCTGCACGCAGCCGCGCGTGTCGTTGGAACATCGCCACGCTGCCGCGCACGCGGTTCGGGCCGTTGCCCGCTCGGCCCTCCTCGCCGGTCAGTCGTGCAGGACGACACCGAGCAGCGAGTTGCGGACCGTGATCCCGCCGGCCCCGGCGTACTCGATGAATCCCAACCTCCGGAATTTGTTCATGAAGAAGTTGACTCGCGATCGCGTGGTGCCCACTATCTCGGCCAGGACCTCCTGCGACACTTTGGGGAGCTCACGGTGCATGGTCGGTTGCCCGTAGTGGGCCAGCAGCAGCAGGGCCCGCGCCAGCCGCTTCTCGGTGGAGTTCAGCAACTGATCGACCAAATCCTCCTCGATGCGGATGTTCCGGGTCAGGATGTGGGCGAGAAAGCGATCGGCGAACGTGGGGTTCTGGTGGATCTGGCGGATCATCTCGTCCCGTTCGACGGTCAGGACCGTGCAGGACGTCATCGCGGTCGCGTTGGCCATCCGGTGTGACTGGCCCGCCAGGCATCCCTCGCCGAAGAAGTGTTCGGCGTCGACGACGGCCACCACCACTTCCTTCCCCGAGTGCGACAAGACCGACAGCCGCACAGCGCCCTGCTCGATATACATGACGCTGCCGGCGGGATCGCCCTGCGCAAAGATCTTCGCGGTCGGGGCGTAATCCACTCGCTTCGTCTCCAACCTGCTCCAGTCGAGTGAAGTAGCAGGCGCCAAGGGTCGTAAGCGTTTCGGCATGTCTCGATCGTCTCAAGAATAGCACTCTCTCGAGGTCGATCGGCCGCCCTGGCCTCACTGCGTGGAGGTGTGAAACAGCACGACAGAACGCCCACTGTCCGGCAGGCGGCGATCGGGGCAGGTGTGACCCCCCGTGGGCAGAGCAAGGCGGCCAACGAGGTCGAGCGCGGAGGGAAGATGGGGTCGGTCGCGAATCCAGGACCCTTCGTGTAGGTGAACCCCTGATACGCGAGGCGCCACCACGCCGAGCACGATGCCTGCGAGTGAGCGTGGCTTCATGGGACGTCCTCAGTCGTGCAGGACGACACTGAGCAGCGAGCTGTTGACCTGGATCCCCGCGCGGAGATTGCCGCTGTATTCGATGAACCCCAACCCCTTGAACTTGTTCATGAAGAAGTTCACGCGCGAGCGCGTGGTGCCGACCATCTCGGAGAGCGTCTCCTGCGAGATGCGCGGGACGACCGGGCGGGGCTTCTCCTGCGTGCCGTAGCGCGCCAGCAGCAGCAGCGCCCGGGCCAGCCGCTTCTCGCTCGAGTTGAAGAGCTGGTCGACCAGGTCCTGCTCGATCCGGGCGTTGCGCGACAGCATGTGCGCGATGAAGCGATCCGACAACTCGTGCTGCTCGTGCAGCAGCCCGGTCATGCGGGCCTTCGGGATGACGAGGATGCGGCTCTGCGCAGTCGCCGACGCGGTGCCGATGCGCAGGGTCTGGCCGGCGAGGCAGCCCTCACCGAAGAAATCGCCCCGCCCCAGCATGGCCACCACCGCCTCCCGGCCGGACTTCGACAACACCGAGAGCTTGACTCCGCCCTTCTGGACGTACATCACGCTGTCGGCCGCGTCCCCCTGCGAGAAGATGCCGTCCTCGTTGGCGTACGCCACCACCGGCAGCTCTAACTCGGCCTGACTCGAGACCCCGAGCAGTACGCCGGTGACCGAGGCGTCGGTCCCAGCGACGATCAGCGCGCCGGCGTCACGCAGACGCACAAGGTTCGTCCGGAGTGTCGCTACCACTGCCGCAAGAGCGCGCTCGGCACCGGGCCGGTCCGATGCTTTCAGTTGTGCGTAGGCGGACTCGGGATGCACTCGACGATGGTCCAGCGCCTCGATCCTCGATCTGTGTCTGAGGGGAGTCTGCTCGAGGCTCAGACCCGCCGGGCCTTGAGCGGGGAAATCCTCGCGATCTCGTCGTAGTCGCGGTCGCGATGCAGCACCTCGAGGCCGTGCCGGATCGCCGAGGCGGCAATGAGGCAGTCCACGCCTGAGCGCACCGTCGCGCCCGACCGGCGTGCGGCGCGGTACAAGTCGACGGCATGGTCGAAGACCTGCGAGGTCAGCGGCGCGTCCACGATCGGGAACGCGTACATCGACGTCCTCGCCGTGGCGAACGCCTCTTCGTTCCCGAACCCCTGCAGCACTTCCTGGACGACCGGCAGGCAGGTGACCACCTCGTCCAGGTCGATCAGCTTCTCCAGCGACAGCCGTGCGGGCTTTCGAAAGACCTCGATCCACACGGACGTATCAACGAGCACCACGGCGACTGGTCCGATAGGTGCGGCGGTCGCCGCGGACGACGGAGAGGTCGCCTTCCCAGAGACCCGCACCGGCGAGGCCCAGAATCTGCCGGGCCTTCGCGCGCCGCACGAACTCCTCCAGCGCCCGCTCCACGGTGCGGGAGTACGTCCGCTCGCCGCTCAGGCGGGTGGCTTCCTCCAGCAGATGCTCGTCCAGCACAAGATTCGTACGTTTCATACACATCGAGTGTAGCATGCGCCGGTACACCGCAGCGTGCAACGAAGACGGCCTGCCGAACGCGGTATCGCGCGCCGGGCTGCAGCTCGCCGACAGGCTCGCGATCGACGCGCGTGTCAGGCATCGGAGGCTCCGCGATGTTCGAGCGCCGTGACCTTGAGCGGCTCTCGGATGGCATCCCCGCCGGCGGCCTCCTGGCTCAGGGTTACGGTTCGGCTCGAGAATCAGCGTCACCGCTTCGCGAAGGTTGGCGCGGACTTCCGCGAGCGTGGAGCCCTGTGTGCTGGCCCCCGGCAGAGAAGATCGCCGGCCTTCCAGGCGTCGACCCGGCGCACCTCGACGCGTCACCATCGACGAGTCCCACCATGCGGTGGCGCCTTCATCGAGCGCTTCGGCCGGCAGTTGAGCGTCGGCACCGTCTTGGCGACTGCGGCCGCCCGACAGATGCTGTCGCGCGTGGAGACGCATCGTCCGCTTCGCCTCGTGATCCCTCCGACGGCCCGCCGCGGTTCCATGCCGCCGCACACCGATTGGCACGACGGGCCCACCTTGGACAAGAATGGCGCATGGGTCCGGATACGGGACATGTCACCGGCGAAGCCACTCCCCTCGACTTCTTGAGCGGCGGCGGCGAGATGGGCGCGCTGATGCGCCGGCACGATTGGACGCGATCGCCCCTGGCCCCCCCCGCGCAGTGGCCGCAAGCCTTGCGTACGGCGGTTCGTCTCATTCTGAATACCGGCCACCCGATGTACATCTGGTGGGGTCGGGACCTCGCCTGCCTGTACAACGACGCCTACCGGGCGTCGATCGGGTCGGAGCGGCACCCTGGCTCGCTCGGACAACCGGCCAGAATGGTCTGGGCCGAGATCTTGGACATCATCGGGCCGCAGATCGACCAGGTGATGAGCGGCGGCGGCCCGACCTGGCACGTCAATCACCTTGTGCCGATCACCCGTCACGGGCGACGCGAAGATGTGTATTGGACGTACAGCTACAGTCCGATCGACGACAACCGCGCACCCAATGGCATTGGTGGAGTGCTCGTCGTCTGCTCGGAAACCACCGCTCAGATCGAAGCCGCACGCGAACTGACTCGGGAGCGTGACCGCCTCGCCGCGCTCTTCGAACAGGCGCCAATCTTCATGGCGCTTCTCCGGGCTCCCGACCACCGGTTCGAGTTGGTGAATCCCGGCTACGTGGAGCTCATCGGCGGGCGTCCAGTCGTCGGCCGCACGGTCGCCGAGGCCCTTCCGGAAACGGCGGAACAGGGGTATGTGGCCCTCCTGGACGAGGTGGTACGGACTGGCGTGGCCTACGCGCAGAACGAGGCGCGCTATGTACGACCCGCCGCGTCTGGGGAGACCGCGGAACGGTATGTCGATTTCGTCTATCAGCCCATCAAAGACGACGAGGGACGCGTCACGGGGACGTTCGTGCTCGGCGCCGACGTGACCGCTCGGGCGCTGGCGAACGCCGCCCTGCGGCAGAGCGAGCTGCATCAGCGCGAAGCGGCGGAACAGCTGGCCGCATCCCTGGTTCGGGAACGGCAGGCGAGAGAGGATGCGGACGCCGCGAACCGGACGAAGGACGAGTTCCTGGCGATGTTGAGCCACGAGCTCCGCAATCCACTTGCGCCGATTCTGACGGCGTTGGAATTGATGCGCCTCCGCAATCCCGACGCGAGCACCAACGAGCGCGCGGTCATCGAACGTCAGGTCCGACACCTCAAGCGGCTCATCGACGATCTGCTCGACGTATCGCGGGTGACGAGTGGAAAGATCCAGCTCACACGGGCGCACGTCGAACTCGGGCAGGTCGTGACGCGAGCCATCGAGATCGTGGAGCCGCTGCTCGAGGAGCGGCGCCAGCATCTGCACACCGACATCCCTGCAGACGGGCTTGCGGTCCACGGCGACGTCACACGGCTGACGCAGGTGCTCGTCAACCTCCTGACCAACGCGTCCCGGTACGGCCGCGACGGTGGCAGTATCGAGGTGAAGGCCGGACGCGAGGGCGACGTCGTCGTCGTGGCCGTGACAGATGATGGTGCAGGTATTCATCCCGACCTGCTTCCGCGGGTGTTCGACCTGTTCACACAGGCTCCGCGTGGTAGCGATCGCACTGAGGGCGGGCTCGGGCTGGGTCTGGCGATCGTCCGCAGTCTCGTGGACCTGCACCGCGGCTCGGTCACGGCTCGCAGCGACGGCATCGGTCGGGGCAGCACGTTCACGGTCAGGTTGCCCCTCGCTGAGTACCCGTTGCCAGCACGCGCCGACGTTCCATCTGCGGGTGCACGCGAAACGCCGGCCGTCCGTCGCCATCGCATTCTTGTCGTCGATGACAATCACGATGCGGCTCACATGCTCGGGCAGCTGTTGGCCATCGAGGGTCACGCGATAGAGACGGCCGGCGACGCGCCAACCGCACTCCGCGTCGCTGCGGAGTTCGGGCCCTCGATCGCGTTGATCGACCTGGGGCTGCCCGTGATGGACGGATATGAGCTCGCGAAGCATCTTCGAGCCATTCCAGGTCTCGAGGGGCTCAAGCTCGTCGCAATTACCGGGTACGGCCAGGACGTGGATCGACGACAGACAGCCGACGCGGGATTCACCCGACATCTCGTCAAACCGATCTCCCGGGAGGAGGTCTTGAACGCGATTCGGGAAACGGTCAGCGATGCGGAGGGTGGCTGACCGGGGAGCGAGGCGACGGAGCTAACACATGGGACACGTGGCCTGTCCCGACACGTCCGGTTCAATCCCGTGCGCGGTTGCCACCCGCGCCAGTGAAGAACTGGGAGCCATGGCTGCACCTCTGGGTTCTCGCGATAACGGGTGACGTCCGCGCAGATCCAATGCGCGCACCGCCCATCTGCAGCCTGTCACGATGGTCAGTGACTGTCTGTGCCACATTGCACACCTGTAGCGGAACCTACTTGTCCGGCGGGCGGTGGGACGCGATCTTCATCACGTGCGTCTGGTCTTCAGTCAGCCAGGCATCGACGCCCAGGGCCTCGGCCTGCGACCGTCCTTCGGCGACGGAGGCGTCGTGGGTGGGAGACGCCTCGTGGGGCGCGTTGGGGACGATGCTGATCTCGTGCTCACGCACCGCGGTGGAATGAGACACCAGTACGTCTCCCGGGCGCATATCCGCCAGTGACCCGTGGGTCTTGTCATTCGACATCGCTGCAGTATGAGGCGTCCGCGCGGTGCGCGCTGTCCCATTCCGCACACGCAAGCATGCGGACGAAGGCTTGAGCCTCCTGCGTCGTCGTCCGGCCGCTGAACGGACACGTCGCCCGGTCACGGTCGATCAGAACCGACTGGCGATCTCGACCAGGGCGCGCAGGAACAGCGCGATCGGTGTGCCGATCAGGAGCATGATCACCGGAATCGAGATCGCCAGCGGTGGCGCACCGGGGCCTGTGCTGTTTGGAACACCCCACGGCTGACCTCTGGCATTACCCTCTGACCTACCGGATTGGAAGTGTTGCTATGCTCCACGAACTCGTAGCCTCACACCGGGAAGACATCATCCGGCGGTGCACGGCAAAGGCCGCTCTCCGGACGCCGGTTCCGCTCGCCGCGCCGGAGATCGGCAACGGCGTGCCACGGTTCCTCGATCAGCTGGTGGACGCCCTGCGTTCCGGCCAGCTCCTGACTCCCGAGATTGGCACGAGCGCGACTCGCCATGGCCATGACCTTTGGCTACAGGGCGCGACGACTTCGGAGGTCGTGCACGCCTATGGTGACGTCTGTCAGGCGATCACCGATCTCGCGGTGGACCTGCGCGCGCCGATCAGCACGGAAGACTTTCGGACACTGAACGGATGCCTCGACAATGCCATCGCCGGCGCGGTCAGCGAGTACGGACGAGAACAGCATCAGTCCGGCATTGCGGGAGAATCGGCACGGGGCACTGAGCGCCTGGGGTTCCTGGCGCATGAGATGCGGAACCTGATCCATACGGCGCTCATGGCGTTCGAGGTTCTCAAGACCGGAAAGGTGGGACTTGCCGGGACCACGGGCGCGGTGCTCCATCGCACGCTGCTCGCCTCGGGGACGCTGATCGATCGATCAGTCGCTCGGGGAGGTCCGTCTCGCGCAGGGGATCCAGAGACCGGAGCCGTTCCCGATGTCCGACTTCATCGCCAAGGTCGCATCGGCCGCGGCGCTGGAGGCAGACGCCAGGGGGGTCGCGCTCCTGGTGGTACCTGTCGAGCAGGACGTGGCGGTCGAGGCAGACCGTGAGGTTCTTGCGGCCGTGGTTGCCAACCTGCTGCAGAATGCGTTCAAGTTCACGCGGCCGAATACCACCGTCACGCTTCGGGTGGTCGCCAGCGCCGAGCGCGTGCTCGTCGAGATCCAGGACGAATGCGGCGGCCTTCCGACCGGGGACCCCGATGGGCTGTTCCGCTCGTTCGAGCAGCGCGGCGCCAATCGGACCGGCCTGGGCCTGGGCCTCGCCTTCAGCCGATGGGGCGTGGAGGCGAACCATGGCCGAATACACGCGCGCAACCTCCCTGACCGGGGATGCGTCTTCACCATCGACTTGCCGAGGTGCGCCGTTCCGGCTGTCGCGACGGTGTAAACGCCGGCAGCGCCGCCTGGATACGGGACCGCGTGTAGTGCCGTAGTGAACAGACGCGGCTGCCGCGCACCGGTTACGCTCTCACGTGCGCATTGAACTTCAGGAAGAATATCTCTGATGGCCAACAGGATTGCGTACGGCGACGCGTCGCGTCAGGCCGTTCTTCGCGGCGTGAACAGCCTCGCGAACGCCGTGAAGGTGAGGCTCTGGCCCAAAGGGCGGAACGTCATCCTCGATCGGACGTTCGGCTCCCCCACGATCACCAAGGACGGCGTCACGGTGGCGAAGGAGATCGACCTGAAGGATCCCATCGAGAACATGGGCGCGCAAATGGTGAAGGAGGTCGCCAGCAGGACATCGGACGTGGCCGGCGACGGCACGACGCCGGCGACGGTGCTGGCCCAGGCCATCTACCGCGAGGGGGCGAAGAACGTCACCGCCGGCGCCAACCCCATGGCCATCAGGCGCGGCATCAACAAGCTCCGGGGCACCATCAAGGTCGCCGCGGTCAAGGCGCCCGGTTATGGCGACCGGCGCACGGCCATGCTCGAAGACGTCGCCGTCCTGACCGGTGGCCGCGCCGTCATCATCTCCCGGATCCCTGACGCTGGCGCCGATGCGTCGGCCGGAGACAGGCCATGAGCGCGTCGGCCGACTTCACCAGGCGAAGCCGGGGCGATGCCGGTGAGTACCGTCTGCTCCACAAGTATCTGCGGGATCGATTCGCGGACCGGCTCGTACTGACATTCGCGCAGATCGAGGACCTCCTGGGCTTCCCGTTGCCCGGCCCCGCCTGGGTTCAGCGCGACTGGTGGGAGCGTCTCGACGAGGCGGGCCAGCACACGACGCAGTCCGACGCCTGGACGCTCGCCGATCGCACGGCGACCGTGAATCTGTCGGCGCGCTGCGTGACGTTCGAGCGCGACGCCGCGGCGCGGACCTGAACCTGACCGCTGGTCAGCGCCTTGCGACGGTTCATGTTCCGTCAGCTCCCGCGTCAGCGCCTCGCCGATCCGGACCACCTCACGCTTGTGCCGCCCCACTTAACCGCGATCGCGTCTCACCGGTCGATCACCGTAAACCTCGGTAGATCTCGCGGAATCGACAGCGTCACGTCACAGTTACGTCACAGTCGGCGCGGCCCTGAAGGAGCACGCCTTCTGGCGTGTTGGGTTCAAGCCAGCCGCCGGCGACTCCAGCCGCGGCTGCAGAATCAGCCTTCGTCAGGCGGTCTTCGTCCTCACGACCAAGTCAACGTCACAGTTGAGCACCTGCAACAGCCCCAGCACCTGATCGACGGATTTGCGGTAGTTCGTCTGATCCAGAAGGCGATACAACTGCGCCGCGGAAGTCCCGAGCCGGCGCACGATCTCGCGCTTCGAGAGCGGGCTCTCCGCGACTCGCCTCTGTGCTTCGAGCGTCAGTCGGTACAACAGGAGATCGCGGAGGTACTTCGGATCCTGGTTGTACTCGAGCACCTGCTCGACGTGGACGGTGCCCGTCCGGCCGGAGTGGAGGACGTAAGTAAACGCCTCCCGGCCAGCCTCCGGGTCGACGGAGAGCTCGGTGACCGGGTCTTCGGTCGTGGGCATCGGCGCCGCCTTCGAGAACGGGAACACGAGCCTCTTCGTCGAGGTGCCGACCTCGAACACCTTCTTCCGATTGTTGTGTCTGACAGATCGGATCTTCACAGCAGCCTCTCAGCTTCCAGCTCGCTGATCAGTTCCAGAATGCGACGCGTCGCCGCGCCTTTCATTGGTTTCTGATTGTCCAAATCCCATTTCACGATCAGCCTGCCGTCGCGATACACGTGCACATGGCGCGGCGGATGGTCGCCTTTCCACGTGATGAAGACGTGTCCGCCCCGCCGATACTTTCCCACCGAGCCACGATGTTACCATACAAGGTAACATTTGATGCGACCCACAAGAGGAACGCGCACCGCCCGCCAGACTCGGCCGCCGGTTGGCGACGCCGGGCCGCTGTGGCCCCAACGTCGCCTTGAACCTCAGCACCTAGCTGAGTCACATTGCTTCCATGGCACCTGCCAGGAAGAAGACCATCTCCATTGCGCTCGCTCCGGAGGAGGGTCGGCTGCTCTCCCAAGCTGCCCGCGAGCGCGGTGTTTCGCGCCCGGAATTCATCCGGCAGCACCTCGTCTCGCGCTCGAGCCGTACCGGCGGCACCCCAAGCCGAGGAGTGCGGGCATCATCCGCGCGCTGACCGAGCGCGGCGAAGAGCGTGAGCTGTTCGGTGGCGGCCGGTAGCGCCGCTGCAGGAAAAACGTTACCGTCGGCCGACGCACTGTACGGCCTTCGCCCGCAACGCCTCGAAGTCCTTCAGTACCTCGTCTGAGAAGATAGTGATTCCGGCCGCGCCCAGTAACACATACTGACACTCACCAACGCATTCTCCATCAACGACTTCCCGCAACAACCGTGTGCATCGGAGTGTCCCTGCAAATCACGGTGTTGACCTGGGTTTGAGTGCGTGTCTGACACAGTTCTGACACAGCATATCGTTCGACTTACCGGCCGACGTCGTTTCCCGCCGGTGCCCACGTGCGAGGCAACAGCAAATAGTGCGGCGCTATGGGCGGTTTAGCGACCGCCCTTCAGCCGCGAGCGACGACCTTGTCTCGCGACGAAGTCTGGAACCCCCGTCGCTCGTCGCCTGCAGCGTCTGGTGACGCTCGTCCGAGCACTCCGGGCCCGCGCACTCACCGAGGCCGTGGTGCCGTGCACGCGTAATTCGTGGCGTCATCCGCGCTTCCACCGCCGTAGCGGGCGACGTGGGGCCAGGCACAGAGCGGACGCGTGCGGAGAACATCTGAAGTCGGATCCGACGGGTTCGCGTGCTTCGCACCGATGATTCGCTCCGGCGCCACATCTTGTTCCACCCAGCGTTGCAGCGCAGCACTCATGCTGCGCTCGGGATCGCCGTTGCCAGGCGCGAGCTGGCCGAACTGTGTGAAGCCTGGACCACCGGTACTGTGCCCCATGCCGGGCACCATGAAAAGGCGGACGTGCTGGGCGGCGGTCTCGGCACCCAGCGTGCTCATCACCCGCTGGTAGTAATCGAGGGTCAGTCGCGCGGGCACCGCCGGGTCGTCCCACCCGTTGTACAGAATCAGCCGGCCCCCGCGCTTCGCGAAAGGCCGGAGGTCGGCGTCGGTGGCATTCATCGTGGCGGCAAGCTTCCGATTCGTCGCAGCCGCATCGCGAGCAAAATCGAAGCTGCGATGGTCCCACGCTGGGTCGTCGAACACCCAGTTGGCCAGGAACTCCGTCATGTATCCGACGAGCGGGCCTTTGCCGGGGGTGGTGCCGAAATGCATCCCGCTCCAGAGTGTTTCAGATCCCGGGACATACCCGAGTCTGGTCATCACCTGCCCGTCGAGGCCGACCGGCCCCGCGTAGAGCGCCCGGACGGACGCGAGCTGCGAAGCGGTCAAGCCCGGCGCGGTGTCGCTGGGCTGATACGCGCGCAACACCGCCTCGACATCGCACCGGTCTGGCTCTTCGATCACATCCGCGGCGCCGCAGGTCGCAACGGCAGCCAGGTGGAGAGCCGCAAGCTGGGCCGGGGAGACGAAATGGGCGGGGTCGGAGAGCCAGTTGAACTGAAAGCGCGCGATACCGAGATACAGGTTCGTCCAGTCCTGATTCGCACCGCCAGCAACGATGCCGTCATAGTCTTCGGGGTAACGCTGGGCCAGCATCAGCCCCTCGTGGCCTCCCGTCGAGAAGCCGCTGAAATAGGCGCGGGCCGGCGCGCGACCATAGAACTCCGTAGCGATGCGCTTGCCATGGACGGCGGACAGGTGGGCCGAACGATGCAGAAAGTCCACGACCTTCTCAGGCTGCGCGCGCGCCCAACTCTTGTCGCCGCCGCTCGACTGGTGGCCGCCATCAGACGAAACGGCCACATAACCTGCATCGACGTGCGCACCCAACCGCGTGTACCAGATGCGTCCGGTGTAGCCGCTGTTGCCCACTCCCCAGAACCGGCCATTCCAATCCGACGGCAGGGGCAACCACACTTCGATCCGAATGTCGGAGGAGGGACTGGGCTTGGCGGTCAGCGAAACCCGGCAGAATGGTTTCGGAACCGGGAGTGCAGCGCCAAGTGGTGGCGTGAAGGTGCCCGCGGGCTGAATCTCGGCGCCGGTCACAGTGGCGTCAACCAGCGCCACCGCCCTGAGATCCTCGCACGATCGCGAGGCGGTCTGAGCCCAGAGGCTCAATGGCGGCGAAGGGCTGACGGCAGCGTTCAACCAAAACAGGGCGGCGACACACCAGCGACTCTTGTTGCTGACTGCGCAGTTCGAACCGCTCATGAACACTCCCATCTGCGCTTACACTGGTTCCGCCTCACTACTAGCCGATTGACCGGCATATTCTGCCTTGCGACGCCCGCAGCATAACTGAAACTCGCCCAGTTTGGATGGTCTGCAACGGCCCACTGGACAGCGCCGACATCTGAATCACGCGACATTGGCACGGCGGCGCTCCTGCCTGACAGCTTGGAGAAGCGAGCACAGACGAACGCGGATCGTGGCCTTCGCGTCGCTCGCCCCGTAACCGTTCTCGAGAGATGGAGAGGTCTGACACAACTTCCTATACGCACGTACTCGGCTTCCTTTAAACCGCTGAATCGAAACGTCATCGACGAAAATACTTCGACGCCGCCGACGTGTGCGAAAATCAAGTGCTCGATCGCTCGCAAACGGTTGATCTAAAGACGGGGAGATGTCCGAGTGGTTGAAGGAGCACGCTTGGAAATGATTCCGGTCGCGCTCAGCAACGCACACCGACACGCACCAACGCACTCTCCATCAACGACTTCCCGCAACAACGATATGTGTCTGAGCGTCCCCGTAAGTGACAGTGTGTGACCGGGGTTTCATGGGGTATCTGACACAGTTCTGACACAGTTCTGACACAGAACCGAGCGTCACTTCTCCCAGCGCGCATGTGTATCGACAGCGCGCGACGCTCGTTCACCTTCGCCAATCCGCCTGGTAGGTGGCCAGGTCAGGCGTCGCCGTTGCCAGCGACGCCATCGCCAGACTCGCTTCATGGTCTCGAGTCCCTCGACACCGTAAATCGACGGGTTCGACCCTGATGCGCGTGAAGGTCACGGTGTGCCGGAACGACCCGACAGGAGTGCCGTCGGGGCGAAGACGTCCAGGACGACGGTACCGCTCATCTCATCTCCCGACCTGCTGACCGTCAGCAAGAGGCGCAGCTTGGAACTTCCCTGGTCCGCACCCGTCTGGCGGTCGTATCGAACACCGATGGCGGTTACCGCGGACCGCGCTGTGACACTGCGCCGTGACCACGCGACAATTCGTGAGAAAGTCCGCCAACGTCTCGCCGCGAAGAACGGCATCGTCGACGCCGGACCGCTTAATTAAGGCCGCCATCGATCGGGGCGACCTCGATCATGCGTGGGCCGAGCGGGTGTTCCGCTCGCCCGCTCGGTTCGTCACGTCGGAAGCGGCGAGCGCGGGGGCCCAGCACGGGCTGGAGAATCATCCGGTGACCGTTCGTGCACTGCGTCGCCTGGTTGCTCGAATGGACGTCGTTACGCTCGGCCCGGATCGGATACCGTCCGTGTTCGACGAGATCGAACGATGGGCGCCGCGGATGGATTTCGCCGACGGGTGCGCAGTCGCTCTTGCGCGCAGTTACGACGGGGCGTTCGTGCTCACGACTGATTTTCGCGACTTCGCCATCTACGGCGTCCCGTTCGGGTCGCCCGAAGGCGCGTTTCATACGTGACATCCGGGCAGCGCTTCCTGATCGCCAAGGCCCGCCTCACTTGCTTCGACGGGATCAGGCGAGGCCACTGGCGCTTTCGCCAGCAGTCCCAACTCCTCCGCGCCGAGGCGGCTGCCGTGCCCCACGATAGCGACCAGGCCGGTGCGACGACGGGCAGATTCCACGCGCTCGTGGCAACACTGCCCGTCAAGATCGCGGCCTACTGGAGCGGCTCGAACGGGATGCGCGCGAGGCTGAGGGCGCCGTTGCGAGACGACAACACAACGCCCTGCGGATCGATCACTTCCAGAAGCGCCCTGGCGCTGGCTTCATCGCGGTCATCGTCCAGCGTCACCTCCAGCCGGATCTTCATGTAATGACGCAGCTGGCCCGTGTTGATGTCGTAAAAGATGTCCCAGATCGTCACGCCGAACCGCCCGTCGCCAAGGTAGCGCCAGACGCCATGGGCCGCCGTGTGCGGCGGACGTGCGGGGTCGATGCTGACTTCGCCTGGCACCGAGCGGAGGACGGTTCCATCGGCGTGGAACGTGATGAGTTGTCTGAGGCCGGTAGGGGTGGTGCCAAACCAGGAGCCGACGATGGCCTTCGGCCGCCCCTTTCTGCTGTGTTCGTCGCTGCTCGAGTCCTGCCGCTCCTGACTCTGACCAGGTTGCGCGATGGATTGCGCCTGCGTCCCGGTCGCCGCGAGCGCGAGCGTGCCGGTCACCAGCAGTGTCCACAGGATTCTCGTAGTCGACATGAGTGTGCTCCCCTTCATCGTTGTGGCGAGCTCACGTCCGCTCACCTGTGCTCTGACGATGTTCTTCACCATAAGGTCGCTCCTTCGGCCCGGCCATTTGTTTCAGCTGCGGGCTCTACCGAGATAGGCGCAGAAACCCGGGAAGAGCTATCAGTCGAAGAAATGGAGAAGGCCGATATAATGCCGCGACCAACCACCATGCCTGAGGGCCTGAGCACGCGTGAACCGCTTCCCGACGACGTCAGTGCGTTGCTCCGTGCGTGGACCGACGGCGACCAGCGCGCGCTCGCTCGGCTGACCCCGATTGTGTACGACGAGCTCCACCGTCTGGCGCACTACTACCTGAAGCGCGAGCAGGCCGGCCACAGCCTGCAGACGACGGCGCTGGTCAATGAAGCCTACATGCGGCTGGTCGACTACAAACGCATGCAGTGGCAGAACCGGGCTCATTTCATGGCGACAGCGGCGCAGGCAATGCGCCGCATCCTCGTCGACCACGCGCGGCGGCGCAATGCGAAGCGGGGCGCGAACGCTGAGCATGTCTCGCTCGATGCTGAGGCTGTTCTGTGTGCCGATCGCTCCGATGATTTCGGGGCCCTGGACGATGCCTTGAACGCGTTGGCGGCACGGGCGCCGCGCAAAGCGAAAGTAGTCGAGCTACGCTTCTTCGGCGGCCTGAGCGTGGAGGAAACCGCCGAAGTTCTGTGCATTTCGCCGATCACCGTGATGCGCGAGTGGAAAAGCGCGAAAGCCTGGTTGTATCGAGAGCTCGCCGGCCCGACCGCCAATGGACGATGAGCGCTGGAATGACGTCGATCAGCTGCTGCAATCCGCGCTCGACATTCCCGCGGTAGAGCGCGATGCCTATCTTCGCAACGCGTGCGGCGCCGACCAACGGCTGGAAGACGAAGTCCGTTCGCTGCTCGCTGCACACGACCGTGCCGACAGGTTCCTCGGCGCTCCGGCGATCGATCTCGCCGCACGCGAGCTCGCCGGAGAGCGCAGCGACGACGGCAGTCAGGCCGGCGGCGATCTGCTGATCGGTCAGACGCTCTCGCACTACCGCATCGTCGAGAAGCTGGGTGGCGGCGGCATGGGCGTCGTGTACAAGGCCGAAGACACGCGGCTGCGCCGTTCGGTGGCGCTCAAGTTCGTCTCCGAAGAGCTCTCGCGGGATCCAGAGGCGTTGAGCCGGTTCGCGCGCGAAGCGCAGACGGCGTCGGCGCT
>Ga0183260_10002509_pt1 | contig 15157 bp, 17 predicted proteins | sample AntDrymUQ4972206_2_FD_129768 | JGI IMG/M metagenome (GOLD analysis project Ga0183260, IMG submission 129768) | Polar desert sand microbial communities from Dry Valleys, Antarctica - metaG UQ497 (22.06) (version 2) (version 2) | ecosystem: Environmental > Terrestrial > Soil > Desert | place... | reverse complement strand
TGGACGCGCTTGTCCCCGAGCTCGATGACCCCGTGGATCATCTCCTTCTCCTCCTCCTCGATGCCTCCCTGCTCAGAGCCGGTCTCCACGAGCAGCTTGAGCTCCTCGGTCGAGAGGTACCCGCCCTGTGGCTTCTCCGTTCCGCCCAGCAGGCGAACGAGCAGCGTACTGCTGCGAGAGACGGCCCACACGATCGGCGAAAGAAGCCGCTGGAGGACGCCGATGGGACGCGAGACGAGGAGGGCAAGGCGCTCGGGGAAGTTGAGCGCCAGCGTCTTCGGCACCAGCTCGCCGACGATGATCGAGGCGGTCGCGATGACGAGGGTCATGACCACGAAGGCGATGGTATTGGCGGCCTCCTGGAGCCAGGTCCACGGAATCCGCCGGATCAGGTCCGCGAGGCCGGGCGAGAAGGCGACGGCCCCGACGGCGCCGGACAGGAAGCCGAGGAAGGTAATCGCGATCTGGATGGTGGCCAGGAAGCGGCTCGGATCCTGGACCAGGCGCTGCGCCGTCCTGGCGGCGTTGTTGCCGTCGTCGGCCAACTGGCTGAGACGGTGTCGCTTGACCGTGATGAGAGCCATCTCGCTGGCGGCAAAGAAGCCGCCGACGAGGATGAGAATGACGACAACCGCAAGGTCAAAGACCGGGTCGCCAGAGGTACTGCTACCGTCCATCGGGCGGTGTTATTTCCGCCTCCCTACGAATTCCGATCCGCCCGCCGGCGGTTTCGAGCGACGCTTGAGCTCGATCGGACGTGCCGGCACGCCGACCACCGTCTTGCCCGCCGCGACGTCGCGGGTGACGACCGACCCGGCGCCGGTGATGGCCTCCTCGCCGATCGTCAGCGGAGCGACCATCATCGTATCAACCCCGATGCTGGCCCGATCACCGATCACGGTTCGATGTTTGGCCGTGCCATCGAAGTTGGCGGTCACCGACCCGGCACCGATATTCACGTCCTCACCGATCTCCGCGTCACCCAGGTAGCTGAAATGATGCTGCTGCGTTCCCGCGCCCAGGCGGGACTTCTTGACCTCGGCGAAATTGCCGATACGGCAGCGCGGCCCGATCTCCGAACCCGGACGCAGGTGCGCGAACGGACCGATCTCGACATCCTCGGCAACCGTCGACTCCTCTATGACGCTGGCCCAGACGCGCGTGCGAGGACCGATCCGGCTATCGCGGACATGGGCGTTCGGCCCGATCAGCGCGTCCTGCGCGATGACGGTGGCGCCCTCCAGGATCGTCCAGGGTTCGATGCGTGCATCCTGACCGATCTCAACGGCCGCGTCGATCCTGGTGCTCGTCGGATCGACGATCGTCACACCATTGCGCATGTGCGCTTCGGCGATGCGGTGCCGCATCCGCTCCTCCGCCGCGGCCAGGGCCACGCGGTCATTGATCCCGATGATGTCCGCCGCATCATCCGCCTCGACGATTCGAACCGCGCGACCGTCTGCCACCGCCATCGCCACGAGATAGGTCAGGTACTCCTCACCGGACGGCGACGGCGTGACGCGACCAAGTGCCTCCCGTAGCCACGCGACCTCGAACGCATACGTTCCGACGTTCACTTCGTTGAGCAGGCGCGTGAGCTCGTCGGTATCGGCCTCTTCAACGATCGACGCCGCTCCGTGATCGGCGTCGCGAACGATGCGACCGTAGCCCGTGGGGTCCGGAAGATGCGCCGAGACGAGCACGATCGCCGGACCGCCCATCTCGCGCTCACGAAGGAGTGCCTTGAAGAGCGCCGACGGCTGAAGGGGCGCGTCACCCATGGTCACGAGCACCGTGCCGGCGCCCGCATCCACGGCACCGAGACCCACGCGGACGGCGTCTGCCGTTCCGCGCTGAGGCTCCTGACGCGCTATCACGGCACGAACGCCCACCGCGGCCTCGACCGCCTCACCGCCAAATCCGGTGACAACGACGGGGCGAGCGATTCCGGCATCGGCGAGGGCGTCGAGAACATGATCGATCATGCTGCAACCGGCAAGCGGATGCAGGACCTTGGGGACGCGGGAACGCATGCGCGTCCCCTGGCCGGCGGCGAGGACGATGGCCGCGGGAGCGGTCAGGTGTGAAGACACAGTGGTCGATGGTAGAGGCGCCCGAATCCGAGCGTCAACCGGACGTCACCATGGCGACCGCCTCGATCTCGACCCGCGCGCCCTTCGGCAGGTCCTTCACCGCGAAGGCGCTGCGCGCCGGGAACGGCTCAGGGACGACGCGCGCATAGACCTCGTTGACCGCCGGCCAGTCGCCGATCTCGGCGAGGTAGACGGTCACCTTCACGAGCTGATCGAGTCCGCTGCCGGCGGCGCCAAGGATGGCCGCCAAATTGGCCAGCGCGCGCTCGGCCTGCCCGGCCACGTCATCGGCCGCAAATTCGCCGGTCGCTGGGTCCAGGCCGAGCTGTCCGGCGGTGAACACCAGGTCGCCGGCCCGGATCGCCTGGCTGTAGGGACCCGCGGCAGCGGGCGCGTCCGGGGTGCTGATCACGTGTCGCATCGGTCAATCCTCTTCGGTGATGCGTTCGATGCTAGCGGCTGCGTCGCGCGTCCGGGTCACCGTCGCGCGGATGCCGGCGTCGCGGATGCGACCCGCCAGCGCGTCGGCCCGGTCGGGGTCGTCGGTCAGCGAGAAGATTGTCGGGCCGGATCCGGTCAGCCGCGGCTCGCCGCCGGCTTGCGTCACCGCCACGAACAGGTCGTCCAGCTCGGGGCGCAGGCGGCGCGCAGGAGCAAACAAGTCGTTCTCCTGCCGGCCCCACTCGTCCGGCCGCAGCTCCCCGAAGGTGGCCGCCGTTGAGAGGCCAAACGGCGGGTGCACGAGGACGACATGGCGCGGCTCCAATGTCTGCGCCTCGATCCGCTCTCCGATGCCGGTCACCCGCGCCGCGGGGAGCTTGGAGGCGAAAAACGGGACATCGGCGCCAATCGTCGACAGGGCGACGAGGTCAGCCGCGCCGGCCACGTCCGACCGGCCCCGCCACGCGCGACCGAGCCGCCACGCCGCTGCCGCATCGGACGAACCGCCGCCCAGCCCGGCGGACGCCGGAATCCGCTTATCGAGCGCGAGGTACGCAAGATCTGGCTCGCCATCCATCCCTGACTGCAGGCCGCGCCAGGCAAGGTTGTCCGCACCGACCGGCAGATCGGCAGCCGCTTCGCCCTCGATGCGCAGGCCGCTGCATCCGGGCATGAGCAGCAGCCGATCGGCCAGCTCGAGCAGGACGAACACGCTGTCGAGCAGATGATGCCCATCCGGACGTCGCCCGACGACCGAGAGCGTCAGATTCAGTTTGGCCGGGGCATCGAGACGCAACGCCCCGGCAATGAGGGAGCCCGATCCGAGGTTCACCTGCCTATGGTGCTCCGAATCAGCATCGGCAGTTGGACGGTCGCTTCCAAGCGTCGCGCGGCTGAAAGGCGCTAACTCAGCACGAGCGACGTTCCATGGCTCTTCGACCGGCTCGCCGCCGCACGAGCGCCACGCGTTCGAGGTATCGGGCGCGATCCGCACCGCTCAGCGGCACTCTTTCAACCTGAGCCTGCGCGCTACGCTCTGTCCCCGCTCGGGGCCGGCCTCGCGCAGCCGATGGGGCTCAGTTGTCGCCGCTCAGCGGCGAAACGTCACGGGTATCCCGCACCGGGGGCTGGTGCCGGGAGTGACACCACTTGACCGGTCGCGCCGCCGACCGCATCGGGCCCACCCCAATCCTGACCCACGATGTACAGCGTGGGCTCCGTATCCCGGCTGAGCGCGCACGCAAAGGCGCCGCGGTCGAGATCGACCGTCATGAGCATCTCGCCGCCCTCGCGCACGCGCACGCAATGGCGGTTGCCAACATCCGCGTACCACACGGCCCCGTCCGCATCCAGGCAGATCCCGTCCGGATGGTCGCCCGGGGTTGCGGCCCACGCCCGGCGGTTGGTGAGGGTTCCATCGGCCGCGATGTCGTACGCGCTCAGCTGCTCGGCGTACGACTCGGCCACGATGAGCGTGAGGTTGTCAGCAGTGACGGCCATCCCGTTCGGGAAGGCGAGCCCATCGGCGACTGGAGTGACGGCGCCGTTCGGTTTCACGAGGACGACGATCCCCGGCGCGAACTCCTCCTCGGGGAAATCAAAGCCGATGCTGTTCACGTAGGCATTCCCGCGTCCATCCACCACGATGTCGTTCCAGGGCTTGTGCGATACCGCGCCGAGTGCGGCGTGCACCACCAGCGATCCATCGGCCTCGCGCCGCAGGATATGGCGATCCGCCGACGATACGACCAGCAGCCGGTCGTCGGGCAGGAAGTCGATGCACATCGGAAACGAGTCGACCTCCGCCTCGATCGTCGGAGTCCCGTCCGCGTCCAGGGACAGGACGCGGCCCGCGCCCCAATCAGAGAACCAGAGCCGCCCGTCATGCCAACGGGGTGACTCGCCGAACACGATCCCGGTCATGAGTATGTTCATGTCGAGTAAGACCGACCGCATTGCCTAATCTCATCGGCCACGACCAAAGATAGAAGATCCGCGGGTAATCGTGGGCCATTCGGTCGTCGGCCACTGAGTGTCCCCTAGGCGAAAATGGACCGGCGCCTACGAACGACTACTCACTGGGGGAATTCGTTCGATCAGTCACGCACGCCCACTCGTCAGTGGTGAGGGTCTGCGGCCGTCGCTCACCGTCGACGCAGCAGGCGGCCAGCGCGGCCTCGACAATCTCACGCTCAACCGGCAGTTCGCGCGAGAGCCCATTGTGGACCTGCTTGCGGCGTTGGCGAAAGCCGGCCTGCACGACGCGGTAGAACGACTCGCGCCCCGGTCCGACCGGCACAGTCGGCTGGTCACGACGTCGCAACCTCAGAATGGCGGAATCGACGGTCGGGGCAGGCTCAAAGGCGGCCGCAGGCACACGCGCCACGACCTCGGCGGTCGCCACGTTCTGTGCGAAGACCGAGAGGTAGCTCATGCGGCCCGGTGGCGCGGCAACCCGCTGGGCAACCTCGAGTTGGACCAGGAGCACGGTCAGATCCGGAGGCCGATCGCCCTCCAGGAACGTGTGCAGCAGCGGGCTGGTGATGTGGTACGGGATGTTGGCCACGACCTTGATCGGCTGGCCCGGGAAGAACTCGCGCGGATGCAACGAGAGCGCATCGGCCTCGATCAGCTCGAAGCGGTCGACGCCGTACAGCTCACGGCGCAGGTACTCGGCGAGGCGTGTGTCCAGCTCGACTGCCAGGACCGATGCGCCGGCCGCCAGCAACCGGCGGGTGAGCACGCCCAGCCCGGGGCCGATCTCGACCACGTTGTCGCCCGGCTCCAGCTCGGCGGCCGCCACGATCGCGTCGAGCGCCTCGGGATCGGTCAGGAAGTTCTGGCTCAGGCTCTTCCTGGGCCGCAGCCGCTCGACGCCCATCAGGCGTCGGAGCTGACCGGGCGTCGGCGGCTCCAACCGATCAGGAGCCAGCGGGTCACTCATGGCAGGAGCCAGGGCAGGGCAAGGTTCGGGATGGCCTCGAGCGCCGCGTCAGCCCGGTCCCCTGCCACGAATCGAAATCCCGCCGCGGCGCCGATCATTGCCCCGTTGTCGGTGCACAGGGCCGGTGGCGGCACGAGCAATGGCAACCCTTCGGCGCGTAACCGCTCCTCGAGGCTGCTGCGCAGGGCACCGTTGGCGGCGACCCCACCACCGAGTGCCACGGCCGCCACGCCATGGTCCCGAGCCGCAGCGAGCGTCTTCGTCGCCAGCGCGTCGACGACGGCCTCCTCGAATGCGGCGGCAATGCCGTCAACCGGAATCGGCTCGTTCCGGGTTCGGTACCCCTCCACCGCGCGCAGCACCGCGGTCTTGAGACCCGAGAAGCTGAAATCGTATGGGCCCGCTGTTCGCGCGCGCGGGAAGCGGGTGGCCGGCGTCGCGCCGACCGCCGCGGCGCTGATCGCCGGTCCGCCCGGATACGGAAGCCCGAGCAGCCGGCCGACCTTGTCGAACGCCTCCCCCGCGGCATCATCGACGGTCTGGCCCAGGCGCATGTACCGCCCGTGGTCGTGCATGAGGATGAGCTGCGTGTGCCCCCCGCTGACCACCAGGCAGAGGAGGGGAAACGGAGGCTCCGCGGGGAGCGACGCCGCGGCCTCGGGGGCGGTCAGCCAGTTCGCGTAAATGTGCCCTTCGATGTGATTCACGCCGACGAGCGGAAGCTCATGCGCGATCGCCAGCGCCTTGGCGACATTGACGCCAACCAGCAGTGATCCGATCAGCCCGGGCCCGTAAGTGACGGCGATCGCGTCGAGATCCTCCCAGCCCGCTCCCGACTGGGCGAACGCTGCCTCGAGCGTGGGCACGATCCAGCGAAGCTGCTGCCGCGCGGCAACCTCTGGCACGATGCCGCCGGTCACGGCATGGAGCGCCACCTGGCTGGCGACCTGGTTCGCCTCGATCCGACGCCCATCGACGACGACCGCAACGCCGGTCTCGTCGCACGATGATTCGATCGCCAAGATCCGGGTGCCGCTCATGTGGCCCATCGGCCGCGCTCCGCATTCATGATCCCCTGCATCGACGGATCGGCGAGCTCGGGCGTCGTCATGACCAGGGCGTCCTCGCCATCATCGGTGTAGTAGGCGCGGCGGCGTCCCGCGACCTCGAAGCCGAACGCCCGGTACATGGCCTGCGCGCCAGCATTCGACTCGCGCACCTCGAGCGTCATGCGCCGCGCGCCGATGTCGATGGCGAGCTCCCAGACCTTCAGCAGGAGCTGTCGCCCAATTGATTGCCGCCGCCAATGCGGGTGGACGCCGAACGTCGTGATGTGCGCTTCATCGACCATCATCCAGACACCCGCGAAGCCGACGAGCCGGTGACCTGCGCGGGCGACCAGGTAATGCGCCAGCCGGTTGCCCTTGAGCTCCTGCTCGAATGCATATGCCGGCCACGGCGTCGTGAAGCTGAGCCGCTCGATCTCATGGACGGCCGAGACGTCGGCAAGGCTCATCCGCTCGATCACGACCCGCGCGGTCAGAGCCACCGCACACGCTCCGCGCTTTCGGAGGCAACGCCGCGCGGCGCGCGCAGGTAGAGCGGCTCAAGGGTTCGGGGATCGTCACCCGCAGCGTCCACCGAGATGCGTTCCGCGGCCCGTCGCGCGATCGCGATGGCGCCGCGCGGTCGACGGGCCGCGGTCAGATTGAATGCGGCTGCGAGCTCGGCGGCCGCGACGAGGGGTGACGTGCGGACAACCTGGTCCCGGTCGACGATGCGCGGCTCCGCCTCACCGCGCTCAAGCAGGTACGCCTCGCGCGCGCCGGCCCGCGCGAGAGCACCCGTGCCGTCGGGGTCCGCCTCCAGCCAGGCAGGCAGACTCGGGACACCGACGATCGGCACCCGAAGGCCGACGGCGAGGCCCTTGCCCAGTGACATCGCCACCCGGAGGCCGGTGAACGATCCGGGCCCGGTGCCAATGGCGACGGCAGACGCGTCACGCACAGGACGATCGATCCGCGCCAGGAGCGCCAGCAGCCGCGGCAGGAGCTCAGCCGATTGGCGCTGCCCGCTGCTCCAGGCATCATCGGCCAGGAGCGTGCCGTCCGGTTCGGTCAGCGCTATCGAAAGGTCGGTCGACGCACCGTCCATGGCAATGATCACTGCGCGCCGAACGCCGCGGCCGCCAGGCGCTCGTGCGCGCTGCCGATGGCCGTCCAATGCAATTCACGTCGCATCGGTGCGGACGCCGGAGCCACGAGGTGGATCTCGAGCCGCTCCAGCGGCAGCCAGCCTTCGAGCAGATCAGCCCATTCGACGACCGTCACGCCGTCGACCTGTCGCTCGTCGAGGATGCCCGCGCCCCATGCCTCCTCAGCCCCGCCAAGCCGATAGGCGTCGACGTGATAGAGCCGCAGCCGCCCCACGTGTTCGTTCATCAGGATGAAGGTCGGGCTGTTCACGACCTCGGTGACGCCGAGGCCGGCCGCGATTCCCTTCGTGAGCTGCGTCTTTCCGGCGCCGAGCGGGCCGATCAGGGCAAGCACCGTCCCCGGAGCAGCGATGACACCGATCTGGCGACCGATCTCATGAGTCTCGTCGGGTCCGCTGCTGACCCCCGACCCGGACAGGACCGCGGGCACCATCGATCGCTCCATGCGCGCCAGTATAGGAACGCGCAGCTCACGGGCTGGGCAGTGGCTCGGTAGCCTCGAGATTGGCCATGGGTACGACCGCGGTGCGCCCCTCCTCGAAACGCACGAGTGCGGCGCGGCCAACGATACCCGACGCGAACGCGTACGGCCGATCGAGCACGCGTACCAGCTCGCCACCCTGTCCGGCGTGTGGGCGCCGATGCGCGATGACGCGGTCGCCGGGACGTGGAAGGACGCGGCGACCGGGAGGCGGGCCGGCGTCGTAGACGTAGAGCCGTGCCGTATCGCCGAACAAGCTTGCCATGCGGCCTTCGTGGGTCCGGAACCAGGCGAACAGGCCCGGATCGAAGCCGACCTTGCCAAACCCCTCCAGCAGGATCACCGCGAAATCGCCCCGCACGCCGCCGATCTCGCGCCGGCGCTGTTGGGTGGCCTCGAAGTCGCGCAGCTCCTTGTCGAGGACCCCACCAAGCACAATGCCCGCGACGCCCATGGCGCGTGCCCGCGTCAGCGTCTCCGCCGAGGCCCGTGACCCCCCGACGATGATTCGGCCGGTGGCGCCGACGTCGATGGCGCTCGCTCGGAGCTCGTCACCCGGTTCATGCACGGCGACCCGGAGCTCGCCGTGGACGGCATTGCCGCTGCCGCCGACCCCCGTCACGAGGGCGCCCGCGATTCGCAGCTCAATCGCATCCGGCTCGATGCTGACGACATTCCCCCGCACGTGGCCAAGGACGGGCTCGCTGCCGCTCAGCGGCGCGACCATGGCCGACCCGTCATCTCGGTCGTACCCGAGAAGGATGCATGCCTCCTCCACCCGGACCTGCCGGCCGCGATTGTCCTCAGCCAGAATCGCTCCCGCCACCAGCGTGGCGCCCGGCCGCACGACGAGGTACCTTTCGGCGTCAGCCGGTGAACGGCGCAGCGTTGCCGAGACCGCCAGGTTGATGCCGCCCCGCGGGACGCGCCGCGTCGCGAGCACTTCCGCCGGCTCGACGCTGTGGCCGACCTCCACCATGGGCGTCGCGCCGACCGGCAGCCGAACGCGGTGGACGACGCTCATGCCACGCGCTCCGATCCCGCGATGGCTTCCCGAGCCAGCGAGTCTCGCCACCCTGCCAGGACCTCGCGGCGATCATCACTCCGCTTCGGCAGCGCGATGGGGACGCCACGAGCATCCAGGATCAACCCGACCACGCCTCCGGTGGCACTGACCTGGACCTGCGACGAGCGGCGGACAGCACCCAGGCTTACGCCGCTCTGGAGCTCGATGGTGATTTCGGCCACCTGGCCACGCGGGAGCGCCACGACCTGGAGCTGACCGGTGCGCACCTCGATCGGTAATCGCGTTGGCCAGCCCGCGCGGTGCACCGTGACGCGCATGGCGAGACGACCGGGCACACCGCCTCGGCACACGACCGCCGTCCCCAGCGGCACCAGGAGGTCTTCCCCGAGCAGCGCGAGCCCCTCGCCGATCTCGTCGTCCGGCAATGAGCCGAGAGGACCGAGCAGCGCGGCCGCGTCGACCGCGAGCTGCGTGACGCCGATCGGGCGGACGCCGTCGAGCAACATGCGCGCCGCCTGGGTCGGGCGCGGCGCGGCGGCGATCGTCTGCCCGGCACCGATCAACAGGTCAACTGAGCCAGCCACGCCCTCCTCAAACATGCCTGTCAATTGGACGCGGGCAGCCGTCTGGGTGGCGGACAGCTCCTCCGAGGTCTGCGGCAGGCTCGACGGACGCGCGCGCAGCGTCTGGAGCAGGTCCGCGACCGCGGCCTCCTCGCCGGCGTCGCCAGCCAGGCGCGCGACGCGTGCCGCCGCGCCGGGTGCGAACACCGTGCCCGCCAGGCCACCTCGGGCGTGGACTCGGCTGGCGAAGGTCCCGTCAGGTTCAGCCAGGGCGCGGGTGGCGGACCGGGCACCCAGATCGACACCCAGGATGCGGAGGCCGGTCGCGCCGGCAAGCGCGCCGATGGCGCGCGGGAAGGCGACGGATGACAGGTGAGTCTCATCCTCAGGCGTGACCGCCTCGCGCAGCAGGGCCGCAAGGTGCGTCCGCAGCGCTGCCGGCTCCTCGCGTCGCGCGTCCGGCCGGGGGTTGCCGACCACGGATAATGCACCGGGCTCGAAGAGCCTTTCGACCTCATCTGCCAGCGCTGCCGAGCCGGCCCAGATGACCGGACCGCCATCAACGCGCCGGGCAGATGCAACGAGTGCGGCGGCTTCGAGGGCGCGCGGGCTGCGTGCGTCGTCGAAGCCTCCGGCGATGAGCCAGGCCTCCACCTCCGCGGCCTGGAGGATCCCCAGCCGACCCGCCAGGGTTCGGCCATCGTCGAACGTGACCGTCTCCACCACCTCCCACCCGGCGGCCTCGGCCGCTCGACGGGCCGCGCTACCCGACAGCTCGCGCGAGACGGCGACGACGGCGAGCCGCGCCGGCCGTCGGGCGGTGTGGCATTCGATCCGGTTCGCTCCGGCGATCAGGTCGTCCAGGCGGTGCATCAGGCGCGGATCCGCCGATGCCGCGAGCTGGTCGACCAGCGACCGCCGGAGGGCCGTCGCTCCCCATGCGGTCGGCTGTGTGGCGTGCGCAACGAGCCGCCACCGGCCGCGTACCCTGCCGATCACCCCCGCCTTGGCCCACGCGGACCCAACGTCGAGCAGCAGCGCCAGGTCGGCGCGCACGGGATTCGCGGTCATCGGCTCAACCCGAGCCAGTCGCCGACGAGGAAACCGATACGGTCGACGAGCAGGATCAGCCGCGACACGATCAGAAAGCCGAGCCAACCGCCAAGGCCCGCGATCAGGAGCCAGCGCCCCGCACCGGCGACCGAGGAGAGGACTCGACCGCGCGGCCTGCCGTGCAGAAATCCGATGAGCACCAGAGCGGTCACGACCGCCGCCGACGCGCCGGCCACCGTCGTCGCCACCGAGTCTCCAGGGCGCACGATGGATGCGTCGATCTGCGGCAGCAGCGTTCCGATCACGGCTCCACCCAGCGCAAATGCCGCCAGGGCCCCGATCGCGATCGAGGCGGGAACGATCGAGAGCTGACGAGGCAGCCATGGCGCGCCCGCGGCCGCGGCCACCAGGGCCACTCCGGCCCACAGCTCAGGTCGTCCGGTCGGATCGGCGACGAGCGGCTGCACCAGTCGCGGCCCGATCACCTCGGTCACGGCGATCAACGCCAGGAATCCGGTCGCCAGGCCGGCAAGCAGGTGTTGCGACCATCCGAACAGCCGACGCTCCCCGATCAGCGCGCCGAGGACGATCAGCGTCACAATCGCCGCGATCCAGATGGCGACAGTGTCGGCCGCGGTGGTCCCGAAAAAGCCGCTCATCCGACGGACCGCGACCCCGCCGACCGCACGCCCCCCAGCGTGCGCGACGCGAGCGTCTGGCCCAGAACTGCGACGGCGATCAGCATGCCAACCAGGACCGGCAGTGGCCTCGGCTCCGTCGGCTCGACCAGCCGTTCGAGGTTGCCCAGCTCCAGGCTCTGACGGTAAGCAGCCCCGTCCCGCGGCGTGATGAGACCGGCCGCCAGTTGCTCGCCGATCAGGTATGGCTGGACTTCGGGCAGCAGGACCGTCGGCGTAACAGTAATCAGGGGCACGTCTCCGATCCGCGGGATGACCTGCTCGACCCAGCTACGCGGCCCGAGATCGTTGCCCCCGATCACGAGGATCGCGTCGAAGGCGCCGATACCCGCGCCCTCCACCTCCTGGGCGAATACCCCGTCGTCTCCCTCACCCACCCGAACGTCACGGGTGAGGTCGACGAGTCCCGCCTCCGCGCCGGGGATGAATCCAAGATCGAGCAGCCGGGTCGGGTTCGCTTCCCCGCGGCCGAGCCGCGCGAGCTCGGCGGATGTGAGTGAGCGGCCCTCGGCGGTCAGGCTGACGAACGCCAGCCGTCCGTCGCGAGCGAGCAGATCGGCCAGGAGCGCACGCACGGTCGGCCGAATCTCCGCATAGGTCCCGACATCGGCATCGAAGCCGATCAGGACGAGCGGTTCGTCCACGAGCGCATCCAGCACGGACGTCATTCGCTCCGCATCCTCCGAATCGGTCGTCGAATCTCGAAGCCAGCCCACGTCGGGCGCCTGCCAGGCGATCGCCAGCACGACGACGAGCAGCATGGGCGCCGCGCGAGAGAGGGCACGCACACGCTCAATCATCGGCGCCACGGATGCCCAATACGACGCGGGCCGCGTAGACAGCCGTCAGCAGGGCGATCCCGATCAACAGGCCCCGCAAGACGGATCCGATCGGGACGGCAAGCGACCAGGTTGCTGCATCCGCCAGCCACTCGCCCACCGGGCCGGAGAGGGGAACCAGGAGGACGCTCGTCACGAGAGCGCCGACGACCAGCAGGGTGCCCTCACGGCTGCCCGTGGCAACCGAGCGGCGAGCGGCCCCGAGGGTCGTGACGAAGAGCAGGCCAAAGAGCGTGGCGCCGATGGGGATCAGGAGGGCGGTCACGAGCCACTGCACGGCAGGGTCGGTGGTGCCCGTGGAGCCGGGACGGAGGCCGGCGGCCAGCATCGCGGCCATGCCGGCGACAACCATGACCGCCCCGATCGGGTCGCCCCGTCGGCGCCACAGATCATTGAGCCGCCTCGCGCCAAGTGCGCCGACTCCGGCCAGCGCCGCGCCCGCGGCGACGAGGATGGCTGCATCCACCGCGACCCCCGCCACCTGCCCGAGAGCGGCGTTCACGACCAGCATGTCCGCCAGCAGGAGCAGGCCGATGATGACGACCAGTGCCGTGATGGTCGGGCGCCTCACCCGCGGTTGGTCCCCGCGAGAAATCCAGCGAGATCGAAGGCGCCCGCAAGGACGAGGATCGATCCGACGACGATGACGGCGATCGCGAGCCCGATGAGGCGGTTGGCCGCCATGATCATGGTTCGCTCCTCCACTTCCGTCCGCAGATCCGCGACGGCCTGGAACGGCTCAGGCCCGATGAGCACACCCCCGCCGCTGAGGAGCAGGGACGGTGCTTGGGCGGCCTCCGCGCTGGCAGTCGCCATCGATCCGGCGCCGCCGTGCAGCCCATCAAGATGCAGGAGCGCCTCCTCGCGCAGGCTGCCCACGGCGAACGCGGCCGCTGGAGTCGCGCGGGTTGTCATGGCCAGGGCGGCGATGGTGGACCGACCTTCGCCGACCATCACGATTCGGGAGCGCCCCTGGCGCTCGGGCGTCGCCGTCGATGCGTGCGCCGCATCGATCGTCGCAGCCGCCATGACGGCCGCAATGGGGTCATTCGTCAGCACTCGCAGCGGGATCCCGCTGCGCGCCGCGGCACGGGCGACGTGGCCGAGAATCGGGAATGCGGCGAGCGTCTGAAGGCGCCCGAGCGCATCGGTGGCGCGCGTGACGCCGGCGCCGCCCAACGAAACGACCGCATCGGTTCCCGATTCCGCCGCGAGCGCCATCGCCCGCCCCACGCCGGCAAGGCCGGCGGCGTCGGAGGTCACCCAGCGGCTGATGGGCCGTGCCACGAGCTGAAGCAGGACGAGCAGCACCCCGAGCAGCACGAGCGTGGGTCCGATCTCGAATCGCAGTGACGAGGAGCCCAGCAGCTCTCCGACGAATCGCACGAGACGGCCGAGGAGTTCATCCGGACTCGGCATGGCGCTCCCGGGCCCCGTCGAGCTCGGAGATGAGGCGCTCCATCCCGCGTTCGTCATCGAGGAGCTCGCCGAGTCGGCGGACCGTGCGTCCACCGACGACGTTCAGGAGCGGACTGAGTGCGGCACCAGCGTCCGAGAGCAGCGGCGCGAGGGGAAGATGTGCATCAAGGAGGAGACGGGCGGGCGCGTCCAGGCCTCGACGCACGAGCAGGGTCGCGATCCGTCGCGCCGGGTATGGACTCACGTCACGTGGGCGCGGCGAGCCGCCAGCGCGTTGATGACAGCACGCGTCTCGGCCGCGTTGGCGGTGGCAATGATGATCGCCTCCGGCAGGCCACGTCCGGCCGCCGTGGCGACCACCGAGTCCACGAGCACAGCCGCGGCATCCGAAGCCGGAAACGTCCCGTGCTCGACGCCGATAAGCGAGAAGGCGACGCGGCGAAGCTGGAGCGGCTCGCAAAAGCCGAGCGCCGTGCGAATTGCCGCAGCCAGCTGATCGCGATCCGGGCGCCGATCGTGTCCGACGCCGACAGCATGAATGATGTACGTGGCGGCCAGAGAACCCGCGCGGGTGACGATGGCGGTGCCCGATTCAGTCGGACCCTGATCGATCGCGTCGCGCTCGATCTCCTCGCCGCCGTGGCGTTTCACGGACGCGGCGGCGCCGGTTGTCATGAAGAGGGATTCGTTCGCCGAGACGACCAGCGCGTCGACCTCGAGCTCTGCGATCTCCCCCTGCCAGACATCGATCTCGATCGGTCCTGCCATGCGTGCCTTCGTTCTCGGGTCGACGCGGCGATCAGTCGACTCCTCGATGGAGTCGTGGCAGACGCTCGCGCAGGGCGGTCGTCACTTCGTAGTTGATGGTTCGTCGCTCGGCGGCCACCTCATCGGCGGTGATCCGCGCACCGTCCTGCTCTCCGATCAGGACGAACTCGTCGCCGTAGGTTACACCATCGATCCCCTCCAGATCGACGGTCAGCCCATCCATGCTGATGGCTCCCACGACCGGTGCGCGCCTTCCCCGAACGAGCACCCAGCCGTTGTTGGCATGCACGCGTGGCCATCCATCGCCGTAGCCGATGCCGAGCGTCGCGATCCGGGTGTCGCGCGTCGCGCGAAAGCGCAGGCCGTACCCGATCGCCTGGCCGGCCGCCAGATCGAACAGTCGCAGCGCTCGCGCCCGAAGGCTGAGGGCAGGCACCAGGCCGGCGTCCCGATCGGCCATCCATGCCGGCCGAAGTCCGTAGAGCGCAAGGCCTGGCCGAACCGCATCGGCGAAGGGGACCGCCCCCGCCAGCAGGCCGCCGCTGGCGCTCACGTGCACCAGGCCCGGGTCCACGCCGGCGGAGCGCATGGCATCCAGCACGCGTGCCAGTCGGAG
>Ga0183260_10002508_pt1 | contig 15161 bp, 17 predicted proteins | sample AntDrymUQ4972206_2_FD_129768 | JGI IMG/M metagenome (GOLD analysis project Ga0183260, IMG submission 129768) | Polar desert sand microbial communities from Dry Valleys, Antarctica - metaG UQ497 (22.06) (version 2) (version 2) | ecosystem: Environmental > Terrestrial > Soil > Desert | place... | reverse complement strand
TGCGGTGCACGCAGGGCGTGTCGGACGGATTGATCGGACATGGGCGCGAAGCGTAGGGGCTCGGCGTCATCCCGGGCGTCATCTGGTGGGATGGCGCGATGCGTCAGTTGTTTCCGCCCCGGGACGGATTCCTCGCTGACGAGGCGCTCGACCGCGCGTACGGCGACGAGCCCGCAGACTTCGTACGGGTCAACTTCGTGGCTTCCGCGGATGGGGCCGCCACCCTGGACGGTCGAGCCGGAGGGCTCGGGTCGGCGACCGATCAGCAGGTGCTGCGTCTGCTGCGCGACCGTGCCGACGGGATCCTGGTTGGCGCGGGCACAGCGATGGCGGAGTCCTATCGAGCGTTGCGGGATGATCCGGTTCGAGCCACGGCACGTACGGCGCGTGGCTTGTCCCGGGTTCCGCCGCTGATCCTGGTCTCCCAGCGCCTGTCGGTGGATCCGAGCGAACCGATCATCGCCAAGGCGGTCGCGCGTACGGTCATCGTGACCTGCGCGGGATCGGATCTGGAGCGACGCGAGGCGCTGGCCGCCGTGACCCCGGTGATCGTTGCCGGCGAGGAGACCGTCGACCTGCGGTTGGCCAGGACAGCGCTGGCCGAGCGCGGACTGCGGCGGCTGGTCTGCGAGGGTGGCCCGACCCTGCTGGGTACGGCGCTGGCGGCCGGCATCGTCGACGAGTTGTGCCTCACCGTCTCGCCGATGCTGGCCGGGCCCGGCGCCGGTCGGATCGTCGATGGTCATCTGGTAATCGACCCGGTACGCCTGCGGCTGCGTCATCTGCTGGAGGACGACGGCTTCCTCTTCCTGCGCTACGCGCTGGCTCCCAGCTGACCGGCAAGCTCCCCGAGGACCTCCCCGGTGTGCTCGGCCTCCTCGCCTCGGGCGAACTCTGCGGCGACGAAGTCGGTGACGCCGACAGCGGCCAGGCCGCGGATCTGCTGCACGACGGCGTCCTGATCACCGATGATTGCCACCGCACCGGGACCGGCCGCACCTTCGCGGTCGAGCATCGCACGATAGGACGGCAACCGGCCGTACATCGCGAAGACCTTGTCGGCGCGCTGCCGTGCGGCGCCCTCGTCGCGGGTGACACAGACCGGCAACGTGCAGATGATCCTCGGCGCCGGGCGACCCGCTGCCTCCGCCGCGGCGCCGATGGTGGGCACGATGTGGTCGCGAATCGTCACCGGTCCGGTCATCCACAGGATCGTTCCGTCGGCGTACGTGCCGGCCAGTTCGAGCATCCGCGGCGCCAGTGCGGCCAGAACCACCGAGGGCGGACGTTCCGGTCGCGGGCCGGTCGCCTGGTAGCGAGCCGTGATGGTCTCGCCCTCGACGTCGACCCGACCCTCGACGAGCAGCGGCACGAGTGCCGACAGGTAGTCACGCATGTGTCGGGCCGGGCGGTCGAAGGAGTAGCCGAAGGCGCCCTCGATGACCACCTTGTGCGACGTACCGATGCCCAGCACCAAGCGTTCACCGAGTGCGAGGTGGGCGGTGATCGCCTGCTGGGCAAGAGCCGCCGGATGCCGCGGGTAGGTCGGGACGACCGCTGTGCCCAGCTCGATACCCGGCACGTTCCGCCCGGCGACGGCCAGCGCGGTGAGGGCATCCAGCGCGAAGATGTTCGCCAACCAGGCGGAGGAGAAACCCGCCTCGGCGGCTCGCCGGATCTGGTTCTCGAGATCCCCGAGCGGGTCTGGGCCTGGTTGCGGATCGGTCAGCGACATCCCGATCCGAATCCGTTGGCTTGCCACCGGTCCTCCTCCGTCGCCGGGTCGAAGCACCATGTCTACTCGGTCCGTGCACCCACTGGCCCGGCGAGCCGCCGCAGGAGCGGAATCGGCCCGGAAAGCGGGCGCATGACGGCCCGCATGATCGGGTAACCGCACGACATGCGAATTGTGATCACCGGTGCCAGCGGAAACGTGGGCACGGCGCTGTTGCGCCGGCTCGCTGCCGATACCGCCGAGCATCAGATCGTCGGCATCTGCCGGCGGCCACCAGACTCGGTCCCGCCCTACGACCGGGTGACCTGGGTCGCCCTGGACCTGGCGAACTCGGCCGTCGAGGACAACCTGGCGCCGGTCCTGGACAGCGCCGACGCCGTCGTCCACCTCGCCTGGGGATTCCAGCCCTCGCATGACACCGACTACCTCGAACGCCTCGCCGTGGAGGGGACCAGGGCCGTCCTGGCGGCCGCCGATCGGGCCGGCGTGGGCCACTTCGTGCATATGTCGTCGGTGGGCGCCTACGCGCCGGGTCGTGGCGAGCAGCGCGTGGACGAATCCTGGCCGACGGAGGGCATCACATCGCTGGCGTACTCCCGACATAAGGTGGCTGCCGAGCGACTGTTGGACGCCAGTGACGACGCCGCGTTGGGCGGAATGCTCATCGCCCGGATCCGGCCGGCGTTCGTCCTGCAGCGCGACGCGGGCAGCGCCTTGTTGCGGTACGGCGTTCCGGGGTTCATCCCGGCGGCCGCTGTTCGGCTGCTTCCGGTCTTTCCAGTTGACCGCCGGCTCGTCGTACAGGGCGTGCATCCCAGCGACGTCGCCGACGCGGTGCTGCGGGTGCTCGAGCGGCGGTCGACCGGAGCGTTCAATCTGGCTGCCGAACCGCCACTGACCCGCGACGACTTTGCCAAGGCCCTGCGCGCGGCGCCCGTACACCTCCCCGCAGCGTTCCTGCGGGCGGTCGCGTCGTGGACCTGGCACGCCCGCCTGCAGCCGCTGGATCCCGGGTGGATCGATCTCGCCTTTTCGGTGCCGCTCATGGACACCGACCGCGCTCGCGTCGAGCTTGATTGGGTGCCGAGCATCGACGCACGTACAGCCTTGGCCGAGACTGTTGCGGGCATGGCCGCGGCAGCGGGCACAGCCAGCCCGGCCCTGCGCCCACGCTCGATCATTGACCAATTGCTCCGCCTGCTGCGCCGAGGGCCGGTGGGCAGTAGAAAGCTGCCCTGACGGCGGTCCAGTAAGAATGGCGACATGAAGCTGCCCGTCATGCCACCGGTTGCGCCGATGCTGGCCAAATCGGTACCGGCCATTCCACCCGGCGGTTCCTACGAACCGAAGTGGGACGGCTTTCGGTCGCTGATCTTTCGCGACGGCGACGAGGTGGAGATCGGCAGCCGCAACGAGAAGCCGATGACCCGCTACTTCCCGGAGTTGGTCGCGGCATTCAAGGCAGAACTGCCCGAGCGGTGTGTCGTGGACGGCGAGATCGTTATCGCGACTGATGGCGGACTCGACTTCGAGGCTCTGCAGCAACGGATCCATCCAGCGACATCGCGGGTCAATCTCCTGGCCGGGCAGACACCGGCCTCGTTCATCGCCTTCGATCTCTTGGCGCTCGGTGATGACGATCTGACCGGCCTTCCGTTCGCCGAGCGGCGGTCGCGACTCGAGCAGGCCCTGGCCTGCGCCCATCCGCCGGTACACATCACCCCCGCCACCACCGACCGCGATCTCGCCCAGCGCTGGTTCTCGGAGTTCGAGGGAGCGGGTCTGGATGGCGTCGTGGCCAAGCCGCTCGAGGGCACCTATCAGCCGGACAAGCGGGTGATGTTCAAGATCAAGCACGAGCGTACCGCCGACTGCGTGGTCGCCGGGTATCGAGTACACAAATCCGGGCCGGACGCGATCGGTTCGCTCCTACTCGGTCTGTACGACGAGGAGGGCTCGCTGGCCTCCGTCGGCGTCATCGGCGCATTCCCCATGGCCCGGCGCCGACAACTGTTCATCGAGATGCAGCCGCTGGTGACCACCTTCGAGGGACATCCGTGGAACTGGGCCGATCCCGAGGAGGGTAACCGCACTCCACGCTCGTCGGAGACCTCACGCTGGAACGCGGGCAAGGACCTGTCATTCGTCCCGCTACGACCGGAGCAGGTTGTCGAGGTGCGCTATGACCACATGGAGGGCAACCGGTTCCGGCACACCGCCCAATTCTCCCGCTGGCGCCCGGACCGAACCCCTGAGTCGTGTACCTACGAGCAGCTCGAGCGCCCGGTTACCTTCGACCTCGACGACATCGTTCCCGGCCTGCGCTAGCACCACGTCCGAACCCGGATCGCGGAACCGGAAAGGAGCAGTGCTCGACGTAGGGTGGTTGGCATGCGCCGCCGATCCACTCGATCAGTCTTGGCGGCTGCACTTGCCTGCGTCGCACTGCTGGCCAGTGGCTGCACCAGCGTTGTGCAGGGATCGGCCTCCCCAGCGGCTCTGGGCGGCGGGGCCGCGGACTCTGCGCCCACCCCATCAGCTCCACCGGTCGATGACATCTCGTGGGAAGACTGCACCGACAATGTCGAGTCCGCTGTCGGGGAGGAACTCGAACGGCCGTTGACCTTTGAATGCGGTACGACATTGGTGCCCAAGGACTACGACGAGCCGACCGACGGTGAGTACGAACTGTTCCTGCTGCGCGGTGTGTCTTCCGAGCAGACCGACCGGATCGGCTCGCTGCTGGTCAACCCCGGCGGTCCGGGTGGCTCTGGAGTGAACACCGCGATCGGCCTGGCGTTGAGCCTGCCGTTGGAGCTCCTGGCCCGCTTCGACATCGTGGGATTCGATCCTCGAGGCGTGGGTCTGAGCTCACCGGTGGAATGCCTCTCGGCCTCTTTCAAGGACGAGATCAACGCCGCCGAACCCACGCCGCGCACGCCGCAGGAGGTCGATGAGGCCCTCGATCTCTCCGAAGAGGTCGGCGATGGCTGCGAGGACAAGTACGGTGACGAACTCGGCAACTTCAACACCACCTACACCGCGCGCGACATGGATCGGCTGCGTGAAGCGCTGGGCGACGAGCAGCTGACCTATCTCGGCTACTCCTACGGGACCACTCTCGGATCGACGTACGCCGAGCTGTTCCCGGATCGGGTGCGTGCCCTCGTGCTCGACGGTGCGGTGGACCCGAGCAAGGACGACCTGGAGAGCTCGGAGGGTCAGGCCGCGGGATTCGAACAGGCCTTCGATGCCTTCGCCGCCGACTGCGAGGCCCAGGGTGCGGCGTGTCCGGCTGGGCCGGATCCGCGCACCCTGGTCTATGAGTTGCTCGAGGTGGCCGAGCCCGCGCCGATTCCGTCCAGCGGTCCGGGTGGACGCAGCGCAACCGATGGACTGGTCTTCCTCGGCGTGCTCGGCGCGCTCTACAGCCAAGACGCCTGGCCGGATCTGGCCAAGGCTCTGGCGACCGCGCAGGCCGGCGACTCGGTGGGCGTCCTGGAGCTCGCCGACGGGTACACCGGGCGCCTGGACGACGGGACGTATCCGAACCTGATCGATGCCAATATCGCGATCAACTGCGACGACAGCGACCAGAGCTTCACCGCCAACGAGGTTCGGGGTTACATCGCCGAGTGGGACCTCAGCTATCCGCTCTACGGCGCCGCGCTGGCCAGCGGACTGTTGACCTGCACGTTGTGGGAGGCGACCCGTCATCCGCTCCCCGAGCGGGATGCAGCCGGGTCGGCACCGATCCTGGTGATCGGGACCGAGGGTGACCCAGCAACGCCGTACGAGGGTGCCGTGACGATGGCCGAGCAACTGGAGGCCGGCGTGCTGTTGACCTGGGAAGGCGAGGGGCACACCGCTTTCCCCAAGACGGACTGCATCACCGACGCGGTTGTCGAGTATCTCGTCGACCTGGTTGCGCCGGACGACGGCACGACCTGCCCGGCGTGAGCTGATGGCCGTTCCCAGCCGCTGCGCGTCCGGCGGCGGAGCCGTTTGATGGTCACTAGTCCAGCCGTCGAGTTGGAGGTCGGTGACCGCACCGTACGGGTGTCCAACCCGGACAAGCCCTATTTCGCCGAGCTCGGGATCAGCAAGCTCGATGTGGTCGAGTACTTCATCGCCGTCGGCCCTGGCGTCCTGGCCGCGCTGCGCGACCGGCCCACGACGCTGGAGCGCTGGCCCGGTGGCGTCTTCGAGGGCGCAAAGTTGTCCACCCGGATGGACAACCGGGGGGATGCGTTCTTCCAGAAGCGGGTCCCCAAGAATGCACCGGAGTGGGTCGAGACCGCACGGATCGCCTTCCCGTCCGGCCGCACGGCCGACGAGGTCTGCCCGACCGAGGTGGCCGTGATCGCCTGGGCCGCCAACCTGGGAACGTTGACCTTCCATCCCTGGCCGGTCAGCCGCTCGGACGTGGACCGTCCGGATCAGCTGCGGATCGACCTCGACCCGCAACCGGGGACCTCGTTCATCGAGGCCGCGCAGGTGGCCCCGCACGTGCGCGAACTGCTCGGCGAGGCCGGCCTGAGCGGTTTCCCCAAGACCTCGGGTGGTCGTGGGCTGCACGTGTACGCGCCGATCCAGCCGGGTTGGGAGTTTCCCGACGTGCGGCGGGCGGTGATCGCTTTCGGCCGGGAGCTGGAGCGGCGCATGCCGGCGCAGGTGACCATGTCCTGGTGGAAGGAGGAGCGCGGCGAGAAGATCTTCATCGACTTCAACCAGATGGCCCGCGATCGCACCATCGCCTCGGCCTATTCCGTACGCCCCTCAGCCCGGGCCCTGGTCTCGGCCCCACTGCGCTGGGACGAGGTACCGCTGGTCTCCCCGGAGGACTTCGACCTGCGCTCGATGCCGGCCCGGTTCACTTCGGTGCCCGACCCGCATGCTGAGCTGTACGACGGCCCCCGATACGCACTCGACACGCTGTTGGAGTGGGCGGACCGGGATGCCCGCGATCATGGACTCGAGGGGATGCCCTATCCCCCGGACTACCCGAAGATGCCCGGTGAGCCACCACGCGTGCAGCCGAGCCGGAAAAACCCTCTGAACTGGGCCGATACGTCTGACTAGCCCTGGCGAGTCGTTCGCATAGCGCTCACTCGCCTGATAACCTCCGGTGCGTGCCTGCCCGTCTCGATGACCTGTCCGCGTCCTTCCGGCGCGATCTTCGTGCCGAGGGTCGCGCCGATCGCACCGCCACGGTCTACCTGCAATCGGTCCGCTTCTTCTCCGACTGGCTGGCCGCCCGAGACCGGCCGACCACCGTCGACCAACTGGAGCGTGCCGCGATCCGGGCCTGGCTGGCCGAACTCGCCGACCGCTTAGAGCCCTCCACCGTCGTCACCCGGTACAAGGGCCTGCGCCGTTTCTGCCGCTGGCTGCACGCCGAAGGCGAGATCGACGCCGACCCGATGGCCGGCATGGAGGTCCCGAAGGCCGTGGACAAGCCGGTACCACTTCTCTCCGACGACGACCTGGCGGCACTGCTGCGAGGCTGCGCCGGGAAAGACTTCCAGTCCCGGCGTAATGAGGCCCTGCTGCGTTTCCTGCTGGACACCGGCTGCCGGGTCTCCGAGGTATGCGGGCTGACCCTCGGTGACCTGGACCTCAACCGGGAAGCGGCCAGCGTCACGGGCAAGGGCAACAAGGTGAGAACGGTCTACTTCGGGGCCAGGACCGCGCGAGCCCTGGACCGCTATCTACGGCTGCGAGCCGCACACCGGCTCGCCCACGACCCGCACCTGTTCCTGAGCCAGCGCGGCCCTTTTTCTCCCGATGGCGTACGCAACCTACTGACCGGGATCGGCGCGGCTGCCGGGGTCAAGGACGTCCGGCCGCACCGCTTCCGGCACTCCTGGGCACACGACTTCCTCCTAGCGGGTGGCCAAGGCCCGGACCTGAAACGTCTAGCGGGGTGGAGCACCGACACCATGCTCGAACGCTATGGGTCGGCCGGGGCCGACGTACGCGCCCGAGAGGCTGTTCGTCGGATGCGCCGGGGTGACCGGGTATGACCAGCGAGACTCTCCTCAGAACTCGTAAGCCTCCCCTTCGGGGACCGGCTGTGACCGAAGCGGCGAAACTGTGAGCCGCCAGCGGATAACGCGACGGTCAGAGGTCAGATGGCCGCCGCGCAACGATGTGGAGGGTCGTGCAGGACTCGTCGAGAGCCTGACTGATCCCGTAAACGATCGCCCACCGCTGTTCTTCACTCGGGAGATGGCCGCGGTCAAGGGCCAACTCGCCGACAGCACGATCATCGTCTTGAGTTTGTGGTGCGCACCCTGCGGGACATTCGTCGGAGATGTCACGTCATACGAGGTTGGCCAGCGCATCCCGGGACACCGCCCCTACCTAGTGCTTAGGACCCAGATACCGGACCCGTCGAGGGAACCTGTTGACGGGGTGCCGCAGTTCCTCAAGCCCCGGTCCCTGCTCGACGATGCCGGGGATCCGTGGCTGCAAGAGATGATGGCTTACGACCGAGCGGAGCCCCCGGAGGAGTTCACCACCCACTGTGGAGTACATGGCCCGCTGCCTTTCAGCCGGCGAGTGATTCTGGGGTGGGCGACGGAGGCACGCCGGGAGATCCTGGCCGCTGAAGAAACCGGGGACACGCCGAAGAAAGCGAAAACCAAGCGCAACCTCACTCCGCGCGCCATGCAGTAAACTGGAGTACAGCGCCCCGGATGGCCGGGCCGCGCCCGGGCCTGATGGTCGAACTACGAAGCTGGGCATCGCGATCTTGAGAGGGATCGCTGATGCCTGCACCGACATCGGCCGAGCGCACCCTCGCGGCCAGAGTCGCCGCTGAGAGTTCCTGGGCCAACACAACCGACAGATCCGCCCGTACCGCACCCGGACGCGCGGCACTTGACCAGACGTTCCTCGATAAGGCCGACGGTGATCCGGTCCGAGCCGCGCACCTGCGTAGAGCGCACTTCGCGCGGCTGGCACTGAAGTCTGCGCAGTCCCGCCGCCGAGCCGGGGAGGCGCGTGAGACCGCCGCCATCCTCGACCAAGTCGCCGACGATGCGGAGCAGGCACTCGGTCAGGCCGGGGATGCCGCGTGAGCCAGACCTCGGATCCCAGGCCGGTCGGGCTTTGCCCCGAGCGTGCCTACTGCGGCTCGCTGATGTGGCATCCAGCCGAATCCGCTGCCCGCGCTGCTGAGCTGGTCGAGCCGGGTGACTTGGCCGACCCACGGCTACGGCTGATTCTGCAACTCGTCAGGGATGTTGTAGCCGATGGTGCTAGTCCCGATCCGGTGGTCGTTCTGGCCCGAGCCCGAGCGACCGGGATCGTCAGCAGCGCTCACGGAATCAAGCAACTGGCCGAACTGCTCGCCGATTTGTACGCAGAGTGCCCGCTGGCCGGATCGGTCGGTCATTACGCCCACGCTGTCTTGGATCTTGCGCTGCGCCGCAGGTGCGCCCTAGTCGGTGCGCGGATCGCGCAGGTTGCTGAATCCGGGTCGCTGACCGAGTTGGTCCGGGTCGTCGGCTCCGAGGTGCTCGAGGTGTTCGCACTGAGGAACCGCAGAGCCCGAGTGCTCACCGAGCTGGGCATGCCGATCCTGGAGTTGGCGGCATGACCGCCGATCACCTGTTCGGAGCATCGACCACGGAGGAAGTTGAGCCCGAAGGTCTCGATGACCACGACGTTCTAGATCTCGCTGACCACGATGAAGGTCGCGCTGACGACGATGACCACGATGTTCTAGATCGCGATGACCACGATGACCAGCTAGATGTCGATGACCACGAAGATGCAGATCATTTTGGTGATGAGATCCTGCCGTCGCCGTCGAACCCGATGGCGACGGCCCGCCGACTCGTCGGGAAACATCAGTACGGCGGGCATCTGACACTGCGGTCGTGGCGCGGTGGCTGGATGCGCTGGAAGTCCAGCCATTGGGCCGAGATTGAGGACGCCGAGATCCGATCGTGGGCGTACCAGCAGGTCGAGCACGCGGACTACCTCGACGAGGAGGGCAAGCAGAAAGCCTGGTCCCCGACCCGCCACAAGGTGGCCAACATGCTCGAAGCCCTCGGCGCGGTCACCCACTTGCCTGAGTCGGTGAACCCGCCGGCGTGGATCGCGGGCGCCGACGTGCCAGCCGGCGAACTCGTCGCCTGCAGCAACGGACTCCTGCACGTCGGAACCCGCGAACTGCTCGAGCACAATCCGGCATTCTTCAACGTCGTCTCAGTGCCTTTCGCGCACCGCGAGGACGCGCCGGAACCGACCCGTTGGTTGCGGTTCCTCGACGAGCTATGGCCCGACGACCCGGAGTCGATCGCCGCCTTACAGGAGTGGTTCGGCTACGTCCTGTCCGGTCGCACCGACCTGCACAAGATCCTGCTGCTGATCGGACCGATCCGCGCCGGAAAGGGCACGATCGCCCGCGTGCTGGTCGAGCTGATCGGCAAGGGCAACGAGGCCGGCCCGACCCTGGCATCGCTGGCCACGAACTTTGGGCTGTCCCCACTGCTCGGAAAGCCACTTGCCCTGGTGTCCGACGCGAGGCTTGGAGGAGCCGGTGTGCACCAGGTCGTGGAGCGGCTGCTCTCCATCTCCGGCGAGGACACCTTGACCGTCGACCGTAAGTATCGCGAGCCGTGGACCGGGAAGCTGCCCACCAGATTCATGATCTTATCCAATGAGCTTCCCCGCTTCGGCGACGCCTCCGGCGCCATCTCCTCACGGTTCATCGTGCTGGCACTCCGCGAGTCGTTCTACGGCAGGGAGAACACGCACCTGACGGGCGAGCTACTCGGCGAGCTGCCCGGCATCCTCAACTGGGCGCTGGACGGGCTCGACCGACTCGGCGCGGTCGGGAAGCTGACCGTGCCAGCATCCTCGTCCGATGCCATCGCGGCCCTGCAAGATCTGGTCTCGCCCACGTCCGCGTTCGTCCGCGACCACTGCACAACTAGCGCAGCTGCGAGCGTCGCGATCGACGTGCTCTACGCCGCGTGGAAGATCTGGTGCGAGGACAACGGCCGCAAACCCGGCAGTGTGCAGAGCTTCGGCCGAGACCTCCGCGCCGTGCTTCCTTCCATCCGGGTTTCCCGCGGCCAGGAGCTGCCAGACGGCACCAGGCACCGCACCTATGACGGCATCGCCCTGATTTCAGCCCACAATGCGAATGACCGCGGACATCGCGGACAGAGCGGCGATTTTCGCCCAGAATCGTCCGATTTGCCCGATTTGCCAGGGTCTCCGTCCGCGGTGTCCGCGATGTCCGCGACAAATCGCATTGTAAGTACACAACCGGGGGGAGCCCTCGGCCCGGGCGGCGACGACTGCGGTCATGAGTCCATCCGAGCCCGCAACGGCAGATGCGTGGAGTGCATAGTCGAGAAGCACAAGGAGCCGGAGCAGACCCGGCTCTGTCTGGGTTGTGGCCTGCCGTTGCCGCCCGGCACCCCTGACGATGTCGTCGCCCACGGTGACCCGTACTGCATCGACCGGCTTCCCCCGTGGGCGACCGTCTCATGAGCGGCGACCTGTGTCCGTGCTGCGTGCGGCGTCTGTCCGAGACCGTGACCGCTCTCGGTGAGCCCGGCTACTTCAACGACTGGGCCGGACGCACCGAGAAGCTCACCGAGCTGAGCTTCGCCCGCCGGGTCATCGACGCGGCCACCGCCAGGCTCGAAGCCGATGACCTCGCCCGCCGTGAAGCCGACGACTTCGCTCGCCGGGTCCTCACCGACATCGAGCACCTCCCCGGCCCCGAGGACCCCGGATGAGCATCCTTCGGATCGTCGACAACGACGGCGCGGTCTGGCCGGTCACCGGGAGCCGCTGCACGGTCTGCCGGCTGCCCCTGGATGTCGCCGTTGACGACCGCGTTCACCCCGGTTGCCGACCCGCGCAGCCCATACCTGACGCCAGCTTCAACCGGCTCATCGCCTACGTAACCCAGCATCTCGGCGCCGTCGAGGTCGCACCACCAACCGAAGGAGAGATCGCACGATGAACAGTTTCAGCGGAGGAACACCGGAAGCGAGCAGGCTAGCCCGGCTCGAGATGAACTCCAGGCTGTACACGTTCGACGCGACCTTGGAAGCCGCTGCGAACCTGTACGACGAGGACGTCGCGGCCTGGCAGCGCCTGCCGGTGATCTTGCAAGATCGAAGCGGTTTGTATCGGGATGCCCGGGATCAGTACAGACGAGCCGTCGCAGCCGGCGCGGTCGTCGACGACCGCGGACCATCTACCGAAGGGACCACATCGTGGTGAGCAAGTCACTGCAAGAACTCGACGCGGCCGCGCAGACCGCCATCCTCAAGGCCGCCGAGGCCAAGGACGCGGCCGACCGGACACGGGCCCAGGCCGAAGCGGAACGGCAGACACGGCTCGAAGCCCACGACCGGAAGGTGCTGGCCGACTGGGACCGCACCCCATTGGAGAATGCGGCACGGGCGGCGAAGCAGCGCCTCGCCGCAGCGATCCAAGCGGATCCGGTCTGGATGGCGCTCATCGACGTGATCGCCGCACAGTCCCGGGCTTACCAGCGTTACCACCAGGCGAGCGGTCTCAGCGCACGGTACGGCCGCGGGCCGTTCACCCAGCACCCGCCGCAAGTCGAGGAGCCCACCTTTCAGGCCCTCGCCCAGATCGCCGAACGGATCGCCAGCGAACGCGTCGCCGACGAGATGGACGCCCGCGACCAGGAACGCCAAGCCGCAGGTGAAGGACCCACAACCCCACAGGAGAAAACGATGAGCGTCGACGACATTCAGCACGCCCACTTCTGCCAGCCACAGCCAGGCGAGAAGGAAATCAGAACCGAGACGTACCCGCTGGACACCGACAACGGCACCGTCGTCATCTCCCGCTGCATGGAATGCGCGGAGATGCACGTAACGCGGCTCGGTAAGCTGTGACCCCCGGCCCCGGTCCGTCAACCTCACGGCCCGCTCGGATTCATGAGGCGAGCGGACAACCGAAGGATGGACGGAGAGCCGGTTCTCCTTTTCGCCGTAGCAGTGACCCGCCCAGCGGACCGGGGCCGGTTCACGGCGGCACGCCAGATGGGCGAGACGATGCCTAAGCGGGGCAGCACTAGGCGCGGTCGGCGGTGGGCGGCCCGGGTCATCCGCGGCGCCGGGGTTTGCGGGATCTGCGGCGGGGTGTTGGACAAGTCCCTGACCTGGCCCGATCCGTGGAGCCCCAGCGCGGACCACGTCGTGGCCTTCGCCGATGCACCCGAACTGCGGTACGACCCCAAGAATGGTCGGGCAGCGCATTTGATCTGCAACCAGCAACGGGGCCGGGGTCAGATCCCCGACGTACCCCAGTCGGCGATCTGGTGACCGCCGTCCTGGTGTACGGATCGCAGGAACCGCGGGTCGGGAATCACCCGCCGTACACCACAACGGCCGGTGAACGGGCCATCGCCTGGGCCGCGACCAACGGCATTGTTCTGATGCCCTGGCAGCAGCACGTCCTGCGGATCATGCTCGGCGAGCACCCCCAGCCCGAAGTGTCCGGCCGGTGGGCTGCGAAGGAAGTCGGCCTGCTCGTCGCCAGACAACAGGGCAAAGGCGTCGTCCTGATGATCCGCGAACTGTTCGGACTCCTCGAGCTGGGTGAGAAGTTGATCGTGCACACCTCCCATCTGGTGCCGACCTCGCTGGAGCATTTCCGGCGGGTCAAGGAACTCATCCGCGCCAACCCCGCGCTCGAATCCCAGGTGCTGCGGATCCGGGAGAAAAACGGCGCCGAAGCCGTCGAGTTCCGCTCCGGTGCCCGGCTGCTGTTCATGGCCCGATCCAAGGGCGGCGGCCGCGGGTTCAGCGGTGACGTCCTGGTCCTCGACGAGGCGCAGGAAATGCCGTCGTCGTCGATGGAAGCCTTGTCTTCGACGTTGCTGACGCGACCAAGCGGGCAGATCTGCTACGCCGGGACCGTGCCATCGCAGATCAACGATTGTGAGCACTTCACCGGGGTGCGTGATCGCGGCCGGGCCGGCGGCGACCCCGACCTGGCCTGGCTCGAATGGTCACCGCACCCCGACATGCGGATCGACGACCCACGGGCTGTGCCGATGTCTAATCCGTCGTTGGGGTTCCGGGTCAACCCGGCGAGCATCGAATGGCAACGCAACATGCTCGGCCCCGACGGGTTCGCCCGCGAATCACTGAGCATCTGGCAGGACCAAGGACACCTGGCCATCCTCGACCCCGACGTGTGGGCCGCCCTCGCGGACCCGACCTCGACACCGACCGGGCCGGTCGCCCTGTCCATTGCCGTCTCACCGGAGCGGGTCGCCTACATCGGCGTCGCCGGCGCCCGCGCCGACGGCCTGATCCACCTGGACTACGGCCACGATGAGCGACGCGGACTGACCTGGGTTCCGCAGAAAATCGCAGACCTTGTCGCAGCCCGCAAACCCTGCGCCGTCTTGCTCGACCCCGCCGGGCCCGCCGGTGCACTCATCCCCGACCTCGTCGCCCTGAAAGTGGACGTCACCGCCGTATCCGGCCGGGAACTCGCCGCCGCCTGCGGCATGGTCCTGGATCAAGCCCAAGCCGGGAACATCCGCCACCTAGGACAAGCACCCCTCGCCGTCGCCCTAGACAAAACCCGCACCCGCAAAGTCGGCGACGCCTGGGTCTGGGACAACCCCACCGCCGACCTCGGCCCCCTATACGCGGTCACCCTCGCCCTGTACGGCCAAGCCAAACACGGCCGCACCAAGCCGAAAACATATGAGGTCTTCGAGTTCTAGACCCGGACATCGCGTTGCTCACGTACCCGATCTCGTCTAGGTGTTCCGGGCCCCAGCCGAGATCAGCTAGCGCGCCGACATCATCGGCGTAGTTCATCGGGTGACCCCGTTGAGGAAGTCGTCAACCCTCGTCGAGGTCGGCGCCGAACTGGCCGAACGTCACCTCATACAAGCACGATGATCAGAACGATGACTACAACGACTGCGGCGATGATGGCAAGCGTGCGTGTGTTCAAGGTGGCCTCCTCACGAATAGAGCTTCGACGAGGGACTGTATCGGTCACGGTGCACCGGAACGCGCCAGCCTCGAAACCCGCACTCGCAAGCTTGTACGAGTAGGACCTCTGGGCGCGCAGAGGCCCTACCGAGGAGACGGTCCGGGCTGGAAAAGATCTTGGTTGCCCCCCTACCCCGGCGTTGACCCGTGTCCGAGGGAAAGCATCCAGCTATTGACGTCTAGCGCTTGATGATCTTGTGAACCTCGAAAATCTCTGGTTCGCCCGAAAACTCGATGCCGGCATCGGCCAGTATCGGCATCAAGCGCTCACCGTACGCCTCGAACTGCTCCTGAGAGTCCCAGACCTCGCTGACGCGCAAGTCCCCATCTGACCCGAAGCAGATGTGGTAGTCCAGGCCGTCTGGAGGAAGCTCGATTCCAGCTTCCTCGTGCCG
>Ga0183260_10002507_pt1 | contig 15164 bp, 9 predicted proteins | sample AntDrymUQ4972206_2_FD_129768 | JGI IMG/M metagenome (GOLD analysis project Ga0183260, IMG submission 129768) | Polar desert sand microbial communities from Dry Valleys, Antarctica - metaG UQ497 (22.06) (version 2) (version 2) | ecosystem: Environmental > Terrestrial > Soil > Desert | place... | reverse complement strand
TTGCGGTGAGCGGCGTTTCCGCAAGCGCCAGTCGCCCAGCCTCAATCACGTCGGCGAGATTGAGGCCTTCGAGCTTCGGGGCATGAGTCGCATTGCCACGGGAGAACTTCTCCAGCATGGGCTGCACAACCGGGCGTACGGCGAGAGCGTCCCGGGCCGTAAGCAGGTGAAGCGTGCCGCGCATTACCACGATCCGAACGGCGGCACGGCTCAGCATTATGCCGCCAAGCTCGGCGGGATCGAAATCGACCATCCTCGACCAGAGGCCGATGTAGGGATCCTTCGGCGCTTGCGACTGCATACCCACAAGGTGCTCGATCGATTCGGCGGCTGTCGTTGCGTGGCGTTGGAGCAACCGTTGACGAGCCAACAGCGAACGGTTGAGTTGGCGGTTGGTGAGGACGCTGCCAGAGGGAGGGGCATGATTGATCACGATCCGATCCCTAATCCACGCGAATCACAGCAAACCCGTCGTAGCCTTTGCCGCCGACGGTCTGGATTGCCGTCGCCGTCAGCCGAGGATTGGCGGCGACCTGGTCGATCATGGTCCGGATGCCCACCATGTCGGGATCGCCGGAATCAGGGCCGGCAACGGCACCGTTACGCACCACATTGTCGACGACAATCAGCGTACCCGGCCCAGAGAGGCGTAGCGATCCTTCGAGATAGGCCGGGTTGCTCCGCTTGTCGGCATCGATGAAGATAAAGTCGAACGGGTCGGCGCCGGCGCCGGCCATCTCCGCCAGCGATTCGGTTGCCTCGCCGATCCGAATATCGACGCGATCGATGAGCCCCGCATGGGACACGTTCTGGCGGGCGACTCGGGCGTGCTCGGCGTCGAGTTCGAGCGAAATGAGTTTGCCGCCCGCGGGCAGCGCACGCGCCAGCCAGATCGTGCTGTATCCAGCCAGCGTGCCGATTTCGAGAATCCGTTCCGCTCCTCGCGTCCGCGCCAGCAGGTGGATCAGCGCTCCGAACGCAGCGGAGACGTGTATTTCCGGCATCCCGGCCTTCCGGCCAGATGCCAGGGCGTGGTCGAGGGCATCGTCCTCACCGATCAGCTTCTCGTGGAAAAAGCTGTCTACGGCAGTCCAGCGATCCTGGGTCACATCGGTCCTCCTGACAAGACGGCGACATCGTTATCGCAAGGATAACAACCAGCGGTGGGGCACAAGCGGGAGAACACGCCCATTCGACTTGGGCTGATCACTTCGACAGCGCAAAGGGGAGGCTCCACATCATCGCCTATCGGGGCTCGTCCCTCCCTGCGAGATTGTGATGCTGACGAGACCGGCACAACCGGCGATACTGGACCGAGCGATGCATCCGCCAAGGATGGCGGAAGTGAATTGAGCTCATGCGACTAGCTCGACAAAGATTCAACCCGAGGGGATTGTCGAAGTGACCGATGTCGTACGACTGGGTGTGGTGGGAGCCGGAACGATTGCCCTGCGCGGTGTCTTGCCGCATCTCAGCCAGGATGACGTCCAGGATCGGGTGAAGGTGCAGGCGATCTGCGACCCGGCGCCGGGTCGTGCCCAGGCCGCGGCCGGCCAGTTCAACATTCCCTATGCATCGATTTCCTATGAGGACTTGCTCGAACACGGTGATGTCACCGCCGTCACGCTTTGCTCGCCGATTGGATTCCACCACGAGCAGGGCAAGATGGCGCTCGATGCCGGCAAGCACGTGCACTTCAACAAGACGATGACGACTACCGCCGCCGAGGCGACCGAACTCATCGAGCTGGCCCATGCGAGAAATCTCCGGATTGTGGCATCCCCAGGTGAAGTGCTGCGACCGCAGGTCCAGGCGGTCAAGCGGGCGATCGCCGAGGGCGCGATTGGGACACCTGTGTGGGCTGCCTGCGGGGCCGCGTTCGGCACGTACCACCTCGACGAGGAGGAGCGGCAACAGGGAGGGTCGCTCGCGAGCATCGATCCGTCCTGGTACTTCCGCAAACCGGGAGGAGGTCCACTGTACGACATGACGGTTTACGCGCTGCATGGGCTGACCACCGTGCTCGGTCCTGCCTCCAGGGTGACGGCGATGTCCGGCGTTGTGGTCAAGGAACGCGAGTTCAATGGCAAGGCAATCCCGACCGAGACCGATGACAACACCGGCATCCTGCTTGGATTCGAAAATGGTCTGTTCGCACTGGCGTATGGGACCGCGGCCGGCAGCATGACGCAGGGTTTTTCCGGGACCTATTTCGGCACGACGGGCAAAATCGAGGGGTACACCATCAATGGCGAGGAACTCGATTATCCGGAGAAGGCGATCGCCGATATGGCGCCGGCGGGCGACGGCCCGCAGTGGACACTCGAATACGTCACCGAATCGCACCGCGGGATCAAGGAGCAGCATGTATTCAACGACATCATGAACCTCGTCGCCTGGATCCGCGAGGATCGCCCCTCGCCGGTCACCGCCGAACACGCCCGCCACGTGATCGAGATCATCGAAGCCGCTTACCGCGCATCTGGCGCCGGCCAGACGCAGGTGCTGACCACGACGTACTAGATCGGGCATTGGGATCCTGACGACGGACGGATTTCTGCGCGTGGCGTTCCATGGTCATTCCGTAGGGAGCGACAGCGACCAGTCGAATCTCTCGACGCGGCGAACACACTCACAACGCTGCTGAGGCATATCCGGCGGCATAACCGGATTTCCGCGAAGTCCCGAAATGACATAATGTTGAACCGGAAGCGCGGAGGTTTCCACATGTCGCAACCAAACATCATTTACCTCCACTCGCACGACACCGGCCGGTATGTACAACCGTACGGGTACGCTGTGTCTACGCCGAACATCCAGAACCTGGCCGAGGAAGGCATGCTCTTTCGCCGCGCGTTCAGCGCCGCGCCAACCTGCTCTCCAAGCCGGGCGGCCCTGCTCACCGGTCAGAGCCCGCATGCGTCAGGACTGATCGGCCTGGCGCATCGCGGGTTTCGCCTCAACGACCCAAGCCAGCACCTGGCGACCGTTCTCCGCAATGGCGGGTACCGAACCGCACTCCTCGGATTCCAGCATGTGACGTCTGGCAACCCCAGTGAACTTGGTTACACCGATCTCATGGAACCGAACGAAGACGGCATCGCGGCCCTGGTTCCGAAAGTAGGTCGATTCCTCGACAATCACCTCGCGAACCGGCCAGACGAACCGTTTTTCCACGACGTGGGGGCATTCGAGACGCACCGCGATTTTCCTGAAGGTTTCGGTGACGCGGGACAGTATGTTCGGCCCCCGGCGCCGATTCCAGATGGGCAGGTCACGCGGCACGACATGGTCCGGTACATCGAAAGTGCGCGTCGGCTCGACGATGGATATGGTCGAATCCTTGACCTGATCGACCGGACCGGCCTTCGCGACAACACGCTCGTCGTCTGCACGACCGATCACGGGGTGCCGTTTCCGTCGATGAAGTGCACCCTCACTGATCATGGCATTGGCGTGCTCCTGATTGTGCGCGGACCAGGCGGGTTCGAGGGTGGCAAAGTGATCGATGCCCTGGTCTCGCAGATCGACCTGATGCCGACGCTCAGCGAACTCGCGGGCATCGTCAGGCCGGAGTGGGCCACCGGCACGTCCCTGGCGCCGCTCGCGCGCGGGGAGGTGGACGCCATCCACGAAGAAGTCTTCGCTGAGGTCACGTGGCACGCGGCGTACGAACCACAGCGATCGATCCGGACTGATCGCTACGCCTACATCCGCCGTTGGGGCGATCGTGGGCGGCCGGTTCTGTCCAACATCGACGACAGCGAGACGAAAACGCATCTGTTCGATCGCGGTCTGGCCGATCGACCGGTCCACTCGGAACAGCTTTACGATGTTGTCTTCGATCCTAACCAGGCGCATAACCTGATTGCGGACCCGCGGCTGAAGGGGATGCGGGAGCATCTCGCTGGTCGGCTGCGCCAATGGATGGAGGAGACCGGCGACCCTCTTTTGGCCGGTGAAGTCTCGCTGCCGCCGGGGGCGTCGGTCAACGATCCCGACGCGCACTCGGCGCGCGAGCATCTTCGATCAGGCGGCGATCTTCCGTTGTGATCGCTTGTCACATTCGCATGCCGCGCGTGACCGAGCATGCTCGATCATTGAACAGCATCGTTCGGGAATAGGCTGGAGCATCGAAGGGGAACCGCGAGTTGGGCGAGGAGTGGAAATGATGACGATCCGCGATGTCCGGCCGGATGACGAGGCGATCTGGCGGGATCTGTGGGCTGGGTATCTCGCCTTCTACGAGGCGACGCTGCCGGACCGCGTCACCGATGCGACCTGGCTGCGGATCGTTTCGAATGATCCGACGTTTCAGGCAATCGTCGCCGAACGCGCCGCCGAGGTGATCGGATTTGCCGTACTAGTGCTGCACGACTTCACCTGGTCAGACAAACCGGCCGGGTTGCTTCACGACCTTTTCGTGCGGCCGGAAATGCGCGGCGGCGGCGCCGGTCGGGCGATAATCCAGCACCTGGTCGACAAGGGCAACAGCGAGGGGTGGGATCGACTCTACTGGTTGACGAAGGAAGACAACGCCGCCGCCCGCCGCCTGTACGATACGTTCGCGCCGGCCGATGGGTTCATCCGCTACCGAATTGCCCTGTAATGCCAGGTCCGGGTGATTGGCGTGACGATCAAACGCTTTGGAAGCTGTGGATGTGGGGCAATTGAGACTGCGCCCCAAAAAGTCCATGCTCGATGGAGTTGAAGGGTCAGGGCAGACTCAGCCGACCTTTATGAGATGTCATCCTGGGCATTTGCGGCGGCAATCAGGTCGTCAAGCTGTTGATCGGTCAAGATGCCCATGATCGCCAACTTGCCGATCGGCGTGTCGGACATGAAGAGCATCATCGTCTCGCCGGCTTCACCATCGCCGAATTGCTGCCTCATGCCGTCGAGCACGGGCTGGAGGTATTCCTTCGCCACTGGGTGCTGGAGCGCCTGTGAGAAAGGCGTCATCCTGTTGATCGCGATCGCCGCCTGGTGGCTCGATTCGAGCGTGATGCGAGCCGCCAGGCGAATATCCGCGGCCGACGCCCCAACACAGATTTCGAACTCGCCTGAATCCATCGCCCAATCCCGGGCGACGACATCGTAGAAGGCGAAATCGCGCCAGGAGAGGGTGAACCGCATCGTCTTCGCCTCGCCGGCCTCAAGCGCGACCTTGCCGAAAGCTTTGAGTTCCCGAATGGGCCGGGGCAGGCGCGGCGCGCACTCGCCGACGTAGACCTGCACTACCTCCTTGCCAAACCGGTCGCCGCTGTTCTCGACCATGACCGCAATCTCGACGTCGCCAGCAACGGAGAACCGATCCGCGTCGACGGTCAGACCGTCGTAGGCGAAGGTCGTGTAGGAGAGACCGTGACCGAAGGCGAACAATGGCATGATTCGGCGCGCATCGTACCACCGATGCCCGGTGAATACGCCTTCAGCAAAGCGCGCTGTGCCGTCGCCGCCGGTCGGGAAACTGAGGAATGCGGGGGTATCCTCGATCCTCGCCGGGAACGTCTCGGAGAGCTTGCCGCAAGGATTGACCTTGCCAGTCAGGACATCGGCGATGGCGCCCCCGGCGGCCTGTCCCCCCAGCCAGGTCTCGACGATTGCCGCTGCCCGATCCGCCCACGGCATCGCCACGGCCGAGCCGTTGATGAGCACGACCACTGTATTCGGCTGAACGTCGAGCACGGCGTTAATGAGGTCGTTGTTTGATTTTGGGAGATCGATATGGTTTCGATCCCTGCCCTCGGTCTCCATCGAACCCGGCAGGCCGGCAACCACAATCGCGAGGTCGGCGGTAGCCGCCAGGTTCCGCGCCTCTTCGAGCAGATCCGCGTTTTCGGCGCCGTCGGGACCGTAGCTTTCCGCAAAGGTCACGCTCGTGGACGGCCCGAGCAGGAGCGGAAGTTCCTCAAGAAGGGTGTCGACTCGCGTCGGGTTGACCTCCGAGCTGCCGGCCCCCTGAAAGCGCGGGTTACGGGCGAAATCGCCGATCAGGGCGATCGACTGGATGTTTGCGGTATCGATCGGCAGGAGGTGGGTCGTATTCTTGAGGAGGACGATGCTCTCGGCGGCGGTTCGTCGCGCGAGCTGATGGTGAGCGTCCTTGTCGAACACGGAGTCGGGCCTGATCGAGGCATGTGCGAGCAGAACGATGTTCAACAATGCGCTGACCGCGTCATTGAGTCGAGCTTCGTCGAGATCGCCTCGCTCGATGGTGGCGAGCACCGCCGGCACGGTCGGGCTGGCGGGCATTTGCAAGTCCAGTCCGGCGTCGATCCCGGCGCAACGATCGTTGACCGCCATCCAGTCCGATACCACGAAAACCTCATAGCCCCATTCCTGGCGCAGGATCGTGGTCAGCAATCTGCGATGCTCGGCGCAAAACTCGCCGTTCAACCGGTTGCAGGCGCACATCACGGTCCACGGCCGTGCCTGGCGCACGGCAATCTCGAATGGCCTGAGGTAGACCTCGCGCAGGGTGCGCTCGTCGACGATCGAATCGACATACATTCGGCCGGTTTCCTGCTCGTTCGCGGCAAAGTGCTTGAGCGATGTGCCGACACCCTGGCCCTGCACGCCATCGATGATCGCGGCCGCGATCTCGCCGGAGAGCGCTGGATCTTCGGAGAGATACTCGAAATTGCGTCCCGCCAGCGGCGAGCGCTTGAGATTGACTCTCGGCCCGAGCACGATGTGGACGCCGAGCGCCTGGGCCTCGCGGCCGATAGCCTCGCCCACCTTGCGCCCAAGTTCGATATCCCAAGAAGAGGCCAGCGCCGAGGCGGTCGGGAAGCAGGTCGCCGGCATGCTGTCGCCCAGTCCAATGGCGTCGGATGTTGGCGCCTAGCGCACGCCGGTCGGACCGTCGGCGAGCCAGATCGAAGGCACGCCCAGCCGCTCCACCGGCTGGGTCGTCCAGAAATCGCGGCCAACCGTCAGTGGCGCCTTTTCTTCGAGAGAAAGCTGGCTCACGATCTCGCGCACTCTGTCCCTGGTTTCGGCCGGCACAAGCTGTTCGGTCATGGACGGTTCCCTGAGAAGGTGCAAGCCTTGCGCCGGAGGCGGTCGCGCCGTCCGGACCCGTTCGATCGCCCACATCTTAAGCGACATGGAAATCGAGAAAGGGGTTCATGGAAGCGCCAAATTAGGGTACGCTGCAATCATACTCAGGCGAATCCCAATGGCAAAGGAGCAGCACCATGGCAACTGGAATCGATCACGTCGTCATCGCCGTCAACGATCTCGATCGGGCGGTGGCGGATTACAGCTCGGCCGGATTCACGGTCACGCCTGGCGGCGAGCACACCAACGGCATCACCCGAAATGCGCTGATTGTATTCACCGCTGGCGCATATATCGAATTGATTGCCTGGAGGGATCCGGATGGTTCAGTCTGGGCAAGTCGACTGCAAGCCGGCGAAGGTTTCGTGGACTACGCGCTGCGCACAGCCGATCTCGATGCGGAGGTGGCCAGATTGCGAGAAGAGGGAGTGGACGTTTCCGACCCTGAGCCGGGCGGAAGGACACGCCCCGACGGCCAGGCGGTGGAATGGCAGACGCTGAGGCTCGACCCGGAACGATATTCCTCCCTACCGTTTTACTGCCACTCCACCAACGACCGCTCGCTCCGGGTCCCGGCGGGAGACGCCGCACTGCACGCCAATGGCGTCACCGGGATCGACACCATCTTCATCGGCGTTGCCGAACTCGACAAGGCTGCCGCTGACTATGCGCATGTGGCCGGAATCGCCTTTGAGGAAGAACCACACGTGCAGCCCGAGTCCAATCGCTGGCAATCGTTCAAGGTTGGAACCGTCACAATCACCCTGTTTGAACCCGAAGACAAGGATACGGATTTGGCCCGCTCGATCGCACGTCGTGGCGAAGTGCCGGTTGAGATTTCCCTCAATTCGAACAACACCGAAGGATCGTCGATCGACCCCAAATTGACCCATGGCGCGAAGCTGGCCATCCTGGCGGCCTCAAACACGATCGACATCCCCGAGTGGGAACCGGACGTTTAGTCATTCGCGATGGGTAGGAACGGTACCCCCGCCACATCGGACACCTGGGCAACTCCCACGCAGGGGTGTTCGCCCGGGTTCCCACGTACCGCCGATGGAACTCCTGTTACAGGCGGACACCGTATGCCCTGTTGAGTGATGCGCCAACATCGACCGGGGTCACGCCCCTACCGATCAGTTGGTTGCGACCCAGATTCGCCCCATCACGATTCCCGACGGCATCACGGCCGGAAGGTGTAGCCCCGGTGATCGTTGCGCGCTCCGGTCGATGGAAAATCCGTGCCTTCGATCGAGAACCGTCCTGTGAACGGGTGCGCCCGGCGGCTCCAGTTCCCCTCGTCCGAGGTCGTCCATACCGTGATGTGCAAGTGCGCGCTCGACCCGCTGCCGGCCCGACCGGCCGGCGCGATCATCCCAAGGTACTGGCCGGTTCGGATCGTATCGCCCTCGTCGATATTTGCATCCCAAAGAACATGGAACATCGCGAAGGCGAGTCCATCTCCCATAGAGATCGACATCCCGCCGGTATCCTCATCGATCCAGCGCACGCGTCCATCGACCGGCGCGTAGACCGGTTGCCAGGCCGTCGACCCTGCGGTTCGCTTGAGATCGAACGAATAGTAGTACTGCCAGTACTGCGTGCGGTTTTGGTGACTACTTCCGTTGTAACCTTGAGAAATGGTCCACTCCCCACCACTAACCGGCCAGGTCACGAGCGACGTGGAGGGCGGGGCCGGTTTCGTCGACGTCAGATAGTTGACCGAGATCCAGCCATCGCCAAACGAGGTCGCGACCTTACCGAACCCGTTTTGGACCGAACCGGTGAAGCGAACGCTCATGCGAGACGGAAGAACCCGGATCACACTTGAGCCGAGGCTCGAGCCGCGCCGGAGATTCACGGAATCGGTCGTGTAGCGTGTTCCGGCCGTTGAGCGTGGGGCAGAGTTGCTAATGTAGGCGCTCGCCACCCAACCAGAACCAAGATCCGATCTCACCCGGGCGAAGCCGTTCATCCGCTCGCCGGTAAGCGTAAGCCTGATTCCAACCGGAAGCGTGCGCACGATCCCGCGGTTCGTGCTGGGTCCAATGCGCAACCGCACGGAATCGTTAGTGAATGCGGTTTCACTTAGGGTCGGAGCGTTGGGGCCGATGTACTGGGCGGAGACCCATCCCGAACCGAAGTTCGACGAGACCTTGGCGAACGTGCTCTGGGTCTCGCCTGTGAAGGCGAGCCGGACTCCGACAGGGAGGACCGTGATCGATCGATTGCCCGTGCCAGGTCCGGTTCGCAGGTGTACCCTGTCGAGCGTGTAGCGCGTTCCGGCGGCGCGCAGGCTGCTCGCAACGCTCACCTCACCGCTCCCTTCGATGAGGAACGCGCCATAGACGTAGCCGCGCCCGCTCCTCGTGGAAACCGATAACCAGCCCTGACGGTTCTCGCCCGTCAGGGTCAACTCATGTCCGGACCCGAGCGTGGTGACGATGCTGTCGGCGGTACTGGGGCCAGTGCGCAAGTTGACCGTGTCGGTCGTGACCGCGTTTCCGGTGGTTTGGGTGAACAGCCCGCCGCTGTTGACGAGATATGTCGAAATGATGTAGCCGGTCTTGCCTTGCATCGATACTTCGTACCAGGGCGGATCGCCGCTTCCGGTGATCGGGCCGTCGAGGACCGTCACCTGCGTTCCTTCAGGAAACCGTGCGACTTCAAAATGGGACGTGCCAGGTCCGGACCGCAAGCGCACCATGTCCCCATCGGCGTAGGCGATCACCACGGTTCCGCCAACCTCGAGATCGGTGTCGGCACGGGTGGTGGTTGGCAGTATGCCCGCCAGCAGCAAGATGACGAACACCGGGGCCAGCCAACGGACCATGGACGAACCAATGCGGCGTGTATTCATCGGATTCCCCTTGCTGGACGCGTCGGCGATGCCGATTTGTCGGACCCTATCGATTCACTCGATGTCATTCCTGACAACCTCGACCGTGTGCATGGGCGGCACAGACAATGCCCTCATCAGAGCGCACTTGTAGCACCCATTTGCGGAGATTCTCGATGTCGTCTGGCGGCCGACCTGGAGCCTGACTATCCAGGTGGTAGCTGTCCCGCCAGAGTTAAGTGGGGCGGTCAAACCTGGACATGACACCGAGGAATTGGACGAAAGAACGACTTCTCGGTCAGACGAGTCATACAATAGTGTACGTACAGTATCACACCTTTGTCACATTGGCAATGGTCGTAACTAAATGAAGCACGACAGGAATCATGGCCGTGGATCAAACGGTCAATAGCAGTGGTGCGGGATTCAGACCGGGATCAATGTCACCGAAGCGCCATCGCTACCGTGCCAGCGCGCCGAACTGCGCTTCGTGGAGGCGGCTGTAGATGCCGGCGAGCTCCACGAGTTCATCGTGGCGGCCTTGCTCAGCGACGCCGGTTTCATCGACGACGACGATCCGGTCGGCATTCTGGATCGTCGCCAGGCGGTGGGCAATCACCAGCGTCGTTCTGCCTTCGGCCAGCTCGGCCAGCGATTGCTGGATCGCCCGTTCGGTCTCGGTGTCGAGCGCCGAGGTCGCCTCGTCGAGAATCAGGATCGGCGGATTCTTGAGGAACATCCTGGCGATCGCCATCCGCTGCTTTTGGCCGCCGGAAAGCTTGACACCACGCTCGCCGATCACCGTGTCGATTCCGGCCGGCAACCCAGCGATCACCTCGTCGAGTTTCGCTCGTCGCGCCGCCGCGCCAATCTCCTCGTCGCTGGCGTCGAGCTTGCCGTAGGCGATGTTTTCGCGAACCGTTCCACCGAAGAGGAAGACATCCTGTTGGACGATCCCGATTTCGCGGCGCAGTGAGGCCAGCGTCATCTCCTGGATGCCGATGCCGTCGATCGTGATTCGCCCGGAGTCGATCTCGTAGAAGCGGGGCAGCAGCGAGGAGATCGTCGTTTTCCCGGCGCCGGACGGTCCAACGAAGGCGATCGTTTCCCCGGCGTGAATCGTCAGGTTCAGGTTCTCGAAAACTGGGCGTCCCGGTGTATACCCGAACGACACGTTCTCGTACCGAATATCGCCGCGCAGCCCGGTAACTTCGATCGCGTTGGATGCGTTCCGGATGTCGGGTTCGGTTTCCAGCAGTTCGAGGTAGCGCTTGAATCCAGCGATGCCCTTCGGGTAGAGTTCGATAACCTGGTTGATCTTTTCGACTGGGCGGAAAAAGACGCCGACCAGCAGCAGGAAACTCACGAACCCGCCATAGGAAAGTTCGCCTTCCATCACGAAATATGTACCCGCGACCATGACCACGAGTTGGGTGAGACGCATTCCGAGATAGCTGAGCGACATCGAGGCGGCCATGATTCGGTAGGCATCGAGCTTGGTGGTGCGATAGTTCGTGTTGTCGCTCGCGAACAGCGCGCGCTCATGATCCTCATTGGCGAAGGCCTGGACGACCCTGATCCCGCCGACGTTCTCCTCGATCCGGGCGTTGAACACTCCCACGCGGCCGAATAGGCTGCGCCAGGTGCGAGCCATCCGGCCACCGTAGCGGGTTGTCACGAATCCGGTGAAGGGGACGATGCAGGCCGTGATCAGGGCCAGTTCCTGGTTGATCGTGAACATCAGGGCGAAGGCCCCGACGAAGGTCATGATTGCGATAAAGGCGTCTTCTGGACCGTGATGGGCAACCTCGCCGATGTCCTCGAGGTCTTTGGTGATGCGGCCAACGAGATGGCCCGTTTTCTGGTTGTCGAAGAAGCGAAACGAGAGTTTCTGGATGTGGTCGAAGGATCGCCGCCGCAACTCGGTTTCGATGTTGATGCCAAGCATGTGGCCCCAGTAGGTGACAACCACCATCAGGCCGGTGTTCGCGAGGTAGACGAGCAGGAGCCCGATCGAAGCCAGCGTAATCAGGCCCCATTTGCCGCCGGGCAGGAGATCGTCGATGAACCAGGCGACGGCGAGGGGAAAGGCGAGTTCCAGCAACCCGGAAATCACGGCGCAGCCGAAATCGAGGTAGAAGAGCTTCTTCCACGGTTTGTAGTAAGCGTAAAACTGCTTCAAGAGGGACATTCGGCGCCATTTCATGGAACTGAGCGTATGATGAAGTGATTCTCATTCCAGTCCATGATACGCGCAGAGTCGTAGGGGTCGACCCCGTGTCGACCTGATCCCGATTACGTTCAACTCCGTGAGCTACGGTCCGGTGTCTACCCGATCTCCGCATGTTTCGCCTCGATTCTCCCCTGAAATATCCTGATCCTCAAACCACATGCCTGGATTCGCCTCGATGTACGCGCGACAACGATCAAGATCGCGATCATCTCGAATGCTGTGATCGTAAAAATTCCGTTGCCAGAGACTTCGGTCGAATGCGGGCCAACCGTCACAATGCACACCGTTGCTGTATCGACTTGTGGTGATCGACTTGAACCGCTGAACTACCATGCCAAGATCGGGATTCTGGTCCATGTCGTCGGCATCGAGGAACACGATTGCGTGAACATGGTTTGGCATGACCACAAACGAATCGAGCGCAACTCGCGGAAACTGACCTGGCATGTCGAACCACACATCCCGAATCGTCGCGCCGTGATCGTTCAACTCCATCAATCCCTCGCGAATGTCTCCAAACAGGCAGATTCGATGTAGGGTGCAGATGGTGATTGCATACGGACCGGGTTGACGGTAGTTCCAACCCGGGAGTCGCGTGTCTCGCCTGCGCGGTGGTTGGTTTGCCATGCGATTTCTGTCCATTGAATCCATGAAGTCGACCGGGATCAAGGGTGTGTGATGGCATTCTCGCATCGGGTCGACACGGGGTCGACCACTACGGGACCGGGCCGCATTCGCGCCGTCGGGTATGATGACGGGCAGGCTCCGCGAACCGAAACGCACAGGATAACGCGCCGTGAACCCGATCGAGTTCAAGAACAAGTGGATGCCAGTCGAGCTCAAAGAGCGAGCGATAGCCCATGAGCATTTCCTCGACCTTTGCTCCGTGGTCGGCCAATTGACACCCGCCTCCGCTGACCCGAAAGGCGAGTTCTTCACGTTCGAGCGCGCTTCGGCCAAACAAAGCGGCAAGAGGGGCTGGGCCGACGTTTGGTACAAGGGGAAATTTGCCTGGGAATACAAGTCTCCAGGAAAAGACCTTGTGGCAGCCTACAAACAGCTCCTTGAGTATCGGGAGAACCTCGAAAATCCCCCATTGCTGATAGTCTCCGACATCAGGACCTTCGAGATTCACACGAATTTTACGGGCACGGCGAAGCGTACGCACACGCTCTTGCTCCAAAACTTCGACAACGTCGATACGGTACGTGTGCTCCGGCGGGTGTTCACCGATCCATACTCATTTGAGCCAGGCGAGTCGGCGCACATTGTCACTGAATTGGCGGCCCAAAAATTCGCGCGAATAGCCGATGGATTACGGGCCAGGGGAGTTAACGAGCAGTCTGCCGGTCACTACCTAATGCAAATACTCTTCTGCCTGTTCGCCAAGGATATCGGTGTGCTTGACCGGCAGCTGTTCGAGAATGTGATTGATTTCGGCAGACGCCTTCCCACGGCGTTTCACAAGCGTCTTGGCCCGCTATTCCAGTCGTTGCGAGACGGAGGCGAGGTCTTCGGCCTGTACGCGGTGCCGCATGTGGACGGTGGGCTTTTCAACACCGTAGAAACGTATGAGTTGACCAAGACCGAAGTCGATCTGATTGCGGATGCCGCCCAACTCGATTGGTCGGCGATTGATCCTTCCATTCTCGGCACGCTGTTCGAACGCTCGCTCGATCCTGGTAAGCGTGCCCAGCGTGGACTGCATTACACGAGCCGGGACCACGTGGAGCGAGTTGTACTTCCGGTGGTGATGGCGCCGCTGCGGGAAGAATGGGAAGAGTTACAAGCGTCATCCCTCGCCACGCTCCGCGCCGATGCCGAGGCGTTAGCGAACACCGATGTGGTCGATTCGTCGGGCTTGACATTGGAACGCGAGATCGATGCGTTTCGGGCACGGCTTGCCAATGTGCGAATTCTCGATCCCGCGTGCGGAAGCGGAAACTTCCTTTACATCGCGTTGGAAAAGCTTCTCGCGCTTGAGAAGGAGGTTATTCAGTTCGACACTCGACCACTTGCACCCTCAAGAAGGCCGATGGTCCATACCGGACAGATGTTGGGTCTTGAAATCGAGCCGTTGGCGCGCGAACTCGCCCAGCTTTCCCTGTGGATCGGCTACTTGCAGTGGAGAATGGACAACGGTTACGAGTGGACGGAACCGATACTTGCACCGCTGGAGACGATCCAGCTTCAGGACGCGCTCATTACCGAAACATCGTCGGGGCCCGAGGTCGTAGGGGAGGACCTGCGGGTCCTCCCGCAGTCCCAACCCGACGTCACCGAAACGCCCTGGCCCAAGGCCGACTACATCATCGGCAACCCGCCATTCTTGGGCCGGCAGATGCAGCGCAGACGGCTTGGCGATGCCTATATAGAAACACTGCGACTCACCTATAGAGCCAGGTTGTCGCGCGGGTGTGATTTGGCCTGCTATTTCTTTGAGCAAGCGCGTAGCCAGATTGAAAACGGAGGCGCCAAGAGGGTAGGACTCCTCGCGAACACCACGATAAGTCAGATTGACAACAGAGAAGTGCTGCAGCGAATTAAGGCAACTGGTGACATCTTCGTGGCTTGGACAAACGTCCCGTGGATTCTTGACGGTGCAAGGGTTCGCATTGCCATCGTCGGGTTTGATGATGGCGCCGAGTCCTCCAAGCAATTGGATGGATGTACCGTTGAATCTATCGGCGCAGATCTCACGATGGTCGGTGGAGACACTCCAGTTCATCGACTCCGTGAAAATCTCGCGATTAGTTTCCAAGGACCAATCAAGGTGGGGCCATTTGACATATCGGGCGACACTGCAAGGTCTTGGCTGGGCGCGCCCCTGAACCCTCACGGAAAACCAAATTCAGATGTTGTCAAACGATTTGTAAATGCCTCAGAGATAACGAGACGTCCCCATGATGTGTACCATGAAGGTGAGACACTGAGCCGTCCAAAACGGCGTGCCAAGGAGGTGGTCATCCATGGGCCGACCCTATCCGGAGGAGCTCAAGCGCGAGGCCGTGGCGCTCGTGGCGGCGG